>Ga0209040_10004652_pt1 | contig 10320 bp, 6 predicted proteins | sample BogFormECP12_OM3_FD_188240 | JGI IMG/M metagenome (GOLD analysis project Ga0209040, IMG submission 188240) | Bog forest soil microbial communities from Calvert Island, British Columbia, Canada - ECP12_OM3 (SPAdes) (version 2) | ecosystem: Environmental > Aquatic > Freshwater > Wetlands > Bog ... | reverse complement strand
CACTGCGACGCACTTCCCCGCCCGGATGAGATAAGCGACCCGGCCCAACAATTCATTCTCCAGCACAGGCCGGTCCGGCGCGGACATGCCGTCGCCTTGCGTGATCCACTGCCGACTCGCAGCATCGCCCGCGGTCGAGATCACGCGATGGGTACACAGCCCACCCTCCCGCGCCACCAGCACTACATCTCCCACGCGAACCTGTTCGGAGTGAATGCGCTCAACCACCAGCATGTCGCCGGGAAAAATAGAAGGCAGCATGCTCCAACCCGTCGCGGTGAAACGCAGGCTGCCGAACGAGCGCAGAACTTCGGTCGCCAGCTCGCATTTCAATGCGGTAGCGGCCTCCGCGGTAGAGCTCTGGACGTGACTCATGACACTTTTTGGTTGAGCCCCTGACAGTTAACATCAGTGGTGGTGATCTTGCCGCAGGAGAGTGCGGAGGTCACGAAAACCTGGTCGAAGCGGAATCCCGGTTTTTCGTAAGGTTTTCTTGCGGCGGCCGCGGGGCGCGGTTCACTGCTGACTGAATCGTTTTTCGACATAAGATGACTTTCCTTCCTTACTTTAGTGCCGACTGCGAAGCCTGCACCGCGCATCCGCCCGTGCCGCCGGTACAAGCCTGGTTGGTTAGAGTTGAGAAGTATATCTGAGAAGTCCCCGCCAGACCTCCCGAGACGACTGTGTTGTCGATGATAATGCCGCTCGTGCCGCCGGCTGCAGGCAGTGCGGCCACCGCATTGGCGCCCAGATTCGTCCAGGTTACTGAGCCGTCGATCGTCGTATGGCCTGCAATGGCGCTAAATGTCGGGATCGTGCCGCCCGAATTGCCAGCGGTGGTTACAAACTCGTAGTTATTCACAGGGTCCAGGATCAGATTGCGCTTGGCGTAAGCGCGATTTGTAACCCAGGCGACGGGCGTCGTCGTGGAAAGAGTCCCTTGGCAAAGCCAAGTCACGCCGCCGTCGGTCGTCGTCTTGTCCACCGCCGAATTCCAGACTGGCGCAGTGCCTGCGGACGTACCGGCGGTGATTACGACTTGGATATTAAGGTTGCTGTCGAGAATCTCTTGGCCAACGGAGTAAGCGGTGGCGGGCAGCCATGCCGTGTTCTTGAAATTCATCACGCATCCCCCGGACGCACATCCAGACGGGACTCCATTGGCCTCCGTCCCAGCAAAAATCCACTCGGTTGGACCGGCAGTGGCGTTCGGGTTGAGCAGATCGGTTAAGGGGGAACACGGTGTATTGCTACCCGACAGAGGTGGCCCGATGTTCCGGGCGTTGAAGGTGCCGTTCTTAATTGCGACGCGGTAAAGCATCGGAACGCCGCCGGTGTTGCCGCAGACGTAGAGATTTCCCGTAGCGCTCTCCGAATTTATGTAAGCACTGTCAAAAGCGCCATCGTAAAGCGGATTCGGGTTTGTCCCGGAAATTGTGCTTGTCCCAACCACTTCCCCTGTTCCCGGATCCTCGGGACCGAAATTCGTGTTGAGCTCGTAAACGGCTGCGCAGTCGGCCCCACCGGGGCAACTGCCGCTCCCATCGCTCGATGCGAACACGTACACCAAGTCTGCCGTCGAATCCACCATCGGACTGTCGACGATGCCAACGCCGAAATCCAGTTGGCCGGATTGAGTCACAGCGCCGGTGGTACCGTCGACCGAATACAAGAATCCATCCGAGTCGCCAACAAAAACAACCCCGGAGGCAAAGTCGAGAACCGGGCTACCAAGCCATAGGCTGCTATTGTTCACCTGCACGGGGAATATCCCGTTAAACACCTCCCTCGGCCTTGAGAAGAGAGACTTGATTTTGTGCAGCCAGCCAAAGGCGCCTCCAACCCAGCCGATGTTATTGCTGTAGTCAACGAATATCGAGGAGGTAGTGTCGTCAGTGTGAGTGAACGAGGAATCCTCGAGTTGGACTTGGGTCATACAAGGCGCGGTGCAGGCCCCATAAAACAAAGGGCTCACGGTCGTAGGTGTCGCTGGGCTATTAAATGTCTCGATGGCGGAGGGTGCCCACTTTAGCAGCACCAGGATTCCGAAGCCGCCATTAGTCTCGACAAACGCCACCTGCGTGCCATCGAGCGAGAACACAGGGGAGGTCATGACGGTACCACCGGTGTTATAGGCCCAATAGACCTGAGGCACAGTTCCTGTGCAACCGGAATAAAGATTGTCGAAGGCCATCAGGCTTGCCTGGGTCAGCGAACCAGCAACACCCGTACCGTAGACGACAAAGTCCGGCTGGGCGGCGGTGGCGCAATTGGCTACCTGGCCTGTAAATTCGAACTTCGCAGGATAGTTTCCAGCGCCGGCAGTCGCGCTCGGGCCCATGTCCTGGGACCAATCTTTTTTGATGCGGCCGTGCGTGTTCTGCTGGCGTTTCGAGGATTCGACCCCACTCTGCGGTGTCACATCAAATCCTTGAGTCCGGGACGTCGCAGATCCACGGCGATATTGTTGCAGCCAGTAGCGAGGATCCTGTTGCACGCGCTTGGCCTGTTCTGCTGTGCCGGGCCTAGAGAAGATCAGACTGTGATGGCTCCAGTCGGTGGGTATTCCTTTAGGTTCGCCGGCCGCAAGAGCCTGCGCCTCATCAGGCAGAGTTTTCTCGGCCAACCCCTTATCAGGCACAGCCTGGGCCATCAACCCAGCCGACCAGCCCAGCACCCCAAGAACTGATGCGCCCAGCCAAAGGGAACGCCGTATGCTTCTCATTTTTTTTCCTGAGGTCCGAGGGCACAGGCAAGACAAAAAACCCGTTGACATGAAAACCCCCCCGCGCGTTGGCACTTGGACCGTTGGCTGGCTTGTTGGAAAATCATCATACACCCGCTCGTTGAGTAAATTTGGCAGGTTCGGGGCAGATTTCCACAGACATTTCCACTCACGAAACCAGCACAGGTCCAGCGGGATGAGCGTAACTCTGTTCTCCTCATCCCGCTAGTTTGCAGGCGGGTGCGCCGGCTCAGGCCGGAAGCTGCACGGTAGGAATCTGTTGCGCGCGGGCGCGAAGCTCGTCGAACAGAATCGAGCTCAGATAGCGTTCGCCGAACGAGGGCAGAATCACTACGATCAGCTTGCCCGCATTCTCCGGACGTTTCCCCACTTGCACCGCGGCAGTCACCGCCGCTCCGGAAGAGATGCCGACGAAAATACCTTCCTCCAGCGGAAGCCGCCGCGCCATGGCAATCGCCTGATCGTTGCTGACCGTAACCACTTCGTCGATGTAATCGCGGCGCAGGATGCTGGGCACAAAACCGGCGCCAATGCCCTGAATTTTATGGGGCCCCGGCTTGCCGCCGGAGAGCACCGGACTCTCCGCCGGCTCAACTGCTATGGCCTTGAACGACGGCTTCTTCGGCTTGATGAATTGGCACACGCCGGTGATGGTGCCGCCGGTGCCAATGCCGGAAATCAGAATGTCGGCGCGTCCGTCAGTGTCATTCCAAATTTCAGGGCCGGTAGTCTCGAAGTGAATCTTGGGATTCGCCGGATTGTCGAATTGCTGCAGCATGTAGCCGTTCGGCGTACTGGCGAGCAACTCCTCGGCTTTGAGGATGGCGCCCTTCATTCCCCGCGGACCCGGCGTGAGAACCAGCTCCGCGCCGAAGGCCAGCAGCAGCACGCGGCGCTCCAGGCTCATGGTTTCGGGCATGGTCAGAATCAGCTTGTAGCCCTTCACCGCCGCCACAAAGGCCAGGCCGATTCCGGTATTGCCGCTCGTGGGTTCGATCAGCACGGTCTTGCCCGGCTGAATTTTGCCGGCGCGCTCGGCCTCGGTAATCATGCTGACGCCGATGCGGTCTTTCACGCTGCCCACAGGGTTCTGACTCTCCAGTTTCGCCACCACCTCGGCGACGCAACCCTGCGTGACTTTATTCAGCCGCACCAGCGGAGTCTGGCCAATCAGTTCGGTGATGTCGTTTGCGATTTTCATGGTCGGGTGTCCCTTTATTTAAGGTCGTTATTTCAAATCGTTTATTTCAGGTAGTTATTTGAGATCGTTCACCAGATATAAATCGGAAAGCGTGCGGCCGTATTCGTACACGTAATTGTTGCCGTCGGGAGTGATGAGGACGGAGCTGATATCGGTGACTCCGGAGACGTCCAGCGGAACCAGCTGCTTCCATACCTGTTTGCGGCCGGTCGCGAGGTCGAGCTTGTTGACCGTGGCAGGAACCTCGCCGAGCCGGTAAACAAAAAGCGAGCGGCCGTCGCTGCTCCAGGTGACCGGAGCTTCGCCCGCGGCGAGGGCTGGAATCGGCCGAATCTCACCGCTCTCCACCATGAGCAGCGCGGGTTTTTGGTCCGCGCCCACGAAAGCTACCTGCTTGCCGTCGGGTGAAATGGTGAAGAGGCTTCCGTTCACGCCTTCGCTGGTAACGGACTTAGGTTGACCACCTTCGACCTCCTGCAGGTAGAGCCGCACCCCCTTGCCGGGCTCGTCGGCGGAGAACAGTACCCGCTTGCCGTCGGGAAACCAACGCGCTTCCAGACGATTAATTTGGTCGTGCGTCAGCTGTCTTGACTCTCCCGCGCCGGTGGGGAGCAGACTGAACTGCACCGGCGGCTTGGGCAGTCCCGCCAACGACCATCGTTCATCCGGTGATAGAGAAAAGGCCGCTCCATCGCCGAGCCGGATCGCCGGCGACCCGTCGGTGCCACGCAAATATGTGGAGTAATTCTCTCCGCCGGCCTCGCCCGATTCAGTGAATAACAGCTTCTTCCCGTCGCGCGACAAATCCTTGGGCGCCGACCAGTCCAGCCAGGAAAGGTCGCGCTCCTTGTTGCTGCCCGCAGTCATGCCCACCATGCCAACCCGCGGCACGTCGCGCGTAATCAGCACGCGTCCATCCTTTGCGATGTCCTGGAGTGTCAGTGTCCCCGGTTCGCGAGCCAGCAGGCGCTCCTTGCCAGACAGCGTCACAGCGGAAAGATAACGTCCGTAACCAACCCGCGTGCTGGAAAACCAAATCTCGTTTCCGTTCGGAGACCAGCCCAGCCCCCAGGCGGTTTCCCAACCCGTGGACAGAGTCTTCTTCCTGCCGGAGGGGTCCACGGTCGCGATCGAGCCCGCATCGTCGCGGCGCACGGGATGCTCGATGAACGCTACCAGGTCTCCCTTGGGAGAGACTCGCGGATGGCTGAGCCAGCCACCGGTCTGATACAAAACTTTCCCGATGGGATATTCCAGACGGCTCAATCCGCCGAACTCGCGCACCACGGCGAAGTTGTTTCCGTCAGGCGACCAGTCGGCCCACTGCACGTTCTCCAACACCTCCCGCGGCGCTCCGCCGCCCAGCGGCACTCTGGCCAGCGTGCCGGCATTTATATAAGGATCGATGTTGTGACTGTTCAGCAGAACCGCCATCTCGCCGTCAGGCGAAATCGACAATACCTCGGCCTTCGAAAGCCCAAACGGACGCGATTCGGGACTGTCGGGCCGGGTCACAAACAGATCGATCGGGTTCCCCTCCCAGGCCGCGCTGTAGACGATGTTCTTGCCATCGGGAGCAAAGCGCGCCATGCGGATGGTGCCGCCGCGAAAAGTCAGTTGGTGATAAGTAGGTGGCGTAACACTGGAAGCCAGGCCGTCGCGCTTTCCCAGAAGATACGCACCAGCGATCAGCGCAAGCGCGACGACACCCAACGCAATCGCTATTACCGGCCGGCGCCTGGGTTGGCCGACCCCCGCTCTCGCTTGCGCCTCCGCCGATTCGGGTTGCACCGCCATCTTGGTGCTCGCGTGCGAGTCGGCATCCCGGCCCAAGCGCTGCAGGTCAACCCGGAAGTCGGAGGCGGTCTGATAGCGCATTTTGAGATTCTTTTCCAGCGCCTTGTCGAGAATCTCCTGCAGCTTCGCCGGAAGTTGAGGATTGAGCTGCGTGGGCGGAACCGGGGCGCGGTTGAGGATCGAATCGAACACCGCGGCGCTGGTGGGGCCGGAGAACGCCGGCCGTCCCGTAGCCATTTCGTACAGAACGATCCCCAGAGAAAAAAGGTCGGTGCGCCGGTCGAGCTCCTCGCCCATGGCCTGCTCCGGCGACATATAAGCGATGGTGCCGACCGCCATGCCGGGGCTGGTTAAAGCATCAGCGTGCACCGCCGTTGCCATGGAGCTGGTTGCGCCCGCATCGTGCTTGGCTTGCGCCTCGGCGGTATACTTCGCCAGACCAAAATCCAGCACCTTAGCCTGCCCGCTCCGAGTGATGAAAATGTTCGCAGGTTTGATGTCGCGATGGACAATGCCCTGGGCGTGCGCCGCATCCAAAGCGTCGGCGACCTGCACCGCGATCTCCAGCACCTCCACCAGCCGCATCGGCTTCCCTTCGATGCGGTGTTTCAGCGTCTGCCCGTCGATGTACTCCATGACGATGTAGGCAGACCCACCTTCTTCGCCAACGTCATAAATGGTGCAGATATTTGCGTGATTAAGTCCCGATGCCGCCTGCGCTTCGCGGCGGAAGCGTTCGAGTGCGGCAGGATCTTTGGAATCCTCCGCCAGGAACTTCAACGCCACGGTGCGATGCAGACGGGTGTCTTCGGCCTTGTACACCACTCCCATGCCGCCGCCCCCGAGCTTGGCTGTGATCTTGTAGTGGGAAATGGTCTGGCCGATCATCGGAACACATCTTAGGCGGCGCTACAGACGCAGTCAATCGGCAGGGGGGATTTGGGCCGTGCTTGAAAACAACGGTCAGAGTTGGCAGGAGCGAGTGGGGGCGAAACCGCTTGCTGGACAAGCCTTCACAAATGTCTTTACGTCCGATTAACTTCGCATATAATGCCTGCGGCACTGTGAGCCGCGGGTGCTCTCGTCGGGATTCACCGGGAACCTCCAGGAGAAAAATATGAGAAGAACAAGAGCGATGCTCTGCGCAGGTCTGTTTGTTGTGGCAGCGGTTGGGATGCTGCACGCCCAGGTGCCGCCGAGCCAGTTCGTAACCTTCAAGAATTTTATGCAGTCGACCTTAGGGGCAAGTTCTGCCATGTACATCACTCGTTCGGGAACCGGCGTAAAGGACGCGAGCGCGTTCGAGGAGATGCGCCAGCACATTCTCAGCATGTATCAGGACGTCCATGTAAGCCATAGCTTTGAGCGCGACAACATCCACGTGGACTGCGTCCCGATCATGGAGCAACCGTCCGTCCGGCTTCTGGGACTGAAGGAAATCGCGACGCCGCCGCCCGCCATTCACCGCTTGACCAACAACTCCGAGGATTTCCTAGCAGGTGAAAGGATCGTTCCGGTAGTTTCGCAAGTCGACCTCGAGAATCCGTTCGACGAATTCGGCAACTCCATGGTTTGCGAGGATCAGACCATTCCCATGGCGCGTATCACTCTGGAGCAACTGACTCGCTTTCCCACTCTGCACCAGTTCTTCGAAAAGAGTCCCAACGAAAATATAGCCAGCGCATCACTTCGACCGGGAGACGGGGCTTCCCCCGCGTCCCCTGGAACTCACGTGTACTCCTTCACCTACTCCCCAGACGAGCACAATAGAGGCCTCACGGATGGGAACAACCTCTGGAGCCCGCCCGTGCCCTCTCCGGAAATCTTCTCGCTTTCGCAGTTGTGGGAGATCGGCGCCAACGGAAGCGAAACGCAGACCGCCGAGGCGGGTTGGCAAGTCTACCCTGCGTTGTACGGCATCAAGAAAGCTGCGCTGTTCATTTACTGGACTGCGGACGGTTACAACAACACCGGTTGCTACAACCTGACGTGCCCGGCATTCGTGCAAACCAACAGCAACTGGATTCTGGGCGCAGGGTTCACTCACTACAGCGCCCTGGGCGGCGGGCAATACGAGATCGACCTGGAATACCAACTCAGTGGGGGAAAGTGGTGGTTCTACGCCGATGGAGCGGCGGTGGGATACTATCTCGCCTCGCAATATAAGCCGGGCACCATGACAAAGTACTCGACGTTTTCCGAGTATGGAACCGAGTCTGTGAGCAACTCGACGAAGGACCCGAAGGAGGGAAGTGGTCAGTGGTCCTCGGCGGGGTTCGCGGAGGCTGCGTACCACCGAAACCTGAACTACTTCTCCATGAGTGGGAAGGAAATCGAGGTCACTCTTACCCCCGTTGAGCCTAACCCAAACTGCTACAGCGTCACTGGGCCGTTCAATAACATTTCCGGCTGGGGAACCTATTTTTACGACGGTGGACCAGGCGGGGGCAAATGCTAAGTTACGGATAGGGTACCAAGTGCTGAAGAGCAACTCCCGTTGAATCTGATTGGCGGAAGCGAGTGGGGGTCGAACCCACCGGCGACAGGGAACCTGCCGCCCGCCGGTTTTGAAGACCGGGACGATCACCGGACCGCATGCGCTTCCACACGAGTTGCCACGGCGTGGTATGGCTGTTTTCTTGATTGGTTGAAAATGGGCAAGGCACCTCGGGTATTTCATCCTGTACCTTCAGGCTTCCAAGCGAGCGTGAAACCTGGCGGTTTCAGAGGGCTGTCTGCACAAACAACCAGCCCCGTCTTACCACCGTCGATCATGTTTTTGATTGCATGAATGAGAGAACCATCATGCACCTCTTTCGGCTTGTCGCCTCCCAAACACAAACAACACGTTATTTTCTTCATGTGGTGAGCCGTTGCTTGTTCTCAGCAAGTTCAACCTTGAGTCGGTAGTGTCGTCGATGGCAGGCGACGATGAAGTCACACACTTTGTCATGCACTACCCTTAATATTTCTAGGGTAGAACAAACACGATTCTTGACGATCGGTGTTTTGTTCCTCATGAACGACTGGGCAAGCCACGCTGTGAAGAATGACCAAATGGGGTGGGTTGTAACGTTTGAGAGGAAGCCAGCGGGAAGCATCACACAAATCTCTTTCTCCGCCGCTGGCAGTATCGGCGAAAATGAGATTGTGCGCGTCCCTACAGTTCAGAGTGGCATCAATTCAAGCCTCGCCACTGCCGACGAAGCTACCGACAGACACGTTCCAATACAATTTTATATGTTGATGCGACTCAACCATTTTTAGTTTAGCAGCAGATGTGCGGGAGTGTCAACGGAGAGTCTTTGAAGGTAGTGCGCTACTTTGATTTCCCAAAGTAGCGCACTACCTCTTTGAAACGAAGCAGTGCCAGAACCTAGCACCGTGGGCACCAATGAAAGGGTCTTCCTGTCCCCGTACCAGCGGCCTGAGCGGATCGCCTGTTATCGAACGGCCCATGCCACTTGCCAGTTTTCGGAGCTTCGCCACCATTCATTTTGAAATAGCTGCAAGACTTCAGATGTCCAACTGCTTTGTTGTTTGGAAAGTTTTCGTAGATCCAAAACTCCGTTGATGGCGTCGATGTCAGCAAAACGTTCTCAGTCCCTACAGCTTCAGTTGAACATGTATTCATACACCCGATGCATGATGTTGATCACCTTACCAGATGGTACATGTGTGACTTCATAGTTACCCGTGGTTCATCCCCATTACTAGGTTCGCGGGGTGATCAGGGCGATTCTCAATGTTTGCTGTTACGCGGATTTCCTTAGATACCCGAAAACCCTGAGAGCATACCCGTTTTTATTCCGTGTTGATCCGCGCAAATCCGCGGCAAGGATTTTCTTCCTCTACTTCGGCTGGGGCACGATCCTCAGGTAGGGCTTCGGCGTCTTCCAGCCCCCGGGATATTTTTGTTGTGCCTCCTCGTTCGACACCGAGGGCAGGATGATCACCTCGTCGCCCTGCTTCCAGTTCACCGGCGTGGCTACTTTGTGCTTGGCGGTGAGCTGCATGGAATCGAGGACGCGCAGCACTTCGTCGAAGTTGCGGCCGGTGCTCATCGGGTAGGCGAGTTGGAGTTTGATCTTCTTATCTGGACCGACCACGAAGACCGTGCGCACGGTGGCATTATCCGCCGCAGTGCGGCCCTCGGAAGTGTTGCCACTCTCGGCCGGCAGCATGCCGTAGAGCTTGGCAATCTTGAGCTCGGGGTCGCCGATCATCGGATAGTTCACCCTGTGTCCCTGCGTCTCTTCAATATCGGCAGCCCACTTGCCGTGGCTGCTGACCGGGTCAACGCTCAGTCCGATAATCTTGGTGTTGCGCTTGGCGAATTCCGGCTGCAGCCCCGCCATATAGCCGAGTTCGGTGGTGCACACCGGAGTGAAGTCCTTGGGATGGGAAAACAAGATCGCCCATCCGTCGCCGATCCATTCGTGAAAATGGATCGTGCCCTGTGTGGTTTCGGCAGTAAAATCAGGCGCGGTGTCATTGATGCGCGGGATTCTTGGGGTGACTTCGTTTACCGTCGCTGGGCTCATCATCTGCTCCTCGTGATTTAAATTCGCTTGAC
>Ga0209040_10004651_pt1 | contig 10323 bp, 11 predicted proteins | sample BogFormECP12_OM3_FD_188240 | JGI IMG/M metagenome (GOLD analysis project Ga0209040, IMG submission 188240) | Bog forest soil microbial communities from Calvert Island, British Columbia, Canada - ECP12_OM3 (SPAdes) (version 2) | ecosystem: Environmental > Aquatic > Freshwater > Wetlands > Bog ... | reverse complement strand
GGGGGGTTAACCTCTGAGGCTTGGGTGTTGTACGTAATATTATTTCTTTGGCAGTTCCCGCACTTCATGGCGATTGCCTGGATGTATCGCGACGACTACGCTCGGGCTGGATATTTAGTTCTTCCGCGCGGAGAGCATGCTGCGGAATTTATGTCGTGGCAAGCTATAGTGCCTTCGCTCGTCCTCATTCCAGTCAGCTTGAACGCCGGCGCCGGCCCCGCCTATCGTGTCTTAGCCTGGATAACGAGCGCGGTTTACCTCTACTACAGCGGGCGATTGGCTCTTGAGAGATCCAACCTTGCTGCCAAGCGATTGCTGATGGTGTCAATCATTTACGCTCCGCTGGCGTTCTGCCTGATCATGTTCGATAAGCTTTGAGCGAGCAACGCCAGTCTCCTTACGGCCGCAGCAACGCCTTGATTGCTCGGCGTTCGTCCATTGCGCGATAACCCTCCGCAACCTGATCGAGTGGCAGGGTCAGGTCGAAAACCTTGCCGGGGTTGATCTTTTGCTGCCACACTAGATCGACTAGCTCAGGTAGGTAGCGGCGCACCGGCGCGGGCCCCCATGAACGTTGGACAAGAATAACTGCTCGCCGTCGAGTTCAATGCCATGCGGAACCCCGACATGGCACATTGAACCGCGACTCGTGCGTCCCGACGCACTCCGGCACGGCATCGGTGCCAGTCCCCATGGTCATCTCTTGGATGCGAGCCACTCCTTCGTCGCCGTGCTCGGCAACGATGTCGGTCGCGCCAAACTCGCAGGCGCCCATCTGCTGGGCTGAGAGCCGACCGCGACCGTCGACCCCGGCTTCACATTCGCTGCGTCCGCCGCGAACCAGCCAGTGCCCATCACATCGGAAAGCGCCAGCAAACTCGGAATCAGATCCTTTGAAGGCAGCTCCGCGGTGGCTACCAGGGTGCCGTCGGCGAGCGGAACGCGCAAGATCGGCGCCTGCGCACTGCTGACAAACTCCCGTTGCCGGCAGGACGCCTGATAGACTGCCTGACAGTGCGGACAGGTGTTGCCGGAGGCAAAGAACCAGCCGATCACGAACTGGCCGGGTTTAAACTGAGGTGACTGCGCTGCCGACCTCTTCGACAATGCCGCAGTATTCGTGCCCTATCGGTGTGGGCTGAGCGACCGGGTTGGTGCGGCGGTACGCCCATAAGTCCGTGCCATCCACGCAGGTGGCCGAGATGCGGATGATCGCGTCGGTCGGCTTGAGAAGTGTGGGGCTGTCGCGCTCGTCAAAGCGCACATCACGCGGCCCATAGAGAATAGTTCCTCGCATAGGTTCTCGCCGGCCTCATTGGATGGCGATCAAGTAATCGCTAATCACGTTCACTTCGATTTCCGTGGCAGAGAGTATGCACCACGGATGCGACGCGTGACAACAAACGCACGCCATCGCCGAGACCCTGAGAAGAAGAGCCGCGAGGGAAACACGATCCACCGGTGTTCGCGGGCCGACTCAACCGATCGACGCGATCTGCCCGCCAAAGTGGCGGCCAACGTTGTGACATCGGTCAGGACCTCACAAACCACCGGGTGTCACACCCGGTACATCCGGAATCAGACGTGCGAGTGAAATGCCAGACTTGGATCTATGCCTCGACTACTATCAGTGAACGTCGGTCTCCCACGCGACATTGAGTGGAAGGGTCGCACCGTGCATACCGGAGTCTGGAAAAATCCGGTGCTGGGCCGGTGTCGGGCCAGGCGGCTCAATCTGGACGGAGACGGTCAGGGAGATTTGGCGGGACACGGAGGCGAACATCGAGCCGTCTTTGTGTACCAGATCGACTCCTATCATTATTGGCAGGAGCAACTCGAGCGGCCCGACCTGGGCGATCCGAAGTCTTTCGGACAATTCGGCGAAAATTTCACCATCGAAGGCTTGCCTGATGATGCGGTATGCATCGGCGACCGGTATCGGATCGGGAGCGCACTCTTCGAAGTCACGCAACCCCGAGTTACCTGTTACCGCGTTGGCATACGGATGAACGAACCCCAGATGGCGGCGCTATTGACGTCCAGTGGCCGTCCCGGATTCTACTTCCGCGTTCTTGAGGAAGGCGACGTGGGCGCGGGCGACGAAATCGTGAAGGTGGGGGAGGCCAAGGAGCGAATGACGGTGGCTGAGATCAATGCGCTTCTCTACTTTCCGAATCATCCGCACGAGCTGTTGGAGCGTGCCTTGCGAATCGAGGCGCTTTCGAAGGGATGGCACGGATCGTTCGAGGCATTACTGCGGAGCTCAACAGGCGGAAACGCAGGTCTCATGCCGGCAGCAGCCGCGCATCCAGCCGCACCGGGATTTCACCGGCTCGCCGTAACGTCGGTTGATCGGGAATCTGCCGACGTCCTCTCAGTGACGATGCAAGCTCTGGACGGTCAGCCGCTGCCAACGGCTCAGCCCGGCCAGTACATTGTCCTTCGGCTTCAGCCGACCGCCGAAGGCACCCCGATTTTTCGCAGTTACTCGCTCTCGGGTCCTGTTTCGGCCGAGCGCTATAGAATTAGCGTGAAGATCGAGCCGAGCGGTGTGGCCGGAACGTGGCTGAGGGATCGTGTACGAGTGGGCGACGCTCTCGATGTCAGTGGGCCTCGCGGCAGCTTCATTCTGCAAGTCGGAGACCGACCGGTCGTCCTCCTCAGCGCCGGGATCGGGGCGACACCCGTGCTGGCGATGCTCCATGCGTTGGCGGTGGCCCGGCCGGCCCGGCAAGTCTTATGGCTCCACGCAGCGCGCGATCGCGAACATCATCCCTTTGCCGCCGAAGTCCGCCGCTTGATGCTCGCCTTCCCGCACGGCCGAAGCTACGTCTGCTACAGCAAACCGGCCTCGTCGGACAAGTTGGGCGAGGATTTCGATGCCGCCGGGCGCTTGTCGGGGTCGGTGCTCGAAGAGGTCGGCATCCCGCGAGAAGCGGACGTTTACCTTTGCGGACCGGCTGCCTTTATGGCGGATATGAAGGCGGCAATTGCGGGCTATGGCGTCCCGCCGGAACGAATTCAGAGCGAGATCTTTAGCGGCAGTGAACCGATGAGTCCGGGTGTGGTCGGCGCTGTAAAACGAAATCCGCATGCACCCGTGGGCGATACCAACACCGGGTTGTTGGTGTCGTTCGCGCGGAGCGGCATCGCCGCACACTGGAACGCCTCGGCCTACCAGAGCATTCTCGAACTGGCCGAGGCGTGCGACGTTCCGGTCCGCTGGGCGTGCCGGAGTGGTGTGTGTCACAGTTGTGAGAGCGGTTTGGTTTCGGGAGCGGTGGCGTATGGACCAGAGCCGCTTGACAGACCCGCTGAAGGCAATATTCTGGTTTGCTGCTCACAACCGATTCGTGATGTTGTGATCGATCTGTGAAGCAAGTCCCCGCGGGAATCCCCCCCGTTTTTGAGTCCACACCGTCGCGCCCAATACCCAGCTTGGCAGCCATGTTCACCCAGTCGACGAACAGGAGTGGGAACTCGTCGCAACCGATACGCGGCAACAGGCAGTTCCTCGAGACAGGAAGACGGCACACGGCTCCGTCGAGCGCACATTGACATCCTGACCAAATGCCGCGTCGGATATTCGCCAACTGCCGTACCCCTGGGCCGTCCTCAAACCCGGCGAGCGTGTTCCAGATGCTGTAGCGGCGGCAAGTTTGCGAGCCCAGGAACGTGCTGCCCCGAAGGCCCCGCACTTGCAATCAGTGATTCACGTGGTCGGAGGTTGCACCCGTAACGCGGCTTCCTCTGGTCAACCTACACTACCGAATAAGGAGATTTACAATGAGTCTTATCGACAAAGCGCTAAAAGCGAACCACACGTATGCTAAGAACTACGATAGAAAGCTGGGGGCGCATCCAGCCCCTAAGATCGTAGTTGTAACCTGCATGGATCCCAGACTTTCAGACCTCCCTGGAATACTGGGGCTGCCGCAGGCCGATATCGACGTTATCCGAACCGGCGGGCCAGCGGTAACAGAAGATGTGCTCGGAGAGCTTGTCGTTTCCACTCGTGTCCTCGGATCGAAGGAGATCATGCTCCTCAATCACACCGGCTGCGGATTCACGACATTCACGGACGATGAGCTGAACGCGAAACTCACTGCTCTAACCGGTGACGCGTCGCCCGCTCCCATGCGCTTATTCTCTTTTGAGGATCCTGAAGAGAACACACGGGAACAGATTAAGAAGGTCAGATCGCATCCGTGGATCGCTAAAGAAGTTCCTGTGCGGGGATTTATTTTCGACGTGGAGACCGGTCTGATCAGGGAAGTCCACCGGGCTTCCAAGGACGCTGCTGCCTGACGAGCATGCTCAAGGTTCGTGAACGAATAGAAGTGCGCCGGTGACAACGTAGTCGTTACGTTTAGCCGGCGCAGATTGGCTGTGGAACTCGTCATCGCGAAAGGTCAGCATCAGAAGTTGCCCGACGAATTCCGGATCTGTAGAATTTGGTTGCCAATTTGCAACCTACATCATGGAAGGAAGGTAACTAATGGAGGAGCGAGAGATTCGGGCTGCGTTGAACCAGCACTGGGCAGCTTCCGCGTCCGGCGATCAGAACACGGAACACGAGATTTATGCCGACGACGCCGTCTGCGACTATCCTCAGTCCGGCGAGCGGATCCTGGGCAGACACAATTTGCAAGCTCTGCGCAGCCATCATCCCGGCAAGCCCGCGGGATTCGAGATCAGGAGGCTCTTCGGATCCGGCGACCTGTGGATCACTGAATACACGATCGTGTACCTGGGACGGCCCAGCTACACGGTCAGTATTATGGAGTTCAAGAACGGCAAGGTAGTCCACGAAACACAGTATTTTGCCGATCCATTTGATGCTCCGGCATGGCGTACTCAATGGGTCGAGCAAAAGGGACATTGACGACGACGCAGGACGCGATCGCCATCGAAACCGGTAACGCTGGTCCGGGCAGATCTTTCACATGATGTGTTCGAGGATCGCCATTCACAGTTATTCAGAGAGCCATGCATTCACCCGACGATCTCCGAACTGATCCCGACGATGCTTGGCGAACTCCAGCCGCTCGCCCCGGCAAGCCGCGCGCTCGCTCGGTAGTGCACGAAGAATGAAGCGCTCAGATCAGACTGCGTCGGGTGGCCGGCTGCGCCGTCTCCGCCGAGCGGAGCTTCCGGTGGACACCGTGAAGTTGGCATGCTATTTGATTGGCAAAGTAGTGGTCCACGATGTTGCCGCGGGCAGGCTCAGCGGGCGGATCGTCGAAACGGAAGCTTATCCAATTGGCGACGCGGCAGGTCACGCGTTCCGTGGCAAGACGCCGCGCAATAGTTCGCTGTTTCTCGGGCGCGGCCACGCTTACGTCTATTTCGTCTATGGGTCCTCGTTCATGCTGAATGTTACCAGCGAGGTACGCGGCGTAGGCGGCGGAGTCCTCCTACGTGCGCTCGAACCGCTTGAGGGAATCGACTTGATGCAACGCTCCCGCGGCGCGACGCGCTTGATCGATTTGGCCAGGGGTCCTGGCCGGCTCACCGAAGCGATGCGGATTGATCTCACACAAGATGGCCTGGATTTGTGCGCCGCCAGCCCACTTTGGCTGGCGGCGACAGCGCAGAATGCTTCTGCCATCGGCAAGAGCGTGCGCATTGGCTTGACCCGCAACGTCGACCGGCGGTGGCGATTTTATGAGCGCGGTAATCCGTACGTGAGTGGTCCAAAGACGTTACGCGAGTAGTTCGGCGGCCAAGGAATGTTGGTCTTCGTCCGGCATTACGCGGCACGGCCAACTGCATAGGGGTGTTGACCTATCGGGTCCCCGGAACGAGGACCGGCACCGGGCTGAGTGGGAAGTCATTCAGGGCTCGGACTCGCCGCTGCGCTCCCATTCCCGGCGGCACCGGATCGATCTCGACGGTCATGGTGCCGATGAGTCGCTGACGAACTGCCGACACCGCACATTGATCTTCGTCGCAATGGCTCTCACCCCGCTTACGTCTTACTGGACCTAGATTCCAGATTCTCGCCGGAGCCGATCGCGCGGGCCGGGGATGCCAGTTCCGCGGCCTTTGTGCTTTACATGGGGCTCTTGTAGCGGAAATTCGCGGTGCATTCTCATATCGATCGGCCTGACGACTGGAGACTCCATGAAAACACATTGTATTCGGGACTCCCTATTTGCGAGTGGAGCGTCATTTGCTCTTCTCACAGAGAACAGCCGCTAGACGAATACGCGCGAAATGGCCGCTGACGGAAGGAGAGCCAAAATTGCCGAGGCTGGCGTTGCTACCAACGTTTCGCAAGTACAGCTCCCAGCCGCGCCTATTGCTTGTGATTCTCATGGCTGTCATTCCCGTCTTCGCTCAAAGACCGCCAGCGTCGCCCGATCGCCCCTGGCATACCCCCGACGAACGGCGGATCACAGACGATAGGAAGCGTCTTCGTCAACCCGTTTTTCCTATCGAGCCCGACAAAGCCTATTCCTTGGCGGAATTGATCGATCTGGCTGAAGCCCACAATCCCGAGACTCGTGTCGCTTGGGAGAACGCCATCGCCCAGGGGGCAGCCCTTGGAATCGCACGCAGCGAACTATATCCGACCGTATCGGCTGTGGCGCTCTCGGGTGTGGATCGCGAGGAGGTTCCGCTTGGCACCCGGTTCTATCGCCACACGGATACGGCGGTTCAGGCGTCACTGGATCTCAACTACACGATCTTTGACTTCGGGGCCCGTCGCGGCCGAATCGACGGGGAGAGCGCACGGCTATTGGCAGCGAACTTCGGTTTTAACGACGTTCACCGCAGACTCATCTTTCAGGTTCAGCAGGCCTATTATCGCCTGCTGAATGCGTCTGCCCAGGACACCGCCGCAAGGGTAAGTTTGGCCAATGCGGAGGCGGTGCAACAAGCCGCGGAGGAGCGGTTGCGTAATGGTTTGGCAACTCTGCCCGATGTTTTGGAGGCGCGGAGTGCGACCGCGCAATCGCAATATGATCTGCAGGCGGTGTTAGGCGCGGAGGAAACTGCTCGAGGTGATTTGGCTACGGCTTTGGGAGCTTCTGCCGCCACAATGATTCGCGTCGAGCCGCTGGGCGAATTACCTACTCCCGAGTCGATCGGCGAGACCGTCGAGCGGGCGATTTATCGCGCTCTAGACCAGCGGCCAGACCTCCTGGCAGAGGTGGCGGGCGTCCGCTTTGCGGAGGCGCAGCGCAAAGAGGCGCGGGCTGCGTATTATCCCAGCTTGAATGTCAGAGCCAACCCGACCGCTCAATCGCTTTACCTGCAACAGCAAACGTTGCGTGGGGGACATACAGCCGATTTGACCGGCGGAGTGGCCCTAAGCCTGAACTGGACCGTGTTTGACGGTGGCGCGCGTCGAAGCCGCCTGATGCAGGCAGAAGCCGAGATCCGCGGGGCCGAGTCGCAGGTCAGCGCCGCGCGCGATAGCATCGAGGACGAAGTTTGGACCGCCTATTCGAATTTGAACACCGCTTTTCGCCAGCGCCAGGCGGCCATCGCGCTGCTGGACTCCGCCACCCAGTCCTACGCCGCCGCTCTTCAGTCCTACAATTACGGCGTTCGCAACCTGTTGGACGTCACCGCAGCCCAAAAGGTTCTCGCCCAAGCCCGCTCGGCAGACATACTGGCGCGGACGCAGGTACTAACCACCCTGGCGGATTTGGCGTTCCGTTCCGGCGACTCAATCCAATCCAACACCAGGAAACAACGGCCATGAGCACTATTGGGTTTCGGCGCATTTCGGGGTCGGGGTTGATGCTCGCAGTGTTCTTCTTGACAGGTTGCGGGAGGGCTCCTTCTTTCGATGTCCTAGGGTCGTTCTTTCCAGCCTGGCTTGCGTGCTTGGCGTTGGGCGTAGTGCTCACGGCAGCCGCTCGATGGCTCCTGTTGCGTCTTCACATTGTGATCGCGCTTCCGGTTTTGACCTATCCAAGCCTGACGGCGCTCTTTAGTTTCGCGCTTTGGCTCGCGTTATTTCGATAAGGAGGAAAATCCGGATGACGTCCAACACCGATATGAAGATTGGAAAAATGCTCGGAGGTGTGCTGAGCGCTGCTATCGTGATTGGCGCAGTGGCGCTAGGGCTTATGGTGCTGTATCACGTGAATTCCTATCCACGCACCGACGATTCCGAGATACTCGCCAACTTCATCGGAATTGCGCCTCAGGTGGAGGGTCCAATCCTGCGTCTGAATGTACGCGATAACCAGCTCGTAAAGCAAGGGGACCTGCTTTACGAAATCGATGACCGCCCTTTTCGCTACGCTCTGGAGAACGCAGTTTCACAACAGGCGGCTCTCGAGGGTCAGATCTCGGATGAGCGGCGAAGAATCGCGGCGCTGGTGAGCGCGGTTTCCGTTTCCCGGGCGAATATTCAAGGAACAGAGGCCGACGTGACTCGATCGGCGGCGACGGTGGATCAGGCACGGGCTGACGTGGCAAACGCCGAACAGGGCGTCAGCCGCGCCACGGCGGAGTGGACCTATTCGAACAACAACCTGCATCGAATCGAGCCTCTGCTGGTCAAGCAGTTTGTCACTGTGGATCAAGTGGATCGGGCGAGGACTTCGGAGATTACGGAGTCACAAGCTCTGAAGCAGGCGGAATCTCAACTCCGGCAGGCGCGGGCGGGGTTGCAGTCCACGTTGGCTCAGGAGGAACGATCCAGGGCCATGCTGGTACAGAGCAGGGCCCAGCACGAACAGGCACAGAACGCGGTGACCACGCTCGAACCGTTGGTCAACCAGCGCGGCGCAAGAGCCTCCGCTGTAGAGACGGCCCGCTACAATCTCAATAACTGCCGGGTCTATGCGCCGTTTGCAGCTCGCGTCACGAATCTGACGATCTCAGAAGGCGCCTACGCACACATCGGCCAGCAGGTGTTCACACTGATCGACGCGCGCACCTGGTGGGCGGTCGCCAACTTTCGCGAAGGCCAGTTACAGCACATCGCTCCCGGAATGCGCGCCGAGGTCTATGTGATGTCCAAACCAGATATCCGTTTCACGGGCGTGGTAGACAGCATCGGCTTCGGGGTGACTCCCGATGCAGACGTGGTGGGCCGTCTGGGAGAATCCCTTCCCGATGTGCAGAGAACCCTGAACTGGGTGCACCTGGCCACTCGCTACCCGGTTCGCGTGCGTGTGGAAAACCCTCCCCAGGACTTGTTTCGAGTGAGCGAGTCGGCGGTTGTCGTGATTCGAGGACGTTGAGGTGGGCACCCTCGCGCACGGCATATCTGACGAACCGAAGCCATTGACGTGGCTGTGGGAGTTCCTGAGACATGAACTCGCTCCGTATCCAGGCCGGGCACTGACAGTTGCGCGCATGGTTCTTGCCGCAACGCTCGTCATGATTATCTGCAACACGTTTCGCATTCCTTACGCGTTTCTAGGCGGCATCTATGCGCTGCTCATTTCACGCGAAAGCCCTCGATCCACTCTGAGCTCGGCGGGAACAGTACTCCTACTTGCCGCCAGCGGTGTCGCGTACGTATTAGTCTCCGTCCAATTTGTTATCAGCGTCCCAGCCCTTCACTTTCTTTGGAACATAGGTTCGCTCTTCCTGGCCTTCTACGCGCTGCGAGTAGTAACCAACTACGGAGCTTTTGCGGCATTCGCGTTGGTGATCTCCATCGCCGTTACTATTTGGGAGCGGCACGTATCAGCCGAAACCAACGTCGAAGACACGCTCAGGCTCTTATTGGTGGCGCTCATAGCGGTCGTTGTTACAACCGGCGTGGAGCTGGCCTTTGGACGTATACGGCCCGGAGACGATATCGTTGTGCCCGTCGCCGATCGTTTGGCCGCGATTCACAGCGTGTTGATTTGCTATGCGGAACGGGGCTCGGTGGATCAGGCTACCGAAGAAAAGGTCATCCGGTTGGGCCTGCTGGGAACATCGACATTGCGGCGCGCTTTGCAGCGCTCAGATTATTCGCCCCAGTACAGGGCACAGATGAGCGCTGTTGTCGCGCTGGTTGGAACGCTCGTGGACACTACGACAGCGCTGACCCAGCTCAGTTTTGAGCCTTCCAGCATTGATCGGGAGCATTTGCGGAACCTGGCGTTGGCCGTCGCGAGCATCCGTAGCGATCTAATGTACCGGCGAATTCCAGGCTCGATTCAGGTGAACACCGAAGAGGAACCGCATCGTGTGCCGCTGCTGCGTCAGATGGAGAATACCGTCGCGCTAATCCCTCAAGCATTTGCGGGTTCCCGATCGATCGACGAGTATCAAGCGCCTTCAGAACAGATGCCAAGATCAAAGCTTTTCGCCTCCGACGCGTTCGCCAACCCGGAGCACTTTAGGTTCGCGCTGAGA
>Ga0209040_10004646_pt1 | contig 10329 bp, 8 predicted proteins | sample BogFormECP12_OM3_FD_188240 | JGI IMG/M metagenome (GOLD analysis project Ga0209040, IMG submission 188240) | Bog forest soil microbial communities from Calvert Island, British Columbia, Canada - ECP12_OM3 (SPAdes) (version 2) | ecosystem: Environmental > Aquatic > Freshwater > Wetlands > Bog ... | reverse complement strand
CAACACCAAGATCGCGGTGGCGCGGATCCTGGGCGACGGCAAGCGTCAGCGCACCCGCGCCTTCACCGAACTCGTCAGCCATTATCTGTTCAAGGACCGCTTTGGCCGGCCCGGCAAGGGCAACGATAAAGGCAAGGTCGAAGGGCTGGTGAAGTTCTCGCGCGCCAATTTCCTGACGCCCGTGCCGCACGCTGCCTCGTTCGAGGCGCTGAACCAGATGCTCGAAGAGCGCTGTCGCGCCCGCCAGAGCGAACGCGCCGGCCGCCATGAGGAAACGATCGCCGAGCGGTTCGTCGCCGACGTCGCCCGCAGCGACCCCGAGCGGCTGCGCGCAGCGTTGGGGGCGCTCGCCGATCTGGAGCTCGACTCGCGCGGCGGCGCGCCCCTGCAGGCCAGCCGCACGCCGCTCACCGGGCTCGCCGAGGACACGCTCGCGCTGCGAGCGATCGAAGCGATCACCGCCTAGCGCCGGAGGCCTGCCCTAGAGGCTCGATGGGCAAGCGAGGCAAGGACGCAGGGAGCGTGGCGTGCTTCGCACGCGAGCGACCGAGGAAGCCGCGTCGCGCCGCCTAGCGATGCCCTAGGGTGCGGGCGGCGCGTGACTTCTTGCGAGCGCCGGTGTTGCGATGCATCGCGCCGCGCTTGACGGCCTTGTCGATCGTGGAGACGAGCTCGCGGTGCGTGGTCTCGGCGTCGGCCTTCTCGCCGCCCTCGACGAGCGACTCGAGCCGGCGGAAGTAGGTCTTGATCGTCGAGGTATAGCGGCGGTTCTCCAAGCGCTCGCGCTCGGAGCGCAGGATCCGCTTCTTCTGGGAATGAATATTGGCCATGGTCAAGGCCGCAGGGCGCCCGTCGTAAACTGCCGGCGCGCGCCGCGGAGCGCCGTACTATAGCGGCCTTGCCCGCGATCTCAGGAGCCGACGAACCTCCCGGAGGACCCCGGCCAGATCTCCCGGGCGAGGTCCCGGGCGAGGTCCCGGGCGAGGTCATCGGCCTCCCCGACAGTAGCTTCGGGGAGGAATACGGCGCCATGGCCCGCCCGGGACGCCCGCCGGTGGTCGGCGGCCCGGCCACGGTTGCCGGCGCCGGCCGCGAACGCGTGGCGCGCAACACGGCGATCGTCTCCATGGCGACGGGCGTGTCTCGCGTGCTGGGGCTCGCACGCGAAGTCGTGGCGGCGAGCTTCTTCGGCACCTCGGGACCGGCTTCGGCGTTCACGATCGCCTTTCAGATCCCGAACCTCGTCAGCAACCTGTTTGCGAACGCCGCGCTGTCGGCCGCGTTCGTGCCGGTGTTCACGGACCTGCTGCAGCAGGGCCGCAAGCGCGAGGCGTTCCGGCTTGCATCCACGCTGTTCTGGATCATGGCGATCGCGCTTGGCGCAATCACGGCGATCTTCGTGCTCGCTGCCGGCCTGATCATGCCGCTGTTGACGGGCCCCACGTTCAATGCCCAGCTCGATGAACTCACCGTCGGTCTCTCGCAGGTGCTCTTCCCGGTGGTGCTGCTGATCGGCTTGATCGGCCTGCTGGTGGGGGTGCTGCAGTCCTATGAACACTTCACGATCCCGGCGATCTCGCCGGCGGTGTGGAACCTGGTGATCATCGTGCTGCTGGTCGTCCTGCGCCCGCACTTTCAAGGCGGCTATGAGAACGGCGACCAGCTGTACGCGTACGCGATCGCGATTCTGGCGGCCACGTTCGTGCAGCTGCTGATGGTCTTCGGTGCGCTCCGGCGAATCGACTTCCGCCTGCAGTTCTCCATCGACTGGCACGATCCCCGCATCCGGCAGGTGTTCGGGCTGATGCTGCCGGTGACGATCGGCCTCGGCATCGTGAACCTCGACCAGGTGATCAACTCTGTGTTCGGAACGCTCGTCTCCGATGAAGCCCCACGCGCGATCGACAACGCCTTCCGCATCTACATGCTGCCGCAGGGCCTGTTCAGCGTGGCCGTCGCGACGGTGCTGTTCCCGACCCTCAGCCGCATGGCGGCCAGGCGCGACGTGAGCGACATGCGCCGGACGATCGGCGTGGGGATGCGTCAGATCAACCTGCTGCTGATCCCCTCGGCGATGTTCCTGCTCGTGCTCAGCACCCCGATCGTGCGGCTCGTCTTCGAACGTGGCAAGTTCAACGCCACCTCGACGGAGCTGGTATCCGAAGCGCTGTTCTGGTTCGCCTTCAGCCTCCCGTTTGGCGGGCTGAACCTGCTGCTCACCCGCGTGTTCTTCGCCGTGCGGCGACCTTGGATCCCGACCCGGCTGGCGGCGATGAACATCATCGTGGACATAGTCGTGTCGATCGGCCTGTACAAGCCGCTGGGGATCGCGGGGTTGATCATCGGCACGGTGGCGGCCAACGCGGTGATGGCCGCGCTTCAGTATCACCGGCTGCGGATCGGCTTCAACGGGCACCTGGAGGGCAGGCAGACGATCATGATCACCGCCCGCATCCTGCTCGCCTCGGCGCTGCTGGCGGGTGTCGCATGGGGGGTGTGGCGAGTGCTCGACAGCGCCCTCGGCGTGTCGCTGCCCGCCCAGATAGTCAGCGTCGGCGGGGCGGCCGCGGCCGGCCTGCTGGTGTATGCACGGGCGGTCCTGGCGATGCGCATCCCCGAGGCCCACCAGGTCAACCGCCTGATTCGCGCGCAGCTGGGGCGCGCGTAGCGACGTGCGAGCGCGCGGAGGCGATGCGCGTCGAGGTGCGGCGGCCGCGGCCGGGCATGCGGCCGGACGAGCCTGGGCTCGCCCGGTGCACCCGACAAAGATCGCCGCTTACTACTTACGTCCCAGGACTTTGTGTCTTGCCTGGGCGGCGTGACACTCCCGACACCTGGACAGGCCGTCAGGCTTTCGCCTGGCGCGTTGCCGCGGTTGGAGCCCGCCGGTCCCGAAGGGGGCGGGATCCGCGTCGAGTGGGCGATCCGCCGGTAGCCCAAGGCTAGCGGTTCTACGCTGTAGCGGCCCATGGACCAGTCGCACATCCGCAACTTCTCGATCATCGCCCACATCGACCACGGCAAGTCGACGCTGGCGGATCGCATCCTCGAGCTGACCCACACGGTGGCCGCGCGCGAGATGCGCGCCCAGCTGCTCGATTCGATGGACCTCGAGCGCGAGCGCGGCATCACGATCAAGGCCCAGGCCGTGCGCGTCTTCTTCAAGGCTCGTGACGGGGAGACCTACCAGCTGCACCTGATCGACACGCCCGGCCACGTGGACTTCACGTACGAGGTCTCGCGCTCGCTGGCGGCATGCGAGGGGGCGCTGCTGGTGGTGGACGCGGCGCAGGGCGTGGAGGCCCAGACGGTGGCCAACACATATCTCGCGATCGATGCCGGCCTGGAGTTGATCCCCTGCCTGAACAAGATCGACCTGCCCGGCGCCGAGCCCGAGCGGGTGGCTGGCGAAGTGAGCGAGCTGATCGGCGAGCCGCCGGAGTCGATCCTGAAGATCAGCGGCAAGACCGGCGAGGGCGTGGGCGAGGTGCTCGAGGAGCTGATCGCACGCGTGCCAGCACCGTCGGGCGACCCGGAGGGTCCGCCGCGGGCGCTGATCTTCGACTCGGAGTTCGACCAGTACCGCGGCGTGATCGCCTACATCAGGGTCGTGGACGGCGTCTTCAGCAAGGGCGAGGCGATCCGCGCGATGGCCGCGGGCACGGAGGCGGACATCGACGACATCGGCTTCTTCAGCCCGCAGATGATGCCCACCGACCAGCTGGCCGCGGGCGAGGTGGGCTACCTGATCACGGGGCTGAAGGACGTGACCCTGCTGCGCGTCGGCGACACGTTGACCACGCGAACGAGGCCGGGGGCACGCCCGCCGGCGGGCGGACGCGGCGGGGCGGGCGAAGCGACCGAGCCGCTGCCGGGCTACCGCGAGGTCAAGCCGATGGTCTTCTGCGGGCTGTTCCCGATCGACTCCGACGACTATCCCGACCTGCGCGACGCGCTGGAGAAGCTGACGCTCAACGATGCGGCCCTGTCGTGGGAGCCGGAGACCTCGGATGCGCTCGGCTTCGGCTTCCGCTGCGGCTTCCTGGGACTCCTGCACATGGACATAGTGCGCGAGCGCCTGGAGCGCGAGTACGACCTGGAGCTGCTGGCGACGATGCCCTCGGTGGAGTTCGACGTGACCCTCACCAACGGCCAGGAGATCGTCGTGCACAACCCCTCGGACATGCCCGACCCGGGGACGATCGCGGAGATCCGCGAGCCGTTCATCAGGGCCTCGGTGATCGCCCCGAAAGAGTTCGTCGGGGCGGTGATGGAGCTCTGCCAGGAGCGCCGGGGCGAGCATGCGGGCATGCACTACCTCTCGCCGGAGAGGGTGCAGCTGACCTACGATCTGCCGCTGGCGGAAATCGTGCTGGATTTCTTCGACCAGCTGAAGTCGCGCACCCGCGGCTACGCCTCGCTCGACTACGAGCTGAGCGGGATGAAGCCCTCGGATCTGGTCAAGCTGGATGTGTTGCTGGCCGGCGACCCGGTGGATGCGCTGTCGATGGTCGTCCATCGCGAGAAGGCCTACGAGATGGGTCGAGCGCTGACGGAGAAGCTCCGCAAGCGGATCCCCCGCCAGCAGTACGACGTCCCCATCCAGGCGGCGATCGGCTCGCATGTGATCGCCCGCGAGACCGTCAAGGCCTTCCGCAAGGACGTGATCGCGAAGTGCTACGGCGGCGACATAACGCGCAAGAAAAAGCTGCTCGAGAAGCAGAAGGAGGGCAAGCGCCGGATGAAGCAGGTCGGTCGCGTCGAGGTCCCGCAGGAGGCCTTCCTCGCGGTGCTCGAGCTGGGCGAGGAGTAGCCGTGCGGCTGCTGTTCGTGTGTCTGGGCAACATCTGTCGCTCGCCGACCGCCGAGGGCGTGATGCGCGCACTGGTGGCGCAGTCCGGGCTGCAGGACGCCGTGGAGCTCGACTCCGCGGGCACCGGCAGCTGGCACGTTGGCAGTCCGCCCGACGCGCGCGCGGCGGCGGCGGCGCGCGCCCGCGGGGTGACCCTGGACGGCGCGGCGCGACAGGTCGCGGGCGGGGATTTTTTTGATTTTGATCTGCTGCTTGCGATGGATCGCTCGAACATGGACGAGCTCCGAGCACTCGCGCCCGGCCAGGCCGAGCGTTCGAAGGTGCGGCTGCTGCGCGAATTCGATCCGGCGAGCGGGGCAGACGGCGCGCGGCGCGGCGGGGCCGCGGATCTCGACGTCCCTGACCCCTATTACGGCGCGCCGGGCGGCTTCGATGAAGTCTTCGAGCTGGTGCAGGCGGCCTGTGAAGGACTGCTCGAGCAGATTCGCGCGGGCGAGGCGGCGTGAGCCTACCCTCGGGGGCGAGCGACGTCAGGCGCCTCGGCGGCGGTGACATCAACGAGGCCTTCCGCGTCGTGCTGGCAGACGGCCGCGAGGCATTCGTCAAGACGCGTGCGGATGCAGCCGCCGGGGAGTACGCGGCCGAGGCGGCCGGTCTGCGCTGGCTGGCCGAGCCAGGCGGTGTGCGCACGCCGCGCGTGCTCGAGGTGGATGAGCGCCACCTGGCACTCGAGTGGATCGCCCCGGGACGCCTTGACGCGGCCGGCGCCGAGGAGCTTGGGCGAGGGCTCGCTGCGACGCACGCGGCGGGCGCCCGCGGCTTCGGCGACCCTGGCTTCGGCGGGACCGCGGGCTTCGGCTCGCTGCGGCTTCCAAACGAGCGCACGGGCGACTGGCCGACGTTCTACGGCGAGCGGCGACTGCGGCCGCTGGCAGGGATCGCGCGCGAACGCGGCGCCCTCTCTGCGGAGGGGATCGCGGCGGTCGAGCGGGTGTGCGGGCGGCTTGTGTCGCTGTGCGGCACGGCCGAGCCGCCGGCGCGCCTGCACGGGGACCTGTGGTCGGGCAACGTGATGGCCGACAGCGACGGCCGGCCGTGGCTGATCGACCCGTCGGCCTACGGCGGTCATCGCGAGGTCGACCTCGCGATGCTGAGGTTGTTCGGCGCACCGTCGGAGCGGGTGTTTGCGGCCTACGAGGAGCTCGCGCCGCTGAGCGCCGGCTGGCAGGAGCGCGTCGAGCTCTATCAGCTGCTGCCGCTGCTCGTGCATGCGCTGCTGTTCGGCGGCTCCTACTGCGCGGCGGCCGAACGCGTCGCGCTGCGCTACGCGGGCTGATTGGTCGTCCGGCGGCGGCGGACGGGTCGGAGTAGGGGATGTGCGCCCCGATACCGTCTCTGCGCGACGCCGGCTCTACCTGCTGGCGCGCGTGCTGGTCGCGCGCAACTACCGCCGCCCGCTGACCCTCGCCCTCGTGGCCCGCTCCCTGGCGAGCTCGCCGCGCCAGCTGCAGCGCGCATACGCGCAGTTCGGCGAGATCGGCTTCCGCGAGGACCTGCACGCGCGGCGGATGGCGGCGGCGGCCGAGCTGCTAAGCACCCAGCATTCGCTCCCGGTGCGCGATGTCGCGCGCCTGGTCGGCTACCGGCAGGCGCCCCACTTCGCGCGGACGTTCCGCCGCCACTACGGACTGCCGCCGGCGCGCTTTCGCGAGCGGGCGCGCCGAGCCGGTGCTCAGCGCGCTCAGATGCGACCCGCGGTCAGCGTCGGCGGATCGGACGGGTCGCCCGCGAGTGTCTCGGCGCCCGGTAGCGACAGCCGCATGAGCGTGCCGCCGCCGGGGGCGGGCTCGGCCGCGACGCTCCCGCCCTGCTGGGAGACCACCTGGCGCACGATTGCCAGGCCGAGCCCCGAGCCCGGTCGGCCGCGCGCCTCGGCGCCGCGGTAGAAGCGGTCGAAGATGTGCGGCAGATCCTCGCCGGAGATCCCGGGTCCGTGATCGCGGACGGTCAGCTCCTGGCCGCGCAGGCAGATGTCCACCGACTCGCCGGGGGGGCCGTGCTTGATGGCGTTGTCGAGCAGGTTGCCGACCGCCCGCTCGAGCCGAGCGGGCACGCCGGTGATGATCGTCGGCTCGAGCTGCGCCTGAAGCGGGGTCGTGGGAGCGAGCCTGCGAAATCGCTCGAGAACCTCGCCGATCAGCAGATCGAGGCGCAGCTCCTCCGAGTCCGCGCGCGGCTCCTCGCCGCGCGCGAGGTCGATCAGGTCGTTGATCAGCTGCGTGAGCTCCTGGATCTGCTCGACGACCTCCCCGAGCAGCAGCCGCTGCTCGACGGGATCCATCTCCACCCCCTGATGCTGAAGGATCTCGATGTTCGTGCGCAGGCTGGTGACCGGCGTGCGCAGCTCGTGCGATGCGTCGGCCACGAGCTGGCGCTGTGCGTGGACGGAAGCGTCGAGCGCGCTGACCGACTCCTCGAGCGCATCGAGCATGGCGTTGAAGCTGGTGGCCAGGCGCCCGATCTCGTCTTCCCCGGAGAGCTCGATCCTGCCGCTCAGATCGCGCGTCACGGCGACGTGCTCGGTGGCCTGGGTGAGACGCTTGAGCGGCTGCACAGCGGCGCCCGCGACGAGGCGTCCCAGCAGGGCGGCGAGAGCGATGCCGCCGATGTCCACGAGCACGAGGATCAGGCGCAGGCGGGCCAGCAGCCTGTCGACTTCGGTGAGCGGCTGGGCCACCTGGATCGCGCGACCCGGGGCGATGTGCTCGGCGAGGATCCGCAGGTGGATGCTGTTGACGTATGCGTCGCGGAAGAAATGCGGGCCGTCGGCGGCCGCCAGCGCGCGGGTGCGGGCTTCGACCGGCAGCGTCACGCTCGCCGAGCGGAACAGGACCCGGCCGCTCGAGTCGACCAGCTGTTGGTAGCCGCGAACCTGGTTGGGGCGCGCCTGCAGATTGCGCAGCTGGTTGCCGACCGCGCCCGGCAACGCGCCTGGGTTCTGGCGTTTGAGGAGCTCTAGCAGCGCGCGGCGGGTATGGCCGTCGGGCGCATATGGGCCCAGCCGCAGGGCGTCGGCGCGGCTGCTCAGCTGGGTGTTGACCTGGCCGTGCAGCTGCTGGGAGGTGAGCACATAGATCAGCAATGAGGCGAGCACGACCGCGACCGCGACCGCGGCCGCCGAGACGAGCGTGATGCGCCGGCGGAAGCTCATGGCTGGCTGCGCAGCACATAGCCCACCCCGCGCACCGTGCGCAGCAGGCGCGGCTCGTCGCCGACCTCGGTCTTGCGCCGCAGGTAGCCCATGTACACGCCGAGCGAGTTGGAGCTGGAACCGAAGTCGTAGCCCCACACGTGTTCGAAGATCGCCGAGCGGGTAAGCACCTGTCGCGGGTGGCGCATGAACATCTCGAGCAGCAGGAACTCGGTGCGCGTCAACGCGAGCGCGCGCTCACCCCGCCAGGCCTCATGGGCGAGCAGGTCCATCCGCAGATCCTCGAAGAAGAGCGTGTTCTCCTCCTGTCCGTCCTCGCCCGCGCGGCGCAGCAGCGCCCGCAGGCGCGCGAGCAGCTCGCGCAGCGCAAAGGGCTTGACCAGGTAGTCATCGGCGCCCGCGTCGAGGCCGGCGACGCGGTCGTCGACCTCCGCTCGCGCGGTCAGCATCAGCACCGGGGTGCTGTCCCCGCCTTCGCGCAGGCGCCGGCAGACCTCGAGGCCATCCACGTGGGGCATCGAGATGTCGAGGATCACCGCCTCATATAGGGCGCTGCCGAGCTGGGCCAGCGCCTCGCGCCCGTCGGTCGCGCGAGCCACGTCGTAGTGCTCGAGCGTCAGCGCGCGCGACAACGCGTTCTGCACGGCGGGCTCGTCGTCGACGACCAGTATGCGCGCTTGCTCGGCCATTGGTTGTGACCCCTCCCGCGTGCGCCCGCACAAGGTTGCTTGCGGCGTTTCGCGGGAAGACTGCAGTTCTGAGGCTAGCGTGACGTGCACGCGGAGGTGCGATTAAGGGAAAGCGAAGAGAATGCGAAGAATCGCCACGGCAGAGGAAGAGGAGCAGGAGGACGGCTCCGAACAGAGCGGGGGCACGATGGCCGACCAGTCGCGGCGGCTGCGCAACAGCGTCATCAGCCTGGCTGTGTTCTTCGGGCTGGTCATCGGCCTGCTTTTCGGCGCGCCCGGGCTGCGCGCGGCCGGCGAGCTCATCACGGACGTCAACCCTGCATGGATCGCCGCGGGCGTCGTCCTCGAGGTGCTCTCGTGCGCCGGCTATGTGGTGCTGTTCGACCTCGTCTTCGGCCGCATCGGCCGGCGGCTGTCCTCGCGCCTGTCCCTCGCAGAGCTGGCGGTCAACTCGGTCGTGTCGGTCAGCGGCCTCGCCGGTATCGCTCTCGGGGCATGGGTGCTGCGCAGCAAGGGGATCTCCGTGGAGCGGATCGCCAAGCGCTCGGTATTGATCTTCGTGCTGACGAGCGCCGTGAACGTCGTGGCCGTGATCGTGATCGGTGTGCCGATGTGGCTTGGACTGATCCCCGGCTCGACCAACCCGCTGCTGACGCTCCTGCCTGCGACGGCGGCGCTTGCGACGGTCCTGTGCGTGCTCACACTCGCCGCGTGGGCCGGCCGGACGGCGGCGCGCCAGCGCCGGCAGCGCGGCCGCGCGGGGGTCGCCATGATCGCCCTGAGCGGCGGCGTGGGGGATGCGCTCAAGCTGATCCGCGGCCACGACTGGAGGCTGCTGGGGGCGATCGGGTACTGGCTGTTTGACAACCTGGTGCTATGGGCCTGCCTGGCAGGCCTCGGCCATGCTCCGCCCTTCTGGGAGGTGGCGATGGCATACCTGGTGGGCATGCTCGCCAACTCGATCCCCGTTCCGGGCGGTTTCATCGCGGTCGAAGGAGGACTGGTGGGCATGCTCCTGCTGTTCGGTGTGCGCCCCGCCTCGCAGGTGCTGGCCGCGGTGGTCATCTACCGGGCGATCTCGCTGTGGGTGCCGGCGCTGATCGGCTCGCTGGCCTTCCTCAGCCTGCGTCGGGAGATCGGGACGCCGCTCACCCCCGCCGCTCCGGGCTAGCGCGGATGTCCCCGAGGGGCATGTGGGAGCGTCGGCGCTGTCAGCTCGAGAGCCGCTTGGCGAACGCCGCGGCGGCGGCGTCGCGTTGGCAGGCGTGTCCCGGGAGGCTTGCCATCACCCGGGCCAGATTCGCTTCGAGCTCCCCCGAGAGACCCGGGCAGTAGATCGGCGGGGGCAGGCGCTCAGAAGGTGAGCCCGGCGCGTTCAGGGGACGCAGCTCGCGTGAGGCCTGCAGCGCGTGCGCGAAGGTGTCCGAGAAGATGTCGACCGCGACCCGGCCGGTGTATACCTCGATCGAGCGCCCTTCGTCGTAGACGGTGGCCGGCACTCCGCGCACGAGGATGTTGCGCTGCGGGCCGAGCGTGGCGTTGGAGTGCAAGCGATAGATGACGGTCGTGACCTGCAGCGGCAGCAGGCAGCTTCCGCCGCCGAAGACGCCCTTGCT
>Ga0209040_10004645_pt1 | contig 10331 bp, 7 predicted proteins | sample BogFormECP12_OM3_FD_188240 | JGI IMG/M metagenome (GOLD analysis project Ga0209040, IMG submission 188240) | Bog forest soil microbial communities from Calvert Island, British Columbia, Canada - ECP12_OM3 (SPAdes) (version 2) | ecosystem: Environmental > Aquatic > Freshwater > Wetlands > Bog ... | reverse complement strand
GTAGATCAGCCTTCGCAAGTCGCGGATCGGGCCGGTTATTTTGACTCCGCAGGCGTCCTCGATGGCATGACACGCGCTCATCTGATAGGCGATGGGGCAGATACCGCAGATGCGGGCGGTAATGTCGGGCGCCTCATAGAACTTTCGGCCGCGGAGAAAGGCTTCGAAGAAGCGCGGCGGCTCAAAGATCTTCAACTTGACGTCTGTCACCTGCTGGCCCTTGATCTTGACCAACAGGGCTCCTTCGCCTTCAACACGCGCCAGGTAGTCGACTTTAATGGCCCTACTTTTCATGCGCTTCGCTCTCTCTGCGGAAAGGCTCAGCGTAGGCGTTGAACCCCCGGAATGCCCGCATCAGGTCCCGCTCGCTAACTCCCATCTCGCTCCACCACGCGCTGAGCGCCACGGTGTTCGGCGTTTCTTTCGGGCCAAAGCATCCATAACAACCGCGGGTGTAGGCGGGGCAGAGTGCGCCGCAACCGACCTGGGTCACCGGACCAAGGCAGGGTGTGCCATGCGCGACCATCACGCAGACCGTGCCCCGCTGCTTGCACTCCATGCAGACGCTGTGCGGCGGCGTGTTTGGCTTGCGTCCATTCAGAAATGCACTGAGGACCTCTACCAACTGGTATTTGTTGATGGGGCAGCCGCGCAGTTCGAAGTCAACAAACACGTGGTCGGTAATCGGGGTCGATTTCTTCAGGGTTTCGATGTAGTCGGGCCTGGCGTACACGATAGAAGTGAATTCCTTCACGTCCTTGAAGTTGCGCAGCGCCTGGATCCCGCCCGCGGTGGCGCAAGCGCCAATCGTTACCAGGAATTTGGAGGCGCGTCGAATGCCGTGGATCCGCTCGGCATCATGCGGCGTGGTGATAGAGCCTTCCACCAGCGAAAGGTCGTAAGGGCCTTTGACCACCGCACGCGAGGCCTCGGGGAAATTCGCGATCTCCACCGCGTCGGCTACAGCGAGCAGTTCGTCCTCGCAATCCAGCAGGCTCAACTGGCAACCGTCGCAGGAGGAGAACTTCCAGACCGCGAGCTTGGGTTTGCGTAAGGCCATGTCAGATCTCCGACTTGCCAAGAATGGCGGCTATGCGAGCGAACGCGAAGACCGGGCCGTCCTTGCAGATGAAGGTCGGGCCATACTGGCAATGACCGCAAAAGCCGATCCCGCATTTCATGTTGCGTTCCGCGGACAAGTAAGTGTGCTCCGCTGCCACGCCGCGCTTCAGGAGTTCCATCACGGTAAAGCGCATCATGACCTCGGGACCACAAACCATCGCTAAGGTATTGGAAGGATCGAAGGGAGCGCGCGGGATCATCGTCGTCACCACACCGACATTGCCGCGCCAGCTGCTGGCCGCTCGATCGACCGTGACCTGGATTTCCAGGTCGAACTTGCCGCGCCATTGTTCCAACTCTTGACGGTAGAGCATGTCCTCGGGAGTACGCGTGCCATACAGCAAAACAATCTTCCGATACTTCTCCCGTTCCGCCATTAGGCGGTAGAGCGCAGGCCGCAACGGAGCCAGCCCGATTCCGCCAGCCACAATCACCACGTCCCGTCCGGTCGCTTCTTCTCCGGGCCAATGGGTCCCAAACGGGCCGCGAATGCCCATGATCTCGCCGCGCTTGAGCCGTCGCATGGCCTTCGTGACCGTGCCAACCACGCGAGTAGTGTGCTTGAGCAAAGGCACGTCGCCAGGATCGCTACTAATGGAAATCGGCACTTCTCCCACGCCGAAGACGTACAGCATGTTGAACTGTCCCGGCGCGAACGAGAATCCCTTGCCGGAATCTTCAGGAAGAATTTCCAGCGTAAAGGTGTCGTCCGTCTCCTGCTTTACGCGCTGAATGCGGTAAGGCATGGGCAGCATTGGGTCTGGGACCAGGCCTGCAGGCACAACCTCGGGTTGCTCAAGGATGGTTGCCATACATATCCAACAACTGCAATCTGGTTGACTCCAGGCGCTCGGTAACGATTTGCATGAATCGCTTGTAGATCTCGTAGCCGAGGTCGTGGTCCTCATCGCACTTGGCGCGAAGACACTTGCCGTCAAATGCCAGCGCGTGCGTAGGCTGCTGCGTCCTTGCGTCAAAATGCCAGCGGTAGGGAGGAAACAGCCACGACCATCCCAATACTTCGCCTCCACCGACAGTTTGCACCGTCGTGAGCCCACGGTGCGGGATGGCGAACTGCACGGAAACCAGACCTTCGCGAATGAGGTAAAAGTGGTCGGCTGGGTCGCCCTCATGGAAGATGACCTGCCCTGCCTCGAAGCGCACGTTCATGGAACATCCGGCAATCAGCTCGATGTGCCGATCCTCCATACCATGAAAGAATGGATGCTCTCTGAGAATTGGTTCAAGCGTGTGTATCATGCCGAGTCCTTGCTCTGGTCGGCCGGTGCCTTAACAGAATCGCTTTCGCGGATGGCGCCAGCCTCGACCGTAATATCAATTCCCACCGGACACCACGTGATGCAGCGGCCGCAACCTACGCAGCCGGAAACGCCAAACTGGTCAATCCATGTGGCGAGCTTGTGTGTCATCCATTGGCGATAGCGCGATCTCGGAGTAGCGCGCACACTTCCGCCGTGGATGTAGGAGAAGTCCACGGTGAAGCAGGAGTCCCATCGCCGCCAGCGTTCGGCGTGCTCGCCGGTCAGGTCGGTAACATCCTCCACCGTGGTGCAGAAGCAGGTGGGGCACACCATGGTGCAGTTAGCGCAAGACAGGCAACGCTCCGTCACGTTGTCCCACTGCGGATGCTCGCAGTTGCGGTAGAGGAGTTCCTTGATTCCCCGCGTGTCCAATCGACGGCCCATGTGGCGCGTCGTGTGATCCAGGATGCGCTCAGTGTTCTGCTTGTCAGCCTCGTTGGCCGGTTGATGCGGGACCAATAGCAATACCTCGACGCCGCGCACAGTCCCCACTTCAGCCAGGAAGTAGTGCCGCCCGTTCTGCGACAACTCTGTGAGAGCGAGATCGAAGCCGGAAGTCGCCTTCGGTCCGGTGTTCATCGAAGCGCAGAAGCAGTTGCCGCCAGCCTGGCCGCAATTGACCGCCGCAATGAACAGGTTCTCGCGCCTCGCTTTGTAGTTTGGGTCAACAAACTGGCCGTCGAGAAAGACTTTGTCCTGAATGGCGATCGCATGCAGTTCACAGGCGCGCACACCGAAGAACGCGTACTTGGGGCTGGCCTTCTCTTCCTCTGGAAGGATCCGCAGCCCTTTTCCGTTGCGCGCAGCCTGCCACAGCCGCTGGAGAGGCGGATGCAGAAACTTCTTCCAGGAATGCGGACCGACAACGTAGCCGAATAGGGCGCGGTCCTTGCGGCGCTTCAGCCGATATTTGCCGCCGGCCTGCTCGTCTGTCCATCCCGAAGGGAGGTCTTCGGTCGAAGTCAGGCGGTCATAGACAATTGCGCCCCCGCGAAGCGTTGGTCCGACAACTTCATAGCCTCGGCTGACCAATGCCAGGAGCAGATGCTCCAGATGCTCCCTTTCGATAACGACGTTGTCCCCAACGTGCAAGCGCTCTGCAGTCATGGCTCGCAGTGTTCGCACCGAACACCACCTTCCATGTTCAGGGTAAAGAAGGGCGCTATCAGCCGTCGGTGACGTAGGTCACGTTGCGCTGGTGCAAGAGATAGGGTGGCGAGATGGGGTTTTAGCGCGGGAGTGCCGTTGCCGCTAGTCTTTACGGCGGGCAGACTGATTCAAGCGTACGCAAGATATCCCATCGGGCCCGAAGTTTTGCAACATCGATATCTCTAGCTAGAATCTCGCGAAAAGCGGCGACGTATTCTTCAGCCACTGTCTGCCACGTCCGCGGCGGAGCCTCAGGAGCCCTTGTCTCGTGATCAAAGACCTGGAGGACGGAGTCTTGTAGCTGGCTCAAAGAATCGATGCGATGAAGATTCCTGTCACCCGTGATCTCCGCCAATTCACGGTTCACTTCGCTATCGAGCACGACAACAGGTTTGCCTAGCGCCAACGCGTCCACCACCGGCAGCCCGAAGCCTTCGTAATGGCTTGGGTAGACCATCATGCGAGCGTTGACCAGCAACTCACGTACGTGCTGCCGGCTCAAAGCCCCGCTGCATAGCCAACGAACATTCTCAGGTCGTTCCTCGCTTTGCGGCTTGCCTCCCATCACTACAACCGGCCATTTGCCGTTGAGCTGAGAGAGCGCATCCGTCACTCCTTTATGGACATAATCATTGCCCATAACCAGGATGTATTCCCCGGTTCGGATTTCCCCAGGCGTTGTGCCAAAATTAGTTCCGTGATGAATGACCCTCATCGGTACTGCGCTGCCAAAAAATGCCGCGAAATCGGAGCGTGAAAACTCGCTGATGGTAAACACGCAGTCCGATAGCTCCGCCGTCCTACGAAACAGTATCTGCCGGCTAGCCGAGCTCAAGTAGTCACAGCGTACACCGATGATGTCCTGGAGAACATAGCTCAAGCGGGGAGCCAAGCGTGTCATCCCGCGAAACTCGTCCCAGGTAAATATCTGGCTTGGCTTAAAGACGAAATCGAAAGCCATCTGGGTATTAGGCTGGTCGTCGTAAATCCGGTATCCAGTTAATTCATGGGCAAAGAACTCTCTGGCCTGATAAATCCCTACATACAGGTCGCAGTCATCATCCACCAACCGCCCGATTTCACGGAGCAGGTTCAGCGCGAATTCGGATGTCCCCGAATGCAGGGCAGGCAAGTGAAAGAGATCGAACAAAATCCGGGGACGATGCGGCAAATATGACGACGCGAAAGTCTCCACCGGGTCCACGTTGAACCTTACATAATCGGAGACCTTGCGCTCATATTCTGGATATCGGCTGAGCAGGAGGTTTCGGTGACTAGCCTCGAGATCTGTCCGCCGTGGCCCGAACGATGACCGTTCATGGTGAAAGACATAAGCCCAATTCGCCGCTACTGCTGAGTAGCCGTAGCGATTAATGCGGCAAACAAAATCGTTTTCTTCGTTGTAACCAGGGCTGTAGGATGCATCAAACAAACCAAAGCGCTCTAATATGTCATGCTTAACCAGCATGCAAAAGCCGACACAGGTTGGCATCACCTGATAGCGCGGTAGAATAGAGCGGATCCGGTGCCACACTTCGTAGGATTCTGCCGGCGAGAGCACCCCACCTACCCAAGGGACGGAAAAAATGGTGGCATTGTTGCTTCGTGGCGTTACTACGGCATGCCTCTCGTGCAGATACAGAACAGCCTGCATTTCCTCAAGAAATCCGGCTGTGACCTCTGTATCTGAATTGAGCAGCAGCAGGTCGGTTTCCGGCTCTCGCAGATGGTTCGATCCCCAATTACAACTCTCTACAAATCCTCGATTTACTTCGCTGCGATGGTAGTTTAGCGGTGCGAAATAGGGCCGCACCTCATCGCAGATCTTGCGTACACTGTCATCGGGAGTCGCATCGTCGACCACATGTACTCTGCAGTCCGCCGGTGCATGCTTTGCGAGGCTGTTCAGGCATACGAGCAACTTGTCGGCCGCTCCATAGCTCGGAATCAGGATGGAAACCGGATGTCGTTTCAACTCGCAAGTGACATCTACCCCTGAGATCATTTTGTCCCTTCAGTTCGCGGTTTCCCCCGCACCGCAAGCATAAAATCACGCATGGGCTTGGTAATCCGCCAGGAGCGAGAGTGTTCCATGCTCCAACGTATCCATTGCTCCAGTTCAAGCGAACTTCGCACTGAAGCCAGTTCCTCTATTGCTCGGGAATAGGTTTGTTCACTTCTTTTTAGTTCGCGTCGAAGTTCGTTTTTCTCTGAGGCAACCCGAGCTAACTCGGCTCCGACCAGCATGCGTTCCGCTTGGGCAGCGTGCAGCTCGATCCGCAGGTTTGCAGCCAGCGATTTAGCGGCCGCGGTCTGTGATTCAGCCGCCGCGGTCTGTGATTCAGCAACCGCAGTCTGTGATTCAGCGACTAGACAGGCAGCTTGTAACGTGTCTACTGCGAGCTTCATTGCATCTCCGCCAACATCCAGCTTCAGCGAGATCTCCAAGATCAGCGCCGCGCCTTCATCCTCGATTACGGGGAGGGTGAGTTGAGGGTCATCTCCATAGCTGAGCAGCAGGTACTTATCTTCACGCGGCAGAGCCATGAGAGGACCTGCCAGCTCCAGTTGGCGCAAAGCACTTGGGGCTATGGCACTCCACAATAACGTTCCTGATTCCTTCGAAGCTATCGAAATCGCACCAAGCTCCACGACACAAGGACAACCAGCAGGGTCCACGCGCAAGCGTCCGGCGCCGATTCCTTGGGGAAGGTCGAACGCCAGCGTCATCTGCTCCCCGGCGTTGATATTCTGTGTAGAGCTCGTCTCTTCAGAATAGCCGTCAGCGCCAAACGGATATACCTTGACTTCAAGCTGCGAGCTTACAACCGCGGTAGCTGGTTTAGCATCGCCGGAGGGCATCTCCAGCGCACCGTGGACGGGCACTTCACTGGCGCGTCCAAGAGTATTCTCTAAGTGCGATGCATATACCACATAGAATTTTCTAATACGCTCCTGAATGGAACCTGTACTGTTGAACAGGGCTTCCAGTAAGTCCGGAAGTGGAGCTTCCTTTCCGGGCTTGCGTACCACACCGAGACCCCAGCTATGGTGAAACTCGAAGGTCTCTGGGAACTCATCGTTGATTTCGTCCCACAACCGCCATATTCCGAAATCCGCATGCCTGACGCTGGTGTCGTGTAGCAACACGATCCCACCGGGTTTGACTTTGGACAGCCACATTCGAAAATCGTGATTTGCAGCTTCGTAGGTATGTAGGCCATCTATGTGGAGAAGATCTATCGTGTCATCATTAAACTGTAACACGGCATCGTCAAAGGTTGTTCGCAGAAGATAGGAGAAGGATTTATAGTGAGTTTCGTTGTACCGGCGTACATCCTCATAGACTTCTTCACCGTACCTCCCAGCATGCTCTTCGCCAAGCCAGTGGTCCACGGCGTAACAGACACAATCCAGACCCTGTTCGGCGACGCTCTGACAGAAACCGAAATACGATTCGCCCCAGTGGGTCCCGAGTTCGACAATTAGCTTGGGTTGTGTAGCCCCAATGACATCATTTGCGAAGGCCAGGTGGGCGGACCAGTTTCCAAGGTTCCCCGGCCGGTAACGGCGTGGAACGAAAGTAGGCAGCGGCAGATTTAGAATGCCTACGTTCTCCTTTATCACAGTTGAATGCATGGCTTCGACCTCACCTCTTTCAGATCAGATCCAGCCGTTACGAATGGCTCATTCTTCCGAACTATTCGCTGTATCGCTACTCGCCGACAGGCGTGGAATATCGATCTGTCAAATACTACCTTTGAATACCTCATCCATATACTGAAATGCCGTCAGGTTCGGATTGATGCTAACACCAGAGCGGGAAATGCTCTCCAGCGGTTCCATCGCCGGCGCGTGCACCTCTCCCGCGAACGTGGCGACAGCATAAGGAGTAACGAGGATTAGCAGCTTGCTCTTCCGCGCGTTTCTGGCTAGCCTGTGAACCAATCGCGGCATGTGAGCGCCCGAAACGGCCCCGAGGCCGCCGACAGCGGAAAGATGTTCGCGACGCACGGCGAAGAATAGGTCGCCGATGGCCTCGACGCTCCTGACAACACTCAACTGTCCCATGTATCCGTGTTGCGAAAACGTTATCCCCGCGAATGGATCCATCAACTCCCCGTCGCGTCCGCGAACCAGTCCCGTGTGGGCGGTGCGGCCGTCGGAGGCGAGTGAGATTCCAGTCACTAGACCACACCCGGGACGCATCGCCTGGGCCACTAGTTCATCAAAGAACCGGTGATTGAGTGTCTCAATTTGCCGATTGATGAAGACGAATACGTCGCCTGGTATGTCGCTGATGCTACTAACCGGCAGATCCATATCACAATCTTCAGGTGTTCTCGTTAAAAACAACCCTGCGCCTGGGGCAGCGCGCATTTCTCCGAGGGGCCGCACAACACAATTTATAAGCTCGTAAAATCTTGTGTGGTGCCGGTCCACTTCGGCCACCAGGGCTGCAGCCTGTAGTGGCCCATCATCCGCCTTCACAAGAACTACAACGCCGAGGTCCTCCGGCCGCGTATACTTGATTCGCGTCGAGCCGTAGAACAGACCAGGTTCGGTGGTCGCATTCTTTCCCGTTCTCGCGATGTGTTCCGAGATTACCCTGGCCCAGGCGCCACGAGCATATGGTTTCGAGTGCAGGTTTAACGCGGTCGAGTCCTCATGCATGCGCCAGTGATAAAGAGGTTTTGGGATGTGATCTACTTTCGACGACCCAATGGCTTCCACTGCGCGAATAAGCAGGTCCCAATCCTGAGAGCCGTCACATGATGACCGAAATCCGCCGATTCGTGAAACCAAATCGCGCCTCAGCGCCACCAGGTGTCCGAGATAGTCGAAGGACAAGAACATATCCATATCGAACTCCGGCTTGAATGTCGGCTGGCTCCGGCGCCCGATGCGATCGATCTTGTCTTCATCGGAGTAAATCAATTCGGCGGTCTCATTTCTATTGAGACGCCGCACAACCTCAAGCAACGCGAATCGATGTAGTTCATCGTCGTGGTCAAGCAGGACTACAAGTTCACCTCTAGCCGTCTCTAGCGCCGTGTTGGAAGCGGCGGATATTCCGCCATTGCTCTTATGCACAGTTAACGTAAGCCGTGGATCTTGCGCCGCGACATTTCTCAGGTACCCTACAACGCGCCCGTCGCTAGAACAGTCATCTACAACACATAGCTGCCAGTTAGGATAATGCTGCTCAAAAACGGATTGCACACATCTTTCCAGAAAATATAAGTCGGTGTTGTAGGTCGGAAGGATGATCGAGATCAGAGGCTGGTATGCCAACACGGAAAGCCGGTTGGTGATTTCGTCCTTGGGCCAAAACAGAGTTGCTTCCTGTTGAGCGAGCCACTCGCGATATGAGGATACAAGCTCGCCACTGACCGTCTTGGGTTCCCCAAAATTCGCATATGTTTTCAAAAGTATGTTAGCCAGAGGTAATTCACCGGTAACCGTTTGGGCGATAAGCCTGACGTTCCCATCGAAGCTGGGAGCCTTAAACCGGGCAATGAATCCACAGTTTGCCACGTGAGGATCGCCAATGTAGCGGGCAACGTCTGGCCGGTAAACACCTGTGCGAATGGGAGTAGCAGCACCGTCGACGACTAGGGCCAAGCAGTCTGTGGCGTTGTGCTCGCTTGGAATAAACCAGCCCTCAAGAACATATTCATCAGCAGTCAGCGGTGCCGGCTCTGGAGTATCCAAACTAAACAGAACTTGGTCACGATGTTTCATCGAGTTTTCCTAAATGGCACCTAACTCAGATGACTTTAAAGTCACAAAATAGATGCGGTTATCCCTGTTACCACCGATGGCGTGTATGCCGTTGCTTCCAACACCCTCACCGCCATACACACTCGCTGTCAATGAAGTGCCGATGTGCTCTTCGCGGAATACTTGCAATCCTTCTAGTCCTAGATCAAGTTCCCCTGTCTTGTTATGGTCGCCATCCGCGACGCCTTCCTCGCTACAAACGACTACCGCTGCTGAAAGATTCTCTGAGGCTAGCAGGCGCGCCACGACATCACCAAGGTTGTGTGGCTCACTAATCCAGATAACATCACTATGTAACAGGTAATCTGCCAAAACTTGGTCACGGTCAGATGTAGCATCCAAGAACTCGACTTCTCTCGGAACGTCATCATATCTATCCTCGCCGAGCGGTGAGCGATAAACAGCGCAGGTAAGATGGTGCCCTTGCCGTATGAGGCCTTTCATGACCTCCATACTCGCTCGAGAGTTCCCGCCAGAATGGCGGTGCGGAACAGCGTCTTCGATGTACAAAATGTTCATCCCGCGATCCATCAACGCGAACCGTGCGCGGTGCACATTCGGACCTCTAGGTTCGTAATGCGCTGGAAGTATCATCTGCCACTTTTTATAGAAAATGTCATGGTTAGCCGCAACACGCCGGAGCAAACCAGCGGTATCTTGTGTCGAAGCATTTTCGTAGTGACGGACTATAGCTTCCGGCTCGTAAATTACCCGATGTCCCGCTTGCCACAGTTGCATACAATAATCTGAATCCTCGAAATATCCCGGGAAGAAAACCGGATCAAACCCGCCCATATCCTGGAACAGCTTTCGAGGCGTAACTAGGAACACGCCCGAACAATAGTCTACCGGCCGGCGGAACTGGTACTTGGGGAGGTCGGGGTCATCGCTGCGCCCATAGCCATCGGAGGTCCCATCGCACCATAGGATGCAACCGGCTTCCTGAAGCCGGCC
>Ga0209040_10004643_pt1 | contig 10333 bp, 12 predicted proteins | sample BogFormECP12_OM3_FD_188240 | JGI IMG/M metagenome (GOLD analysis project Ga0209040, IMG submission 188240) | Bog forest soil microbial communities from Calvert Island, British Columbia, Canada - ECP12_OM3 (SPAdes) (version 2) | ecosystem: Environmental > Aquatic > Freshwater > Wetlands > Bog ... | reverse complement strand
AGCTACGCCCTTTGGCCAGCTGCTCGATCACCTTGCGGCAGCCGGTTTGCTCCCACAAACGACCGAAGATCATCGGCGCCCCGATGCGCTGCGCCGCACCGCTCTCCAGCGTTCCTGCCTGCAGGCTGGAGATCAGCAGGGCGGTCTCGGAGAACCGGGCACCCGAGCGCAGCAGCGTGTCCAGTCTACCGTCGGCTTGCAGCTCCTCGACACGTCCCAGCGTGGCGAGCACGCGTTGGACGGTGCGCGCGCCATCGCGCGTGTTCTCGACGATCTGCAGGTAGCGACGCTCACCGGAGGGCTTGATGCGAAAGAACATGCGGCACCGAATCGAAGCACCGCGATTTTAACCGGGTTTTTGAGGAAAGCTAGGGCCATGTCGGCGTTGCAAGCGCCAGACGTGGCACCGTAAATCAGCGAAAGTTTCGGTCGACAGCACGATAACGCACTGGAATGACTCAGTTCATGCTTCGCTGCAGCGCGGCAAACTGTCCAACTCGAGCAAGGGTCGACGGCTACCGTCGACAATCTCCATGAACGAACGTTGGCTTGTCGCCGTTGTTCACCCCAAAGCGATCGTTCCGGACCCGGCCAGTCACTGCTGTTTCGCGCCCATAGCTGCCGCTCAGTAGACCAGCGCTGCTCCCCCCAAGCGGACATTCCATCCATCGACCTCCCGGGCTGCAGTGCGTGGAAACGGGACCTCCAGTGCGAACCAAAGGCTACGGACAGTCAGCTTGAAGACGCTCTAGCGCAGCGCGTACAGCAACAGGGAGTGCGCGCGCGTCTTGCCATCGATACTCAGCTTGATGGTCGTGGCCAAGATCCAGCGTCCGATGTCTGTTGACTCGAGAAAGGCTTGGCAGATCACCGCCATGCGGCTCGCCAGGATCGATCGAGCCTGACCCACACCTGCTGGGCAGTTCCGTTATCCGTCACCGAATCGTCCGTTGTCGCCCTGTCATCGATGGCACTGTCGTCGTCGGGGCTCCATCCCGCGATCCTGAGGATAAGGCCGTTCTCGTTCGTCGTCCGCAGAGCGAGTTGCGTTGACGGCGGCGCTGGCGACAGCGGCGAACGAGATTGCGCACTCGCCGAGAGTGATAACAGACTTGCAAGGGCCGGCGCGGTGGCGATACGTGCCGTGCCCAGGACGAAGGCTCTACGCCCGACCGTCATTCGGCTCCTCCTTGCCATTTCGGCAACCAGCGTAAGTCTTTACACGGATCACGGCGCCGATCGCCCATCGGAGCCTACGGCCTCGGCTTAGGGGCCGGGAAGCAATTTACCGAATCGAGCTGCGTACATTGATCGAGTCATTCCAATTCGCTGCGACGAATCCGCGAAGCATCTGATGGCTGACGAGCCCTTAGTTAGCGCGTTGGCCGCACGATGCAACGCCATTCTCGGCCGATTGCAGGCGGTATTCTGCCAGTGGTGAAAATCGAAAGAAGGCCGCGCCACCCCAGCGCCTCGTAGCGGCGACGGATAGTTCAGATGCGGTGTCCACATCGCCGGCGCGACAGGCGATCGCATGCGCCTGCTCGAAAGCCCGCAGCGTAGGCCGATTCGCGACATTGATGCGCGCAAGTTCGAGGGCCCTACGGCGGTCGTTGCCACTCCCGGAGTAAAACTCCGCACCGTGGTCGGCGAACGCGAGCAAGTGCCGCGCAAGCAGTCTCTCGAAGCCAGACCGCGCAGCCTGCATCTGCGCTTCGGCATCGGCCAGTTTGCCTTGCGATGCCATCACGTCGGCAAGACGCCAGCACACTTCGGGATCAGCACTCGAAAGCACCGGGATCAACAGGGTTTCCGCGTCGCGGGGGCGGTCGTCGGCCACGTATATCTCCGCCAGATGCACGCGAGCCTTCACATAGGACGGCAGATACGCGACGGCTTGTCGATACCACTGCTCGGCACGGGCCCATTGTCGCTCGGATGCCAGCTCTCCCCACAGGACACCCAGCTGAAAGCAGACCCATGCCATGGCAAACGGTGAGACATCCTGATAGCCCCGCAGTGCGCGGCGATAGACCTCGTCGGCTTCCTCGAATTCGCGCAGGTCGGCAAGCAACGCACCCAGCGGCACCTGGTCCTCCAGACGGCGCGTTTGCGCGGCGGCCTGACGTCGCGCCGCCAACACCAGATCGAGTCGCGTTCCGCACGCCTGATCGATGGTCATTGACAGGCGATTGACCGTCGCGGCCGGCGCCCCCCGCCGTTGGGCTTGTGCAAGATATCGTCCCGCATCGGCGAACCGATGTGTCGCCGACGCGACCTGTGCCTGGACTAGGGAGGTTCGCAAGGAATCCCCCTCCATTTCGGCGAGTTGGGCGGCCAGAAACCCGAGACGATCAAGCGCACCGATGTCGCCGAGGAACGCCAGCGCCAAGCCCTCCTGCTCGATAATATATTCGGCGAGTCCGGGCCGCTGCGGCGTGTGCCAGAAGCGGCTCCAGGCATGTCGGCGCGTGCTCTCAAGATTAATGACGGCGATGTCGCCGGCCGTGGCAGGCGACGGCGCCATCAGGACGTCGAGCGTCGCGCTCATTTCGTGGTGTCGAAGCGGGATTTCAGGCTGCCAAGGCCCGTCTTCAGTAGCGTCGAAACGATGGACTTCACGATAATGTCCGGTTGACCGTCCGCCAGATACTGCACGCGCCACTCGACGGTGGTACCCGTCCCCTTCGGTTTGGCGGTCAGCGTTCCCGTGTAATCCGCCGCCGGAATGCCGGTAATTCCGCCGTAGCGATAGAATCGTCGCGTATCGTCGATGGCCTCGAGACGTTCGATGATCTGCTTGCCGTCGATCGTCTCGATCGTGCGTAGCTGCCCGAGACCCGCTCCGGTCAGCTTGATCTTGGCGATCAAAGGATGCCACGTCCCGCCGAACTGCCCGATGAGCGCCCAGACCCGATCCGGGGGCGCCAAAAGGTCGACGCTGTCGGCCACGGTCTGCAACTGCGCACTCGGTGGCGCCAGATAAGGAAACGTATTGCCGCCTGGCTGCGTGGCACTGGTTGCCCCGCCCCGCAGAGATTCGCGGTCACGATTCACCGTCCACGTAACCAAGATGTCTATGACATTGGCGTCGACAGTACGGCCTCCGCCCGTCCGATAGGCAAGCCCGTTGAGAGTGCTTTTCTCGATCTCAAGAAAGCTGGTGTCGGTGATCGGCTTGGACACGTCGAACAACAGGAAGTCATCGAGGAAGACGTTTGCGCTAGCGATCAGCGCGGCAGGCGTCCAGTCTGCGCGGCCATCGCGCATGTCCCAATTGGTCAGACTGTCGATCAGGCGCTTGTGGAACAGGGGACGAACATCTTCGTCAATCGCGAACGGCGTTTGCTGATTCCAAAGGTCGCGCAAGTCCTCCGTGCCTGCCATGGCGGCATTGTTGAGCCGCATGTTGGTCTGCTCCGGCTTGCCGATCCAATCGTAACGTGGGGGTTCGTGCCCGACGAGGCTGCTCGGGCTGGGCAGCGGGGTTGTCTCGGCGATGACCCCGAATAGCGAGCCCTTGCTGGGGTCGAGCACGCGGGCCGTATCGAATTCGACGACGATGCTGAGCACATTGTCGTGCTGCAGCAGGTTGGGAAACGGCTTCAGCGACTCCAAAAGCCAGGCAAGGATGAACGGATCGGACCGCAGGCCTGCGAAGACCCGGAACGCACCGTCCGGGGTCGTTGCACCTTTTTCGTCATTGACGACAACAGGCAGTACCTGTCCGTCAGGGCAGGTGAAAGTGCCGCGCTGGATTGGTTGCGCGCCGTTGGTCGCCGGTTCGAGAACGTCAAACCGACAAGTAAAACGGAACTCCTCGTCACCCGATTTGAACGCCGCCGTATCGCCGAGGCCGGCCACGGTCACCCGGCGCACCACAATCGAGTGATTGACCACGTTGGAAAACATCGCGCTGGCGCCCGCCGAGGGGAAAACGTCCGCGGCGATCACCGTTCGGCCGGCGTTCTCCGGGCTGGCGAACGCGAAGAGGTCTGTGAGGTCGATCGACGGATCGCCGATCGACCTTGGTCCATCGATATGGTCTGCCATCGCTAGGTTCCACCCTCTCTCGGCCGGGGTTTCGTGGCATCGGGAGTCACGGTGGCTTGCTGTCTCCTGTGCGCGCTAGCGCGGACCTCCGAACGGCGTAACTCGGCCGGGCTCCTCCGGGATGGATTTCAGATATTCGACGAGCGCCCAACGCTGCTCGTCGGTCAGCAGCGGTCCGATGACGCCGTCTCCACGTGGGCTATCCTCGAAAGAATGACCGGCATTCGAATTTCCGGGCAGCGTGGTGTCCAGCAGAAACGCTCCGGGACTTGCGCTCGTGTCCAGCCCCACTTTGACCGGATCGAACTCGCGTCCGATATAGAACTTCTTTGTGCGGTCCTGCGCTGGGATCAGCATCTCGTAAAGGTTGGGCACCGACCCGTTGTGCAGAAACGGCGGGGTGGCCCAAACCCCATCCCGTGGCGCTGCCTTGTAAACGCCGATCGGCAACGGCGGAATCGGAAACTCTCTATCCCCATGGAGATTGACGGTTTCCGCATCGGTCAGCTTGAGTCGAGAGAGCGCCGCGTCGACGATCTGGTTCTCCAGGGCGCGGTAGAGTGCGCCCGTCGGTATGATATCCTTGCCGCGGAACGGCGCCGGCAAGTAATCACTGAGCTGACCGGTAATCGCAAAGGGCCGTAGATCGCGGAACTGCCCTGGATCGGTGCCGACATACGTCTGTGGCACCAGCCCGACCAGGACGAAGCGCTTGCCGTACTTGTTCGGTTCTGTCCACGCGTACGGCCAAGCGTTATGGCAGCCCGCGCATAAGGACATAAACAACGCTTTCCCCTGCTGGGCTTTCGCCCGATCGATCGGGCCGAACACATCTTCCGGCCATTTCGGAGGTGCCAGGCGAGCCAGCTGGTTCTCGACCTCCTGGAGATTGCCAACGGCTGCGTTCGATTGGAACAGCCCTTCGGCGGGCGTCTTGGATCGCAGATCCATGGGCATGAACACGCCCATGGTCTCGGTCAAGTTGCGATCGATCGGATCCTGTTGGACGCCGCGCCATTGCGTCCACCACCCTTGCGGCGCATTCCAGAGGAAGGGGGGCTTGGTCGGTGCGAGGGGCGTAGACCAATTCTCGGGAATGCCCGGTTGAGTCGCCGTCATGCGATTGACGATCAGGGCGATGGCGTCAATACGAGAGGGGCCCCAAGTTACGGGGGTGACCAGGTTGCGGGTGCGATACTCATGCACCTTGGCCGCTTCGCTTTCGAAGCGCGCGCGCAACTTGCCTTTGGCGTCGGGGATCGAGGCCCCGAGACGCGCCGCGAGGCGATCGAATTTCGCTGCATCATTCAGGGTCGCCTGCATCGCGTCATCAAGGGCATATACATACCCCATCATGTCGAACGTATTCCCAACGCCGCCATCGATCCGAACACGCTTGCCTCTGTAGTTCAGCTGCCCCTCATGGCAGGCCGCGCAATTCAGGCCCACAAACTCCCCGGTTTCCTCACCCTTCCATTTTGGGTCGGCAATCACGGTCTTACTGAGGCCGATCGGCAAGCCGTCCGGGTTGGTTTGCGGATTTGTGGCGTCGGTGATCAGGCCGTAGCGCTCGCTGTTCGTGTCCGACCGGAACAGTTCCTGGCTGCCAGCGACTTCCAGGTTCAAGAACATCTCGTATGGGATGACCGCCGAGCCCTGCGAAAAATGATAGTACCAATCCCTATCCGCCTGTGGCCACGCCTGATTCAGGTAGGTTACGGGTTCACTTGCTGGCTGAGCAGCTGCAGGTGCCGGGAGGAAGAGGGCCGGCGCACATGCCAGGAGGATCGATGAAGCAAGCGAGGAGAGAATCGACGGAACCTTTTGCTTCGGGGCATGCTGCAGCCTCGTCATAGCAATTCTCCGTTTTGCAGAATGATCGGGCGCAGGACCGCTTTTGGGGTGTGCGGCGTCAGGCGAGTAGATTACCGACCGACTGGGCCGTTGACCATCTGCGTCAGCACCCTTTTCCCGGCCTCTGGCTGCGCAATTTCGGTGAGTAAACCCGAGCGGGCAGGCAGCCCCGCGAACGAATTAAAACGAATTAAGAGTTTTTGCGGCACGAAGCCGCCGCGGAAACTCCGTTGGACGGACGCGGGACGTCGGCGACCAGTGGTCGGCTATGGAGATTTCACCCGAGACGCTGGGTGGCGTGGATGCTTATTGGCACCCGGCGGCGGCGATCTGAGGCGTTCGGACGCCGGATGGTGGTCTGGCGCGGCATGTTCGGGCGGGGTGCTGACGTCCTCTGGGTCATGGCAACGGCGATCGGCGGCGCTGGAGACAGCGGCGCTCTGTGGCGTGCCGGAGCACGCGCGCGGGCACGACCGAACGGCGGCGGCTGCGGGCTGCGGATCACGGTCCCATGGCCTGCCCCCGCGCGAGCGTGCGGATGAAGATCAGCCGTCCCTGGTGACAGTGAGGACAGATCCTGGGTTCAATCGGCGGCGCGGCTGCCGCCTCGGCCTGGATGGGATCGGGCGACGGCACCGCCAGTTCCGGTAGCGGGCCGGCCGACGGCGGCGCCTGTAGCTGCAGCATCTGCCGCACCAGGGCAGTGTGCTGGCAGTGGGCGGGATGCCACAGGCCGAAGTATCGTATTTTGTGAAAGCCGCGCGGCAGCACGTGCTGGAGGAAGCGGCGCATGAACTCCTCGCCGCTGAGGCGGCAAGTGCGCCGCCGTCTGGTCTTGCGGTCGCAGTGCTCGAAGGTGACGCCGGCGTCGTCGAGGCCGACGATGCGGGCGTTGGTGATGGCGATGCGGAAGACGTAGCGGGCGAGGTAGTCGAGCACGGCCTGTTCGCCCTGTCCCCAGGCGGTGACGTGGGCGATCCAATTCGTGTGCCACACCGCCTCGGGGACGACGAGGTCGGGGCGGCGTTGTCGCAGCAGAGTGCGGACCTTTCCGCGCACCTTGCGGGCAAGCGCCTTGACCGGCAGCAGGAAGCGCCGCCGCGCCGGATGCCAGGTGGTCCCGTCCTCGGAGACGCCGCCGCCGCTGACCAGGCAATGCACGTGCGGATGGAAGTTCAGCTGCTGATCCCAGGTGTGCAGCACCGCCAGCACCGCGACGGTGCCGCCGACGAAGCGCGGATCGCGGGCGAGTTCGATGATCGCGCCAGCGGTGGCTTGCATCAGCACGGCGTAGCCGTCGCGCTGATGCGCCCGCAGCACCGCGCGCAACTCGGCCGGCACGGTGACGGTGATGTGGAAGTGTGGCACCGGCAGCATCTCCGCCTGCCGGCGTCCGAGCCATTCCTGGGTCTGCGCGGCGTGGCACTTCGGGCAGCTGCGGTTGCCGCAGGAATGAAACGAGAAGGTCTCGGCGCCACATGCCTCGCAGCGCTAGACCTGGCCGCCGAGGGCGGCAGTGCGACAGTCGAGGATGTCGTCGATGGCGCGTCGGTGCGATGGCAGCATCGACGCGCCGTGTGTGTTGAGGTAGTCCGCCGCGAAGCGGCGGAACACCTCGGCGACCTCGATCATGGCGGCCTCCGTCAGAGGCCGGTCATCAGTCGGTCGAGCAGACTCTGCACTGAAGCCAGGGTGGGCGTGGTCAGGTGCGTGTAGATCGCCGTCGTGGCGATGCGGGCATGGCCGAGCAGGACCTGCACGATGCGCGTGTCGACGCCGTTCTCCAGCAGCCGAGTGGCATAGCTATGGCGCAACGAGTGGGGCGTAACCCCGCGCGGGATGCCGGCCGCAGCAGCGGCATCGGCAAAGGAACGCGACACCACGCGGCTGTTCAGCGGTGCGTCGCCGGAGCGGTTGGGGAACAACCAGCGGCGGTTGTGATGGGTGCGCCACACGCGGCCGAGGTCGTCGAGAATCGGCTGTGGCAGCGGCACCAGCCGCTGCTTGTTGCCCTTGCCGATGACGCGCAGCACCCGGCGGCCACGGTCGACGGCGGTGACTTCCAGCGTGGTGGCCTCGCCGATCCGCAGGCCGCAGGCATACATGACGGACAGGCAGGTGCGATGGACGGGGTTGCGGACGCCGCCGAGTAGGCGCCGAACCTGCTCTTCGGCTAGCGATTCAGGCAGCCGCTTCTGCCGTGGCAAGGCGAGCCTTTTTCGCCCCGAACAACGCCCACACCCGGCCGAGTGTGTCGCCGAAGAAGAACCGCAAGCCGGCTCGGGCGATCTGGAAGGTGCCGCGCGCCGCCGCGCGCCGCCGCAGCTCCAGCAGGTAGCGGCGCACTTCCTCCTCACTCAGTTGGTCCGGCGAACGCCGGTAGAAGGCGGCGAGCTGCCGGACCGCCCGGACGTAGGCCTCCCGGGTTCCCTCGGCCAGCCCGGCCAGGATCATGTCCTCAATCATCCGCGCACGCAGTGGCGACATGGTGGTCTCCCTCGGTTGCATCTGCCGGCGAGCGACATCGCGCCCACCAACCCAAAGGATACGCCTCGCCCGCTCAGCAGCGCCTTGACCCGGTTCGCCTCGGCGAAGCCGTTCCGTCCAACACGGCGTTTGGGGTGCGGTCAGTCATCCAGGTCAACCGAAGCCCGACGAACGATCGCTTCTACGGTCTGGCGAGAACGTCGGCTTAGGTGAAGGGTGCGGCGGTTCGCCGCGGGCGGTCTAGCGACCATCGACGGCCACCTGCAGCCCACATAGTTGGCGGCACGCTTGTCATAGCGGGTGGCGATACTCGGTCAGTGTTGAGGCGGCAGAATGCATGCTCGATGAGGTGGCGGCTCGTTAAGCGGCAGGACTCCCCGAGGCCGACGCCGTTAACATGATCGGCTGGCCCTGCAGCCAAGTGTTCCCCATGTTCAAACCGTCATACATTCCAATCGGCCGTCACCAGATCGAAGCCCGGACGGTTCTCTGGCCGGATATAGACGAGATGACGCGTCAGGGAGCTTGTGGCGGTTCAAGCACGGTGACGCAGGCGCGCCGACAAGACGTCGCCTGACGAGTGTCAAACCGTAGGGATAGTTCCGATGTCCAGGTTGCCCGCGCTCGCCTTCGTCGTCAAAGAATTCAAGGAGATGCTGCCGCCGACGATCTTCTTCGCGGTCGGCTTCAACCTGATCCTGTTGACGACGCAACTCATCCTCGACGACTACGGTGCCCAGTTCGCGAGCTTCATGCTCGCCACGGCCGCTGCGCTGGTCGTCGGCAAGTCGGTGCTGGTGGCGAACGCGTTGCCGTTCCTAAACCGCTATGACACCCAACCGCTGATCTGGCCGGTAATCTACAAGTCCGCGTTCTATTTTGTGGTCGTCTTCGTGGTGCGCGTCCTCGAGAAGCTGATCGAATACGCGGCGCATGGCGGCACGCTCGCCGGAATGACCGACTATGTCGCCACGCATTTCACCTGGCACCGGTTCCTGGCGATCCAGATCTGGATCCTCGTGCTGTTCCTCATCTACACCTTCATCACCGAGCTGGATAAGCTGTTCGGCGACGGCGAGCTGTACCGCATCCTGTTCACGTGGCGGTCGAGCGATCTGAAGCTGACGCGACGGCAGCGCATCCGCACGCTGACAAAGCTCAGCCGTCTGACCGAGGCGCACACGACCGACGAGTTGCGCGACCCGGCGACGTCGGCGCACGCGGAGTTGGTCGCGCTGCTCCGGTCGTTGGCGCAGCGAACATCGGCACGGGCGCCGCGCACGCCGGCGCGGAGCGCTTGACCGGCAATGCCGCGCGGCTACCGTCCCATGCGATGACAGGTAGCGAGACACGGATGGTGGACCGATCCCGTATGAGCCGGATCGCCGGCGGGCGTTTCATCATGGGCTCCGACCGGCACTACGCCGAGGAACGGCCGGCGCACCCTGTCACCGTCAACGGGTTCTGGATCGACACGCGCGCCGTGACCAACGCCGAGTTCGCCGCCTTCGTGGCCGCGACGGGATACGTGACGCTCGCCGGACGGCCGCTCGACCCCGCGCTCTATCCCGACGCCTTACCCGAGCTTGCGGTGCCCGGCGCGCTGGTGTTCCGAATGACGAGCGGGCCCGTCGACACGCGCGATTTGCACAACTGGTGGCATTACGTACCCGGCGCGAGCTGGCATCGTCCGGAAGGACCGGGCAGCGACCTCGCGGGCCGCGACGACCATCCCGTCGTGCACGTCGCGTTCGAGGTGTCGTGTTGCCGAAAACGAGTGGAAAAGTGCTCGTTCGCCCCCATTGCTGCCATTAATGCCGGAATTTGTCGGCCGGGGATTCCGCTGGAGAGTGCCGAGTTCTCGGCTACTTTCCGCCGGCCGATCGCTTGCGCTCGTAGTCTTCGAGCCACGGCTCCATGAGCTGGTCGAATTCCTCCA
>Ga0209040_10004641_pt1 | contig 10335 bp, 9 predicted proteins | sample BogFormECP12_OM3_FD_188240 | JGI IMG/M metagenome (GOLD analysis project Ga0209040, IMG submission 188240) | Bog forest soil microbial communities from Calvert Island, British Columbia, Canada - ECP12_OM3 (SPAdes) (version 2) | ecosystem: Environmental > Aquatic > Freshwater > Wetlands > Bog ... | reverse complement strand
ACATAACCGCGCGACGAGGTTTCGTAATTTCCGACCTTGATCAAGTCGAGTCCGCCCGAGATCTCCTGCCATACGGTGTTCTTGTCATTCAGGGACTGGCGCGACTGGTCCACATAGGCCAGCTTGACCGTGGGACCCATGCGAATTTCGCCGCTGTCGGCTTTTTCGACGCCCGACAGCATGCGAAACAGCGTGGTCTTGCCGGCCCCATTCGGACCGATGATGCCCACGATCCCGCCGGGCGGCAGACTGAAGCTCAAGGAATCGATCAACAGACGATCGCCGAATGCTTTGCGAATGCTCTTGCATTCGATGACCAGATCTCCGAGACGCTCGCCCGGGGGAATGTAAATCTCGTTGGTCTCGTTGCGCTTTTGGAACTCTTGCGAGGCCAGCTCCTCGTAGCGCTGCAATCGGGCCTTGGATTTCGCTTGGCGCGCCTTGGGGTTGGTTCTGACCCACTCGAGTTCCCGTTTGAGCGTCTTGGCGAGCGCGTCCTGCTGGCGGTTTTCCTGAGCGAGCCGCTGCTCCTTCTGTTCGAGCCAGGAGGAGTAATTGCCTTGCCACGGGATGCCATGGCCGCGATCGAGTTCCAAAATCCATTCGGCGACGTTATCGAGAAAATAGCGGTCATGGGTGACCGCGATCACGGTGCTCGGATACTCCTCGAGAAAATGCTCGAGCCACGCGACCGATTCCGCGTCGAGATGATTGGTGGGCTCGTCGAGCAGCAGCATGTCCGGCTTCGAGAGCAGCAAGCGGCAGAGGGCAACCCGCCGCTTCTCGCCGCCGGAGAGTTTGCCGACGATCGACTCCCACGGCGGCAGGCGCAGCGAGTCGGCGGCGATTTCGAGCTTGCGCTCCAGCTCCCAGCCGCCGACGGCGTCGATCTTGTCCTGCATCTTGGCCTGCTCTTCCATGAGCTTGTTCATTTCCTCGTCCGACAGCGGCTCGGCAAATCGATCGCTGATCGCATTGAATCGGTCGATGAGCTTTTGAACATCGCCGACGCCCTCGCCGACGACTTCCCGTACCGATTTATTTTCATCGAGCAGCGGCTCTTGCGGCAGATAGCCGATCTTGATGCCCGGCTGCGGGCGCGCCTCGCCTTCGATGTCCTTGTCGTTGCCGGCCATGATCTTCAACAAGGTCGACTTGCCCGAACCGTTGAGCCCGAGTACGCCGATTTTGGCGCCCGGAAAGAAGCTCAGGGAAATGTCGCGCAAAATGATGCGCTTGGGTGGCACGACCTTGCCTACCCGGTTCATGGTGTAAATGAACTGAGCCATTAAGTGACCTGCGTTCCAGATTGGCGATTGCGCGGTGGGTTCCGCGTGGGAATTATCCGCGACTATGCCCGGCTTGTCACGGCCGAGGCGGCTCGTGCGAGCGTTTCTTGCTAGGGATCCATCGACGAATCAGCTAGACTAAAAGGCTATTTTGGGCGGCCTGATTGGGGCGGCCACATCCCGGGAGACCTTAGAGACATGTTCAATGCGCAAATGACGATTGCCGGCTTCGACCCCGAGCTGAAGGCCGCGATTTCGGGCGAGCAGCAGCGTCAGGAGGATCACATCGAATTGATCGCCTCGGAGAATTACACGAGCCCGCGCGTGCTCGAGGCGCAGGGTTCGGTGCTGACGAACAAATATGCCGAAGGCTATCCGGGCAAGCGCTATTACGGCGGATGCGAATTCGTGGATATCGCCGAGCAGCTCGCGATCGATCGGGCCAAGCAGCTGTTCGGCGCGGCCTACGCCAACGTGCAGCCGCACTCGGGATCACAGGCAAATGCCGCGGTTTATCTCGCGCTGCTCAATCCGGGCGACACGATACTCGGCATGAGCCTCGATCACGGCGGGCACCTCACGCATGGCGCCAAGGTGAATTTTTCGGGAAAATTATTCAAGGCGCTGCAGTACGGCGTCAAACCGGATTCCGGCGAGATCGATTACGAGCAGGTCGAGCGGCTCGCTCGCGAGCATCGGCCCAAGCTGATCGTCGCGGGATTCTCGGCCTACTCGCGCGTGATCGATTGGGTCCGCTTTCGTTCGATCGCCGATTCGGTGGGCGCCTATTTCATGGTCGACATGGCGCACGTCGCGGGGCTCGCGGCCTGCGGCGTCTATCCGAATCCTGTGCCCTACGCCGACGTCGTGACGACGACGACGCACAAGACGCTGCGCGGTCCGCGCGGCGGCTTGATCCTGGCCCGTCCCCACCCCGATTTGCACAAAAAGTTCAATTCGATGGTGTTTCCAGGCATTCAGGGTGGTCCGCTCATGCACGTGATTGCTGCCAAGGCGGTGGCATTTCTGGAAGCCCTGCAGCCGGAGTTCAAAACGTATTGCGTTCAAGTCGTCGCGAACGCCAGAGAAATGACCAAGGCGCTGCAGGGGCGCGGCTACAAGATCGTTTCGGGCGGAACCGACAATCATTTGTTCTTGCTCGATCTGATCGACAAGAACATCACGGGAAAGGACGCGGATGCGGCATTGGGACGCGCGCATATGACCGTCAACAAGAACGCCGTTCCCAACGATCCGCGGCCGCCCGCGATCGCGAGCGGTCTGCGCATCGGCACGCCGGCGGTCACGACGCGCGGTTTCAAGCAGGCCGAGGTTCGACAATTGGCGAGTTGGATTGCCGATGTGCTCGACCACATGGGCGACGAGTCGGTCGTGGAGCGCACGCGCTCCGAGGTGGTGGCGCTATGCAAGCGATTTCCGGTCTATGCTTGAGGAAGCCGCGCAGTGTGCCGGGACTACCGTAAGCGTACGTAGCCCCGATGCATTGCCCTTTCTGCGGCCACACTGAGACCAAGGTCATCGATTCGCGACTAGCGGGCGAGGGGCGCCAGATTCGTCGCCGGCGCGAGTGCCTGTCGTGTACCGAGCGCTTCACGACTTTCGAGGAGGCGGAGCTGCTGCTGCCGATGGTCGTCAAGAGCGATCAAAGTCGCGAGCCCTTCGATGAAAACAAGCTGCGCGGCGGCATTCAGAAGGCGCTCGAAAAGCGCCCGGTGAGCCGCGAGGCGATCGAGGACGCGGTGGCCCGCATCTGCCACAAGCTGCGCAGCCTCGGCGAGCGCGAGATCGCGTCGCGCAGCGTCGGCGACATGGTCATGGAGGAGCTTCGTCACTTGGACGAAGTCGGCTATGTGCGCTTTGCATCCGTCTACCGCAGCTTCCAGGACATCGAGGCGTTTCGGACCGAGATCGATCAATTGCGCCGTCATCATCGGCGCCGCGAGGCGAGCTCCGATCAATTGCCGCTGCTGCCCGCCGGCGATCCGATCGATAAAAAGAAATGAACGCCGAATCTGCCGCAGAAGACTCGATGCAAATGGCCCGTGCGCTGCAGTTGGCCGAACGCGGCCTGTATACGACCGATCCGAATCCGCGAGTCGGCTGCGTTTTGAGCCGCGGCGCGCGCATCCTCGGCGAAGGCTGGCACGAGCGCGCCGGAGAGCCGCATGCCGAAGTGCTCGCGTTGCGCGCCGCAGGCGAAGAGGCGCGCGGCGCGACCGCCTACGTCACGCTCGAGCCCTGCAGTCACACGGGACGCACGCCGCCGTGCGCCGACGCGTTGATCGCAGCCGGTATTCGCCACGTGCACTGCGCGACACTCGACCCCAATCCGAAAGTCTCGGGCGCCGGAATCTGCAGGCTCCGAGAGGCCGGTATCGAGGTTTCGATCGGCTTGCTCGCCGATCAGGCGCGCTTGCTCAACCCCGGCTTCTTCTCGCGCTTCGAGCGCGGGCGTCCCTACGTGCGGCTCAAAATCGCGATGAGTTTGGATGCCCGGACTGCCCATGCGAGCGGACTCAATGCCTGGATCAGCGGCGAGGAAGCGCGCGCCGACGTGCAAGTTTGGCGCGCGCGCAGCTCCGCCGTGCTCACCGGCGCGGGAACCGTGCGCGTCGATGATCCGCGGCTCGACGTGCGGATCGAGTACGGTGCCTGGGTGCGCCAGCCCTTGCGGGTGCTGCTCGACCCCTCGCTGTCGTGCCCGCCGACGGCCAGAATATTCCGGGACGAGGGCGCGCTCGTGTTCGCCGCGCCCGACGCGCCGGCATCGACGCTGCGCGTCGAGCGCATCGAGCGCGCGGCGGCCGGTGTCGATCTCAATGCGGTCATGCGGCGTCTCGCCGCCTTGGAAGTCAACGAACTGCTGGTCGAATGCGGCCCGCGCCTGGCCGCCTCGTTCCTGCGTGCGCAGCTCGTCGACGAACTCGTGTTGTACGTTGCGCCGGCATTTCTTGGAGCCGATGCGCCGCCGCTCGCGCAGCTGCGGGGTTCCGATGCGATCATGCCGGGTTTCGAATTCCTCGACGTGCGGCGCGTCGGCGCGGACTTGCGCCTCGTCTTGATACCGAAAAGGGCCTGAGCATGTTTACCGGAATCATTGCGGCGACCGGCACGCTGGTCTCGATCGGCGCAAAGGGCGGCGATCTCGAATTGGGGTTCGACGCCGCAGCGCTCGATCTCGCGCGCATCGGCTTGGGCGATAGCGTCAGCGTGCAGGGCGTCTGTCTGACGGTTACGCGCAAACAGCCGCCGGTGTTTTTCGCCGATGTGTCGCGAGAAACCATGGACAAGACGACCTTGGGCGCGCTCGTCGCCGGCTCGCGCGTCAACCTCGAGCCGAGTCTGCGCGCCGGCGACCCACTCGGCGGCCACTTGGTCAGCGGGCACGTCGATGCGGTCGGCAAGGTCCTGCGTGTCGATCCCGACGCCCGCTCATGGCGATTGGGCTTCGAGGTGCCGGCCGCGCTCGCGCGCTTCGTGGCTCCGAAGGGGTCGATCTGCATCGATGGCGTGAGCCTGACCGTCAACGAGGTTCACGGCGCGGTCTTCGACGTCAACATCATTCCCCATACCCATCGAGCGACGACGCTCGGCGAGCTCGCCGTCGGCGGCCGCGTCAATGTCGAAATCGATGTGATCGCACGCTATCTCGATCGACTCGCGGGCTTCAAATAGCCTCGCTCGAACCGCGAGCGATGGTTTCATCATCATAGCCTGCGCGGCCGTCCTGACGAGCGCGCGATGCTAAGGCAGCCCTTTGACCATCTTGTACCACCCGGATCCCGTCGGTTGGACCGCTCCGCTGACGCCCTTGGGATCGATAGGCAGGTCCGCCTCGAAGGTGCGCACGTCGCCGAATGTCCATCGCAACTTGCCGGGCGTGTCGGCGTTCCAGCTGCCGACGCCACCCGCAGGCGCGCTGCGGCTGTTGTGCCAGCTCGCCCGGCCGCCGCTGCCGAACTTGAACACCCCGACCCAAGCACCATCACCGATCGTCACGTCCCAAGTGCCCGCGAGCTTGTCCGGCAACGCGTCGAGTTCCGCGATCTCATCGAGATCCTGCGACAGTGACCCGATCAGGCCGCTCTGGTAGGTGTTGAAGTTTTTATGCTCCATCGTCCATTCGATGTGAATGTGCGTGAGATGCTCATGCCTGATCCTGCGCATCGCGAAGTCGGCATCCGATTCTCCCGGCCGTTGCGCGTCGGTAAAGATGCGCGGAAACTCCGCCCCGGCGGGATTCCATTCCTTGCGGTTGTAGATCAGCCAACCCCACTGCATGTCGAAGGACTGGTTCAAGAACAGCCGCACCAGCTTGTCGGCTTCCGAACGCTCCCCCGGAAGCCACGACAGCAGCACGATATCGAGCGCACGACCCTCCTTGTGCGGATCATGAGTGCCGTCGTGCAGAGAGTCGCCCGCCTTCTGCAAGCGCAGTTCGGCGACGCCCCCGGGATGCTTGAACATCGTCGCCAGGATGGGCGGCCCGTAGTCGGTCAGCACCTGCGCAAGGGTCTCGATTGCCAAGCCTGCCATTTGGAACTGCTCCTGCGTTGGGGATTGGGTTCGCCGGTGCGCTGAGCGGGCTGTCTGCACAGACGCCGTCTTCCGCCTTTTACCACCAATCGAGATCCTGACCAAATCGCATCACGACAACGCTCGGTCGAAGTACCCCAGACCAATGGCGCTTGGCCCCATGTTCGAGCGCAGCGTCAGCCTGCGGCCGCCCGAGCGGTCGGCGCGGGACCGAGGCCCGCGCGGGCAAGATAGCAGCTAGAATGCCCTTGAAAAATGTTCCTCCCCTGCGTCATACGCGTGGGGAATTATGTTGACGAGAGAGTTAGTTACACCGTAAATCAATCGATTCGCGCTAGGATCGGATGTTTTCAAGCATCGAAGAGTGAAACGCACCATGGCTGGCTTCAATACGATCGATGAGATTCTCGAGGACATGCGCCGCGGCAAAATGGCCGTGATCATGGACGACGAAGATCGTGAAAACGAGGGGGATCTCGTGATGGCGGCGGGGTGCGTGCGCGCCGAGGACGTGAATTTCATGGCGCGCTATGGCCGCGGACTGATTTGCCTTACGCTCACTCGCGATCATTGCCGGCAGTTGCGTCTGCCGCTCATGGTCAGCGACACCGACAGCCTGCACAAGACCAATTTCACCTTATCGATCGAAGCCGCCGAAGGCGTGACCACGGGCATTTCGGCGCACGATCGCGCGCACACGATTCGCACTGCGGTCGCACCCGGCGCGCAGCCCGAAGACTTGCGCCAGCCGGGACACATCTTTCCTTTGATGGCGCAGCCCGGCGGCGTGCTGACGCGCGCCGGGCATACGGAAGCCGGATGCGATTTGGCGCGGCTCGCCGGATTTTCGCCGGCCGCCGTGATCGTCGAGATTCTCAACGAGGACGGCACCATGGCGCGCCGGCCGGATTTGCAGCGCTTCGCCGAAACGCACGAGCTGAAGATCGGCACGATCGCCGACCTGATCCGATATCGGCTCAAGAACGAGCGGTCCGTCGAGCGCATCTACGAGGAAGACGTCGACACGGAATTCGGGGCGTTTCGGCTCCATTGCTACGAGGACCATGTGCACAAGAACGTGCACATCGCGCTCGTCCGCGGCGATCTGAGTTCCGAGCCGCCGCCGCTCGTGCGGGTCCACATCAAAGAGACGCTGCGCGACGTGTTGGGCGTCCGCAGCGATCGGCTGGGATGGCCGCTGCGATCGGCGATCCGCAGGGTCGCGAGCGAACCCTCGGGCGTCGTCGTGATCCTGCGGCCGGACGAGAGTCCGCGAGATTTCATGGACAGCGTACGTTCGCTCGACACGAAGAAGGCCATGGCAATTCCGGCGCCGGGGGCCACCGTGTTGCGGACCTACGGCATCGGCGCACAGATCCTCAAGGACATCGGGCTCAAACGCATGCGTGTGCTCAGTGCCCCGAAACAGCTGCAGGGTCTCGCGGCATTCGACTTGGAGGTCACCGCCTATGTTCATGGCGGCGAATGAGGCGGCAAGGAGCATATACTTTGCCGACCCCGATTTCCGAGGATTCTGAACGTGACCAATGACCAGCCGAGAATAATCGAGGGAGATCTTTCGGCTGGCGATTTGCGCTTTGCCTGCGTCGCGGCGCGATTCAACGATTTCGTGGTCGAGCCCTTGGTTCAGGGCGCCGTCGAGACCCTCAAGCGACACGGAGTCGCGGCCGCGCGAATCGACATCATTCGCGTGCCGGGCGCCTTCGAAATACCGCTGGTCGTGCGCAAGCTGGCGCTTTCCGGCCGCTACGATGCGCTGATCGCACTCGGCGCGGTGATTCGCGGTGATACGCCGCATTTCGATTACGTGGCGGGCGAGTGCGCCCGAGGTCTCGCGCAAGTCGCGCTCGAGTGCGCCGTTCCGGTCGCCTTCGGAGTTTTGACGACCGACACGGTGGAGCAGGCGACCGATCGAGCCGGCGGCAAGGACGGCAACAAAGGCGCCGATGCAGCCCTGACGGCGATCGAAATGGCGAATTTGCTGCGCCGCTTGGAACCCTAGCGGTGGGCGTCAAACAATCAGCGGCCGGCCGTGGTGCTGCTGCAAGCCACCGGGCGCGCAGCCTCGCGCGACGATTGACCGTGCAGGCGCTATACCAGATTCAAATCAATCCGCGCTCCTGGCAGGACACGCACAAGCAATATGCGGCGGACAAGGAAGCCGAGCGCGTCGATCGCGCGTATTTTCGTGAGCTGCTGAAGGCGATCACCCCGAATTGCGAGGCGCTCGATGCGCTTCTTGCGCGTCATTCCGAGATCGCTCCGCGCGAACTCGATCCGATCGAGCATGCAGTGCTCTGGCTCGGATTGCATGAACTGCAGTCGGAAGCCGACTTGCCCTATCGGGTCGTGCTCGCCGAAGCAGTCCAGTTGGCGAAGCAGTTCGGCGCAACCGACGGACACAAGTTCGTCAATGCGGTGCTCGATCGTGCGGCGCAGGAATTGCGGCCGCAGGAATATGGGCAACAACTCGATTGACAGGTTCTTCGAGGACAGCGCCTTGGGCATCGGCGAGTTCGAACTGATCGAACGCTTTTTCTTGCGCAGCGCCTCGCGCGCGAGGGCGCCAGAGAGCGTGCTGCTCGGAATCGGCGACGATGCGGCGCTGCTCCGAGTCCCGGTCGGCTCCGATTTGGTCGCCGCGGTCGATACGATCGTTGCGGGCCGACATTTCCTGTTCGAGGCCGACGCGCGCTGCATCGGCCATCGTGCGCTCGCGGTCAATCTCAGCGACTTCGCGGCCATGGGGGCCTGCCCCGCGTGGGCGACCTTGGCGCTGACCCTGCCGAGCGCGGACCCGGTTTGGCTCGAGGGCTTCGCCGCCGGACTCTGGGAACTCGCGGATCGCACGGGCGTCGCGCTCGTCGGCGGCGACACGACCGGCGGGCCATTGACCGTGAGTCTGCAATTGCTCGGTCATGTCCCGCGTGGCACTGCGGTTCTGCGCAGCGGCGCGCGGCCGGGCGACCTGCTCGCGGTCACGGGTACGCTCGGCGATGCAGGCGCGGGGCTTTGGCTCGCGCAGGCGCGCGATGCGGCACTTGGCTGCGGCCGGGCCGAGGCGCTGCCTTACGATCGGCTGCTTGCCGACGAGCTGATCCGGCGCTTCGAATACCCGGAGCCGCGGGTGCAATTTGGTCTGGCGGCGCGAGGAATTGCGACCGCCGCAATGGATGTTTCGGACGGCTTGGTAGGCGATTTGCCGAAATTGGCGGCGGCCAGCCGCGTGTCGGCCAAGGTCGAGGTCGATCGCCTGCCTCTGTCACGCGCCATGCGCGAGCTCGCCTCGCCACAGCAGGCTCGGGATTGGGCGCTCGCCGCAGGCGACGACTATGAACTGCTGCTCGCTTTTCCGCCGGACCGGTTTGGACACCTGGCCGAGGCAGCGGCCCGATTGGGGCTCGCGCTGACTGCGATCGGTGAAGTGGGTCCCGGGAGCGGCGTGACTTGGGTCCTAAATGGCCAGCTCTTCGATCCGGGGACTTCCGGATACGACCACTTTCGCTGACCTTAGGACCCAAATCACAGTTTGCGCTCCGTTGCCCCAGTATCCTGGCGGGCAATTGTTCCTAGGAACGCGCCGCAGCCCTTGGGTCCACCTTGAATATCGCCCGTTCTAAAACACTCCCCAAGACGCCAACCAGCACTGCGCCCTTGCCTGAGAAGATCGGCAAGTATCTGATTATCAATGAGGTTGGCCGCGGCAGCACCGGGGTCGTCTATCTATCGCACGATCCCTACTATGGTCGGGACGTCGCGATAAAAGTCTACAACGTCGATTCCAGCGGCGATGAGAACCGCAAACGCATTGCGCGCAAGATGTTCTTATCCGAGGCGCACATGGTCGGGATGCTGCAGCATCCGAACATTCTGCCGATCTACGATGCCGGCGAGGAGAACGGACACTGCTACATCGTGACCGAACATGTTCACGGTGCCCGCACGCTGGCCGCGTATTGTCGTCCCGATAACTTGCTGCGCATCGATGATGTGGTCGAACTCGTCTATAAGGCGGCGCGCGCGCTGCATTACGCGCACAGCCGTGGGGTCATCCACCGCGACATCAAACCCAGCAACATCATGCTGACGCTCGACAGCGACGTGCGGATCATCGATTTCGGCATCGCGCTGGTCGCCGATTCCGAGATCTCGCGCATCGAGGGCATTGCGGGGAGTCCCTCGTACATGTCGCCCGAGCAGGTCCAGTCGATCGAACTCACGAACCGCTCAGACCTGTACTCGCTCGGCGCCGTCATGTACGAATTGCTGACCGGGACTCGGCCGTTTCGTGCCGGAAATCTCCAAAAGCTGTTGCATCAGATTGTTTTCGCAACGCCGCCGCCGATCCACACGCTGCGGCCGGAGATTCCCGAGGAACTGGAGAACGTGACTGCGATGGCGCTGCTCAAGGATCCGGAAAAGCGCTATCGCACCGGCTTGGACTTTGCCGCGGAGCTCACACGCGTGC
>Ga0209040_10004639_pt1 | contig 10337 bp, 3 predicted proteins | sample BogFormECP12_OM3_FD_188240 | JGI IMG/M metagenome (GOLD analysis project Ga0209040, IMG submission 188240) | Bog forest soil microbial communities from Calvert Island, British Columbia, Canada - ECP12_OM3 (SPAdes) (version 2) | ecosystem: Environmental > Aquatic > Freshwater > Wetlands > Bog ... | reverse complement strand
TTGGAATAATTGAACCACTTCTGGGCATTTGCCAAGGAAAGCGGCGCGGTGATCGTCAGCGGCCCCGGTGCGCTTGGCTTGAACGTGCAACTTCCGACTCCGATGTCGGGAGCGGAGGGGGACAAACTAGCAGAACAACTGTCTCCGACGCCGTCACTCACCGTAACGATTCCGGTTGGCGTCAGGATGTCGCCCGTGGGCGGCGCCACAGAGAATTGAACCGTGACGGGCTGCCCCACTACCACCGACCCAGGCGCAATGGAAACGATCGTGGTGGTTGTATTGGCCTTGGTCACCGTCTGAGCCGCAGCGGGTGAGACGCTTGTATTGTAGTTGCTGTCTCCCGAATAGGTCCCGATCAATGCCTTAGCTCCCGGGCTGGACGGGGTGAGCGGCGTCATCGTGCAAGAGCCCATTCCGCCTACCAGTGTGCCCGTGCAAGTGTCTCCCGTGCCGTCGCTCACCGTAACGGAGCCGGTGGGTGTGCCAACCGCTGGTGCGTTCGGCGCCACAGAGAATTTCACTATGACCCCAAGCCCGACGATTGACGGGTTGGGAGTGTTGGAGGTGATGGTGGTGGACGTGTTGGCCTTGATCACCGTCTGAGTTCCGCCGGCGGTACTGGTCAGGAAGTCGGAGTCTCCGCTATAGGTAGCGGTTAGCGATTTCGTTCCCGGCCCTCCAGCGAACGAGAACGTGATCGCGCAACTTCCCTCTCCCTGGGTCAAGGTGCCGGTGCAACTATCCAGTCCGTCAGTGATCGTGACGGTGCCCGTGGGCGTACCGATTCCCGGCGCCACTGCCCCCACCGTGAAGCTGACCATGACCGGCAGCCCCACGATCGACGGATTGGGGGTGTTGGCAGTGATGGTAGTGAGCGTATTCGATTTGTTGACCGAGCCGCTGAGGCTCACGGTTTGCTTGCTGCCCGAAACTTCGTTGGTGTTGTCGGTGATGGTGAGCGTCGCCGATGCAGGTGCGATTTGTGAGGCCGTGAAGGTGACCGAGATCGAGCAACTGCCATTTGCCGGCAAGCTTGCCAGGCAAGTAGTGGTCTCGGCAAACTGCGATGCGTTCGCCCCGCTGATGGAGATGCTGTTGATGTTCAGCGCGTATCCGCCCGTGTTAGAGAGCGTAATGAGCTGCCCCTGGCTAGTCGACCCGAAGGTCTGAGTGAACGACAGGCTGCCCGGTGAAACCCCGGCCACTGGGTATATTTCAGTGCCCATCAGGGCCACGGTTTGCGTACCGGCATTACTTGGGACGGTCAAGGTTGCAGTCTGGGAAGCAGGCGTAGGGGTTCCGGAGGGCGAGAACGTCACATAGATGGTGCAGTTTCCGTAGCCGGGTATGCCGGTTCCGCAGTTGTTGGTTTCAGAATACTCGCCAGCGTTGGGTCCGGTGATGGTGATGCCGCCACTGTTAATGGTTAAGGCACCGGCCCCTGTATTCGAGAGTTGCACGGGTTGCGCCACGCTGCCGGTCCCGAGGAGCTGGTTGCTGAACGTGAGACTGCCGGGCGAAAGGTTGGCGACTGCCTGGAGTCCCGTGCCGGTGAGGGCCACGGTTTGCGTCAGGCTTTGCGATCCGCCGATGCTGTCCATAACCGTGAGCGTGCCAGGTTGGAAGCCCGCGGTGGTGGGATTGAAGGTTACAGCGATGATGCAAGTTTGGTTGGAGGGCAAGGTCGATCCGCACGTGCTCCCGTCCGTACCACTAGGTTCGGCAATATACGGGCTGGTCGCTGTAATCGACGATATGTTCAGCGATGTCGCACCGGTGTTGGAGAGCGTCACCGTCTGTGCCGGGCTGGTGGTGTTGATGGATACGTTGCCGAAGGCCAAGGAGGTTGGCGAGACATTGGCTGCCGCGGCCGCGCCCGTGCCCTGCAGAGTGATGGCCTGCGGACTGGCGGCACCGTTATCGGTAATCTCTATGTCCCCGCTGTAAGAGCTTGGCGTCTGCGGTTGGAAATTGACGCCGATTGTACAAGTCCCGGCTGGGGGTAAGGTCCCCGACATGCACGTGGTAGTGGCGGGATCCAAAATAAAGTTAGGGGCACCGCTGCTGACAGCAAGGTTGGTCGTGATTAATGGCAAGTTGCTGGTGTTGGTGAGGGTCACAGTCATTGGTCCGAGCAAGCCGCCCGCCGGCTCGCTGCCGAAAGCCAGGACCGTGGGCGATGTCTTCGAGGGCGGTGTGCACGTAGTGCCGGTGGGCTGACCTGATCCGCACGTGAGGGAAACAATCGGAGCTGCCAACAGGACGGAAACGTTGGAAGAATTCGAATTAGCCGTCACTAGGTCAAGACCGCCATCTCCGTTGAAGTCGCCTGTGGCGATTGCGACCGGAGTGCTGCCGGTGGATGGCGAGGCGGGAGTCGCCTGCAAGGTCAGGCCCCCCGAACCGTTGCCCAGCAGAATGGATACCGTGCTGCCCGTCGCATCGGCCACCGCCACGTCAAGGTGGCCATCTCCATTCAGGTCGGCCACTGCCAGAGCACTCGGACCGGTGCCGGCGGCCGTGTTCGACAACAAGGTAGAGAAGCCGCCTGACCCGTCACCCTCAAGAACCGCCACTTTCCCTGCTGACGAGCAACTGGTATCGGTGCCGCAGGAGTTCGCCACCGCCAAATCTAAGATGTCATCTCCGTTGAAATCTCCAACCGCGACCGCGGTCGGAGAGATTCCCTGAGAGGCAATCGAACTGGTGTTGAAAGTGCCATCCCCATTGCCTATCATCACGGTGAGCGTGGTGCCACGGCTCGTGGGGGTTCCGGCGTTGGCTACGACTAGATCAAGCGTGCCGTTGTTTTTGAAATCACCTACGGCCACCCAGGTGGGATTGGGATTTGTCCCAGGAGTGGAATGTAAGCTAAAGTTCCCCGTCCCATCGCCCAACAGGATGGAAACGTCGCCATTGGTCGGCCCCTTCGCGCAGTCGGCCTGGTCAGTGCCGCCACAGCTATTGGCCACGGCCAGGTCGAGATTGCCGTCCCCATCAAAGTCGCCGACGGCTACGAAGGTCGGCGTGTAGTCAGTGCCGGGGGTGGAAGCTAACGAGAAGTTGCCGTTCCCATCGCCCAGCAGGATGGAAACCGTTCCCTTACTCGAGCACGTCAAATCTGAACCGCAGGTATTAACGACGGCCAAGTCAAGCTTGCCATCATTATTAAAATCTCCTACCGCCACCGAAACCGGCGTGAGGCCCGTGGCGAAGGGCGAATGCGTCTGTGGCGTAAAAGTGCCATCCCCTTTTCCAAGCAGGATGGAAACCGTGTTGTCGCTCCGGTTGGTGGCGGCCAGATCGAGGATCCCATCGCCGTTGAAGTCTCCCACCGCCACGGAACTGGGCCCGTTGCCCGCCGCGTAGTTTGACTTGGTGTAGCCCACAGCAGGAGCGGAGCCAATAATCGTCAACAAGAAAACGTTAGAGGTCGGGCGGGCGAGGTTCACCACGGTTATGGCAGCAGTACCTTGCGTCAGCGCCAGACTCGCGGGCACAGAGGCTGAACACTGCGAAGCTGTGCACGTGACGTTGGAAAGCTGGACGGAGGCGCTTGGCGGGGAAAGAGGCGTCCAGTAGACCTGCGAAAAGCCAGGGATGAAACCTCCTCCGAACACGTTCAGCGTGAACCCTCCTGAGGCAGGCGCGACAGTGAGCGGCGACACGCTGTCAATAAAGGGGACCGGGTTCATCACCACGTCGAGCGACACAGTCGTGGTTGCGCTGCCGCTGGTATCCGTGCCAGTAATTGTTATCGTAGCGCCTGTCGTCAACGCGGCGGCGTTCGTCGCAATGAGCGTGAGCGTGGTACTGGTTGACGTCGAGGGAATGGTGTAGGTGACCCCGCCGGGAAGTCCCGCCACAGTAAAGCTAACTGGCCCCATGAACATGCTCATCTGGTTGACGGTCACGGTGGTGGTGACGGTCGCCCCCTGAGGCAACGTGAGGGAGGTCGGCGAAGCCGAAAGCGAGAAATCTTGCGCCTGGGCGCTGGAAGTCAACAAGCCAAAAGAACTGGCAAGGCAGAGTACGGTCCCCAGAATTGTTAGGGCGACCCGGCGCGTTGTCCGCGCATTTGTTCTCGGTTGCGATTTCATCATGTTCTCCTTTTGGATAACTCCGCTCCAGGGCGTCAGGCCGGCTCCTCGAGCGTCAGTTCGACCGGCAGGTTCGCCCGCGATTCGGCTGGCATCCGGCACCGATCGAGGGTTTCCTGGCGCCCTCGGTAGCGTGTTAAAGCAAGACTGCAAAACCAAAGAAACATAGCGCATGCCGCACCGGCCTTAACTATCGAGTCAAGATGGCCAGAGGAGTCGCCAAGCAAAAGCATCAGCAGCGATCAGCCACCGAATTGAAGCGTGCCTCTGGCCCTGGCCCTTGGCAAAAAACCTACGCGGTGCATCCCCCAAATCGCCGCCTACTTCACCGCAGTTTGATAGGCGCTCATGTAGGCGTAGTAGGCCAACTTAAAGCTTCCGGCGGCAAAATCGGCGTTGCCCGCATTCTCATATTTCTGGGCTGCGCCTGAGCCGATGCTTTGACCTGCTGCCACCAGGTTGGTGATGACACTTTGCACGATGGTGCCCACCACCTCGAGGTAGCCACCCTGCGCCTTGGGCAATTCGAACAGACCGATCGCGAGCCCCTGCTCCAGGGCTTGCTCAATTTCGATTCGCAAGTTAAGGGACTGCATGGTCGCGATCTCGGTGCCGATCTGGCTGCCCTGCGCCAGGACATCGGCGTCAACCGCTGACAGGTGGGAGTTCAGATCCGTATCGACTGCAGCCAAATGCGTGTCGATGTCCGTATCGGCGTTCGCTATCCTGGCGTCGATATCCGCGTCGGCGGCACTGACGTTGGTTGCGATGAGCTGCTCAACCGCTGTAAAGTTGCTGCTCGTACTGGTATTGATTCCCGCGATTCGAGTGTCGATGTCGGTACCCACTCCCGTAATCTGGCTGCTCAAACTCGAGTTCGCACTCGTCACGGCGGTATTGACTGCCGTCACGCGGTTGCCGATGTCGGTGTCAGTGGCCGTCAGTTGGGTGCTCAAACTCGAGAGAGCATTCGTGACATCGCCGTTGACATTCGTGTTTATGGCCGCTATATGGTTGTCGATATCGGTATCTATGGCCGTGATGTGGGCGTTGACATCGGAATCGACGCTGGTGAGGTGGTTGTCGAGATCGGTTTCGGTGCTTGTGATTTGGTTCTCGATCGACGTCACGCCGGTGTTGAGGTTGTTGAAGATCGCAATTGTGTTCCACCAGGCAGAATCATTTTCCGCCCCAAGAACCGAACTGTTGCACCAGTCTGAAATTTGCAGACCCAACTGCAGCCCATAAGCGATCGCCTGATCGATTGCCGCGATGATGCACTCGGGAAGATTGGTTCCTTCCCCAAGGATCACAACGATCTCGGTGCAGAGGAAGTTCAGCGGAATTTGCGCCGCGTTGGCAATGTTTAGACCTATAAACAGGCCGTAATCCGTGTTGGTGTTCGACGGGATTGGGAAAATCCCGTTGAAATCATTGTTAGCGTCAACGTAATTGGGCGTACACGGGCCATAGCTCGGCTCCACAAGCGACGTGTTTGTATCGGGGTCGATGATTGGGTTACTCGAGGTTGGTACGGGTGTATCCAAGGGTGTAAATCGCGGTCTGCTTCCATCACGGGGCCTCGTAGGCACGCTCTTGAAGCTGTGTTTTATGAGCGCGACGCCTTCTGAGAGGCTCTTGCGGTCATAGGCATTCGCCAACGCGGTCCATTGGTCCGGCGTCAGAGTGGTCAGCTTCTGCATGATGGCGACCATGTTTCTCTGAGTTTCGGGATGAGAGGAATTTAGGTTATAGAGCGACTCCACCAAGCCGCCCAAGTCTGACTGGAACTGTTCCATCTCACCTGCGGGAACAGGTGTCCGGAGCCTCTCCGCCGTTTGCTCCCGGGTCATCGATTGTGGCGATTGTGCTTGAGCACTAGCGGGGCGGAAGGCGTATATCGCCACGCAGACCGCAAGTGCCATCACTATTGGATACTTCGTCCCGATCTTCATTGAACATCCTCCTGTTTAAGCGGCTCCGCGGCGAAACAGCTTCTTTCGCATGGCGCAATACACTAGAGAAACGACACGCTAAGTAATCCTTCGAGACATTAGCGAGCGTGAACTACTCAGTTGTAACTTGGAATTTGTGCCTTTGCGGCTGTAGCAAATGCATACAGGAGCGCTAGGATGACGACCAGGGGTAAGCACCGAACGTTTCCACATAGCCAAGATCTCGTTTCTTACGAATCTAACTAAGAGGGGGAATCGCTGAGAATTAAAGCCCTGACCCTTGTGAATGTATAAAAAAAAGGAGCTACTTGCTCTAGGCGCGATAATGGATTTTATCGAGTTAGCCAAGTCAAGCAGGGGATTGATGTCACATTCCACGTTAAGTGGCACCTTTTCTTCGCGCTATTCTCCTCCTCCGCTCCCCTCTGAGCTCAACAGAGAATTCCAGCAATATTCGGTATCCCTTTGAGTGGGCTCGTCAATGTGAACCGTATTGGACCACCTAACACTGGTAGGACAAAGAGAAAGATGTTGAGGAGTGCGAAAAGGGTGGCAGCAAGTACACCAAGAAGTGCTCCCCGGACCAGCACTTTGAAAATAGGGGTGCACATCGTATCGACAGCAAGAAATTGAGGCTGTGCGACCGTCGTACAGGCCATCCGGGAAGGCACAGTTAGGTATGCCGAGGCCGGTCACGTACGCGAATCAGGTGGTGTAAACCCCTCGCCTCCGGCGCGTCATTTTCCACCAGTGAAATGGCCCGCGCCAGCGCTCGCACGTCGCCCGCGCACACTCGCTCCACCAGGTCCCTCACCGCGCTGTCCATCACCGGAGTCATTCGCAATCGATCATAAATAAATACTTATCGCCGATACCGAGCAGCAAATCAGCAGCAGCCCTGGTGCCGATATCACACCGGGAGGGGAGCTCCGAATGAAAATCATGTTACCGGTGTCGCCAGCGGGCAAGGCGGGTGTACAATTCGCTCCGACTCGCGGGTCAACAACGAATTCCCCCGTCACCAATCGTTTGCGCGCAATCTCTCACGGCGTACCTCAACGGAGGTCAGGCTTCCGTCAGCCCTTTCGGCGCGCAACTTCACACGAAAACCAGGAGGATAATCCCATGATCAAGGCACCTCGGTTCTTGGCAATTTGCACGATCGGTGTTGCTCTCGTAGCATCGCCAATCGCGTGGGCGCAGACCTATACGACAGTTGACTATCCCGGCGCAGTACTCACCGAACTAATTGGCGGCCCCAATCCCCAGGGTACGAGCGTGGGCGGTTACACTCTCACGGCTGGTGGCGCCCTGCACGGTTTTACGGTAAGGGGAGGAGTATTTACGCCGTTCGACCCTCCGGGTTCCACGTCTACGACTGCCAACTTTATCAATCCGCGGGGAGATATTGTGGGCGCCTACAACGACTCAACCGGGGCCCTCCACGGTTTCATTCTGAGCGGAGGAAATTACACAACGGTCGACTATCCGGGTGCGGCCGGTACCACTCTTAGTAGCATTAATCCCTCGGGTGAAATATCAGGAGCTTACTGTGCGACTACGGCCCTGTGCGCGACCGGCACCTTCCACAGTTTTGTGGAGTCCAAGAAAGGCGCCTTTAGCAGTTTCGACCCACCCGGTGCAGCCAGCAGTGAAAGCAGCGTCGTGATCCCATCCGGTGCAGTTGTCGGTGCTTACACGACCATCAGTGGAGGTACATGTGCTACCCAGTGTTCCGGATACATGCTGTATCACGGGACGTACGCGACCATTAATTATCCGGGCTCTTCGTTTACGTTTGCTGGAGGAGCCAACGCCAGCGGGAACATCGTGGGGATTTACACCGATGCTTCGGGCAACGGACACGGTTTTCTGTTTGATGGCGCTTACACGTCGTTCGACTACCCCGGAGCCGTCTTCACTGAGGCAACAGGGATTAACCCTAGCGGTGTCATCGTGGGGCTCTATGCTGACTCCGCGGGCGCCGTCCACGGATTCATGCGGACGCCGTAAGCGACGAAAGCTGGGCCTCGCTTCAAATACAAATGCCAGCAGCATGTATTCGGCCAATCGAAAGTATTCACTCACCGAGAAAGGGAACAGGATTATGAAAAAAGACAACAAGGGGATTTTTCGCTCCTCAGTGGCGGTCGTATTTACGCTGATTCTGGCGACCCTTTGCGGCCTTCCGGCAGCGGCGCAGAAGACACTCACCCAGCCTCAGGTCCTCAGCAATGCGGCAGTGAACAAGCCGACGCAATTTGACGTTTCCCGGCCGCTAGCCGAGCTGGCGATGGAAGCACCGGCTCAGCTTGGCATCCGTTTGAAGCACGCGCCCAGGCAGCCAAAGCTGCCGCAATTGTCGGGCGTTCAGCAGAACCACAGCGCGGGGGCTGCAGCGACCCTCCAGTCGTTGAGTGTCCCCGCCATCAGTGCCACCATCGGCCTGAGCTTCGAGGGGGTCGGGAACACTTCTACTCTCAACTGCCCAAGTGTTGCAGGCTTTACCGTTGCGCCTCCCGATACCAACGCGGCGGTAGGCGACACCCAGGTAGTGCAATGGGTAAACGTGTGCTATGCCGTCTTCGACAAGTCCACCGGAGCCCTCATCGCGGGGCCTTTCGCGGGCACCAACTTCTGGAAGGGTTTCGGCGCACCGTGCGAGACTTCCAACGACGGCGACATCATCATCCAGTGGGATAAGACGAATCACCGTTGGCTGGCGGCCCAGAACGTGTTCTCTCCGACGCCATACATGACCTGCATCGCCGTCTCGCAAACTGCCGACGCGACGGGCAGCTACTACCGTTACGCCTTCCCACAACCTGGCTTCCCCGATTACCCGAAGTGGGGGCTTACGAGCAGCGTCTACTACCAGACCCAGAACGATTTCGGCAACGACGACGGTTTCCAAGGCGTGAACGTCTGCGCCTATGACGCCGACCTTATGCTGAAAGGCAGCAATAAGGCGACGCAGGTCTGCATTCTGGATAACTCCAACGGCACATATTTCGACGACAGCATGTTGCCGGCCGATGACGACTCGGTGAAGGGGCCGAATCCATCCGAGGTCTTGCTGGGAAGCATCGACAATTTCTTGCCCGGTGACACGCACGTTTACGAGTACGTGTTCAGGGTGAACTTCAACAATCCTGCGAATTCATCCCTCGCGGGCGTTAACGGAAGCATGCCGATCAGTGTGCCCGCGTTCAATTTGGCGCTCTGCGCCAGCGGCCCTTTCCTCACCACCGACTGTGTCCCGCAGCCGGGCACAACAGCCAAAGTGGACACCCTGGGCGATCGACTGATGTATCGGCTGGCTCACTTCGACGAGCGCGGCACGCAGCACTTTCTGGTGACACACAGCGTGAACAACACCACGGGTGTGGCGGCGAGATGGTACGAGTTCCGCGCCCAGGGTTTAGGCACGACGAGTTTGTCCCTGTATCAATCGGGGCAGACCCCGGATGACGGCGAATACCGCTGGATGGGCTCGGTCGCCATGGACCAATCGGGGGACATCGCCATTGGATACAGCCGTTCGAGTGCGACCTCAGGTGATTTCCCGTCAATCTACTACGCCGGCCAGACGGCAGGTGATCCACTGGGCACTACGGAGACCGAGGCTCTGATCAAGCAGGGTACCGGCTCACAACCGGATACAGGCGATCGCTGGGGGGACTACTCGAGCATGGCTCTCGATGGCGCGGACTCCTGCACGTTCTGGTACACGACCGAGTACTACCCGACGACCGTAAGGTTCAGCTGGGCCACATGGCTCGCTTCCCTCAAGTTCCCGAACTGCGGCCGTTAGGAGTATGAGAGCGTCAACGCGTTAGCGGAGGGTTCGAAAAGGGGCGGCCGCTGATCAGCGACCGCCCCAACCTCTTTTGGGGTTGTCAGATCGGACGGCACGCCGCGGCGAGTCACGGTGGGGATTTTTGTGGGGACCCTCTTGCGAGTTCTCCGCCCGGCCAGTCGCACGGCCTCCACTGACGAATCCAGGGAAATCGAGGGGGCGACGCTTGCGCCTCAGTGCATTATTGGAAAACAGAAACACGACATCTTGGACAAACCAAGTTGTCTCTGGGAGGCGGTGGTAACGTGGGTGCATGATAGTCATTATGGAGTGACCGGCCCGATACGCTAGTCGTGGGTTAGGCTGAGTTTGTTTGAGGAACATCAGTCCAGAGCCACAAGCGGAAGGAGCCGGTCATGAGAGAGAAATTACGATTTTTGGGCATGGATGTCCATGCCGAGACGATTGCCGTAGCTGTAG
>Ga0209040_10004638_pt1 | contig 10338 bp, 11 predicted proteins | sample BogFormECP12_OM3_FD_188240 | JGI IMG/M metagenome (GOLD analysis project Ga0209040, IMG submission 188240) | Bog forest soil microbial communities from Calvert Island, British Columbia, Canada - ECP12_OM3 (SPAdes) (version 2) | ecosystem: Environmental > Aquatic > Freshwater > Wetlands > Bog ... | reverse complement strand
CTCCTGGGGCGCGATGGGCGCCGCGGAGGACTGCTGGATGCGCGCCCGCCAGTACGGCCTCGACCGCAAGCAGTTCGGCCGGCCGCTCGCGGCGACCCAGCTCTTCCAGAAGAAGCTCGCCGACATGCAGACCAAGATCGCGCTTGGGCTACAGGGCGCGCTGCGCGTCGGGCGGCTGATGGACGAAGGCCGGGCGGCGCCTGAAATGATCTCGATGATGAAGCGCAACAACTGCGGCGAGGCGCTCGAGATCGCGAGAGCCGCGCGCGACATGCACGGCGGCAACGGCATTCAGATCGAATACCAGGTCATGCGCCATCTCGCCAATCTGGAGACGGTCAACACCTACGAAGGCACGCATGACGTCCACGCCCTGATCCTGGGCCGGGCGCAGACGGGCCTGCAGGCGTTCTTCTGAGAATGGGCGCGCTTGCCGGCGTCCGCGTCGTCGAACTCGCTCGCATCCTCGCCGGGCCCTGGATCGGGCAGACGCTGGCCGATCTCGGCGCCGACGTCGTCAAGGTCGAGAGCCCGGAGGGCGACGACACGCGCCGCTGGGGTCCGCCGTTCATCGAGACGGAGGGCGAGCGGGCCGCCGCCTATTTTCACGGCTGCAACCGCGGCAAGCGCTCGATCGTCGCCGACTTCGCGACCGCGCGCGGGCGCGAGGTCGTACGCCGCCTCGCGGCGCGCTCAGACGTGCTGATCGAGAATTTCAAGGTCGGCGGGCTTGAGAAGTTCGGCCTCGACTATGAGAGCCTGAGGTCCCTCAATCCTCGCCTCATTTATTGCTCGGTGACCGGCTTCGGCCAGACGGGCCCCTACGCCGAGCGCGCGGGCTATGATTTTCTCATCCAGGGCATGTCCGGCTATATGGACATCACCGGCGAACCGGACGGCGAGCCGCAGAAGGTCGGCGTCGCGATCAGCGACCTGTTCACCGGCCTCTACGGCGCGATCGCGATCGAAGCGGCGCTGATCGAGCGCGAGCGCAGCGGGCGCGGCCAGCAGATCGACCTCGCCCTCCTCGACACGATGGGCGCGATGCTGGCCAATCAGGCGATGAACTATCTGGCGTCTGGCGTCGCGCCGCGCCGCATGGGCAACGCCCATCCCAACATTGCGCCCTATCAGACGTTTCCCGTTTCAGACGGCTATCTGATCGTGGCCGTTGGCAACGACGGGCAGTTCGCGCGCCTCTGCGCGACCCTCGGCCTCGACGCGCTCGTTGACGACCCTTCCTTCGCGACCAACGCCGCGCGTGTCGCAAACCGCTCCGAACTCGAGCGCCAGCTCACGGCGAAAACCCGCGGCTGGCGGCGGGATGAGCTGCTTGCCGCCCTCGAGAGAACGGTCGTCCCGGCAGGGCCGATCAACACGGTCGCCGATCTTTTCGCCGACCCGCAGTTCGTCGCGCGCGGCATGCGGATCGATCCGCAAGGGACTCCCGGCGTTCGCAGCCCTATCGTCATGAGCGGGAGTCCGCTCGCGCTCGCGCGCCGCTCGCCGAAGCTCCGCGAGCATGAGGCGGAGATCCTGCGCGAGATCGGGCTCGGCTGAGCTCCGGCTTTCCTTGCGTTCCGGTTGGTCGCTTGACGGCATTTGGCCGGGAGCGGCAAATCAAGGCTTGAAACGAGGCCTCCATGAACTCCATCCGGAACGTTTGCGTCTACTGCGGGTCGAGCAACGGCAACGACGCGCGCTTCGGCGAGGCGGCGGAGGCGTTCGGGCGCATTCTGGCTCAGGAGGGAATCGGTCTTGTCTATGGCGGCGGCGGGGACGGCCTGATGGGGCGCCTCGCGCGTTCAACGCTCGCCTCGGGCGGCTACGTGACCGGAATTATCCCCAGCTTTCTCGTCCGCAAGGAGCATGCGCTGACCGCCGCGCAGGAGATGCTCGTCGTCGAGGACATGCACGAGCGCAAGCAGGCGATGTTCGACCGCGCCGACGCGTTCGTCGCGCTCCCGGGCGGCGTGGGGACGCTCGAGGAGCTTGTCGAGCAGATGACCTGGGCGCAGCTCGATCGCCATAGGAAGCCCGTCCTCCTCGCCAATCTCAACGGGTTCTGGAGGCCGCTGCTCGCCCTCTTCGCGCATATGAACGGCGAGGGCTTCATTCGCCGCGGCTTCGAGCTTCGCTATCTCGTGGCGGAGAAGATCGAGGACGTCGTGCCGATGCTGCGCGCCGCCGAACGAAAGGCCGCAATCGCGCGGTGACCGAAGCCGACCGAGAAAAATACGGCGCCGTTTGGGCCGAGCCCTAGGAGGAGACCCTCGAATGAAAACACGGGACTGGATGACGGCTCTTGCGGCGGGAACGTTCTGCGTTCTGATCGGCGCCGGTGGAACGCTCGCGCAGACCGCAGCTCCCGCGGCGGAAGCTCCGGCTCAGGCCGCGCCGGCTGTGAAGAAGGCCAAAGCCAAGCCCAAAGATCAGTCCGAATCCACCGTCGACGTGACGGTCATTAATTCCCGCGCTGCCGGACTCGTCGAATTGCAGGCGACGGAGAGCGGCTTTCCGACGTGGAAAAAAATCGCCGGCCCGCTCAAGCCCGGCCAGAAGGCGGCGGCGCGCGTTCCGCGCGGCAAGGACTGCAAGGTCGATCTGCACGGAACGTTCGGTGACGGGCAGTCCATGGACGCCGAAGGCGTCGACGTTTGCGCCAACAAGACGCTCAATCTGAAGGATTGAATTTAGCAGGACGCACAAGGGCGCATTAGGCAGCGGGAAGCTTGTTTTTCCCGGGAAATGCGCCTAAATGCTCAATCGAGAAACAGCACGAGAACGCACGCGGTTGCCCTACGGTGCTTCCCATATGCTTCCCAGAAGCGAGGATTGAGCGCCATGAGGCTGACCAAAGACGTTGTCGCCAAGCTCGCCCTGCCGACTGGCAAGGCTGAGGCGTTTTTTTGGGATGACGACGTGCCGGGCCTAGGTCTGAGGCTTCGCGAAGGCGGATCGCGCACGTGGGTTTTCCAATTTCGCGTCGGACATCGACAGCGTCGGCTCACCGTCGCCGCCGCGTCGGCGATCAGCGTCGCGGACGCTCGTGCCATTGCGGCCAAGTTGCACGCGCGCACGCGGCTTGGCGAAGACCCGGCGGAGGCGAAGCAAAAGGCAATCGCGGCCCAAGGCGAAACGGTTGAGGCGGTGCTGAGCGTCTATCTTGCGCGGCAGCGTCAACGCCTAAGGCCGCGCAGCTATGTCGAGGTCGCGCGCCATCTGCTCGTCCATGCCCGGGCGTTGCATCGATTGACAGTCGACGGCGTCGACCGTCGAGCAATCGCCAAGGTTCTCGCTCGCGTTGGCGAGACAAGCGGGCCGGTCGCGGCCAACCTCGTGCGCACGAGCCTCAGCGCCTTTTTCGCGTGGGCGGCGCGTGAAGGAATGCGCGACGACAATCCGGTGCTCAACACGAACAAATTCGATGTTGGCGGGTCGCGAGAACGCGTTCTGTCCGATGGCGAGTTGCGCTCGCTCTGGACGGCGACCGGCGGTGACGACCAATATTCTCAGATCCTGCGATTGTTGCTTCTGACGGGCTGCCGGCGCGACGAAATCGGCTCCGTCCGATGGTCCGAGGTCGATCTTGAGAAGGCTCTGATCTCACTCCCGGGCGAGCGCACGAAAAATTCGCGAGCGTTTGACGTCCCGCTCGCCCCAGCCGCGCTCTCGATCCTTGAGGCCCAGCCCCGCAAGCCCGATCGCGATTTCGTCTTTGGGCGAGGACGAGGCGGATACAGGGGATGGGCGCGAAGCAAGGCCACGCTCGATAGCCGCGTCAAAATCGAGCCCCGGTGGACCCTGCATGACCTGAGGCGAACGCTATCGACCGTCATGCATGAGCGCCTCGGCGTGCAGCCGCACGTGGTCGAGGCCGTTCTCGGCCATGTCAGCGGGCACAAGGCCGGCGTGGCAGGGGTTTACAATCGGGCGGCCTATCTCGCTGAGAAGACGGTAGCACTGCTGCGCTGGGCCGAGCACATCGCCGCGATCGTCGAAGGGCACCCGGCTAAGATCGTGGCGCTGCGGTCATGACCAAGCCCAAGGAAGCGGGGACGTGGGTGCTGCTTTCCCGGCTCCCTTCCCTTGCACGCCTCCCTAGGGATCAGAGAGAGGCCAAGGCCCATGAGATCATGCTGGATGTCGCGGCCGGGCGGGAACGTATTCGCTATCTCAACGCCGACGAACTCCCGTGGCCTACGAAGGCGGCCGGCTACAAGGACCCTTCCGCTGTCGACGACCGCACCCTCCGGCTAGACGAGCATGGCGACTGGCGCATAGCCAAGATCCGCCGCGCCGACTACAGGTACGACCGCTTGCCGGGCCCGGTTTTGCGGCACGGCGAGGTCGACTGGCTCTTCTCCTCGCTGTGGCTCGAAGGCCGCATGAGGGCCCACTGGATCGAGCTGTTTTTCCCGGACAGTGCTGAGGCCGATCAGGACGCCGGCCCCCGCAAGCCCTCAGAGTTCTTTGTCAGAGCCGAGGCGACGAAAAGGCTGGACGCCGGCGTGCCTCCCAACATGACGAAGAAGGCGTTTTCGACTGAGCTGTCGGAGTGGCTCAGCCTCAATCATCCTCCTCGCCGGATGATACCCAAGGCCGTCGAAAACGCCATCAGCAGTCTCTGGCGGGAAAAGCATAAGCATTTTTGAAAAGCATCTCGATGCCCTCTTTCTTGTGCTTTTTGGCGGGGGCCTAAATCCGCTTCGTGCGCCGCAGTCGTGCGCACCACCTGAAGCGGAGACCATCCAATGCATGCGCTTAGACCTGCCGTCCTTCCGGAGGAGGTCATGCTCCGGCGCGTCATCAGCGTGCCCGAGGCGGCCAAGCTACGAGGCATCAGCGAGGACACGTTCCGCCGCAGGCACGGCGACCTGGTGCTGAAATTGAGCGAACGGCGGCGCGGCGTGAGGCTGTCCGACGTGCTCGCGCTCGACGGCGTCGGCGAGCCCGTCACCTGAGGGAGAACGGCCGGGCTCGCGTTGCGGACGTGAGCGCCGGCCAAAAACTTTCACCCTGGCGGGGGAAAAGTGTCCAACAGATTTAGCAGAGCGAGACCACGTTCAAGAGGCAGCTCCGGACCGCCTGACCTCGATGCAGGCCGCTTTTTTGGCCGGTTTGCTGGACTGGGCGCGACGTGAGACCCGGTCCGAGTCGATTCCTCCACTTCCGGTCGGCAAGGTGGATCCGAGCGAGTTGCGCCAGGTCGTTTGCGCTTTGGTTCGCGCTCGCGCCGAGCAACGCCGCGAGGCCCGAAAATGACCGGGCGCTTCTCCCTCGTCGCCGGCTCGCCGACACAGTGGGCCGCGGTCCTCCGCTTGATGGATAGCAATGCGGCGCTGTCCCGCGCCGAGCTCAATCAGCTTCTCGACACACTTGCGCTCTCGCTCGACGCGAGGCGCGAGCCGCCGCGCTCGATCGCCTCCGTCCGCGCCCATCTTCCTTGCGTCATCGTCAGAGCAAAAAGCCTTGACCATCCTGCCCCCCTGATCGAGCTCGCCCGCTCTGCTGACCTTCAGACCATCGCAGCCGGCTACGGCGTCACGCTGCGGCGCGCCGGCGTCAATGAGTTTGTCGGGCCATGTCCGGCTTGCGGCCAGGGTCGCGACCGCTTTTCGATCAATCTCCGAAAGCGCCTTTGGAATTGCCGACAGTGCGGCGTCGGAGGCGACGCAATCGCTCTCGTCCGACATATAGAGAACGTTTCTTTTGAGGAAGCCATTGAGCGGCTCGCCGGCGGCTCATGGGAGCCCTCGGAGCCTATGCGGCCTATCCCTGCTCTCGCGAGCTTCGAGGCCGTCGACGACCGCTCTGACGGCGCCGCCACCGCTCTGGCCCGCCAGCGATGGAACGAGGCGATTGATCCTCGCCGGACGATCGTAGAGACGTATCTCGCCGGCCGCGGCCTCGAGCTGAGCACGACATTGCGGGCGAGGTGATCAGGTATCACCCGCGCTGTCCCTGGCTTGATGACAGCGGCGAGATGATTCGCGTCCCGGTCATGATCTGCGCCTTGCGCGATATCCGGACAGACGAGCTCGCGGCCGTATCCTGCCGGCGCCTGACGCCGCAGGCCGAGAAGGTAGGCAAGCCAAGATTTCGAGGCGAGGCCGCGAACGCGGCGATCAAGTTGGATGCCGACGAGAACGTTACGAATGGATTGCACGTCTGTGAAGGCGTCGAGACGGGCATCGCCGGCCGAATGCTCGGCCTCAAGCCGATGTGGTGCCTCGGATCCAAAGGCGCGATTGCAGCCTTTCCTGTCCTGGGCGGCGTTGATTGCCTGACAATTCTCGCCGAGCCGGACGCCGAGGCCGCCGTCGAACAGTGCGCCCGCCGTTGGTACGAGGCCGGGCGCGAGGTGATCATCAACCGCTCGAAGATCGGCAAGGACTTAGCCGACGCCCTGGCTGAAAGGCGCCGAGTATGAGCGACGACGAGACCTTCACCTCGACGCCCTACCGGCCGGCCGACACCAAGCCTGACAACGGCGCTAACGGACAAGACGCCAAGCCTGACAACGGCGCGAACAGACAGGCGCGCTTCCCTCTTACGAAGTTCGGCAACGTTCTGATGGCGTCGACCGCCGTCTATCTCGTCAAAAGCCTGATCCCGCGCACCGGCCTTGTCGTCATCTGGGGGCCGCCAAAATGCGGCAAGAGTTTCTGGGTCTTCGATCTTCTGATGCACGTCGCGCTGGGCTCGGATTATCGCGGCTTGCGGGTCAAACAAGGCCTGATCGTTTACTGCGCGCTTGAAGGCGTTGACGGCTTCAGGCGCAGGATCGAGGCGTTCCGTCGCAAATATCCCAAGTCGAAGGACGCGCCGTTTTATCTGATATTCACGCCGCTTGACCTGACCCGCGACCACAAGGCGCTGATCGCCTCGATCCGTGCGCAGCTTCCCAAAGGCGTCAATCCTTCCGCCGTCGCCATCGATACTTTGAACCGTTCTCTTCATGGCTCAGAAAGTTCGGACGAGGACATGGCTAACTATGTCCGCGCCGGCGACGCGATCGGCAACGCCTTTGGTTGCGTTGTTCCTATCATCCATCATTGCGGACATAGCGCCGAGCGTCCGCGCGGTCATAGCTCGCTGCTCGGCGCCGCCGACGTTCAAATCGCCGTCAAGCGCGACGCCGCCGACAATATCGTCGCGACGGTCGAGCTCGCCAAAGACGGTGCGGTCGACTTGGAGATTGTCAGCCGCCTTGTCCCCGTCGAAGTCGGGCAGGACGAAGACGGCGTTACGATGACGTCTTGCATCATCGAGCCGGTCGACGAGCCGGCCGCCAAGGCCGCCAAAGACACGCCACGATTGACGAAGGGGGCGAAGATCGCCCTCCGCGCGCTGCATGAGGCCCTGGACGAGCTCGGTGAGGTCCCGCCCGCCTCAAATCACATCCCGGCAAAAGTTAAAACTGTCCATGTCGAGAAGTGGCGCACCCGCGCCTATCAGCTTGGCATATCGGGCTCGCCGGAGTTGCGAGCCCGCCAGCTTGCCTTTCAACGAGCGCACGAGGTCCTAATCGCCTCAAGGCAGGTGGCGCAATGGGAGAACTTGGCATGGGTTCCGTGAGGGCAAGCATGCGAACAAACGAACATTTCTTAAAAGAAATGTTCGTGTTTGTTCGCGCGAACATGCCGGCGAACAAGGAAGGCTATTCAGGCGAACATTTTAAGAGGACAGGCGAACATTGGCGAACAAAATGCAATATAGTGTTTGTTCGCCAAGCGTTTAGTAGGCGAACATTCTGAAAATGTTCGCCCTGTTTGAGGCTATAAAAAGGAGAAGCGAAATGGGTACGAGAACTGACTGCGAGATAGCCGATTTCCGCGAGGAAGCTGGCATCACACCGGAGACCGGAAAGGAGGAAGCAACGAAGCTGTTGCATGCGGCAGGCGTCAAGCCGGCTACAGGCAAACGGAAGCGGTTGCTTGAGCAGATCATCGAGGTGGCAACGGGGAGAACGGAATGCGGCGGCACAATCGATTGTCTGAAAATGGAGCTGTCGGGCGAACGCGACGGCGACGGCTATTGGCACGGCGGCGATCCAGTAAGCGCCAGCATCGAGGATCTGATCCGTGTGTGCCAAGAGTGGCTCGACTGGGAAAAGAAAGTCCGCAACGCGCGGCATGTACTCGAAGAGAACGAGAACGAGAGCGTCAGAAAGTTCATCCCTGTGGACGACGATTTACCATTTTGAGCGGCTGGCCGCGACCGCCAGCCAATGAAGGAGATGGACCACGCATGATTGACCACGCCGCCGAAGAAGCTGCAGCCATACGCCGTCTCGCCGCCGCTCGACGTGCCCGACTGCGGTCAGCACAGCGGGTCGCGGTCCAGGAGCAGCCGGCAACCCGGCGCTTGGCTCCTGAGCAGGTCGATATCGTCGCCGCTGCACTGGCCCAACTTCGCAAGGGCGGCCGATGACGACTTGGTGAGCGCAATTTACCAAATCCTTTGGGTCCTTACCATGGTCACCATGATATAGCCGTTCCATGCAAAGCACGGCGACGAAAGCGGAATTTGCCGCCCTCTCTGGCGTCACCAAAGGGCGTGTCAGCCAATGGCTGCGGACGGGCAAGATCGACGGCGCGGCCCTCGTGGGCGAAGGCCGGTTCGCTCGGATCAACATCAAGGTTGCCCGTCGGCAGTTGGACGCCCGACTGGACCTTGGGCAACGGCTCGGGGCGAATGGTCGCGCAAGGCTCGACGGCGAGGCGTCGGCCGACCCGAACGACGCGGCGATCAAGCGCCAGCGCCTGGCGCAACTCGAGCTTGCCAACGAGAAGGCGCGGGCGGAGGCGGAGGCGCGAGCCGGCCGCTATGTCGAGGCCGACGCCGCCCGCCAAGAGATGGGCAAGATCGCCGGCCGCCTGGTCGCGTCCGTCGAGGGAGGCCTGCCGGAACTGGCCTCCGCCCTCGCCGCCCACTTCCAATTGCCGCAACGCGACGTGCTGCACGTGCTTCGGGCGGCGTGGCGGGGCTTGCGGGCGCGCCTGGGCGGCGAGGCTGTGGCCGTCCCAGAGGCGGAGGCGGCCGAGTGACCGTGTTGGCCGATCCTCGCCGCCTCGCCAATGAGGCGATCGCCGCGGCGCTCAGGCCGAGCCCGCCGATCGACTATTTGCGGTTCGCTGAAGACAACATCGTCTTTGGCGACGGCGAGCCGGTTCCCGGCCCGTATAACCGGGCGGCCTTTCCGTACTTCGACGCCATCTTGGAAGCCTTGTCGCCGAATGACCCGTGCCGATACGTGACCTTCGTCGGCTCGGCGCAAGTCGGCAAGACCGTGATCGGCAATATTTTCGCGCTCGGCTCCGTCACGATGGGCCGGGGCACGGTGCTGGTCTGTCACCCGACGATCGACAACGCCCTTCGCTGGTCGAAACTGAAGCTTGCCCCGATGATGCGCTCGACGCCGGTCGTGCAGACGCTCTTTCCTCAGCGCTCACGAGATACGTCCGACAGTCTCTTGTTCAAGGCGCGCGCCGACGGTCTGGCGTCTATCTTGATCACCGGCGCAAATTCCCCCGCCTCATTGTCGCAGATCACGGTCAACTTTCAGGTGCAGGATGACCTGTCGAAATGGGAAATGAACGCGGCTGGCGATCCTGAAACGCAAAGCGACAATCGTTCGCGCGCCGTCGAGTTCGCCAAGATACTGAAGACCTCGACGCCGCTCGTCCTGCCCGGTTGCCGGATCACCAAGGACTTTGAATCAGGCTCACAGGAAGAGGCGTTCGCTCCGTGTCCGCATTGTTCGCATATGCAGGTCTTGGAGTGGGACAACATGCTGGCGGCCCTCGATCCCGAGCATCCCGAAGACGCGCATTTCACGTGCATCGCCTGCGGCTGCATCATCGAGGAGCGTCATCGGCCACAGATGTTGGCCGGGTTCGAATGGCGCGCGCGACATCCTGCGGCTCGGCGCGAACATCGAAGCTTCCACATCTGGTCGGCCTATAGCGTCCTGCAAAGTTGGTCGCGCATCGCTCAGGAATGGCTGAAGGCGCGCGGCGATCCGGGAGCCGAGCAAACCTTCATCTGCGATACCGTCGGCAAGGCCTACAAGGCGCAGTCGGAGACGACGCCGTGGGAGCAATTACGCGACCGGGCGGCGGAGTCGACTTATGTCCGGGGGACGCTCCCGCAAGGCGCTTTGCTCTTGATGCTGGGCATCGACTGTCAGGGCGACCGCATCGAATGGCAGCTTGTCGGCTTCGGCAAGGAATACCGCCGCTACGTCATCGACTACGGCATCATCGACCGGCATATCAGCGACCCGAATTGCCAGCGCAATTTGAACCTCGTCATGCAACGCCAATGGCGCAA
>Ga0209040_10004637_pt1 | contig 10338 bp, 10 predicted proteins | sample BogFormECP12_OM3_FD_188240 | JGI IMG/M metagenome (GOLD analysis project Ga0209040, IMG submission 188240) | Bog forest soil microbial communities from Calvert Island, British Columbia, Canada - ECP12_OM3 (SPAdes) (version 2) | ecosystem: Environmental > Aquatic > Freshwater > Wetlands > Bog ... | reverse complement strand
GGCCCCACCGCCCACCAAGCCCGGGCAACGACGAGGCAAACAACGAAAACAACAACGGACTCCCACCTTTACGGGGGTCCCCAACACAGATAAGGAGACAGCCGCGATGACCCTCTCACTGGCGGGGAAGGTTGCCATTGTCACCGGCGGCGCATCCGGCCTCGGCCTCGGAATCGTCCGGAAATTCGTTGCTGCGGGCGCCGATGTCGTCGTCGCCGACGTCAATGACGACGCCGGCCGGGAAGTTGCCGCGCAATGTGGCGCCCGCGCGTGGTTTCACCGCGCCGATGTTGCTGACGTCGCGGACGTTGACGCCCTCGTTCAGGCCGCGGTGGACCGCTTTGGCGGACTCGACGTCATGGTCAACAACGCCGGCATCTCCAGCAAGATGCACAAAAGCTTCCTGAGCGCTGACCTCTCCGATTTCCAGCGCGTAATGTCGGTCAACGTGTTGGGCGTCATGCTGGGTACCCAGGCCGCCGCCCGGCACATGGCGGACCACGGCGGCGGCAGCATCATCAACATCTCATCGATCGGCGGACTGCAGCCAGGCGGCGGCGTGATGACCTACCGTGCGTCTAAAGCCGCCGTCATCCACTTCAGCAAGAGCGTTGCCACCGAGCTCGCACCCCTGGGCATCGGCGTGAATTGCATTGCACCCGGGGGGATCCCGACACCGATCCTGGCTTCGTCGGTCAGCGGTCTCCCTCCCGAGGCCGTCGAGAAGTTCGTCGAGCGAACGAGAGCAAGAATGCGCAGCGACCGGCCGCTGCCGCGCGAAGGCACACCCGAAGACGTCGCCGAAGCCGCCCTGTACTTCGCGACATCGGCGACAACGACCGGCTCTGTGCTAACCGTCGACGGTGGCGCGTCGGCTAGCGCGTAGCCACTAGAAAGCCGGGACCCCATCCCGGTGCGGATGCAATGACCCCACCGGCGAGGTGAGCGGGATGTGCAGCGCATCAACGATTCCCGGCTCGGCCTCGCACACCCACGGTATGGCGTTGACCGCCCGCATGCCCGTCGCCAGCAGGCCGTGATCGTTATGGCTCTCGCCGGGACGATGCCCGACTTCGAATTCCGCGTCGATGCTCGGCTCTCCGTCGATGATGACCCGCCAGATGCCGTCGGTTCCGCCGGTTCGGCCCTTCAGCCAGTCGGGGGCGAGGTTGTCGGCGAGGCGGTCGACGTGCTCAATGGTGATGATGTCCTGGCCGTCGACGACGCCGATGCATCGTGCGCGGGTGGCGCCGACGGTGCCGGCTTCGACTAGTCCGAATGCGGTCGTGATATCGCGTGGGGTGGCCTGAAATTCGCACGTTTCGCGGATGTCGTCGAGTTCGACGCCCAGCGCATCGGCGACCATGGTGACCGCGGCGCCCCAGCCCCAGCGCAGGGTGCCGGGCGCCTTCAACCCGTCTTGGTAGTCGAGCGACTGGCCGAATCCGAACAGCTCACGCATGTCGTAGGGGTTCGGGTACTCGGAATAGTTGGTGATTTCGATGCCGCGAACCGAATACACCTTATGCGACATCGACATCAGCGCGATCGGGAATAAGTCGGCGCCAAATCCCGGTTCGATGCCGGACGAGTACAACGAGCTGTCTCCGGCTTCCGCCGCGCCGCGGATCGCGTCAATGACCTTGGGCGGCATGGAGCCGCGTGGGTACACCAGCCCGGATATCGCCGTCGTCACGATGTTCTTGCCGGCGGCCAGGATTCGGCACAGGTCGCCGATCGCCTCCTTCATCCGGTGCGGTGCCGGGGCGGCGTAGACAACACAGTCCGCATCGCCGCCGAGGATCTCCGATGCGTCTTGGGTGGCGTGCACGCCGACCGGGTCGATGCCGGCGAGTTCGCCGGCATCCCTGCCATTTTTGTTGTCCGAATGCACCCACACCCCAACCAGTTCAAGGTTGGGACGGTCGACGATGGTACGGATCGCGTAGCTTCCGACTCCGCCGGTCGCCCAGACGGCGACCTTGTATTTGTCGTTCACGACCTCGACTTCCTTTCCCAGTGGGGACTCTTGACCGCTTCGAGCGCTTCGGTGACGTAGCGATCCAGCGGCCGGGGCGCCATCGCTTGGCGCACCCACTGCTGGAAGGCGAAATCGGCTGCGGCAAAGGCAAGTTGGACCAGCAGGCCGGGCCGGATGTCGGCATGGGGGTCCGCCCGCATGCGTTCGGCGATCAGCTTCATCGCCCGCTCCTTGTCGGCGGGTGTGTGAATCGTGACCTTATCGAGCAGACCGGGCGCGCCCAGCAGGGCTTCCCGCCACTGCTCGCAGTCGGCCTCGTCGAACGAGCGGGTCCGGGTGATGATCGCGTTGACCAGCGCGACGTCGGGTGATTCGCCGGCAGGCCGTTGTTCGAGCAGGTTGACGATTGCCGCGCCGCCGTAGCGTACGGGCGCAAGCAGCAGTTCCTCTTTGGTCGGCACATGCCGAAACAGGGTGCGCGGTGAAACGCCTGCAGCAGTGGCGATTTCCTCCGTTGTCACGGCGTCGTATCCGCGTTCGATGAATAGCCGAAACGCTGCCCGGCTGATGTCTGCCCGGATCTGTGCGCGCTGGCGATCTCGCAGCGACCCTTCTTTGGGAATCATCGGAAGCAGCCGATCCCGCCGTCGACGTGAATGGTCTGTCCGGTGATGAACGACGCGTCGGTGCCGAGCAGGAACGCCACCAGCGCGCCCACGTCGGTACGAACATCGCCGATGCGTTGCATCGGAACGCGTCTCACCGCCCTCGCGTAGTCGTCGGGAGCGAACTGCTTCCAGAGTTTGACGCCGTCGGACTCGGCGAACGGGCATATGACATTGACGCGGATGTTGTCGCGCCCCCACTCCAGGGCGGCGACCTTCGACAGCCCACGGATGGCTTCCTTTGCAGCGGCGTAACCGCCCCACTTGGCTTCGCCACCGGTGCCCGTCCCGGAGCCGAGGTTCACGATCGACCCGCCGCCCGCCGCGACCATCACCGGGTGCACGGCCTGCATCAGCAGGAATGTCGCCCGGGGGCCGACGTCGTGACCGAGCGCCAGGTCGCCGAGGGTGATGTCCACGAATGCCTTGGGCTCGTTGGTGGCGATGGCGTTGTTGACCAGACCATGCACCGTGCCGAAGGCGTCGACCGCGGCTGCCACGATCCGCTGGGCGTTGTCCGGGTCGCGCAAGTCGGCGACCAGCATCTCGGCGCGACCCGCTGCCTTGAGCTCGGCGCTCGTCTTGCTCAGCGCCTCGTCTTGGATGTCGACCAGCAGCACCGCCGCACCGCGTTCGAGCAACGCGGCGGCGATGCCCTTGCCTACTCCTTGAGCGGCACCGGTGACGATCGCGACATGGCCGCGCATCGAGCCGGGGTGGGTGTAAGTCACTTCGCGGGTCCCATCTGCAGCCGCACGCCGCGGTGCATCTCGTAAGTGCTGCGCGCACCGTTGGGTAATTCGATGAACTCGACCCGCGTCCCGTCCGGGTCTTTCACGAAAAACATTCGAACACCGCCGATTTCGAAAGGATCCTGGTCGGGGATGTAGCCAGCGGCGGTGATGCGGCGGTGGGCGTCGTCGAGATCGGTCACCGAAAATGACACGTTCTGGATACCGGTGATGCCCCGGCGTGCCGGCGTATCCGTCGGAGGTTTGGCCTCCAGGGATAGCAGCTCGACCATCAATCCGCCCAGCAGGCCGCCGACAACGCGGCCTTCTTGCTTTCGCTTCGCGTGCAGGGCCGCATCGAAAGGCTCTCCAGAGATAAGTGTTTCGAAGACGACGTCCATGCCGAGTACATCGCGGTAGAACGCGAGCGCGCGGTCCATGTCGGTCACTCCGACCACGAGGTGACAAAACGATACGTCGGATAGGACTGCGTCGGTCATGAGGTCTCCTGGTTAGCGCGAGCAGACGCAAAAGCCCCTATTTCGTGCCAAAATTGGGGGCTTTTGCGTCTGCTCGCCGTCCGGTGCGGGCGCGATCGGGAGCCGGGCGCCCGGCGAACAACGGCAGGTCCAGATAGGTCTTGATGCCAGGCTCGGCGGCACAGACGTCGGGGATGGCGTTGACGCAGTGGTTGGCCGTCGCCACGACGCCGGGGTTTCGTCTCAGCCCTTCGGCGATCGACGGCGGTTGCAGCCCTTTGAAGGTGAGGCTCACGGTGGGGTCGCCGGTGATCTCGACTTCGAAGCGTTCCCCGCGCCCGCCGAAATTCCAGTCCGGCTCCAGGTTGGCTTCACCCATTAGCCAGTTGACCGCCGCCGTGATGACCGGCTCGCCGTCGGCGAGGGCTTGCCAGCGGAACCGGCGTGCGGCCACGGTGCCAGTGGTGATCGGGAAAGGGCCGTAGTCGATGTCGGAGGTCGCCATGGCGATCTCCTGAATGGTCCTAATGTCGGGATCGATGCGAAAGCCCATGTGGTCGGCGATCATTCGGACCGACTGCTTGAATCCCGCTTCGAGCAGGGCTGCCATCGGGCCTTGCACCGCTTCCTCCGGGGTGCCCCCGAATCCCATGATGTGGCGCACCACGTCCGGGGCGTTGTAGGTGCGGATGTCGGAGAACTCCTCGGCGCGCACGTGGGTGACCGCCGACGAGAGCGAGGACAGCATGAGTGGGAATCGCTCCGTGATGCCGCCGGGATGGATTCCCGAACCGTGCAAGGTCACCCCACCCTCGAGGGCTGCGTCGGCGATCGCTTTGACAGCCGGATTGCTCAGGTCGGGATAAACCCAGCCGACCGGGGTCACCACGTTCTTGCCGGACCGCAAGATCGCAATAAACTCTTCGTCGTTCGGGATCAGCGGGCTGTACACCACGCAGTCGGCGTCCATGGCCAGCACCTCGTCGATGCTGCTCGTGGCGGCGACACCCAGCGCACCGCTTCCGAGGATCTCACCGACGTCGCGTCCGTTCTTGTCCGCGGAGTGCACCCTGCATCCGACCAGCTCGAGTTGCGGGTGGTTCAGGACGCACTCGATAGCGGCCTTCCCGACGCCTCCTGTCGCCCATTGGATGACACGCAGCCTGGACGGGTTACTCATCGTTGACCTCCCGAATGGACAGGGCGCGGCATGGACATCTCGATGACATAGCCACCCGGGCCCCTTTACACGTCGACTGGAATGGCAGAGTATGACTAAGTGGCAGTCACCGTCAACAAGGCCACGGAAAGGCCACGATGAGCGTCCTCGACGGCAAGATCGCGATCGTCACCGGAACCAGCCGTGGCGTGGGTGTCGGTATCGCCCATGAACTGCTCCGTGCCGGCGCCACGGTCGTCGGCTGCTCACGCTCGCCCCTGGACACCATCCCGGGTATCGACGCGGAACCCGACTGGGCAGCCCGTGCCTCGCAAAGGGTCTGCGACCAAGGTGATTACCGTTCGATCGATTCCTTTGTCGCCGACGTCGTGGCTACCCACGGGCGGATCGACATCTTGGTGAACAACGCCGGCGGTACCGTGCCGGCGCCGCACGCGGAGGACATTCCGGTACTCGTCCAACGGATTCAGGGCGCACCCCGCGGCGATGACGATTACGAACGCACCGCTCTGTTCCACGCTTACGCGGTGCAGATGAACCTGATCAGTCCCCTCTGGTTCGCGATCCGCGCGTACCGACAGATGCGCGCCCAGGAGGGCATGGGCTGCATCATCAATATCTCAAGTGGCGCAGGACATCCCGCGGGATCGCCAACCCTGGTCTCCTACGGCGCGGCCAAGAGCGGACTCAACCACCTCACCCGCTCGCTGGCCGAAGAGTGGGGGCCGAAGGTGCGGGTCAACTCCATCGCGCTGGGTCCGACGATGACCGAAAACTTCCGATCGTTTGTGCTGCCCAAGGATGATCCGACCGGCGAGAAGTACTTCGCCGCCGTGCCGTTGCGGCGGGCGGGCGATCCCGCAGAGGTGGGGCGCGTCTGCGTTTTCCTCGCCAGCGGAGCTGCAGACTTCATCAACGGCACCACCATCGAACACGACGGCGGAATGCTGCCGGGCGTGCTCTACGACGCGGGCCTTAAGACCATCACCGATCTTCTGTGACCTGCGCCGCGGCAGGTGTCCTGAAATGCCAAAAACTTGTCCTCTGCTGTCAAGACCAGGGGCCCGGTGCTGCCGCACAGTGGGTAAGCACAAGCCTCCGACAACGAAGTTCGTGGGGCGCCGACCCGAACAGGAACAGCATGAACTCGACCAGCATCGAACACGTCGACGTGTTGATCATTGGCGCCGGCATCTCGGGCATTGGCGCCGCCTGCTACCTGCAGAAAATGCAGCCGGGCAAGACGTTCGCAATCCTCGAGGCTCGCAACGAGATCGGTGGAACGTGGGATCTGTTTCGCTACCCGGGGATTCGCTCGGACTCCGATCTGCACACGTTCAGCTACGAGTTCAAGGCGTGGGAGAACCAGAAGGCAATCGCGAGCGCGGACGCGATCATGGCATACCTCCGGGAGACGGTCGCCGAGAACAGAATTGGGAAAGCGATCCGCTTCGGGCACAAGGTGATCAACGCATCCTGGTCCACAGCGAACGCGCGCTGGCTGGTCCAGATCGAGCGCCTCGACACCGGCGAACAGATCGCCATGAGCTGCGGATGGTTCTTCTGTGCCAGCGGCTACTACCGCTACGACGAGGGCTACACGCCGGAATTCCCCGGGCGGGAGCGGTTTGCCGGCCAGATCGTGCACCCGCAGCGCTGGCCGGAAGGCTTGGACTACCGTGGCAAGCGGGTGGTCATCATCGGTAGCGGCGCGACCGCGGTCACACTGGTGCCGGCCATGGCCGACACCGCCGGACACGTGACCATGCTGCAGCGCTCGCCGACCTACATCGTGCCGGTGCCGTCGGAGGACCGCATCGCCAACACGCTGCCCAAGCTGATCGGCCGCGAACGCGCGCACGCCGTCACCCGGCAGAAGAACATCGCCAAGCAACGGCTCGTCTGGCGGCTTTGCCAGCAATACCCCCGCGCGGCCCGGCGACTGATCCGTCACCTCAACGCCAAGCAGCTGCCGACGGGGTATCCGGTCGACGAGCACTTCAAGCCGGCCTACAACCCGTGGGACCAGCGGCTGTGCGCGGTGCCGGACGCCGACATGTTCAAGTCGATCCGCGACGGCCGGGCCTCAGTCGTTACCGATCAGATTGACACCTTCACCGAACGCGGAATCCGGCTGCAATCCGGGCGGGAGCTGGAAGCCGACATCATCGTCACCGCCACCGGCCTGAACCTGCTGGCCTTCGGCGGCATCAGCTTCTCGGTGGACGGCGTCGCCGTCAACGTGCCGGAGAAGGTGGCGTTCAAGGGCTTTCTGCTCAACGACGTCCCCAACTTCGCCTACGTGTTCGGCTACACCAACTCGTCATGGACGCTGAAGGTCGGGCTGGTGTGCGAACACTTCTGCCGGCTGTTGGCGCACATGGACGCTCACGGGCACACCATCTGCTACCCGCAGCTGCCGGAGTCGATGCCGACACGGCCGTTGCTGGAAATCACCTCCGGCTACGCCAAGCGCGCGGCCAGCCTGATGCCACACCAGGGCACCGAAGGCCCTTGGCGGACCTCCATGGAGTACCACACCGACCGAAAGATCTTGCGCGAGGGTCCAGTCGGCGACGACCACCTGCGCTTCGCCACGTCGGCTCCGGCCGATTTGCGCGAGCCCGCCTTGGCCGGCTGACCGACGCTAGCGAAACAAGGAGCTACACGCTAGGCCCGGGTGATTGCCGGCACGCGGGTCTGGTTGCGGTAGGCCGCCGGGCCGCTTCCGAACCAGCGTTTGCACGAGCGCGTCAGCACGCTCTGCTCGGCATAACCCAGCTCGCGGGCCAGGTGAGACAGGCTCATGCCGGTGGTGCGCAGGTAGCGATCGGCGGCGTCCTTGCGGACCTGATCGACCAGGGTGGCGAAGGTCGTGCCCTCGTCGGAGAGCCGGCGTTGCAGCGTCTTGGGGTGCAGGTGGAACTGCTCGGCGACCACTTCGAGCGTCGCAGCCCCGGTGGGCAGCAGTTGGCGGACGATGGTGCGCACGGATTCCACGATGCCGGCGCCCAGGGGCGTGATGCTGCTGAGATAGTCGACGACGGCCCGGTGGGCAACGTCATCGCGGTTCAACGGCCGGCTTAGTTCGGCCGTGCGCACGGTATAGCCCGCGGCACGTTCGGCGAAATACGGCGTGCAGCCGAAATACTGTACGTAGGCGGCTTGGGGTGTGAGCGGGTCGTGGGGCAGGTGCACCGAGAGCCCCGCGTAATTCGCACCCAACAGCAGGCGGAAAACTCCAAGCGAGACACCCAGCGCCAGTTCCATCGTCTGCGGGCACGGGTCATCGAACAGGAACTCCAGTGCGATAAACGACAGCTGTGGGTCGGCCAACGGCGTGATGTGGATGGCGATCACCGGGCTGTACGCCGCCATGAATGTGTTGAAGATCGCCAACGCGTCGGCCACCGTCGCGGCGGTCCGGGCCGCTACACCGACCGGCCCCAGAATCTCGATGCCCTGCCGTTGCGCCAGTTGCCGCCCGAAATCCGGTGTGGCCGTGGCCTGCGCGGCCGACTCGATCGCGCGTATGGCGGCGCGGAACGGAATGAACGCGTCGTAATTGCCGACATCCTGGTCCCGGACGCCCGCCGCCCGGAGCAGCGCGGCAGGATCACCGCCCAATTCGGTGACCAGGCTCGGGTAGTTCGAGAGCGCGGTCCCGCGCACCACGGACATGCCGTTGACCCTCGGCGGACATCGGCAGCGTGTCAAGAGTTACCCGTGGGGACTCTCGGTAATGCGGATATCGCCGCGGTAGTGCTTTGGCCGGCCGAAAGCCAGGAAGCGAGGTCGTATAGGCGTGAAGTTGGTGTCGCGTCCCTCCGATGATCGCGTCGCGCACATTCGAGTCCCGCATCCGTACCGGCCGGGTGCCTCCGAGTCCGGTGCGGGGTCCTCTCGCTTTGCAAATGACGGCAGATCTACATTTGCCTTGCCGAGTAAAGTCGAACCAACGCAAGGAGATTCAGATGGCCGAGGCACTAGAAACCACTCCCGAGCGGGCCGCGGCGCTAGCCGCGCGTCCGGCTGACGTACCGGTGGTGATGGTCAATCTGCTGAAGTTCAAGACCCCGGGTGGCCTGGAGTTTTACCTGCATTACGCACGGGAGGTCGCACCGCACCTCCAACGCGCCGGCGCAACCGTGCGCTACGGTGGCACAGCGCCGGCCTTCATCATTGGCGAAGGCGAACGGCCTTGGTGGGATGCGATTCTCATCGTCGAGTACCCGACGCCGCAGGCGTTCATCGACATGGTGACAACACCGGAGTATGCCAAAGTGCACGAGCATCGCGCCGCCGCGTTGGAGCGCGGCGACCTGATCGCGACCTCAGCGTGGTCGCTCGCGGCGGAGTAACCACCTCAGCCACGGCAGCTGGCGCCTGATGGGACCGGCGATGGCGGGCATCTCGTAATCGCGGTCTAATAGGCGAATGGAACTGATGGCGCCTGCCGACGGGGTCTTTCTGTTTGCGGAATCACGTGAGCATCCGATGCACGTGGGTGGCTTATCGTTGTTCGAGCCGCCCGAGGGCGCCGGTCCGGGGTTCGTCCGGGAGTTCACCGACGCCCTGATTGGCAACGACGAATTCCAGCCCACATTCCGTAAGCACCCCGCGACGATCATGGGCGGGATCACCTCGATGGCCTGGGCCTACGACGACGAGATCGACGTCGACTACCACGTTCGGCGCTCGGCGCTGGCCTCGCCGGGACGGGTTCGCGAACTGCTCGAACTGGCCTCTCGGCTGCATACCAGCCTGCTCGATCGCCACCGCCCGCTGTGGGAACTGTACGTAGTGGAGGGGCTGAACGACGGCCGGTTCGCGATGTACAGCAAAATGCATCACGCTCTCATCGACGGTATTTCGGCGATGAAGCTGATGCAGCGCACGCTGTCGGTCGACCCGGACGACCCCGAGGTGCGGGCGCAGTGGAGCCTGCCTCGGCGACCGCGTCCCAAGTCAGGTGGCTCGTCTCCGCTGGGCTCGCTGGTCAAAGCGGCGGGATCCGTTGCGGGACTTGCCCCATCGACGGTGAAGCTGGCTCGCGCAGCTTTATTCGAGCAGCAGTTGACCCTGCCGATGACAGCTCCGCACACGATGTTCAACGTCAAGATCGGGGGCGCGCGCCGGTGCGCCGCTCAGTCCTGGTCGGCGGATCGCGTCTTGAGCGTCAAGAAGGCCGCCGGGGTGAGCTTCAACGACGCAGTCCTGGCCATGTGTTCGGGTGCGCTGCGCTACTACTTGATCGAGCAGAATGCGCTGCCGGACGCACCGTTGATCGCGATGGTTCCGG
>Ga0209040_10004636_pt1 | contig 10341 bp, 12 predicted proteins | sample BogFormECP12_OM3_FD_188240 | JGI IMG/M metagenome (GOLD analysis project Ga0209040, IMG submission 188240) | Bog forest soil microbial communities from Calvert Island, British Columbia, Canada - ECP12_OM3 (SPAdes) (version 2) | ecosystem: Environmental > Aquatic > Freshwater > Wetlands > Bog ... | reverse complement strand
CGTCGTATTCCCGCCATTTGTCGTAGGGGACGTCGCGCAGCGTCTGCAATGCGTAGTCGTAGCGGGCGGTAAAACCGCCGGCCACCAGCCGTCGCGCGGCGGCGGTCGGGTCGCTGGCGCAGAGATCGGTGGCCTTCAGAATGGCGCGCAGCACGCGCTTGGTCGCGACCGGATACCTTTGCACATAGTCGCGGTGGCCCGCCAGCATGCAGCAGAAATATTGCGACCACGGGTGGTCCATCGAGCTGTTGACGACCACGTGGCCGATACTGCGGGCGCGGAGTTCCTGGGGCACGGGCGGGAGGCCGAGGCAGGCGTCGATCTTGCCTTCCGCAAACAGCTCGGCAGGTGTCGGAGATTGGCTCGTGATCCAGTGGATGTCGTTAGCGGGGTCGAGTCCGATATGCGCGGCCATGACCGACACGAACAGATGGTCGCTCGACCCCAGCGCCGCCACTCCGACGGTCTTGCCTTTGAGGTCTCTGATACTGCGGATGCCTTCGTTCCCAAACAACTCGAAGCAGCCGACATGCACGCCCCCCAGAACGGTGATCGGACCGCCGCTGTCGATCACGGACACCCATTGCGGAGCAAAGTGCATATTGAAATCCACCTTGCCGTGCACGACCGCCTCATTGATTTCCGCATTCGACGGCGCCTCGACGTATCGGATATCGGTGAAGCCTTCTGCACGCAGCAGATCCTCGACGATGAATTGGGGGGCGTGGCAGATTGCGGGGGTCCGCATAAATCGCACCGCGGTGGTTTCGAGCGGCCCGTCCGCGGCCGAGGCTCGTGGGGCATGGAGAAATCCGGCGGCACCCGCCAGTGACAGGGTGGTCAGAAACCGGCGTCGTGTCTGCGTTCGAATCATCTGAAACTTTCTCCTTGGACGCTGTCATTGCCGGGCTTGACCCGGCAATCCAGACGACGCCTTAGCCCTCGGAGGCGCTGAGTAGATGCCTGGACCAAGTCCGGGCATGACGAATTGGAGATAGGGCTCACGCCTTCAGCTCGCGTTTGAGCTCGTTCAGGAAGCGCCAATCCGTGTTCTCGGCGATGATCTTCTGCGGGCTCGACTTGATCACGCCCGCCTCGTGCAGCCGCAGCGCGTAGAAGCGGACGGTATCCTCGGGGTCGTATTCCCGCCATTTGTCGTAAGGGATCTCGTTCAGCGTCTGGAGGGCATAGTCATACCGGTCGGTGAAGCTGCGATCGACCAGTTGTCGCGCGACGCGCGCCGGCTCGGTCGCGCACAAATCGGCTGCTTTGAAGAGGGCGCGCAAAACCCGCTTGGTCGCGACCGGATGGCTGCGGACATATTCCCGGTTGCCCAACAACATGCAGCAGTAATACTGCGACCAGGGACGGTCGACAGCGGTATTGACGATCACATGGCCGGCCTTGCGGGCGCGCAATTCCTGGGGCTCGGGCGGATACCCCAGGAAGGCGTCGATCTTCCCTGCAGCGAAGAGCTCCAGCGGGTTGAGCGCGGGGTCGGTTACCCAGTGGAGGTCCTTGGCGGGATCGAGCCCGACCTCGGCGGCCATCAGCGTCAACTGATGGGGCGGGGCGTTGTTGAGACCGACACTCTTGCCTTTCAAGTCGCCGATGCTTCGGATACCCCCTTGCACGAACAGCTCGAGGCAGCCGACATGCACCCCGGCGAGCATGGTCATCGCGACCCCGGCTTCGATCTCCGGAAGGAAAAGCACCGGAAAGTTCAATCCGAAATCCACCTCGCCTCGCCCTATCGCCAAACTCAACGGGTCGCGCCCCATCATTTCAGGTGAGCTATAGGGCGCCGTCTCGACATACCGGATATCGGTAAACCCTTCGGCCCGCAGCAGCTCCTCGGCGACGTATTGGGGAGCGGCGCAGGCACTGGGGTCCTTATCGAACCGCACCGAGGTTGTCTCGAGGGCTCCCTCCGCGGCCATCACTCGCGGCACCGGGATCAGACCCGCAGCGCCCACCGATGCGAGCGCGGTGAGAAACCGGCGTCGCGTGTGAATGATCGGCATCGCAAGCCCCCTCCCGTTGAGCCCGGTACGTTACGCGGCTCTTGCTACCGGCTCAACCGCGAGACCGCTGTCAAACCGCGGGCAGGCTGAGCGTCGCTCCGTCGCCGATTTCGAGCTTCTGAATGTGGCCGGACTGGCTGTTGTCCGGCGTCTGGAAATGGATGTGTATATTGCTGTCACCAGGCGTAAAGACGCCGCGATGCCTGGTCGAGTGAAAGCCGACAATGGTGGCCTCGACTTTTGCCAGCTCGAACTTTATCTGGATCTGCTTGTGCAGCTCCATGTTGTGCGGAGCGTCACCGATGCGGTTGAGGATATGGAATTCTGTCAAGTCCTCGCGGCCGGTGACCAAAAACGCCAACGGCTTTTCGGCGTCGAGGCCGGCGGCCTTGGCGGCTTGCGGAACAAAACGCTCGAGGTCTTCGAAGGAACGGACCTCGGGCGGGATCGAGATCAGGGTCCATCGCGGCACCTCGGCCCATACGAAAAACGGCACGCCGGCATCGAAACTCCGGGTCACGTTCACCGTGCCGTCAGGCGCGACGCGGGCCAGCGCGGGGCGGCTATCCGCGATCGTCACTTCGCCGCGAAGCTGCTCGATCGGGCCGAGGCCGTAGAGGTGTGGGCGGCTCGCAAGGGTCTTCAGATCTAGCGCCGCGGCGAGTTTGCCGTTCATGATCGTCTCGCGCTGCGCGCCGATGAACCAGAGGTCATAACCCGATCCGCGGATCGCTGTCGGGCTGTCGGCGCGAGCGTCGCGGCCGGAGGCGCCGATGCCCAAGGCCCCGCATGCCGCACAGCCGCAGAGGGTCAGGCTCGTCTTTAGAATATCCCGGCGCGCGACCATGGCGTCGCTCCCCTTCTCTGCCCCCTCACGTTTTCATCTCGCGATTGAGCTCCTCGAGAAAGCGCCAATCGGCGCTGTCGGCAATGAACTTCTGCGGGGCTGACTTGATCGAATATAAGGCTCACGGCCGGCCTTCGTCCCGGTAAGATTTCCACTCTGTCCATTCGAAGGGACCGAGCTTCAGTTTCTCCGCGCGCTCGTGGATGCGCCGTATGGCGGCCCGTGCTTGGTCGCGGTTGAAGGTTTGTTTTGGCGGCACCAGGCGTGCCACCTCCCTGCCGTGTCGGGTAATGATGATCTCCTCACCGCGCTCGACTAGGTCGAGCAGTCGGCCGAGCTTGTTCTTCGCCTCGAAGACGCCGACCTCTCGCATCCTTTGCCTCGCAATTCAGCTAGCTTAATCTAGTCCGAGACGAGGCTTATCCAACGCCTCGCGTGTGGGGAGCATCGACCTTGCCACATTCTCATCAACATCGAGGTGTATGATAATGCCGGAGCCTTTTCCGTCCGGGTAAGGCGGATTCTCGGTTATTTCCCGCTTATGCCTTTTGTTCCCGGTTCCGCAGCAGCTGAATTCCCGGTTGGTCGAGCCGGGAAATGGATTTGTAAGTCTCTGATCGCAAAAGCGTTGTCGGCGACGACTCGATCGACTCGGGGTCCGAAAAGATTTTTTTACCCGGTTTTTCCCAGGAAACCGGGAAAGCTCCGCGCCTCTGCTTGCATTTGTTGACGGCGTACCGCGCGGCCCGGGCGATCTCGGCAACGGCCCGGCAACTGCGCCGAAGCAGCTTCGCGGTGTTGCCGCGTAGCTCGGGGGCCGCTTAACTTGCTCGTCGGCGCGTGCCGACTTATCGAGACGCCGGATTGGAGATCGACCATGACCTTACCCTCGCCTGTCCTCGATCACGTCGTCATCGACGTTCGCGACCATATCGACGAAGCGATGCGCTGTTTCTCGTCGCTCGGCTTCCAGCTGACGCCGCGCGGGCGTCACACCCTGGGCTCGGTCAACCACCTCGCGATGTTCGCGACCGATTATCTGGAACTGCTCGGCTTTGCCGAAGACGGCGCGACCCGCCTGGAGATCACGCGCTTTCCGGTGGGCCTCAACGGTCTCGTGTTCAAGACCGCGGATGCCGAGTCGGTCCATCGCCAGGCGGCAGCGGCGGGCCTGCCGATCCTGCCGGTTCAGGCCTTCTCTCGCCCAGTCGCGCTGGATGGCGCGACGCGCGACGCGCGGTTCCGCACCACCCGGCTCGATCCGGACAAGATCACGATTGGTCGCGTCTATTTCTGCGAGCATCTGACCCCCGACCTCGTGTGGCGGCCCGAGTGGCAAGCCCACCTCAACGGCGCCTGCGCGATCGCGCGCGTCGTGGTCGCGACCGCCGATCCGCAGCGGACGGCAGGGCTGTTCCGCGACCTGTTCGGCGCCGAGGCCGTGGCCGACCGCGACGGGCGGCAGGTGATCGTCGCTGGGACAACGCAGGTCGAGCTCGCCCCGCCGAATGCGGTGGCGTTCGAATTCGGCGAGGCGGCGGCAGAGCCGGCCGGGCGCGGCGAGTATATGGCAGCCCTAGGGATCAGGGTGCGGTCGCTGCCCGAGGCGGCCCAACGGCTGCGCGCTGTCCCAGGCATACGCGCTGAACCGCAGCGACTGGTGGTGCCGGCCGGCGCCGCGTTCAACACAGCTATCGTGTTCTCGGAGTGAGCGATGGCGGCTGCGGCAGACGGTTACGAGCCAACGAGCTTCGATAACCTAGGTGATGCGATCGACCGGGCCCGCGATCCCGACGCACCGGCGCTGATCGATCTCGGCGGCGGCCCGTCGCCGCGCGTCTACCGCTATCGCGAGATCGACGCGCTCGCCAGTGCGGCGGCGCGTGGGCTCTTGGCACAGGGTCTCCGGTCCGGGGAGCGGGTCGCGATCCTGTCGGCCAACCGCGGCGAATTTCTCGCTGCCTTTCTCGGCATCATGCGCGCCGGTCTGGTCGCAGTGCCGGTGAACTGGAAATTGCCCGCGGCGACCGTCGAGCTGATCCTGCGCGACTGTGGTGCCAGGCTCGTGCTGTGCGACCAGGCGCGGCTGCCGCTCTGCCCGACCGATCTGCCGCACTTTGTCTTCGAGGAGGATTTCGCGGCACTGCTCGACCACGGCCCCTTTGCCGCGGTCACGCCGCACCCGGCAGACCCGGCAATGTTTCTCTACACTTCGGGCTCCAGCGGCCGGCCCAAAGGCGTTGTGCTGTCGCATTACAGCCACCTCTGGGTGATCGACATGCGCCTTCGCGTCAGCAGCTCCGGAGGGCGCCGGGTGCTCGTCGCAGCGCCGCTCTACCACATGAATGCGCTCGCCGTGTGCCAGGCAGTGCTGGCGCAGCACGACACGGTCATTCTGCTGCCGGGCTTTACCGCGCAGAGCTACATCGAGGCGGCCGCCATCTACCGCGCCACGGCGCTGACGTCGGTGCCGACGATGATCGCGATGATGCTGCGCGAGGCGGCGCTGCTGGAACGCAGCGATTTGTCGGCGATCACGGCGGTACGGATGGGCTCGGCGCCGGTTTCCGAGGGGCTGATGGAGGCGGCGCGGCGCGTCTTTCCGCGTGCCGAGATCACCAACGGCTATGGCACGACCGAGGCGGGACCTGTCGTCTTTACCACGCACCCCGACGGACGGCCGACCCCCGATCTGTCGGTCGGCTCGGCACACCCGCGTGTCGAGCTGCGGCTGGTTGCGGGCAACAACGGCGAGGCGAGCGAGGGCGTGCTGCAGATGCGCTGTCCGGCCTTGATGACCGGGTATCACAACCTGCCCGAGGCGACGGCGAAGGCGTTGACCCCGGACGGCTTCTACATCACGGGCGACGTGTTCCGCCGCGATCGCGAGGGCTTCTATTATTTCGTCGGCCGCGGCGACGACATGTTCGTCAGCGGCGGCGAAAACGTCTATCCGGGCGAGATCGAGGCGGTCTTGGAGCGCCATCCGGCCATCCACCAAGCGGTGGTGGTGCGGTCGACGACGAGCTGAAGTTCAAGAAGCCGGTCGCGTTCGTCGTGCCACGGCCGGGTGCCATGCCGAGCGAAGCGGCCATCAAGGAATTCGCGCTGAACCATGCCGCGCCCTACCTGCATCCAAGGCGGGTCTGGCTCTTGTCCGAGATGCCACTCGCCGGCACCAACAAGATCGACCGGCGCGCGCTCGCGGCCCGTGCCGCCAAACTCCTGTCGCAACCGTGATCGAGGCCTGCACGGCATGAGAGTCCCGGTTTTGCGCGAACACGGCGCGATCGGGCTGAGCCTGGAGACCGGCTTCCCCGACCCCGTTCCCGGCGACGGCAATGTCGTGCTGCGCGCATGCCGCTCGCTCAATTATTACGACATCTTCACCCGCCACGGGATGCTGGGGATCAGGATCCCGATGCCGGCGACCATGAGGCGGATTTCGGCCGTATTGCTGGTGCTTGCGGTATTACCGGGGCTTGTCGCGTCGGCCTTGGCTCAGACGATCGGCATCGTCCTGATGCACGGCAAGACCGGCTCGCCGAGTACGGTCATCGTCCGGCTCGCGATAGCCTTGCAGAGTGCGGGATACCTGGTTGATACCCCTGAGATGTGCTGGTCGCGACGGCGCATCTACGACCGCCCGTTTCTCGATTGCCTGACCGAGATCGACAGCGCGATCGGAGGGCTGAAGGGCCGCGGCGCCGCCAGGATCGTCGTTGCCGGGATGAGCCAGGGCGGCGACGCCGCGCTCGTCTACGGCGCACGCCATGCCAATCTGGCCGGTATCATCGCGCTCGCTCCGGCCGCGGCGCCAGAGCGGCAGGTAGGGGTAGCCGACATCGCACCAAGCGTCGCTCAGGCGCGCGCGCTGGTCGCGGTTGGCCGCGGCAACGAAACCGCCAACTTTGCCGATCGCAACGTAAGCGGCACGTTTTCGGTGAGGACCACGGCAACGATTTATTTGAGCTATCTGGACCCCCAGGGGCCCGCCAACATGCTCGACAGCGTCAGAAAATTGCACGCACCGCTGCTTTGGGTTGCAGGCAGTGCGGATCCGAGCCAAACCGGGGCAAATGCCGAGTTCAACCAGGCGCCCGCCAATCCGCTCAACCGATTCGTGATGGTCGCCTCGGCCCATCTGGGGACGCCGGATGCCGCCCGCGACGCGGTGCTCGCCTGGCTGCCGGAGCTGAGATAAAGGATGGGCGCCACTGGCGATCGAAAGATGACTTGATTGAGGCGGGCACGAGATGAGAGCCCTGGTTCTGCGCGGACACGGCATGGGCGGGCTGAGTCTGGAGACCGGCTTTCCCGACCCGGTGCCCGGCACAGGCGACGTGGTAGTGCGGGTCCGCGCCGCCTCGCTCAATTATCACGACGTTTTCACCCGCCGCGGCCTGCCGGGGATCAAGATCCCGATGCCGGCCATCATGGGCCTCGATGTCGCCGGCGAGATTGTGGCCCTCGGGCCCGGCGTTTCCGGTTGGAGGGTCGGCGACCACGTGCTCGGCGATCCGATCAACCGGGTCGAGGGCGGGCTGACCGGCGAAACTATGCATGGCGGACTGGCCGAATATTGCCGCCTACGCGCCCATCAGCTCGTCGCGATCCCCGATGGCGTCGGTTTCGAGGAAGCCGCGGCACTCCCTTGCGCCTACGGCACGGCTCGGCGGATGATGTTCACCAATGGTCGGGTGACGACGGGCGAAAAGGTGCTGATCCTCGGCGCCTCGGGCGGCGTCGGGGTGTGCTGCGTCCAGCTCGCCAAGACCGCCGGCGCGACGGTGATCGCCGCCACCTCCTCGGCGGAAAAGGCAGCACGGCTGCAGGCACTCGGCGCCGACCATGTACTCAACTACACGCAAGAGGATTTCGCCCAGGCGATTTACGAGCTCTACGGCAAGCCGGCGCGGCGCGGCGCCGGCAGGGACCGCGGCGTCGATGTGGTCGTCAACTACACCGGCGGCGACACTTGGACCCGCAGTCTGCGGGTCCTGCGCGTCGGCGGCCGGCTGTTGACCTGTGGCGCCACCGCCGGCTACGACCCGCCCGAGGACATCCGCTTCATCTGGACCTTCGAGCTGCAGATCCTCGGTTCCAACGGCTGGGCACGCGAGGATATCGTGGCACTGCTCGACATGGTGCAGTCGGGCCGGCTCAAGGCGGTGGTCGACGGGACTTATCCGCTCGAACGCGCGGCGGAAGCGCTGGCAAGGCTGGAAAACCGCCAGGTCTTCGGCAAGCTCGTGATCGTGCCATGAGCGATCAGCCGCTCGGCAAGGAGGAAATCCAGCAGCGCCTCGGGCAGTCGGCCTTTATCGAGCTGTTGAACCTGACGGTGCTGAGCGCCGATCCGGTGAAGCAGGAGCTGGTCATGCGCGCCGCGATGCGCCCGGAATTCGAGCGTGGGCGCGGCAGCGGCCAGTGGCACGGCGGCCCGATCGCGGCGATCATCGACACGGCCGGCGATTACGCGCTGGTAATGCTGCTGGGCCGACCGCTGCCGACAGTGAATTTTCGCGTCGATTATCTGCGCCCGGCGATCGACACCGCGCTGATCGTCACCGCCACCGTGCGGCGCAACGGCAGGCTCGTGGGCGTCGTCGATGTCGATGTGGCGAACGAGGCGGGCCAGCTGCTGGCGATCGGCCGCGCGACCTACGCCACAGCAGCCTGATATGTGGTCGGACCCGCCAGCCTTGCGTTCAACCGAAGCGCCTTACTCTTACATGTAAGAGTAAGGACATCAACATGCGGATCACGTCGAAGGGACAGGTAACCATACCGGCCGATATCCGCGAGCGGGCAGGTCTCCTGCCGCACACCGAAGTGGATTTCGTATTCGACGGCAAGGCGGTGCGGATTGTTCGGGCCGAGGCTCCTGGCAGACCCGGCCGAGGAGCGCGCCTCGTCGCTCACTTGCGGGGACGCGGAGACATCGCCATGAGCACCGACGCCATCATGGCTCTGACCCGCGATGAATGATGACCGCCATATTGCTCGACAGTAATGTTCTGCTCGACCTCATGACCGAGGACAGTCGCTGCTTTTTGGTCGGCAGAGGCGCGGTCGAGAAGGCGGCCGATCGCTTTCGTCTCGTCATCAATCCGATAATTTACGCCGAGGTCTCAATTCGCTATTCGCGAATCGAGGATCTGGAATCGGCGCTGCCTAAAGCGATGTTCGACCGCGAAGCGATCCCTTATGAGGCCGCCTTCCTCGCGGGCAAATCTTTTCTAGTTTACCGGCAACGAGGGGGAGCGAAGCGGTCACCGCTTCCGGACTCCTTCATCGGTGCCCACGCGGCGGTTGCCGGGTATCAGTTGTTGACTCGCGATGCGGGGCGTTATCGCCGCTATTTTCCCAGGTTGCCATTGATTGCCCCGAACTAAACCTACCAGGGGACTTTTGGTCGGCGCGACCGAGGGCTAGCATCGCGCGACGCGCAGCCTCGGAGGGACAACGAAAGATGACCGGAGACTTGCCGATGGTGACACTGCCCGGTGGCGAGCGCGTGCCCGCACTCGGCCAGGGAACCTGGCACATGGGTGAGAACCGTCGTCGTATGGCAGAAGAAGCCGCGGCGGTGCGGCTCGGGATCGAGCTCGGCATGACCTTGATCGACACCGCCGAGATGTATGGCGGGGGTGGTGCCGAGGAGATGGTCGCCCGCGCCGCCGAAGGGGTGCGGGACGACCTCTTCATCGTCAGCAAAGTCTATCCCCACAACGCCTCGCGCGCCGGCGTGGTCGCCGCCTGCGAGCGCAGCCTCGAGCGGCTGCGCACGGACCGGATCGACCTCTACCTGCTGCATTGGCGCGGCTCGATCCCGCTCGCCGAGACGCTCGAGGGGTTCGAGCGGCTCATGCGCGACGGCAAGATCCGGCATTACGGGGTCAGCAATTTCGACCGTGCCGATATGGCGGAGTGGGTCGGGCTGAAAGGTGGCGAGACTGTCGCGGCCGACCAGGTGCTCTACAACCTGTCGCGCCGCGGCCCCGAATGGGACCTCCTGCCGTGGTGCCGCGAGCGCGGCATCGCGATCATGGCCTATACGCCGCTCGGTCAGGGGAGCGTGCTCGGGAACCGGACGCTCGCCGAGATCGCCCGCCGCCGGGGTGCCACACCGGCACAGGTGGCACTCGCCTGGCTGCTGCGGCAGGACGGCACGATCGTGATCCCGAAAGCCGCGCGCTCCGAGCATGTGCGCGAAAACCGCGGCACCCTCGATGTAGCGCTGACGGAGGAGGACCTGGCGGCGCTCGACCGCGCCTTCCCGCCGCCGAAGGGCAGAAGCTCGCTGGGCATGCTCTGACCCACCCCGGGGTTTATTGCGCCCCTGTGCCGGCTTCGATAGTGTGACCCGGCGGGGAGGAGGGGTGGCCGAGCGGTCGAAGGCGCATGCCTGGAGAGCGTGTAGACGGTGATGAATCGTCTCGCGGGTTCGAATCCCGCCCCCTCCGC
>Ga0209040_10004635_pt1 | contig 10342 bp, 8 predicted proteins | sample BogFormECP12_OM3_FD_188240 | JGI IMG/M metagenome (GOLD analysis project Ga0209040, IMG submission 188240) | Bog forest soil microbial communities from Calvert Island, British Columbia, Canada - ECP12_OM3 (SPAdes) (version 2) | ecosystem: Environmental > Aquatic > Freshwater > Wetlands > Bog ... | reverse complement strand
CGGCCATACGACGAAACAGGCACTGCGCCGCGCCCGCGATATATTGATCCAGGTCAATGCCCACGTCGCCGGGGTGCTTTTGAACGCCGTCGATCTGAATTCCCCGGATTATTACTACTATTACGAGTATCAGGGCAAATACAGCCAGTACTACCAGGAAGAGCCTCCCGCAAGCGGGAACGAAGCGGAGCCCAAGGCGGTTTGAGAGTGGGCTGACCTGAAGTTTCGTATCAGGGCATCGCTTTAGCGATGCCGTTAAGACTTTGAATTCAGATGTCCCTTCAGGGGCTGGGCATCGGAAGCTGATAGGGCGTAGCCTGACGTTGAATTGGTAATGGAACAATGATCATTCCCCTTCAAAACCGGAGGCGTTGGCAGTTCGCTGCCATGGTCGCTTTCTTCGCCTTCGTCTATCTCTATCTGACCGGCCGAGAGTTCCTGGCCAGCGCATTTGCTTCGCGGCCGGAGTTGCCAAAACTGGAGAGGGCGGTGCGCCTTTCGCCGGGAAATGCCGATTATCGTCATCGGCTGGGGCGCTATTTTGAATTTGTGGTTGGCGATCCCACCTCTGCTATCGAGAGTTTTCGAGCAGCGGTCGCGCTCAACCCGCATGACGCCCGCTATTGGTTCGATCTGGCCGCCGCCTACCAGGTGACCGGCTACGTCGATGGCCGGCGGGCGGCGCTGGAGCGCGCCTTGCAGGCCGAGCCCACTGCGCCCGACGTCGCCTGGGAGGCGGCCAACTTTTTCCTCATCGACGGCGATACCGACCGTGCCCTGCGTGAGTTCCACGTCGTCATCGAAAATGACAGTGAATTGATGGACGCAGCCCTGCGCACGTGCTGGCACATTGAGCCCGACACGGACGCTCTTCTCCACGATGTAGTGCCGGCCCGCACCGATACCCTGGTTGCTTTTCTTCACTTATTGATGAGTAAGGAGGAAACCGAGGGCACCATCAAGACCTGGGAACGCCTCGGCCAGTTGCATGAAAAATTTCCCAGCCGCTATCTGTATGAGTACGTAGATTACCTGCTGGGAGCGCACCGGCCCGAGGCCGCCATGGCGGCCTGGGAGCAAAGCGCCGATATTCTTGGGCTCTCCGCCTATCTGCCTACCGATGACAATCTGGTGGTCAACGGCGATTTCAGCCTCGACATTTTGAACGGAGGCTTCGACTGGACCTACGTGAATCGAACCGGAGTGAAGCCCGTGCTTGATCCGAGCTCCTTTCGCCAGGGGCAGCGGTCGCTTTCGCTCACCTTCGAAGGCCCGGGAATCGCCGACGCGGGCATCCAACAACTGATCCCGGTGCGCGGCGCCACTACGTATTTCTTCTCCGCGTACTACAAGTCGGCCGAATTTGAAGGAGCAGGCGGCCCGCAAATCGTTCTGCGCGACGCTTACACGGGCGCGCCGCTGTATGCCAGCGACCCGCTCAACGACGCCGATTTCTGGAAGGAAGTTCACTCCCAGGTGACGACGCCGGGTTCCACCACCCTCCTGCGGTTGGCCATCGAGCGCTTCCCAGCGGGCTCTCCCATTCGCGGCAAGCTTTGGCTCAACGATTTCGAGCTTTCGCCCGATGACTCCGCCGACAATTCGTCCAATTCCTACCCCAAGTCCAGGGACAACCCGTGAGCTCCGTCTTGGCAACGCAGCCCGAACCCGCGCCCGTCGTGAAAGCTTCGAAAGCACGCCTGAGCAACAACGTGCTGCTCATCAGCGCCACCGCAGTTCTGTTGCTGGGACCACTGGCGTTCGGAGCCGTCGAGCCCTGGTCTATTTTTGCCCTGGAAGCGTGCGCCACGCTCCTGCTGGCGTTGTGGGCATACCGCCAATTTATCCACCGCGAACTCGTCGTCTCCAATAATGTGCTCTACCGTCCGATGGCCGTGTTTTTCGCCCTGGCACTGCTGCAGTGGCTGGCGGGAATCACCGCTTACCGGCATGTCACCTACACCCACCTTTTTCTCTACGCTGCCTACGGCATGCTGGTGTTTGTGGTGACCCAGACTCTGCGCCGGTCCTCTCAGTTCGAATTGCTGGCCAGAGTATTCACCGCTTACGGCGCAGTGGTCGCGGCCTTTGCCGTGCTGCAGGGTTTGGCGCCCAATGGAAAGCTCTACTGGATCTGGACGCTGGAGCAAGGTGGCAACGTTTACGGCCCTTATGTCAATCACAATCATTACGCCGGATTGATAGAGATGCTGACGCCCTTCCCGCTGGTGCTGGCCGCAACTCACTTCACCAGCCGGAACGGCAAGATTGTGGTGGCTGGAATAGCCGCGCTGATGGCGGCAAGCATTTTCCTTTCGGGTTCGCGCGGAGGCATGGCGGCGTTCGTCGCGCAAATGATCGTGCTGGGTGTGCTGCTGCTGCGCAAGCGCGAGGGGGATTGGAAACAGCCGCTGATGCTGGGCGTGTTCCTGGCAATGGTCATTGTGTTTCTGGTCTGGGTCGGAGGTAACGAACTCACCCGGCGCCTCACCAGCATTCACACCGAAGCGCGCGAAGAGATTGGCGGAGGTGTCCGGGTCAACATCGATCGTGACTGCCTTCGTATGCTGGTGAAAAGGCCGGTTCTCGGTTGGGGACTGGGGACCTTCCCCATCGTGTACCCAGAATTTCGCAGCTTTTACACCACTTTCTTCGTCAACCAGGCGCACAACGATTATCTGCAACTGCTGGTCGAGACCGGGCTGGCCGGATTCTCCATTATGATCTGGTTCCTGGTTCTGCTCTTTCGCCGGGCCGCGGGAAAGCTCAAGAACTGGACCTCATCCGCCAACGGCGCCATGACGGCTGCCGCACTGATCGGTTGTGTGGGGGTCCTGGTCCACAGCTTTGTCGATTTCAACCTGCAGATTCCGGCAAACGCCGCCTTGTTCTACGTTCTGTGCGGGCTTGCCGTCAGCGCTCCGCTCCAGGAATCGCAGCGGCGGCGCGTGGTTCGCCGGCATAATCTGGTCGTACAACCCACTCCGGAGGCTTCGGCGTCCTGAGCCGCCCTTAGGGAGGTATCTAGTTGCTACCGCATTACTTCGGTAATCTGAGCTTCTTTTGGGGTATTTTCCGTGATATAACCCCGTTAGTACTCATAAAACTTTGGGATGGTATCTTAAGTGTTTTCTGGTTTGGTTGAAGAGTCGAACCAGGGTCGAGGAGGCGTCGTGTCCGAAGCGCGTACCGGAAAAAGGTTTCCGCTGCAGTTGCCGATCAAGATACATAAGGAAGATTCCACAGGTCAGATCAGCACCGGCATGACCGGCGATTTGAGCGCCGCTGGCGTATACATCCGCGCTGATGCATCGCTGGAAGTCGGCTCGCCCGTAGAGTTTGAGATCACCCTGCCGCCGGAAGTCACGGGCGGCAAGGACGATGTTGTGATTCAGTGCCGCGGCCGCGTAGTGCGGACCGATGAGCCCCATGCGAGCGGCGGGTCGGGAGACAACCGGGGCATCGCTTGCGTAATCGATTCTTACGAGTTCGTTCGTAACAGTTAACCGGGAGCGGGATCCATGCTAAAGCTTATTTTGGCCGACAATCAGGCGATATTCCGCGCTGGAATCGCCAAAGTACTGGCCGTAGAAGACGAAATGCGCATTGTGGCCCAGGCCCAAACTGCCGAGCAGATGTTCATGGCGCTCGACAAGTTTCGCGCCGCCGTCCTCATCATTGCCGGAGGGTTTCACTCCGACTTCAACTCCGTACTCACCGCTGCCAACAAGAACAAGACGCGCGTCGTCGTCCTCGCCGACACGGGCGAGAGCGCGCAGCGCTACATGGCGGCGGGCGCCCACGGCGTCGTCTATCGAAATGTGACCAGTCCGGCGCTGGTCGACTGCGTGCGCAAGATCGCGCGCGGCGAAAACTGGGTGCAGGATATGGCCGTGCCCAGCGAACTGACCGAGAACGATATGGTCGGTCTGCGCGTCCGTGACCGCTTGACGGCCAAGGAACTGCGCATCGTGGCGCTCATTGTCCAGGGATACAAGAACAAGGAAATTGCCACTCAGTTGGGCACCACCGAGCAGGTCATCAAGAACTACCTGCGCAACGTCTACGACAAAATCGGTGTGTCAGACCGCCTGGAACTGGCGCTCTTCACCATTCACCACCGCATCCTGAACGAAGCCGCGGCCGCCACGGCAGCCGCAGCGGTCCCGCAAGCCTCGCAGCCAGCAGGCATCAGCAACTAACATTTTCATGCAAAGCAAAAAGGCCGCCCGCGGGCGGCCTTCTTGCTTTGCGAGGGCCAGGCATTGGTTGTGTAGGGACAGCCGCCCTCGGCTGTCCAAGCCGAGCAAAGCTCGGCAGCTGTCTGCGGTCTCAGCAACTCTCGTTTCGCGATAACTCAATTACTCAGAGTCTTTGGATTCCAGCCCCGCCCGTGCCAGCGACCGGCGCAGCCGTCTCTCCCCGCTCGCACCGTGTTGCGTATCCACGATCTTCCCATCGCGATCGACGACCACATAAATGGGATAGCGGTTGGCGGCGTACATGGCGGCGAGGTTCGTGTCGCCGGTCATCACGATGTGACACTTGCGGGGATGGTCTTTCAAATACTGCTGCACCACCTTCTTGGACTCCGTCACGTCAACTGCAATCACGATCAAGCCCTTGTCTGCGAATTCCGTGGTTAACTCGTTCACCAGACCTTCCTCACTCTTGCAATAGGGACACCACGTCGTCCAAAACTGAAATAGAACGACCTTCCCTTTGGTCGAATCGTTGGTGAACTGTTCTCCCGCGAGTGTCTTGGCATGAAACCGGGCCGCGGGCTCGCGATCGCCGTCCTCAACCGTGATATCGCGATGGACCGACTGGCCAAAAGCCAAAGAAACCGCCAGGAGCGCAGCCCCTACGATGCGACCAGGCAAAGCGAATTTCGTCAGCATGGCCCGAGACTATAGCACGACTTGAGGATTGTGGGAGGCTTGGCACGAAGGGCAGGTGCTAGCGCCCGGTGGCCATGGCCCGGCTGCGAACCTGGGATTGAGCTACCTTCGCCTCCAATTTCGTAAGCAGGGCGACAACCTCTTCGGCGGCCTGGCACACCACCAGGAAGCGCTGTTCGGCCGGCGCGGCTTTACCCGCTTGTTTCAGTTCGACTACTTCCTTCACCACGCCGTGCATGTCCTTGTGCTTGGCTTCGAGTTTCTGAAATTCCGTGAACTGCCCATAGGAAGCGGCTCCTTCGGCGTATAACCATTTGCCCAGCTGACAATCGCGGTGGGATGTAATCTGGTCGACCGCGATATTGTCCCGTCCGTCCAGAAAGCTTCGGAGCTTGAGCCGCCAACTGCGATGGGCCGTCTTGACCGCGGCAAAATCTAAAGATACTGCGGCCGATGCGGACACGCCGGGTCCGCGCCCACTACCACGCTGACCTGTGCCCGTCTTGAATTGCTCGACTAGTCTGCGCATCTGCTTGGCCATCTCCACCAATTGTTGCGTAGCCTCCTGCGTGTCGGTCGCTCCTCGCGACGTGCTCTCCGCAGCCTCCGCTACCCCGGCAATGTTGCGGGTGATCTCGCCGCTGCCCCGCGCCGCCTCTCCAACGTTGCGCACCATCTCGTTGGTGGTCGCGTTCTGTTCTTCCACCGCCGTGGCAATGGTGTTCGAAATATCGTTGACCTGGTTGATCACCCCGCTGATCGATGCAATGGCTTCCACTGCGGCTTTGGTGTCGGTCTGAATCGCTTCGATCTTGCGGCTGATGTCTTCGGTGGCCTTGGCCGTCGCTTTGGCCAGTTCTTTGACTTCGTTCGCCACCACCGCGAAACCTTTTCCCGCCTCGCCCGCGCGGGCGGCTTCGATGGTGGCGTTGAGAGCGAGCAAGTTAGTCTGCTGGGCAATCGCAGTAATGACTTTGATCACTTGACCGATCTCGGCCGATGATTCACCCAGCTTGGCCACGGTGGCCGTCGTATCTTCGGCGACTTTAACGGCGGAGGTTGCGACCTTAGCGGCTTCGGTGGCGTTCTTGGCAATTTCCCGGATGCTGACGCCCATCTCCTCCGCGCCGGTCGCGACCGTCTGCAGGTTGTGGCTGACCTGCTCCGCGGTACTAGAAACCACATTGGCCTGGGCGGATGTCTCCTGCGAATTGGCGGTGATCTGCTGGCTAGTGTTGGAGACAGCCTCGCTGGCTCCGCCCACCTGGTTGGCCGCATTGGCCACCGACTTGATCATGTCCTGCAGTTTGTCCAGGAAGACGTTGAACCATTTCGCGAGCTCTCCGATTTCATCATGGGTGGTAATCGGAATCCGTTTCGTCAGGTCGCCATCGCCTTCGGCCACGTCCTTGAAGCGCTCGACCATATCGGTTAAGCGAAGGAACGTCGACCGCGAGGTAGCCATGGACACAAAAACCAGCGGCACCAGGCAAGCCAGGGACAGGCCCGCCGCAGCCAGCGCGCTTTCCCGCCACGCCAGATCCACATCGTCAATGTAGATCCCGGTTCCAATCACCCAGCCCCACGGCGCAAAGCGCTTGACGAAGGATAGTTTGGCGACTGGCTTCTCTTTTCCCGGCTTCGGCCAGAGATAGTAGACGTAGGCACCCTCCGGGCCTTGCGCCGCTCTGGCAAATTCAACGAAGACAGCTTTTCCCGAAGGGTCTTTGAAGGAGGTAAGGTCGGTGCCGTCCATCTCCGGCTTCATCGGATGCATGATCATGGTCGGATGCTCGTCATTGATCCAGAAATAGTTGTTCCCTTCGTAGCGCATGACCCGGATGGCTTCAATCGCCCGTCGTTGCGCTTCGATCCTGCTGATCTTCCCTTCAGTTTCCATTTTGTATTGCTGTTCGATAATGGAATACGGCACCTCGACCAGGTTCCTCGTTTTTTGTAGTTTCTCCGCAAGAAGACTGGAATGCTGGCCCTGAATCCAAAAACCGGCCACGGCCAGGAGTCCGGTGGCAGAAACAGCGATCATTACCCGAAATTTCGTTTTAAGAGTCATGGCTCTTTCCTATAGGCGGGGATCATCAGTATTACTTCGGCCAGAAGCGGGCGGGCTTGAGAGGACGCTATTCTGGCTCCGGGGAATCGGAGGTTAGCGTCCGACGGTTCCTTACGTATTGTCGGCCCCTTTAGTAATAGGACGTGAACTGGGAGCCGTCTTGCCCTCGCGTTGATGTCGCGTTCGAGGGATGCAGAAGGTTGATGCTTGAACCGAGGCAGGCAGAGTTAGTAGCAGGACGGGCGTGACACCAGTCCTGAATTTTTCGCTATCCGATCTTCTCGCCCACACTTTTTGCCTGCGTGAACAAGTACAGATAATCCGGGCCGCCGGACTTCGAATCGGTGCCGGACATGTTGAAGCCGCCGAACGGATGCGCGCCGACCATCGCTCCCGTGCATTTGCGGTTCAGGTAGAGATTGCCGACGTGAAATTCGCGCACCGCGCGATCAAGCTTCTCCCGTGAACTGGAGTAAACCGCGCCGGTCAGTCCGAATTCGGTGTCGTTGGCGATCTCCAGTGCGTGGTCGAAATTGCGCGACTTGACTACAGCCAGCACCGGCCCAAACACCTCTTCCTGCTCGAGCTTCGACTTCGGTGGGATGTCGGCAATCACCGTTGGCTTGATGAAATATCCCTCAGCGTTCGCCGCGCTCGTGTCCCGCGATCCTCCAGTAATCAGCCGTCCATCTTTCTTCCCCACTTCGATGTAGCGGAGAATGTCATTCATCGAACCTTCGTTGATGACGGCGGCCATGTTCGGATTCATGGTGGGATCGCCGACGGTGATGCGCTCAACTCGGGATTTCAGCTTCTCCAGAAATTTATCGTAGATGCGCTCGTCGACGATGGCGCGCGAGCAGGCCGAACACTTCTGGCCCTGGAAGCCAAAAGCGGCAGTAGCAACGCCTTCAACCGCCGAGTCGATATCAGCGTCGGCGTCGACAATAATGGCATCTTTGCCACCCATTTCCAGTACGGTGCGCTTGATCCAGATCTGGCCCGGTTGCTGGTGGGCAGCGGTTTTATTGATGTGCAATCCAACTTCGCGCGAGCCGGTGAATGCGATGTAACGTACCTTCGGATGCGCCACCAGAGCATCGCCGAAGCTCGCGCCTCCGCCCGGACAAAAGTTCACAACGCCCTCTGGCATGCCGCACTCTTCCAGCACTTCCACAAACTTCGCTGCAATCGTAGGCGAATCGCTGGACGGCTTGAGCACGACGGTATTGCCGCTGACGATCGAAGCCAGGGTCATGCCGGCCATGATGGCGCAGGCAAAGTTCCACGGCGGAATCACCGCTCCGACCCCAAGCGGAATGTAGGTCAGAGTGTCGCGCTCCCCTGGAAGCTGCACCGGGGGCTCCGCCTTCGCGAAGCGCAACGCCTCGCGCCCATAGAACTCACAGAAATCGATGGTCTCGGAGATGTCGGCATCGGCCTCGAACCAGTTCTTGGACACTTCAAAGACCAGCCACGCCATGTAATCCAGCTTGCGCTCGCGCATCACGTCAGCCACACGGAATAAGAGCGATGCGCGCTCTTCGGCCGACGTCCGGCTCCAATGGGTAAAGGCCTGCAACGCAGCCTGTACGGCGGGTTCTACGTGCTCCTTGCCAGCCTTCTGATGAACGCCCACCACTTCCGAAGGCTTAGCCGGATTGATCGAGCGAATCTTGTCAGAGGTCTTGCTGCGTTTTCCGCCGATGATCAGGTCATACTCGCGGCCCAATTGTCCACGCACTTTTTCGATGGCGGAGCGCATCTTGCGCACGTTCTCTTCTTTGCTGAAATCGACAAACGACTCGTTCCTGAACGCGCCTTCGTGCAGGCGGACTTGCAAACGGGGTGGGGCTTCCATGGTAGCCATAAGAGATCCTTTCCAAGACGGGAGATGAGCGCGGAGTATTCGCGACCTTTAATTTTACACCGCATCTGTAACCCAGCGCCTCAGCGCCGGGAAAGTAGAAGAGACGATTCAAGTCCGGGGGGACGACTGACTCCCGATGCACACGCCGGCTCTTGGGTGGCGCAGCGGTTCACCGCTGCGAAACCTGGCCTGCCTTAAACGACGGCTTCAGCCCCTGAGGTTAGACTGAATCTTGCCCCCACGCCCCGCAGCCTCCACCGTCGAAGTCGGACCCGCCCCCTGCCAACTTACGTCCGCCGTCGGCCCATAAGTCGCAGGCACCGCCTTTCCCAGCAACCGCAAATAAACCGTCAACTGCGTGCGGTGGTGAGCTGTATGCAACACACGCCGCCAGAAGATCCAGATCCGTTCGCGGCGCGTATCAAAGAACGGGACAACCGTCTGCCACCACTCCTGATCGCGCTCTGCCATGAAAGCCAGTCGCGGCGTTGCCAGCTCAAGCATTCTCTGCCGGAAGCTTTCCACCGTAAGATGCGGAGGCAGCACCTGTTCGGCCGGCACCTCGGGCACGCCCAGAAATTCGGCAAAGAACCGCCGCTACGAGAGCAACTGGTGTTTCATGATGTCGCCGACAGACGTGGAACGTGGATGCGGGCGATAGCCAAGCTCCAAATCAGCAAAAGCAACCCAGACGGAAATCACTTTGTTCGTCTCGCTGGCGTAGGTATCGAGAAGGTGCTGCAGAAGGGCAACGCGGCAGCGGGGGACTTCCTCGTCGCGAATCGCCGAGAAACTGTATTTCATAAAAGCGCTTTACTGCGCCCCGGTGGCACCCTCGGGGCCGGCGTAATAGCCACTCTTCGTGCGGACGGTCAGCTTGCCGTGGTTGTGCGAACGCGCATCCACCTTGACTTGCCGGTAACCGCCCTGGGACTTCGGCGTCGTCGGCTTGTACCCAATCGTGTACTGGGTGCGAATATCATGGGCCACGGTGCGGCTGATGGCGTCCACTTCGTCGAGCGTTTTGGGGAAGAACGCCAGGCCGCCGGTCCTCTCGGAGATAATTTGCAGGGCGCGTCTGGCATGCTTCGGATGCTCGTCGGCCTCCAGGATGCCGATGGAGTAAACGGTGGGTCCGCCATCACCCTGCAGACGCCGCACTGCCTGCTCCAGAGTTTCGGCGCTTTCATTATCGGCGCCGTCGGTCACCACAAAAATGACTTTCTTTTCCAGCTTGGCGTCCTTCTTCAAGTGCTCGGCGGAGGCTACGACTGCATCGTAGAGAGCGGTCCCGCCACGCGCCTCAATCTTTTCCAGCCCTTCTTTCAGCTTGTTGATGTTGGAAGTGAAATCCTGATCAAGATAGTACTCGTCGTTGAAGTTGACGATAAAGACTTCGTCATTGGGATTCGACGAGCGCACCAGGTTGAGCGCGGCCGCGTTCACCTGCTGCCGTTTCTCCCGCATGGAACCGGAATTATCGACCACGATCCCCATGGC
>Ga0209040_10004633_pt1 | contig 10342 bp, 10 predicted proteins | sample BogFormECP12_OM3_FD_188240 | JGI IMG/M metagenome (GOLD analysis project Ga0209040, IMG submission 188240) | Bog forest soil microbial communities from Calvert Island, British Columbia, Canada - ECP12_OM3 (SPAdes) (version 2) | ecosystem: Environmental > Aquatic > Freshwater > Wetlands > Bog ... | reverse complement strand
CGATGAACAAATCGTGTTGAGGAAGGCCAGCTAGCCGACTTGCGCAGTTGCGGGTCCCGTTGCCGCTACACAGCTCCGGCGCGACGAACTTCTTCTTCGTCGGCAAGATTCATCACGCAAGGCACGACTTCGGTCGTGCCTTTTAGTTTGGCTAGAACCACCCTTGCCCAAGAATTGGCGCTGGGACTATCGTCAGCGCGAGAAGTATCACTGGGACCACGGACAGGAGCCGCCGCCGGGAATCCAACTCCGGCCAGGGAGGCACCGGTGGGTGCCGCCAGCCGGTCACTCCAAGAATCGCAGCCCACACCAGCCATCCAATCCAAAAGCATGACATAAGGGCGAGAACGCCGACCGAGACCCGGCTCACCCACTTGTGCGTTCGAGGTGCGACCGCGTAGATGATGTGGCCTCCGTCGAGTTGGCCCCCTGGAAGCAAGTTCAGCGCTGTGGCGAACATTCCCACCCAGGCCGCAATCGCAATCGGATGCAGGGCGAGCTGACTAAGGGGGACGGCGGTCGCAGACGAAGACACCACCATCCAATGTGCGAGATGGAAGACGGCAGGGAAGCCTATGCCCAGGCTCTCACCTCCATGGAAGGGAGCCAAAGGCTTTGACAAGGCCAGCCCGACCAGCAGTAGCGGGAGAGCGACCACAAAGCCCGCAATCGGCCCAGCCACGCCAATGTCGAACAGCGCCCGGCGGGAACGGATCGGTGACTTGATCCGAATGAAAGCGCCCATGGTTCCGATCAGTGTTGGCGCGGGAATGAAAAACGGAAGGGTCGCATTGACTTCATACTTCTCGCAGAGGAGGAAATGCCCAAATTCATGCGCCAGGAGAATCGCCATCAGCGCGACCGAGAAAGGGATCCCCATCAGGAGCCGGTTGGGCTGCTGCCAGATCCAAAGCGGGTGAAACAGCGGCATGTACCCATCGCCCAGGGTGAACGCGGGAAGACGCCGCTGGAAATTGTCATAGAGCTGAGCGCCGACCACGAGGGTGGTGAACATCGTTAGCAGTAGCAGCAACAGGTGCAGCCAATACGGACGCTTCTGGCGGCGCGTTACAACGAACGCTGCGGGATGGGAAGGGACCTCGAAGATGTAGGAAATGGGCTGAGACGGATCTGACATTTTCTAATTCAATGGTGGAAGCCTGGCACCGATAGGGTGCGACTGAACTGATTCCATTTGCCCATTCGAACACAAAAGCAACTTTATGCGCCGAGTTGAATGACAAACTCTTGCCACAGCTACTCGATGGACTGCAATTCCTTGCCGGGTTTGAAGCGGACCGCTTTTCCGGGAGGAATGTTGACTTCCGCGCCGGTGCGGGGATTGCGTCCGATTCCGGTCTTGCGAGGGCGGACCGTGAAGACGCCAAAGCCACGAAGCTCGATACGGTCGCCTTTGGCGAGCGCCTTCTTCATGCTTTCAAAGACGGTTTCGACCGCCATTTCGGCCTTGGTTTTCGTGACGCCGGTCTTGGTGACAACTTCGTTGATGAGATCCAGTTTGATCACACATGGCTCCGCAAAATGCTCTCCCCGGGAACGGCTCAGCCCGAGCGCTGGTGCGATTCTACTCGACCTTGGGCGTTTCCGTTAAGTCTTAGTTTGTGTTCAAGATAGAAAAAACTGAGATTACCCACCGAACGCCTTCGCCCATTGTCAACCGAGGCCGCGATTCCGTAAGATGGCCTCACCGTTCCCCGAATCCCCGAACGAGTCCGGCTACCCCGCCGCATGCAGGAGTCCTATGCCCATAATGAGTGACCGTTGGATCCGAAAGATGGCCACCGAGCACGATATGATCAACCCCTTCTCGGAAAAGCAGGTCCGCGAAGGCGTCATCTCCTACGGTCTCTCGAGCTACGGATATGACCTCCGGGTGGCTGACGAATTCAAGATCTTCACGAATGTGAACAGCACCATCGTAGATCCCAAAAGGTTCGACGAGCGCTCGTTCGTCAGTTTGGAGTCGGATGTCTGCATCGTTCCTCCCAATTCGTTCGCTCTGGCCCGCTCGGTGGAGTACTTCAAAATTCCGCGTGACGTGCTCACTATTTGTGTTGGTAAATCGACTTATGCGCGCTGCGGGATCATCGTCAACGTCACGCCGTTTGAGCCGGAGTGGGAGGGATTCGTGACGCTTGAGATTTCGAACATCACGCCGCTGCCTGCCCGCATCTACGCGAATGAAGGTCTTTGTCAGATCCTGTTTTTTCTCGGAAACGAGCCTTGCGAAATAAGCTATAAAGACAAGAAGGGCAAGTATCAGGGTCAAAAGGGCATCATGCTGCCGAAACTGTAAATTGCCGGTAAGAGGCTGAGCACAGCAAAACCGCGCACGGAGCGCTTTTCGCACTACTTCGAGCTTATTTTCGCCGCGCCGCTATTTCTCGTCAGCTTCGCTCTCTTTGTACATGTACTTGATGCTAGGCTTGTAGATCAGAAGATTGGGCTCGCCTGCGCGGTTCACTTTCAGGCAATATTTGTCGTACCACTCGATGACGCCGTGAATTTCTTCGTCGTCCTGCAGTACCAGGACCATGGGCGTCTTGGTTTGCATTTGTTTCTGATAGTAAAAATTCTCGGCGTGCGTCTGCTCGGGAGGCGCGATCTTCTTGCCGTTCGCAGGACTTGGGGCGCGATCGCTGCGCTCGCGTCGATCGCCGTTCTCGGGCCGGGGGCGTTCGGTGCGGTTCAGGGCCGGACGAATGAGTTTGCGATTGGCAAACACTTCCGGGTCAAGACCGCGACCCACGGCGGTGGAGTCCATGGAATCTTTCATGGTGTTTGCTCCTATGGCTTGCACACCATCCTAGCCGATTAAAGCACCAGCCGTGAGACATGGATTACGGTCTGGCGAGACTCTGGACGTGATTTCCCCAGGGTGTCTTCAGGTGTGGACTTGGCGATACCCTAACACAGCGGAACCGCCAAAACAATGCATTCCGTCACAATACTTTGGTGCCACGCCAGGCTAGCGCTCCAAAGACGTGGCAAAGGCATCGAGCGCCAGGGTCCGCAGCAGATTCCGCCGCATCCCGCTCTCTAATTCCCCCAGGCGGTTAACTGTCTCGACAATCCAGGGGAAATCTACCTGCTCTGCCATCGTTTGCAGGCGTGGTCCGATGTCGGTATTGCGAACGAACTCCGGCGTGCCTGACTTCAGGAACAATATGTCTTCGAGCAACGCGTACAAGGTGCGAATTGCCTGTTCGGTCTTTCCTTTGCCCTCAGCACCTGAGCGATAGGAATCGGTCACCCGGAATAGCTCGCTATGGTCTTTCTCCCCCAGGGCCGGACCAAGCAGGGCCAGCGCATCCTGTCGGGCCACCAAGTACTGCACGAGATCGAAGCTGCGCGCACGACCCAGTCCTCCACCGCTGAGCCGAGCGACCAGGGCGCGTTCCTGAGGCTTGAGCTCCGGCCGGACTTCCACCAGGTACTCCTCAACGGCCTCGAAGGTAAGCGGTGACAGGCGCAAGTGCATGCAGCGGGAGCGAATCGTGGGCAGCAGAGCCGACGGGGTGTCCGTGAGCAAGAAGATCGTCGCGAAGTCGGGCGGCTCTTCGAGAATCTTCAGCAGCGAGTTTGCCGCCTCTTTCATGAAGTCGGCCTCGCTGAAGATATAGACCCGCCGGTTTCCTTCCGCGGGACGATAGTAGATTTCGTGAATGATGTGGCGCACCTGGTCCACCTTGACCAGCATCTGGGGAGGATCAGGAGGAATGACGGTGACATCCGGATGGGTCTGCACAAAGATGCGCGTGTCACGTTTGTCTGCATCTCGCAGGTTCTCGCGCGTTTCGACTGCTTCCGCAAAGCGCTCTTCCAGGGCGTCGGCTTGCGCAATGCGCGTGCAATTCGCACATACCCCGCAAAAGTCAGGCAGCCCGTCGTCCTTGGGAGGCTGAAGGCAGTTCATTGCCTTGGCTACCATTTGGGCCAGCGTGAACTTTCCGGATCCCTGCGGCCCGGACACAATCACGGCATGCGGAAAATGGTCGCGCAACAGCATCTCTCGCATCGTCCGCACAACGTCGGCGTTGCCATGAAAGTCAGAAAATGGCATCAGAGTTCCTTGCTTGCGTCCATATTCACGGGCTGTGTTGGAGGGATCGCCGGGTCGGCGCTGAGGAGCCGCTCGCGCACAATGCGAACGATCTCCGGGTGGACAACTTCTGCCGGACGACGCGCATCAACCATCGCAACTCGCTGCGTTTCTCGACTGGCGAGGGCGAGATAGGCCTGTCGCACCCGCGTAAAGAACGCGTAGCTTTCCTGCTCGAAGCGATTCTCGTCCGGCTGAGCGCCGGCGACCGCCGCCTGGTTGCGCCGGCGCGCCCGCTTTACGCTGTGATCGACGTCCGAATCCATCAAGATCGTGAGGTCGGGCCATAGCCCGCGACAAAGCACCTGGTGCGCCTGGAGCACGGATTCGCTGCCAAGCTGGCGTCCGCCGCCCTGGTAGGCTTCGGTGGAGTCGGTAAAGCGGTCGCACAGCACCCAGCGACCACTGTCCAGGGCCGGTACTATCACCTGGGCGATTTGCTGCGCCCGCGACGCGAACATCAGGGCCATCTCCGCCCACGGATCAAGTCCCGCCGTGCGGGAGTCTAGAAGCACGGTGCGAATGCGCTCGCCGATTTCCGTTCCGCCCGGCTCGCGAGTGGTCAGCACGTCGATGCCGTCGCCACGCAACACGGCCGCCAGCTTCTCCAGTTGGCTGGATTTGCCGCAGCCGTCGAGACCCTCGAACGTGATGAACTTTCCGCGCTGGAACTCTTTCGTCACCGGGTCATGATATCAGCCGAGGCCGTTGGAGCCTTGTTCGAGGCGTGGCCAGAGGCGCTTGTCTTCCCGGGCCACGTTTGCAAGCAGCGACCGATTTCGATATGTTCCAAAGGACTAGAAAAATCCAAGATTTATCGGGTCAGGAGAATTCATATCCATGATTGAGCGGTTGAAAGAGAGCGGCGGCTGGGCGTTTGGATTCAAAGTCGCGGGCAAAGTCAATGAAGAAGACGTAAAAAAGTTTGAGCCGCAACTGGAATTCGCCATTGCCGAACGCAAGAAGCGACCGTTGGGTATTCTTGCCGACATTTCTGAGATGGACAGTGTTGACCTCGCCGCGCGCTGGGAAGAGCTGCGCTTCCTGCACAAATATTCCGACCACATCGCGCGCGTTGCTCTTGTAGGCGCCAGCAAGTGGGAAGACGTCGTCTCCACATTTGTCGGCGGCACAGTGCTATTCGCGGCCGAGACGCACTACTTCCATCCGTCAGAGATCCAGCAGGCCTGGCTTTGGGTGAAGACCGCCAAACATGCCATGGATGTTCCGGTCAGGCCGATTTACCAGGGCGGAATCTGGAAGGATTACCAGGAAGAGTTCAACCTGTAGTCGGTTCGCCTATTCGTCGACTACACCATCAAATAGGTCGGTCTCGAACTTCGCGTTACGCGGCGCGCGCGTGGCTGACAAGTGGAACATCTCCTGCGTCGGCATTTTCCCGAGGTTCTTGCGCAGCCGGTCGAAGAGCGGCGATTGCGTGCTGTGCAGCCCGAACGCCTGGTTCTTTTTCTCGAAGCGGTCGCGGCCCACCTCGACGCGAGCGGTGACGGTGAGGGGCGCGATTGGCATCCGGTCCGGCAGCACGAAATCAGCCGTGCAGTAGTAGAGCTTTTGCGCGCGATGCGGCGTCAGGCCTTGCTCAAGCTGCTCCGGATAGCGATCGGGACGCCCCGCCCATTGAAACGCCTGAGTGGCAAAGGCGCTGGCCATGGCGTGGTCGGGATGTCCGGTCAGACTGCCGTCAGCGCCGAAGGTAAGCACCACATGAGGACGCAACTTGCGAATCCTCGATACCAGCTCGCCGACAACTTCGACGAAGTTGGCGCGGTCGAGTTGGCTGTCAGGATAGTGCAGCACCTCACGGTGCTTGACGCCGAGGAACGTACAAGAGGCATTGAACTCTGCTGTGCGCAGCTTGGCCAGTTCCTCGCTGGTGCGCGCGGTGCCCCGGTTCTTTGCGGCGGTCCCGGCAGTGAGGCAGACCACGGAAGTCTCAACTCCTCGTTCGGCATACAGCAGCAGGGTGCCGCCGAAAGCGCCGGCTTCATCGTCAGGGTGGGCGGTGATGCAGAGCAGTTTGAGCATAGTCCACGCAAGCTCGATGACTGGTTGCAGTGCGCAAACGACGATCGCTGCACAATCCAACGTAAACGAGTATAGCGAGCTAGGGCAATGCCGATCACGGTGACGCGGGTTCAAGCTCAGTTGATGTCCCTCGCCTTGATGGCCCACTCTATCGCTGCGCGACAAGGGTGAGGCACCCAGCGGATTTCCAGGAGGCCGCTATCGCCGCCGTCGCTGTTCATTCACGGACACCCTTTGGTGAAGCCGGACGCACAGTTCGGTTCCCATACACCTGAAAGATCCCTCAAGCCGCTTCGTTCTCATAAGGTTGCATCCACGACACTTTGGCTCTCGGATTGCACTTCTTCCATGTAACCTTAGCGTCACCCAGAGGTCGACCATGACCACACTGCTGCAGGACCTGCGATTCGCGATTCGCCAGATGCGCCGCTCACCCGGCTTTGCTATCACGGCCGTCCTCATCCTGGCGTTGGGGATCGCCGCCAATGTCATCGTCTTCGGCGTGCTGGAGGCGATGATCCTGAGACCGCTGGATGTGCCGAATCCAGACCGGGTGATGACGTTCGCGCCAGAGGCTGGAGATTATCCGATTTTCGCCTATCCAGAGGTGCGCGATGTGCGCGATGGCAACACGGTGTTTTCTGCCGTTGCCGCCGATACGATAGATGCTTTTGGCCTGGAAGCCGACGGAGTCACCCGGCCGGTCTGGGGATACATCGTGAGCGGTCAATACTTCGAGGTGGTCGGCATCAAGCCGTACCTCGGACGTCTGCTGGGGCGCGCCGATGACGACCATCCCGGAGCCTCGGAGGCTGCCGTACTCGCGTGGCCGACATGGAAGAATTATTTTGGCTCAGACCCCAACATTGTGGGAAAGACGGTCCGCGTTAACAAGCATCCGTACACCATAGTCGGGGTTACCCCGGAGGGCTTCTATGGGACTGAAAAATTCCTGCAGCCCGAGATCTTCCTTCCGATGGCGAACCAAGCGTCGCTGGACGGGGTGAGCTGGCTTGAGTCGCGGAGCCAGAAGATGGTCTTCCCGATCGTGCGCATCAGAGACGGGATCAGCCTGACCCAGGTGCAGGCTGAACTGGACACGATCGCCGCCCGCATCCGGCGGCAGAACCCTGCGGAAGAAGATCGGCTGGAATACAAACTGGCCCGTCCTGGCCTGGTCGGCGACTTTGTGGGCGGAGCGGCGCGCCGGTTTCTGGCTGGGATCATGGCACTAGCGGGCATCGTGCTGCTCGCGGCATGTGCCAACCTTGGCGGCCTGTTCGCCGCACGCACGGCAGACCGCGCGCGCGAGATTGCCATCCGGCTGGCGGTTGGATCGAGCCGATGGCGCGTGCTCCGCCAGGTGCTGGTCGAGGCTTTGGTGATTTCGATCTTCGGAGGGGCATGCGCTTGCGGTCTAGCGTGGGTCGCTCTGACCGCCCTCGGGAAATGGCGTCCACCTACCGACTACCCCATGAGGTTCCTGGTAGAGCCGCAGCCATCCCTGGTCCTGATTGCACTGTTGATCTCGATGCTCGCCGGCGTTGTGTTCGGAGTGATGCCACTACGTCAGATATTCAAGGCCGATCCCAACGACGCGATCAAGAGTGGCGGAAACCAGGCAGGCGGGGGACGCCGCTGGGCGCTGCGCGATGGCCTGCTGGCGGCGCAGATCGCTCTCTGCTGTGTCACCATTACGGCTGCCTTTGTCTCGCTGCGTGGCCTGGCCAGAACAATGACGCTGGATATGGGCTTCAATCCGAGCAATGCTGTACTGACGACATTCGACCTGAGCCAGGCGGGCTATTCTCGCGAGGCTGCCGACCAATTCCAGCGGCAGTTGCAGGAAAGGCTGCTGCAACTGCAGGGAGTGGAAGCGGCGGGCTACGCCAACACCACCAACCTCACCGGGGATAATTCTGTTCCTCCCGTTTTTTCTCAACAGACTTCCGACTTCAGGCCTTCAAACGCGGCGTTTAATACCTTTGAATACGACGTCTCGCCAGGATATCTGGCCGCCTGCGCAACACCGCTGCTCGCGGGACGCGATGTGAGCTTCAACGACACGGCGACGGCACCGGCGGTCGCGGTTGTGAATCAGGAGTTCGCCCGACGCCTTTTTCACTCCGAGAACGCTGTCGGCCGCTACTTTAGGAACAGCGCGGGCGTCTCCATCCAGATCGTGGGCATCGCAGGCGATGGCAAACAATTCTTGCTCAGTGAAACGCCCAGAGCCGCGGCGTATTTCCCGGTCGCGCAGCGGCCAACTATGAAGACATCGCTTATCGTCCGAACCAAGCCAGATCCCACGGGTGTGGCCACGGCAGATATGGCAGCCACCGTCCGTAAGATGATCCGCGATCTTGACCCCGCCATTCCGATCCGGACATCGAGCGAATGGAGAAGCCAGCTTGCCATGAGTTTCTTTCCCGCCCAGGTGGCTACAATCGCGCTCGGCCTGTTCGGCGCGTTTGGTTTGTTGCTCTCGGTCACCGGCACCTTCGGCCTCGCCTCTTATACAGTCTCCAAACGACTGCGCGAGCTGAGTATTCGCGTCGCTCTCGGAGCGCAGGCGAAGCAAGTTCTCTCGGCAGCGCTTGGCCGTATGCTCATCCTGCTAGCGACCGGGTCAGTTGTTGGGATGCTGCTCGGTGTAGCCGCGAGCCGAGTACTTTCGGTGATCGTCTACCAGGCGTCGGCACAGGATCCATTCGTGCTCGCTGCAGTTGCATTCACCGTGCTGCTCACGGGATCGCTGTCGGTCGCCGGTCCAGTGCGACGCGCCCTGCACGTCGATCCGGCAAACGTGCTCCGCGAACAGTAATTTTGAGGCTCTGCGACCGAGGCGCAGACCCCACAATTGCCAAATGAGCAATTGTGGGCCACCAGCGCCGCCCCTGAAGCGGCTCGGGGACTTATCGATTGCTGCAGAAGTAATAGCCACATCTCCGGTGGAAGGGCACGGCTTTAGCCGTGCCGCCAATTGCGCGAGTAGCGGGCTTTAGCCCTGGAATTCCCGCGGCTAAAGCCGGACACGTAAGCATCGCTTCTCGCCGGGCTGAAAGCCCGGCGCTTCCACCCAAGAGCCTACCCCGCGCTAAAGCGCGGAGATACCAGCTTTCGTCCCGCGATGCGGGACTGGATTGTCGTGGGTTCAGGCTCAATTGATGTCCCCGGTCGGCGTAGCCCACCCTGTCGTCCGACGCGGCGGACGACAGGGGTAGGGCATCCGGTGTCGAAAAGCGCGACGCGAACCTGGGGCGCCAGGCTTTACCGCCGCTCCGCGCTCCAAGGGACTACGATGAATGTAGCGGAGCTTCTCGACATCCCAGAATTGCCAGAGGAAGGCAATTGTGGATCTTCGGAGAGGAGGGATCACGATGCAAGACTCTAACAACGAGCAAACTGCAGACGTAGCGGCGCCAACAGGCGAGCTTTACAAGTTTCTGGAGAACGAAATTGCCTATCGACGAGATCGGAAGCAGGAGATTTTCGCCTGGGCAAGCTCGTTATTGGTTGCAATCATCGGAGGCACCGTCGCCCTCACCTATTGGAAAGAGACGGCGCTGGCACTACCGCACAAACTACTCTTGACCGTGGCGATATTCATTCTCTGCGGCTTCTCGTGTTACTGGATCGATATACATTGGAGCGTAGCCATTGCAGCCAGGAAGCAACTTTCGTTCTACTACGACAAAATCGCAAAGGACAACAAAGATGCCCCCACCGACCAGGATTGGCCAAGCATCGCTGCCATCTTGGCGTTGACTCTGGCATCCCTCGCCGCCGTGTGGATCAACGTCAGGCCTTGCGGGGTTTAGGAACTAATGTAGGCGATACGATGCGCCAGTGCCGGCGGGGGGTGTCGCCGCGGAAGGGGCTCGGGGATTGAGAGGGGATGCCTACCCAGCCCGCCGCGGCGGGCCGGGCTAAGCTCTGGCGTCCCGCGAGGCGGGACTGGATTGTCGTGGGTTCAGGCGCAATTGGTGCGCCCGATTTGTATGGCCCATCCTGTTGCTGCGCGATGGGATCGGGCAGCTAGCCACGCACGCCTATAATCGAGTCGTGGATTCCGAAGCTGCAGTGAAGGCGAAACTGTTTGCGGAGACGGCGTACTCCGTCTCGCGTGACAAAATTGTTGAAGAATTCCAGCGGAAGTTAGCTGATGCTCAG
>Ga0209040_10004632_pt1 | contig 10342 bp, 10 predicted proteins | sample BogFormECP12_OM3_FD_188240 | JGI IMG/M metagenome (GOLD analysis project Ga0209040, IMG submission 188240) | Bog forest soil microbial communities from Calvert Island, British Columbia, Canada - ECP12_OM3 (SPAdes) (version 2) | ecosystem: Environmental > Aquatic > Freshwater > Wetlands > Bog ... | reverse complement strand
GGCCGCCGTAAAAGTCCATCAGCGTATCGCGCTCAAATCGCTTTACCGTCTCCTTCGTTCCCAGAATCGGCTTGCCCAGCGGATGATCCTTCCAGAAGTTCTGCGTGAAGATCTCATGCACCAGGTAATCGGGATTGTCCTCGTCCATCTTGATCTCTTCCAGAATCACGCCCCGCTCGCGATGAATCTCCTCGCTGGCGAATACCGGATTCAGCACCAGGTCCGACAGCACTTCGAGCGCCGTCGGCACATGCTCATCCAGCACCTTCATGTTGAAGCAAACCGTCTCCTTGCCCGTGAACGCATCCAGATTGCCCCCGATCGCATCCACCTCGCGCGCGATAATCTGTGCTGACCGGCTCTTCGTACCTTTGAACACCATGTGTTCCACGAAGTGCGAAATCCCGTTTACCTCGGCCACTTCGTGGCGCGACCCCGCCCGTATCCACACTCCCATCGCCACGGATCGGATGTGATCCATCTTCTCGGTCAAGATCGTCAGTCCGTTGGGCAGGGTGGTGCGTTGAATGTTTCTCTTATTGTCCATGAGTCTGGAGCCCTTTCTTGGTGTCTGGGCCTGTTGCCAAGGCTGTTGCTGTGTTTTGCCTGCCGCGCGCGATATTCGCGTCGAAAGGTTCATCCGTCAAAAGCGCCCGGGGGAGCATTGTGATTCTACGTTGCCGATGCGCTATGCTGACACAACAGAAATCGGTGTTGCGATGACGTCAGGCAGGGGAAATCTACTACCTATTTTAGACGTTCCGGGCGCGGAACGGATGCGTCCTCTGTTTGGCCTTAATAATCAGCAACTTAGCGAGCTTCTCCAGGAATTCTCCGTCCCCGCGTACCGAGTCCGACAGCTTTCCCAGGCTATTTATCGCCATTGGACAGAGGGTCTCGCTGACGTTACCAACCTGCCCAAAGATCTCCGCGAGCGACTCCTTCAGGCCGGATACCACATCGGGCTGCCCTCGATCGCCGAAACCTACAAGTCCGTCGACGGCACCGAGCGGTATCTCATCGCCACCGGAGACGGCCAGACGGTCGAGACTGTATGGATGCCCGAGGGCGACGACGGCGAAACCGGAGACGGCTCCGACACCGGCTATCACGACGCAACCATCTGCGTGTCGAGCCAGATTGGCTGCGCCGTCAACTGCCAATTCTGCCTCACCGCGAAGCTCGGCATCATCCGCAACCTTACCGCCGGAGAAATCGCCGGACAGGTCGTCGCCGTCCTTAAACGCCACGCGGTTCAGATCGGACGCGACCGCATCAACCTCGTCTTCATGGGCATGGGCGAGCCCTTCCTCAACTATGACGCCTTCATGGACGCCATCCGCCTCCTCGTCCACCAAATCGGCATCGCCGAATCGCGCATGACCGTCTCGACCTGCGGCATCATGCCCGGCATCCTGCGCTTCGCCGCCGAGCCCGTCCGCCCCAAGCTCGCCATCTCCCTCAACGCCTCGAACGACCAGGTCCGCGAGCAGATCATGCCCATCACCCGCAAATGGGACATCCAGCACCTCGTCAACGCTGTCCGCCAGGTTCCGCTCCGCGCGAAAGAAAAGCTCACCTTCGAATACGTCCTGCTCGGAGGCGTGAACGACCAGCTCTCCCACGCCGACGAAGTCGGCAAACTCCTGCGCCGCGTCGGCCGCCCGCTCAAGGTGAACCTCATTGTATGGAATCCCGGCCCGCTCATGCCCTACGACATGCCCCCACCCCACCAGGTAGCCGAGTTCCAGGCTCGCCTAAAATTTCACGGAATCCCCGCCTTCATCCGCCGTCCCCGCGGACGAGACATCTACGCCGCCTGCGGCCAGCTGAAGAGGACGGGTCAGGTCAGAAAAGATCTGCCGCAGTTTTCGTTATCTTCCGACGTTCTCTAATGATCATGCGATCCGGCAGCATTGTCGACTGGGGGCTTGCGATTTGATTTTGGCCGCCGAAACAGAACAGAGGAGACTACTGCTATGCGAATTTCTCGCGCGATAAGCATTAAGCAACCGTTCGTCGAGCAAATACTTCGAGGCACGAAGCGCTACGAGTACCGCAGCGTACCGACAAATATACGTGAGCGTGTTTATCTGTACGCGTCGCTAAGTCCTAGAACAGACAAAGATGCCTGGCGCGGCATCACTAAGTTAAAGGGCCAGTTGCCACTTGGACTCATCGTCGGCAGCGTCGAAATTGTGGGTTGCAGGCGAGATTCTGGCGAATATGCGTACAAGCTGGCCGCTCCGATGCGCCTGCGGGTTCCCTTGAGACCCATCAATCAGCCCTGTCCCGTTTTCTGGCGTCCGAAATTTAAGGAGAAGTGATGCAGGAAATTCGTATCAGCAACAACGATCACGTTTTCAGACTGCCATCTGATTCAAGCTCACTCATCGTCTGCCGATCTTGTTCCAGGTCTTCAAGACTGTACGCGTGCTCCCACACGTTGTGTGCCTTGAGGAAGGCGTCAAGCTCATATCGAGTTTCAAAACCCAGCAGGCAGCGGGTCTGATAGGCAGTCAACGCCCCGGAACGGTAGCCCTCGATGGCTACAGCCTCAAGCGTGGCCCGCGCCGGATCCTGGCCCTGGCGCGTCAGCTTTTGCGCCATTTCATCGGGAATTTCCACGGTCACTTGCATACCAGAAAGGTAGCATGGATCGCCGAACCGGAAGGGGGACCAAGGCGGCGGACGCGAGATCTACGCCTGCGTTGAGTTGAGGCGAAATCTTAGGTCCGAGGCTCTCAAAGAAGCTCGCTGAAGAAAACTCCTGCCTGGAATTCTGATGAACTAAACTCGGAGAAAGCAGTCGAGGAGTCCTGACATGGCGGACCAAAGTCTTTCAGTTCCGCAGAAGCGAACCCTGAAGGAGAAAGCCTTCGACGAGTTCAAGCGCCTTCTTGTAATCTTCCTCTACCTTTGGCTTGTCTTCGGGTTGCTTTCGATCCATACAAGCATCGTCCTGTCGCAGCATCATCTGGATTACACGGAGCATACTCTTGCGATCGTGAACGCCTTCGTTTTTGCCAAGGTCCTGCTCATCGGGGAGCATTTTCGCTTTGGAACGCGGTTCGATAAAAAGCCGCTCATCTATCCGATCCTTCATAAGTGTTTCGTCTTCACTCTACTGTTCATTGGTTTCCACGTTGTCGAGAGCGTCCTGATAGGGGTGTGGCATGGAAATACGATCAGAGATAGTCTTCCGCCGTTCTTTGGGTGGAATCCGAAGGGGCTCCTGGGTGTGGCCGTCACGGCTTTTGTCCTGCTCCTGCCATTCTTCGCTTTCCGAGAGATTGTCCGGGTGATCGGCCGCAGCGAGATGAAAGCCCTGCTCTTTGAACCCCGCAACAGCGACCCCAGCCTGAATTAGCCAGGGCCCGCTTGTATCCGGCGCCGTTTCCAGTGTCCTCTTGCGCCAGCGTAATTAACTATGATTAACTACATTGAATAATCTTCTATTAATAATCGGAGATCATAGTTAGTTAACGCTCTCGTTCAGGAGGAGGAATCATGGCGAAGTCAACCCGTTTGGCTCTCCTTCTGTCGATAGCAACTGTTCTTTTTTCAATGCAGGCCTTAGGACAGGGCGAAACCACCAGCGCCATCGTCGGCGAAGTCAGGGATGCAGCCAACGCCGTTGAGCCCGGCGCCACGGTAACGATCACCAATCGCGAGACAGGCCTGAAGCGCATCGCCCAAACCGATGACGCAGGTCGCTTCAACTTCCCGCAGTTAAAGCCCGGCGCTTACTCGGTCAAAGTCGCAGCTCAGGGCTTCGAACCGCAGCAAAATGACAACGTCGTCTCCGGACTGGGCCAGAAGCAAACGGTGGATTTCACTCTCAAGCTGGCCCGCTCCATTGAGACGGTTGAGGTAAACAGCGAGCCCCCGCTCATCAATCCGGAAAATGCCAACACCTCCACGACCCTGAACGCGCATGCCCTCGAAGACCTCCCCAATCCCGGCGGCGATTTAACCTACCCTCTCCAGTTCGCCCCCGGAGCCCTCATCAATACGGCAGGCAGCAGCAACGATTTCGTCGGCGGCACCAATGGCTATGGAAACGTCGAATTCAACGGCCTTCCTGCCCTCTCCAACGGCTATATTGTGGACGGCCTCGAAACCAACGACCCACTCACCAATCTCAACAGCGGCCTCTCCACCAACCTCGTCCTCGGCCTCAACTCGATCTCCGAAGTCACCGTCAATACGCTCTCCTATTCGGTCGATCAGGGCCGCTACGGAGCCTCGCAGGTCGATTACGTAACCAAGTCAGGCACAAATCAGTTCCATGGAAATCTCTATGAACTGTGGAATGGTGCGCTGCTGAACGCGGCCAACTACTTCACCAACGCGACGCCCGGCAATCGCAAGCCTCGATCAACCGTCAACCATTTCGGAGGAAGCTTGGGCGGGCCGATCCTGCACGACAAACTGTTCTTCTTCTTTGACAGCGAGTGGGTACGGATCGCGCTGCCCATCGTCACGTCAACCATCGTCCCCGCTACCGCCTTCGAGCAATACGTCCTCGGACAGCTTCCGCCGCAGTCGGTCCCGTTTTATCGGCAGATGTTCTCGCTTTACGGAAATACCGGCGGCTCACCCATCGCGGTGCTCGGCTGTCCGCTCGCCGTCGGAGAGGGCTGCGCCAATCGGCAAAGCGTTTCTCACTCCAGCGGCGACCACGAACAGGTGCAGACCGTCCGCCTCGACTACAACATCGACCAGAACAACACCGCATGGTTCCGTTTCCAGGCCGACACAGGTTTGCAGGCCGCCTACACCGACCCCATCAACCCTTTATTCGACGCCATCTCTCCTCAGCCGCTCTATTCCTTTGCCTCCGGATACACCCACGTCTTCTCGCAGAACCTCGTCAACTACTTCAATCCGGCCTTCTCTTGGTATGAAAGCTTCTTCGGGCCGGCAGATTTCCAGAAGACGCTCACGGCCTTCCCCATCGTCCTCGAGGGCAGCGGCGCCAATTCCTTCACACCTCTCGGAGGCCTCGACAACACCTGGGTGCAGGGCCGCCGCGCCTCCCGCTTCTTCATCAATGACAACCTTGCCTGGAGCCGCGGCCCGCACGAACTCCGTTTCGGAACGAACACTCGCATCTTCCGCCTCAACGACTACGACTTCGGTGAAGGCACCGTCCCCACCGTGACTTACGCGAACCTGCAGCAGTTCATCGATGGAGTGGCAACCACCGCGTCGAAGACCTTCCCTACGAGCGCGAACGAGCCATTCAACTTTCTCAATCTCGATTTCTATGCGCAGGACACCTGGAAGCTCACCTCCAAACTCACCTGGACCATCGGCCTGCGCGACACCTTCAACTCCAATCCGCTGAACCCGCATGACCAGGTGGCCCGCCTTCATGGTTCCTTCGCGTCCATCTCGCACGACGTCAATCAGCCTCTGAGCGCCGCCATCCAGACCGGTCTCGGCAATCTCTTCTCCTCGACTCCGTTGGCCATTCTCCAGCCCCGAACCGCCCTCGCCTGGCAGTTCGAGCCGAAATCCGTGCTCCGCACCGGCTTCGGCATCTTCAGCGACATCCTGCCCGGCAGCGTCGCCGACCTCATCGGAACCAATCCTCCCTACGTAAAGACCTTTCAGGGAGGCATCCTCGGCACCGTGGGCGGTACTGCCATCGCCCCCGGAGTGCCCGGTAGCGCTGTCGACGCGAGTATCGCCGCGAACCAGACCTTCACTTCCGGATTCCCCCAGGGCCAGCTCTCCTGCGCCTCTCCGCAGGCCGATCCCGCAACCTGCCTTCCGCCCGTCGCCATCACCGCCGTGCCCGACGGCAAACTCCACGCGCCCTACTTCATGGAGTGGAGCCTCGGCATCGAACATCAATTCGGAGAGGCGGCCAGTTTGCAGGTGCAATACGTCGGCACCCGCGCCGTCAACCAGCCGTACCTCACCCAGGTCAACGGATACCAGACGGTGTGCGACGGCTGCTTCGCGCCCTTCCCTTACCGGCAGCCAACCGATCCCCGTTTCGGAGCCGTCACCCAGTTCTCGACCGGCGAGAACAGCCATTACAACGGCCTGCAGCTCACGGCCAAGAAACGTCTCAGCCACGGCCTGCAGGGACAGATCAACTACACCTTCAGCCGCTGTGCGGACACCGTCTCGAACGGAGGCTTCCTCCAATTCTCCGCCGGAGGCATCCTCTCACCGCTGCCCGGCGAGCTCGCCCGCGACTACGGCCCCTGCGACTACGACATCCGCCACAACCTCACCGCGCAGTATGTCTATCAATTGCCCATCAAACTCCGCAGCCACGCCCTCGGCTACGCGCTCAATGGCTGGCAGATCTCCGGGACCGCCTTCTGGCACAGCGGAATCCCATTCTCCGTCCTCAGCACGCCCTATTCCGCGAACGGAAACGGCATCGTGCAGGGCAGCGGTCCGCAGTTCGCGAGCCTCGTTCCGGGCGTTCCCCGCTATGCGCACCATCCCGTCCCCGGAGTCACCCAGCCCGGCACCCTCCAGTGGCTCAATCCCGACGCATTCGTCTCCGCCGTCGACCCAGCCACCGGCCAGTGCACCGGCGGCGACAGCCCGCAAAATTGCCAATTCGGAAACCTCGGCCGCAACGCCCTCCGCGGCCCCGATTTCGCATGGAGCGACTTCTATCTGACCAAATTTTTCCCGTTAACCGAGCATGTGAAGCTGCGTTTCGAGAGCCAGTTCTTCAACGTCTTCAACCACGCGAATTTTGCGCTTCCCAGCATGGTGCAGGCCGGCGTCCCCGGAAACCCCTCTACGCAAGGAGGCTTCGGAGCCCTCACCTACACCACCTCGCCGCCCACCGGACTCCTCGGCGTCGGCCTGGGCGGAGACAGCAGCCCCCGCATGATCGCATTCCAGGCCCGGATCGAGTTCTGAGCACCTCTGCGGCCTCAGAACACCTGAGGGGCTCGAGCGGAGCGCGCAGCGCGAAGTCGAAGGATCTGCTTTTCACCCCCCCGCAACAACGATGTCATCGTTGCGCGCGTGCAGCGTGAGAGTCGAAGGGTCTGCCCGGTGCCCCACTCAAGTCCTCTTTTGGCTTGAGTGGATCGTTCTACAAGTGGACCGAGCCGCCCTGCCTCCCGTTCACGATTTCTCGCCGTCCATTCGGATTCGATCTCGACGCGTCCTTCAAGCCCCGTCGCATAGTGGCGAAAGCTGCTCCACTCCCAGTCCTCGGGCGACTCGCACAATCCACGTTTCACCGGATTGCGATGAATGTATCGCAGCTTCTCAAGAAACTGATCGTAATAGCGGACATTGAAATCGTAATAGCGCTTCAGCCAGAAATGTTCCGTCTCGCCGATGAGCCGTCGCGAGACGCCCTGCTTGAGAGACTTGATTGCTTCGGCTAGGGTGCCGCGTCGCGGCTCACTGAGCAGCAAATGAACGTGCTCAGCCGGCGGATTTGCCATCGCCGGGTTCAAAGATGGTTTCAATGGGTTGCTTGAAGAGTCGCGCGATGGCAAAAGCCAGCGGCAGACTCGGGTCGTACTTCCCGGTTTCAATTGCATTCACCGTTTGCCGCGATACCTTGAGCCGGCCAGCCAGGTCGGCCTGGGACCACTCGCGCTCTGCCCGGAGAACTCGGAGACGATTCTTCATCGCACACCACCTCGTGGGCAATTCGTGACGCTCTGCGGATTCATCGGTATCTCCAGGCTGAAACCGCGTAGGCGCCTGCCCACAGCAGCATCATGAAGCCGCCTACTTCCTCCCATGGCGGGCGGCCGATTCCGGCTTGCTCGATGCCACCGAAAAAAGCAGTGATGATGAGAGTCAACAGGAACGCGATCGATGCTGACTCAAGGCAGATACGTTTTTGCATCTCGTCCATCTTCAGGACGCTGCGTACCATCGCCGCGAAAAAGATCATGAAGGGCAGAACCGGCAAAAGCCCCAGCCACCGCGGTACTTGCCTGTGAACCATGAGCCATGTCACCAGGATCTCCGTCAGAGCGGCAGCCACCGCCCACAGAAAGACGGGGCGGGTGAAGCGGGAAGGAAACGTCCGATTAGTAGTCATCACTTTTGGAACCTCATCCACAGAGTAAAGCATATTTGACAAGATGTCAAGCATTCTTTACATACGGAAATAAGGTTTTTTGGCCTCTGTCCCGGGGATAAGGTTGTGTGCGCTGTACAGGCTCTAGCCACGTCCACATGCCTCGATTGATTCGTGGCATTCCTGAGTCAGGGTCGAACACCGTTGCCTCTGAGCTTCGTTACCTCGTAAGACACTCTGCCTTGGAAAATCTCATTCGGCAGGTAGCGCCGGTGCTCACCGCAGAGGGGACACTTCACCGCGATCGACGATGCGGGCAACGTCTCCATGGGAGCAGGGAGGTTCTTTCGGCATCCCTTGCAACAGACTACCCATGCACGTTGGCTGGATGGGCCCTGGAACATGGGAATGACAATAGGCGAGGCGAAAGTCCATCATCTTTCTCGCCGGTTAGATTGGCCTTGCGAAGCGGACTTATTGAAAATCTGATTTAACGGGGCACAACGGGATAGCTCTCCAGAATGCCCGTCATCGAGAAACAATTCCGACGGGCGCCGCCTGGTGGTGGCGGCAGCTGGGGCGGATATCCGAGTTTCAGTGAGCTTGACTGACAACCGCAGGTCTACTGCTTCGTTATGTTGGGGAAGTCATCAGTCCTATTCTGCAGCTTGTCATCATAGCTGGCCTTGGCGGTCTTGCCGTCGGCCGCGACCGTCATCTTGAAGATCCCGATCACCTTGCCGTCGCGCTTGTCGGTTTCCTCCAGCGTGTCCTTGCCCCTCATCTTCACAGATACGCTGGTGGTGCCCGGATCGCCCTTCATCGGCGCGTCGGCGCCGTCCAGCTTAGCGGTGTAAGTCTGGCCGGTTGGGTTGGTCATTGTGATCTCGTCACCGCTAACCTTGTATGTCCAGACGGTGGCATTGTCTGACAGGCCTTCTATCTTGGTGGTTCGCCACGAACCGGAGATTGCATTCGATCCCGCTGGGCCCTTCGCTACGCGTGTCGCCTCGCCTTTGCCGGTGACCGGAGGCCCCCCGTTGGTGTTGCTGCTGTCACTGAAGGAGAACATCATGGTGTTGCCGTCTGACGAGACAGTCGTAGTCGAGGTCGCAACAACCTTGCCGTCTTTCTTGTGCGTCTCGTCGACCTCGTGGTCGCTCACGACTTTAATCACGACGGTGTCATAGTAGGGATGTCCGCTGACGGGTTGGTCTGTGCCATCCGCTTTCACACTGTAAGGCGGAGTGCACGTCTTGCACTCATACATGCCGTTCTGAAGCAGGAACACGTTTGGCTTCTTGGAAAAATCGACTTTGTTCATGTCGATTTTCCATGTGCCGTCGAAAACGCTTTGCGCCTTTGCCAGCGTGGGCAGCAGCAGGGCCGCGGATGCGATTAGGAAAAGCGGCTTTTTCATGGCAAACCTCCATCAGTTTGCATTGCGGTGAGATTATATCGGAATCGGCACTGACAATTAATTTGAGCTTAATCTTGCGCCCACCGACATTCGGCACTGCCTTAATGCTGTTTTCAGACAGTACCCGACATTCCGGGTTAATTGGCGATCCGAAAAGCTATCCTTCTACCGGCAATCCAAGAGCGCTGTCGTGGTTCCCTGCAAACGACGATCTCGGTAACAACTGCAGACACAGGTTTCACCCACGCGAACTTTCCGCAAAACGGACTTTTCAGGCATTGCGATGCGGAAAGCGCGCAGGATTCAGCACACTCCCTGAACCCCATAAATAAGACAGGCCATTGCAGCAATGAGAAACAGAATCCGCCAGCGGTGAAGTGTGTCCCACTTTTTGTGCTCTTGCTGCCATCCCTCGGGTAAAGCGACGGCTGCCAGACCGGCGATGCGGTTGTTGATGGGCACAAGGGTGGTGACGGAGTAGATGATGATCGCAATCCATATGGCGACCGCCACAAGAAGCAAGGTCAGAGCCGGGGTTTGACGGCGGAGATATGCCTCAACAATCATTAAAACGAGACATAGTGCGTACCAAACAGGCATAACCTTGCCGAGGGAGCGCGCGAAAAGGCTTAAAGCTGTTGCTTGCGGGCGGTCTTCCAATTTCCAGATGACAGGGTTGACGAAGAGAGAGACGGCAAGCTCGTTGCCGATCATCAAACCGACGCAAAGGATCGTCATTACGTCCAGAAGGTGCATCATTTCGGGCTCCTTATTTACTGCACATCCTTCTGAGTCGCATCCTCGATAAACTGATTCAAACCGAAGCACTGACTAATTTGTCAGCTTTCCGAATGGCTTGCTGGAGCAAGGAGGTATGGGGATGGCCGTTT
>Ga0209040_10004628_pt1 | contig 10349 bp, 14 predicted proteins | sample BogFormECP12_OM3_FD_188240 | JGI IMG/M metagenome (GOLD analysis project Ga0209040, IMG submission 188240) | Bog forest soil microbial communities from Calvert Island, British Columbia, Canada - ECP12_OM3 (SPAdes) (version 2) | ecosystem: Environmental > Aquatic > Freshwater > Wetlands > Bog ... | reverse complement strand
GGCTATGTCCCCGTCAATATTTTTATCCGCAAGGTCCTACGAGATAAGATCGCGAAATCTCGTGTTTCTCTAGAGGACTTTATAAACGATGCGATTGAAGCACGGTGCAAATAGGTTCTTACCAGAGGTTGCAAAGCGGAATTGATCTGATAAACACCAGCGCCAAGACACAAACATGATTTCCGATCCATCGCCGGGAGATAGCGTTTTCGTTATCCAAATAACCGGCAAAGTCACAGCGGCGGTCATCACCGACCTGAAACCCATCGAGGGCCTCTCATGCGTGAGTGGGAAATTCTCCGATGCAGATAAAGAAGCGTTGATTCCCTCGGACGCATGCTACACGACCGAGAGCGAGGCTCTGGGATACCTGGCGAACTGTCATAATACTTCTGCCTGCAATTATCGTCAATGCGCTAACTTTCTTGTGGCCTGATTCATCAGTTAGAGCGGACCTTAGAGTTGGCTCTTACGCCACTGATTTCCTCGTCATCAATTGGTCTATTGGTGTGCTCATCGAAACACACCGGTGGGGCAAGTGGCTTGCAGACTATTCAAAAGCGATACATCGACTACTCCGAAACCCACAGTAATCAAATCCTTAAAACCGGGTCGTCGCAGCCTGATCGCCATTCTGTGAGCCCTGCCGTCGAACCATACCAGACGATTTTCTATGAGCGCGCTGCTGACCATTCGTAACGAGGGTCCGAAAATTGTGGAAAGCAATTTTTGGACGTTGCCAAACGCCGGGAAGTTTTACGTGTCAGTCAACGCGGTTGCCTTCCGCATTCTGCTGCCTGCCAGCCTCGAAGTCTATGTCTCTGACATGTCGACGGCCCGAGAGGTCGCGATTTCGAGCGTCTGCCCTGGTTGAAGCCATTGAAACGCAGACTTCGATAGCTCTCACCGATCAATGTTCCGGCGAGCCGCTTGCTGATTGCACTCCTCGCGAAGTTCGGGATATGCGTGCCGAATGGCACGGCTGACCTTTCGCCGAATGATTTTCAGCGCCTTCTTGAATCCAACTTTCCCGTATGCCTCGAATAGCATGTCGTCGTACTCGCTGCACTCGTGCCGAAGATAAGTGGTGACTATTCGGCGCAGAAACGCTTGGTCGCCACCAGGAAGGTGATTAGTTCGTTGTCACTCATCATCCCCTGCCCCATTTTTGCTCGACTCGGAGAAGTGCAAGAGAACCTCTGGAGGCAAGGGATGAGATTCCGATTCCGCGCTGAAAGAGGAAGTTCGACAACCTTTCTCTCAGGCATGCTCGATGCACGAAGCGGCTGGCGCTGGCCCATCTAATTTAAAGCCATCTTCGGATCGCTTGAAAGCCTTCTCCAGTTTCCCACTCTGGCGCGTGACGATCTTACACTTATGCTAACCACCACTGAAATCCAGCAGGATACCCATAGCGGGGCCGTGAATTTGAATCCCAGATGGCTGCGCGGTTCCGAGTGCCGTCAAGTACTCGGGCCTGTCGCGATCTCTACTAACGCCCGAAGCGCGTTCTTCGCTATCGCAAGCACGCTGATCGGATGACCGCTGGGGACGGTGCAGCGAAAGCCAATCTCCTCAAGGAACTCTGGAGACGTTTCAATCGGCAGATCCTCCCAGGTATTCGGAATCATCGAAGGCTATGCCATTCGCATTAAAGGGAATTCAACAGATACAGATAAAATGGCGCTCCAGACTGGCTCTCATCGGCTTTTAGCCCAATCATCCCGTCTTCGCGTCCTTTCTCCTGCCTCTCTAGCACCTGAGCTTTGATTTTGTACTGCTTGGATGTCGCCGCATCAACAAGCGTCCAATCTCCACTCATTTCGACCCGCCCCCGATTGAGGATAGGCGAGCCACCAAAATGAACAGTGCTATTTTTAGCGATGAGCACTGTACCAGCCCAACTGACGTCATCTGTCACAACTCCGTCAACAGGTGTTCGGCTATCCGAATGGGCAAGTTGGCAGCGAATCAAGAATCCGTAAGGCAGGGTTTCGGCAAATCCAACCGACCCACAAATGAACATTGTTACCGCTGTTAGCAAGTTTAGCTTCGCCATGATTATCCTTTTTTTCTACAGAGTTTGTATTTTTGATAGGTAAAGGCAGTCCATAAGTGTCGTGGGATTCGAGGAGGGAGTGCAAAGTACCGAACCGGCGTATTGTTTCACAGCCCAAACGCTAGGCGTTCACTATATAGAGTACCCAGTATTTTCCCTGCTTATCGACATCTATCCGGATGACCTTGCGTCCTTTCGCGCATTTGTCTCCTTCGTGGAAGGGCGGCTCGATCGGAATATGAACCCGCGCTACGAACTTTTTGCCCTTAACAACCTCGACGGCTTGGATCTCCTCATGTTCTGAGAGATTCTTCGGGACAAATTTTTTGAAATCTATCGACTGATAACTGATCTCAACCTTGTACCTGCGGTCTAGCTCGATCGCCCAGGCACGGAACATTACTGAAACTGGAACATCCCTCTTGTCCGACTCCTGCTTAAGCCGCGAGACGAGATGGCGGTTCAGTCGCACGGTGTAAATGGCACCTTTGTACCGGTTTCGGCTCTCGTCGCTGATCGGCAGTTTATTACTTAGAAAAAGCTCTACTCCTTCTTGGCATACGTCCTGTACCGATTTCGAAAACGCCGCGGCCGCTGTTCTGAATGTCAAGAGGTGTTCTTTGGCCACGCTCATTGAGATTTCTTCGGTGTCAGACTGCTTCATTCGGGGTGACGAGGCACTAAAGGACCATCAGTGATCCTTTAGAAGGCCCTATCATAGCGATATAGCAAATCTTTGTAAATTATTGAACGGCAATAATTTTGCTCAGTAATCCTCCTCCAGACACCAGAGAATGCCGAAGAACGCCATAACGGTAAGAAAACCCAGACCAATTGGACCACCGCAGATCAGCAAACCCAATAGGCCTACCATGCCTCCGGCCACGATGAGCGTCCACAGAACCACAAACAACGTCCACTTGACGATTGTTACTGAAGTCTCCCAGGCGGCGCTCAGAAACAAAAGAACTCCGATGAGGCTGTATCGAAGCATATCGATCAGTCCCACTCGAATCATCCGAGGACTCTGGATCACAGCGTTCATTTACGTCGGCTTTCATGTACGGATAGTTCGCCACAATCGGGCGAGTTTGCCGCCTCAAGTCTTTGACGCTAGTTGGGTTTCTTTTCTTGAGTCGGTTTCGGCTGTGGCATGATTATATTCTGCTCCTCCACCCTCACATTGGGCCCCGCCGGCGCGTTCGGACTGGATGCCGGCGTTGGCATCGCCTTCGGCGGATCTTGAAATACCGGCGTGGCAACTTGCGGGGCTGCCGGGGTTGGCGCTGGCGTAGCTTGCGCGAGTTTGTCCTGGATTTCCTGCAGGCTTCCTGGCAGCAACAACTGCCCTGTGGTGGGATGAATCGTGATATCAGCGGCCAAGTTCTGAACCTGAGTGCTCGGGGTCGGGCTAGGAGAAACACCAACTTTGTTTTCGGTGTTATCCTGATCCATCACCTCAACTCGCCAATTCTTAATCGTTGCCGGATCTACCTTATTTTCCCAACTACCTTGTTTGTTAAGAGCTACGTCTTTTCCTCCTTCCCCTTGTTCCTTGATTGCGAAATCCTGGCCCGAGAGCGTTAGATCGGTCACGTCGAAATTGTCTTTATCGGCGAACGTGGCTTTTAGAAGGACGTTTTTTCCGTTGGGCGCTATCAGGCGGGAAATTGCGTCAATGCCGCCCTCAATGGAACACTCGTAGTGATACTTTTCGCCAATGTGCTTGAATCGAAGTTTGATCGAGCCACCGTTCAACTGGATCACGGGTAGTTCGGTGACCACACTTTCCGAATCGACGTTCCGGGAAGCGTTGGCTACCGATGAAGTCTCCCTCCAGATCAGATCCAGCTTCTGATTCATCACGGCCAAGGTATTCATGAGTTTGCTTTGGTCGGGAGGCAAGCGCCAGAAATACGCGTTGAGAGATCCGACAACAACGCCAATCCCAACCATGATGATGAACCCTGTCCTGCTGGTGAAGAATTTGAATCTCTGTTCCATTCTTGTCTCCTTATTCAGATTGTTCGCGAAGATGGCGTCTGTACCACCAAGGAAAATGCTGTCGAGCAACGGCCAGCGTCACAACCGAGGCAATCGTTCCCACGGGAAATATCAGCGCGGCCACGCCGCTGGTGACGACCGTCAACCTCGGGAAGCGGCCCTTCGCAAGAGTGAGTCCCGCCACCACCGCAGCCAAAATCAGTGGTAGATTGACGAACGTTAAGGCCAGAACCCATAGATCGGCGATCAACGGCTGATTATGCGGTCGCGAAAGTATTGCTGCCCACGCGCATACCACCTGGCTCACCCCATAGAGCGCTGCGAGGGCGAACAAAAGAACCGCAACTCGAATTGATTTGGGCATACGACCTCCTTCTTAGGGCCGCAGCTTAGATGCGGAATTTGACACAATGCAAGACAAATTATAGCGCGCTTTGCCTGCTATAACCGATGTCAGTGCATATTGAACTTTGCTTGCGGTCGGTTGATTCGACTGTTTATTCCAGCGCCTGCCCTGCGTTTTTTAAATTCGCGTTGAAAATCTTCTGCGGTGAATCCTCTGGATATGAGGTAATCAACAGCCTCCGGGACTAGATGCTCTGCTTCGAGGTCCTCCATCATTTCAGCTGTGTGGCATTCGTCTGTGAAATGGCGGCCAGGCATGCAGCACTCTCCTGGAAAGCAGCAACCTTCTCTCAAGTGATCGTTGTGGGAGAAAGAACGGTAGTCGTCTTCTTTGGGATATCCACAATCATAGTCTCCGTCGAAGTCGTCTATCATAAGAAAAGGAGCGAGCGTGATCGCATCTAAAACAGCCCTTAGAATGGCAATCTCATGCATGCCGCGTACCCAATCGGCATCAGCTCCCCATCTACGTCGATTACTTCGGCACAGTCCTCTGGCCGAACACCATCTCGGTACATGCGATCGGTATCGCCTGCGTCGAAACATCCTGCGCTCCAATAGCTCTGTACCAAGTGTAGCGGGATATTCGTTCTGGCCCATTCTTGAGCAGCTTCGGCTGCGTCGTGGCCGGCCATAAATTCATCGTCTTTTATCAACTCCAGCAACATCTTCGCTCTGGTTTCCAGAGTCACGGCCTCTTTGAGACCGCAGGCATCCACCTGCCAGCATTGATCCATAAAAGCATCGTAGACGCGGGCTTCTTCACGGTTGAAGTAGGGTTTTCCTTGCGCGTCCACATAGTCGTCTCCTTGGGCCTGCTCGTGGACAATGACATCCAGTTCCCAGATCAAGTAATTAACAAACTGCCGGATTTGGTTTATCGTCCTGATGCGCCGAAATTGTGCCAGTCTATTAAACACAGATTCCCTTCCTTTGATGTTGGTCGTCGCTCCTATGCGCTGTTGTAGGCAGCTCGGCTTGTGCAGTTTTAAAGACCTCTTCTAGCCGCTTCACAGCGTCTTGTGTATCGACCTCCACTCTCCCGTTCTTGTTGAGCTGAAAGCGGATATTGCCGTCATTTACCTCTCGGAAGAAGGTTTGGTAGACATCCGTATCTTTGATGTGAGTGAAGCGCTCTGTGAGCTCAGACAGTCCGGGATGAATATGTGCGCCGTAGAAGAGCATGCGAAGAGATTGATTCACACGCTGCATAACCCCTTCCCTTTCGGTCGCCGTGAGCCATTCAGGCAATCGCTCTTCGGCCTCCACCAGCTCGTGTGCACCGACTAGAACAAACCCTTGGTACTTTTCTCTCCATACATTCCCGATGTACTCAGCCTGGCTCGGAGTACCGATCGCATCCGCGTCTAGGAAACTGTACCTGTCTCCTTCAAAGATCACAGCGATCTCGTCGGCTTCCGTCTTAATCAGCATCTCGCCAGCGGCCCACGCTTTATCTGTGACGTCATAGTCGTCGTCCATCTGCTTAAGCCATTTCGCGAACTCCTCTCTATGCATTATCTCGTACTCGTAGTCGATGCCAACCATTTTCGACTGCTGACTCAGTACGGATGCCCAGCCGCGGTCCTCAATACGAAAGCCACCATCACGATCGCGGTATGCGAGCACAGCCCGCAGATCAGATTCAGCTTTCAGCGCGCTCTGATCGAACAAATGATTCGCGGCATGTTTTGCCGTCGTCATTACACGACCCAACCAGGCTAGTGTATTTGCGCTAGCCTGATCTACTGGATCTCTAAGCGGTCTCGCTGCCAAGTAGACAGAATCACCCACTGTGATTGTTCCCACATCGATGCCATTGAGACCGGCGTATTTTACAAACTGACCTTCATTCTCAGCTTCGGTTCTAGTCTCTTCTGGTTCGAACCCAATGGCGCCAAAATAATTGTGAAGCAACCGGTCTACGCTCTCTTGATTGTTGATTACTTTCTGGAGGGGAAGGCGCACAAAGATGTCCGCGCTTAAAAGTTCTCTATTAACCCCTCTTCTCCAGGCATCTAGTTTCGCAGTGCACTCGTCTTGATCGCGCGCTCGCACTCGAATACCGGCTACGTCAAAGGTTTGATTCCTACGCATGTGCTACCCTGCTTGACCTCTGCCTTTTCGGCGTTTCACGCTTCGGGGCTTCACTTAGCACATGCTCTTTGTAAGCATTGGTTTCCATCTCCTCGGCCGTCCATTCGATTGTCTGTGCGCCGTCCTTTCCCGCCTGGGCGGTCGCCGCATTTATTTTGCTGAGAACTTCTTCCTCACGCTGCTCTTTTCGCATATCGCGGAGCTGGTCGATGTATTGTTGAAGAGCGTCTCCTTTGAATTCGGCTTCGGCATCGATGGTTCGTGAAAGCCTCGTAATGTTGGCCTTTCCGGCGACATAGAGTTGTTTGGTGTTTTGGAGCTCCCAACCTACTGTGAGATCTTTAGCCGTTAGCCGTGGAACCCGGCAGTTACCTCTTATCGACAAGCCTCCGCTGACTTCCACCTCGCGATCATCTTCGCTCGCTATATGACCGCACTGCACGTTGCCAGTCATGAGCTGCTTTGAGTCAGTGTTGCCTGAAGTGAATTTGAGTGTGTCAGCACAGTTAATGTTGCCATACACTGTGCATTCGCTCGTCAAAATATCCCGGGCATTGATGTTGCCCTTCCCTTGGATTTCTCCAGCGCGAATGAACTCCTCTACGGTCACATCTCCAACAGTGTGCAGTTCCTTGACATTGAAATAATTAGCCCGGATCGGCCCGGTGCTTTCCACGAATCCATGCGGCATATTCACCGATCCGAGATCGACCAGCCGCGTCGTATTCACCCTGATACCTGCGATCTGTTCCTGGTGGTCTTTCAAGTATTTGTCGATGCCGCGCCGGAGCTTGGCATACTCACCATGTCTGCCAGGTACCAAATCGCTCTCTTCGATATTTAAGACGCCATCCTCATCGATCGGAGGCTTGTAACTGACCCCACGCCGCTCAAGCTCCTTCAAAACATCATTGAGACCTACACCTCCCACGATCGTTTCTCCTAGTGCTTGTTTGGTGGCCAGATGGATATTGCGATCGGAATCCGGAAACGGTTGTTTCGTAATCTCTGCTAAGCCAGCAATGCCATGCCCGGCCGCCTCTGTTTTTTGTGGTTCCTGTGCTTTTGGTTTGGGAAGAAGCATCTGAGCGATTCGCTCAAAGAGATTAGGACCTCTTCGCTTGCGCCTCACACCTGCTCCTCTTTTACGAGCTACTTGACCTTCACGTTCGCGCCGGATTTGCTCTCTTTCACGAAGTTCTTCGGCTCGATCCTTCAAATCCCAAATCGGTGTTGCTCTCAACGCCTTCTGGGTCGGCACGTCGGTTGACTGTCGAGGCAATGCCGAGCCGTTCTGAGACGGAGTCGCTGTTTGTTGAGGCCGATGCTGGTAATTCTGTTCTCGATTAGGTTGCGGAGCGGCACGCTGCAATCCTCGGATGTAAGCGATATCCGCAAGCTCCTTCAGTTGATGGGTTGTTAACGAGCGGACCGCGTGTTTCTTCAGTTTCATGACCGTCCTTGTGATTTTGTCTGCCTTTCCACTTGTTGATTCTGTTGCTGGGCAATTTGATAAACTTCCTCGCCGACGTGTGAACGCGCCGGCGCCACGGCCAATGTGTTTCCAGTCACCCGCTGCGCTGCGATTTCTGCAACGACTGTGATGGAGCCTTTCGCATTAAGCTCCCACCCTACCCTCAGATCACCCAAGGTCCGGACCGCCGTCCGTCGTTCTATGTGGCGCTGAAACTGTCCTAAGGAATAGGACCCCTGCTGATCCCGATGAAAATCGGCGAGATCCACAAGTTGCCAGTCTTGGAGACGGCTTAAAGCCTCCCCTATTGCGAAGCTCCGATTCATCTTTAACGCCGGAGATTAAACGCTCACGCAAAGTGAGCGCAAGACAATTTTATATCAGACAAATACTGCTATAAAAGCACACCCTGACTTTGACGCTCCTGCTGCTGAAGCTCCAGTCCTCTGACACGAATTTCTTTGAGAGTGAACTCGATTTCGATAAACCGCGGCTTGTGGGCTAGATGCGCTTTAATGGCTCCGGTCGGAATCTCGTCCATGAGTGGCAATCCTCTGTTGATTGCGCTGACATTGGCCTGCCAGTCGTGATCGGTTTTCGGATTGCATCCAACCGGGAAAAGCTTAGCATTGCTGCGCGCTAGATCGACGCCCTTCATGTAGATGTAGCGATCCGGATAAGATACAAGCACAAGGCTTGCCATCCCAGGATGGTACCGCATAGCGTAATCGCTGCGCTCGACGAACACAGCCACTTCTTCGGCGTCGAAGAGCACTTTTCCAACTGGTTCCGTTTGCTCGGACGATTCCTGCATTCAGCCATAATGGTACATCAATAGCCTCTTTAAGGCACCTTGATTCGTTTCGTGACTCAATAGCCGATCGACCGGTTTTGGCGGTCGTCCTCGTTCTGGATTTGTTGAGGGTCGAGTCCAGCGTACTTCATGATACTGGCTGTCACCTCAGGATGGCTCGGCCAATTCGCTTCGCTGGCTTTTTTGAACCGCTGGACAAGTTCGTCGGCCCTACCCAGAAAACGATCCTCCTGTTGAGCCTTGAGAGCCTCTGCCGCTGTTGCCGGGGCAACTGCATGCAATTCTTGCCACGGATTGTCCTCTTCATTGAGATCCATGCCATCCCGTTCCACGAATCGGAACACGAGATCTTCCATCTCCACGTCCTTGCCGACGAAGTATACCCCGTCGCTCAGGTGCGGCTTGATGTCGTCATAGCTCAGATTGCCTTCCACGATGTAAGTCTCAAACTGTTTGTAGTTTCCGGAATCCCGATAAAGGACATCCACCGCGGTATATTGTTTCTCTTCGGCTGCGGTTTGCGGTTGGTCCTGCACCGCAGGGGGCTCTTCTCTGAAGACATTCGCGCCAGAAAGCGCTTCCGGTCGGCTTTGTCTTTGCACCAAAGCCTGTGGGTTGCCCACAATTAGCGCCACAGCTTTTTGTGCCTGGATGCCCGCTCTTAACAGCAGGCGTGGATCACTGTTTAGAGTTTTGACCCAGCCGTCGATAGTATCATCGTCGACCTTTTGTGGAGGCCGGATGCCCAGTTTCCCACAAAGCAGTCCCGCTCCCAGCTCCGTTATCAATTCCTCTCGCCGGTCATTGAATGAATCCCCAAAAGTTGGGCGGTTCAGCAAATCCGGACACCCTGTCGCGGACACTGCCGCCCGGAACAGCCCGAAAGAAAATACTTCATCACTTTCACATCTTGACCGTGGTGGCGTCACCACCACGTTTGAACGAGAATCGTAGAATGCCTCAGCCGCTTCATCGGAAATCGAGATGCCAGGCAGCTGAGGCGACTGTTTGAGCAGCTCCAACACTGTCTGTGCAACGTCTCTGTTTTTGCCTTCCTCGAGACGCTCTGCGGCTTTGTGCGCCGGAAGGCCAGAGACCTCAAGATTCTTGCATTGGGCGATGTTGTAAAGGGTGCCATATCGGAGGAGAGGAATTTTTTTCTCTACCTCCTGGTCGACAAGCTCACCTGTCTCCGCATCTTCAACCTGGACTGTTTCCTTTATCGGAAAATCTTTGTAGAAGACGAACATCGTTCCATTTCGCCTCTGTTCTGGAAGGATCTCGCCCCCCAGCTTATGGATCTGATTCCAAGTTAGCCAGTAAGGCTGCCGAAAATCATTTTCTATGCTGGCTAGCGTCAGTTGGAAAGTATTGAGTCCCTGATACTGGTGACCCGATATCCCGTTCTGAAGAGGCACCTTGCCGACCCACGGGCGTCGCCATGGGATCAGGCCTCGTTTGATTCGTTCAACGAATCGGTCACTGAGGAACTTGTT
>Ga0209040_10004627_pt1 | contig 10350 bp, 8 predicted proteins | sample BogFormECP12_OM3_FD_188240 | JGI IMG/M metagenome (GOLD analysis project Ga0209040, IMG submission 188240) | Bog forest soil microbial communities from Calvert Island, British Columbia, Canada - ECP12_OM3 (SPAdes) (version 2) | ecosystem: Environmental > Aquatic > Freshwater > Wetlands > Bog ... | reverse complement strand
TGCTGGAACACATTGCGACGGTCCGGCCCGCGCTGGTCATCGTGGACTCGGTGCAGACCATGTCCACCACCGAGGCCGACGGCGTCGCCGGTGGCGTCACCCAGGTGCGGGCGGTCACCGGGGCGCTGACCGCCGCCGCGAAGGCCAACGGCGTCGCCCTGATCCTCGTCGGCCACGTCACCAAGGACGGGGCGATCGCCGGACCGCGGTCCCTGGAACACCTCGTCGACGTGGTGCTGCATTTCGAGGGCGACCGCAACGGCTCGCTGCGGATGGTGCGCGGGATCAAGAACCGGTTCGGCGCGGCCGACGAGGTCGGCTGCTTCATGCTGCACGACAACGGAATCGAGGACGTCGCCGACCCGTCGCACCTGTTCCTGGATCAGCGGCCGGCGCCGGTCGCCGGCACCGCGATCACGGTGACGCTGGACGGAAAGCGACCGCTGATCGGCGAGGTCCAGGCGCTGCTGGCCTCGAACGCTTTCAAGCCGTCCGGCGGGTCCCCCCGCCGCGCCGTCAGCGGCATCGACCACGCCCGGGCCGCGATGATCACCGCCGTGCTGGAAAAGCACGCCAAGCTGAACATCGCCATCAACGACATCTACCTGTCGACCGTGGGCGGCATGCGGTTGACCGACCCGTCCTCGGATCTGGCCGTCGCGACCGCGCTGGCGTCGGCGTACGCGAACCTGCCCCTGCCGACCACGGCGGTGATCATTGGCGAAGTGGGGCTCGCCGGCGACCTGCGGCGGGTCAGCGGCATGGAACGGCGGCTGGCCGAAGCCGCGCGGCAGGGATTCAACCTCGCGCTCATCCCGCCGGGTTGCGACGGCGTGCCGGCGGCCATGCGCGCGCTGAGCGCACCCACCATCGTCGCCGCGCTGGAGCACATGATCGACATCGCCGACCACCGCTCCGGCACGCCTCCCGAGCCGCAGCGGCTGGACACGTCCCCATTGCGCGCCAACCGGCGCGTAGCAGAATGACACGCTGTGACCCGTCCGACACTGCGTGAGACCGTCGCCCGCCTGGCGCCGGGCACCGGGCTCCGGGACGGCCTGGAGCGCATCCTGCGCGGCCGTACCGGTGCATTGATCGTGCTCGGCAACGACGAGAACGTCGAGGCGATCTGCGACGGCGGCTTCGCTCTCGACGTCCGGTACGCGCCGACACGGCTGCGCGAGCTGGCCAAAATGGACGGCGCCGTCGTGCTGTCCACCGACGGCAGCCGCATCGTCCGCGCCAACGTGCAGTTGGTTCCGGATCCCTCGATACCCACCGACGAATCGGGAACCCGCCACCGCTCCGCGGAGCGCGCCGCGGTCCAGACCGGCTACCCGGTGATCTCGGTCAGCCACTCGATGAACATCGTCACCGTCTACGTCGCCGGCGAGCGCCACGTGATGGCCGATTCCGCGACCATCCTGTCGCGGGCAAACCAGGCGATCGCCACGCTGGAGCGGTACAAAATGAGGCTCGACGAGGTCAGCAGGCAGCTGTCCCGCGCGGAGATCGAGGACTTCGTCATCCTGCGCGACGTGATGACGGTGGTGCAGCGGCTCGAGCTGGTCCGCCGCATCGGCCTGGCGATCGACTATGACTGCGTCGAGCTCGGCACCGATGGGCGTCAGTTGCGGCTGCAGCTCGAGGAGCTGTTGGGCGGCAACGACATCGCCCGCCAACTGATCGTGCGCGACTATCACGCCAGCCCCGAGCCCCTGTCGGAAGCGCAGATGACGGCCACCCTGGACGAGCTGGACGCCCTATCGGATACCGAACTGCTCGACTTCACCTCGCTGGCAAAGGTTTTCGGATACCCGACGACCGCCGAAGCGCAGGATTCGGCGCTGAGCCCGCGCGGCTACCGCGCGATGGCCGGCATCCCCCGGCTGCAGTTCGCCCACGTCGATCTGTTGGTCCGGGCGTTCGGGACCCTGCAGACCCTGCTGGCCGCCAGCGCCTCCGACCTGGAATCGGTTGAGGGCATCGGCGGGATGTGGGCCCGTCACGTGCGAGAAGGGCTGTCGCAGCTGGCGGAATCGACGATCGCCGACCCGCTCACCTGAGCCCGGTTACCCCGCGGGACCGGGGCCCGGGGCGACCCCCGGCGGTGCCTCCGGCGGCGGCATTAGCGCCGGCTGACCCGGCTGCCCCGGTACCGGTCCGGGCGCCGGTGGCGGCTGGTTCAGGATGAACGGAAGCGGAAGCGAGCGCAGATTGCCCAGCTGCACAACGAGGTTGTAGGTGCCCGGCCCGATCGCCGGCCGCGGCAGCGGACAGTGCGGCGCCGACCCCATCCCGGTCCAGGTCACCGCCGTCGTCACCTGCTCGCCCGGCGTGAAGGTCTTGACCAGGGTCTCGTTGGACGGCGCGCAGTCCAGGTTGGACCACAGCCGCTTGTTGTCCAGCGAGTAGACGTAGGCGGCGAGCACCGCGGCCCCGACGTCGCGTTTGCAGGACACCAGGCCGATGTTGGTGACCACCATGGTGAATTTCGGCTGGTCACCGATGAAGTACTGGGGGGCGTTGGTCAGGCCCTTGACGGCCAGCGTCGAATCGGGGCAGTCATCGCCCTCCTTCAGCACCGGCGGCGGCTGCACCGCGGCGGTCGGTGTGGGCGACTCCGGGTTTTGCCCCTGCGGTGGCGCCACCGGGGTGACGCCCTCCTGCCCCGCTGGGGGAGGCGCCTGAGGCGCGGGCGAGCCCGGCTTGCTTTGAGCCGAGTTGAGCTTGTCCGCGTTGGCGGGTTTGGCGCCCGCATTGTGGCTCATAAAGGCGATGACCGTGGCGACGACGACCCCGATCACGACGACCGCGATGCCCAGGGCCAGGCCCCTGCGCCGCCAATAGATCTCGGTAGGTAGCGGGCCACGCGGTTCCAGATCCAGCACAATCACACCGTAGGCCCAGGTCACGCGGATTTGTTCGATCCGCCTCGGCGTGTCGCCCTGTTTGCTGGGTGACCGCCGTGTTAGTGACGGCGGGGAAGTCGGCGGTTATTCGCCGATAGTCGCCCCTCTATTCGCCCCTCATTCGCCAATGTCGCCGACGTGGTCGACCAATGCCGCCCGCCCGTCGGCGAGGTGATAGGTCGCGCCCGCTATCGCCAGGGTCCCCGCACCCACTCGCTCGGCGATCGCAGTCGAACGCGACATGAGCTGGGCCACGGTTTCGCGCACATGTCGTTCCTCGAACTCGTCGACGCGGCTGAGGCCGTCGCGGCGGCCCATCAGGATGGAGGGTGCGACCCGTTCCACCACGTCTCGCACGAAACCGCCCGGTATCGCACCGTCGTGGATCGCGGCCAGAGCGGCTTTGACCGCACCACAGCTGTCATGGCCGAGGACCACGATGAGGGGCACGTCGAGCACCGTCACCGCGAATTCGATGGAGCCCAATACGGCGGAGTCGATGGCTTGCCCGGCGGTGCGCACCACGAACATGTCGCCCAGACCCTGGTCGAAGATGAGCTCGGCCGCCACCCTGCTGTCCGCGCAGCCGAACACAACCGCGGTGGGCTTCTGCCCGCCCGCCAGGCTGGCCCGGTGTTCGACGCTTTGGCTGGGATGCTGGGGCCTACCGGCGACGAATCGCTCGTTACCCTCTTTGAGTGCTTTCCACGCGGTTACTGGACTGGTGTTAGGCATGCCTGACATCATGCCGCACCCGCCGGTGAACGGACGGCCAAATGTTCCGGCCGATGAGTTGCTTGAGTGGTACGACCGATCGCGCCGCGACCTGCCTTGGCGAGAACCGGGTGTCAGCGCGTGGCAGGTCCTGGTCAGCGAGTTCATGTTGCAACAGACGCCGGTGGCCCGGGTGCTGTCGATCTGGCCGGATTGGGTGCAGCGCTGGCCCACCGCGTCGGCCACGGCCGCGGCCAGTGCCGCGGCCGTGCTGCGCGCCTGGGGCAAGCTGGGCTATCCGAGGCGGGCCAAGCGGTTGCACGAGTGCGCCACCGTGATCACCCGCGAGTACTGCGACGTCGTACCCGATGACGTCGACACGCTGCTGACGCTGCCGGGCGTCGGCAGCTACACCGCGCGGGCCGTGGCGTGCTTTGCCTATCGCCGGCCGGTACCGGTGGTGGACACCAATGTGCGCCGCGTAGTGGCCCGCGCGGTGCACGGCCTGGCCGACGCCGGAACGCCGTCTTCAGCGCGTGACCACGCCGACGTCTCGGCATTGTTGCCTTCCAACGAGATAGCGCCGCAGTTTTCGGTGGCGCTGATGGAGTTGGGCGCAATCGTGTGCACCGCGCGGGCGCCGCGATGCGGATTGTGTCCACTTCACGAGTGCGCATGGCGGCATGCCGGTTATCCCCCCGCCCAGGGGCCGGCCCGCCGGGTGCAGACCTATGCCGGAACCGACCGTCAGGTCCGCGGCCGGTTGCTGGATATATTGCGCGCCAACGACTCTCCGGTCACCCGTGCGGAGCTGGACGTGGCATGGTTGACCGATCCTCAGCAGCGCAACCGAGCGCTGGATTCGTTGCTGGCCGATGGCCTGGTGACGAGGACGGTCGACGGCCGGTTCGCGTTACTGGGCGAAGGGTAGCCGCGCCGATCAAAGGTCGTTGCCAGCGTACGACTGGTTGAAGCTTTTGTTGACCAGTGGGAAGTCGGGGACGATGGTGTCGGCCATCGCGACGGGTAGCGCAGGCCAGTTGAACCAGGACGGGTCGACGATTTTAGCGCGCGTGATCCGATGGGCGCCGTCGATTTCGACGCGGTGGACGATGGTGCCGCGCCAGCCTTCGACGATGCCGATACCACTGCGGGACGCATGCGGCGCCGGCGAGGCTTCAGCGTATTCGGTTGGACCGGTGTGTGATTCGATCAGGTGACATGCCAACTTGGTCGACGCGGCGAATTCGTCGCGTCGCACTGTGTAGCGGGCCAGCACGTCACCCGCAGCGGCGTCGATCTCGGTGACGGGTAGTGCGGTGGTGGGGTGTTCGAGCCGCGCGTCCGTGCGATTACCGCTGGCGCGCGCCACATAGCCCAGGCACCCGAGGGCGTCAGCGTCTTCCCGGTGTAGGACCGCCGTCCCGGCGAACCTGTCATACACCACGGTGTTACGCAGGGTCAGATCGGCGATCTCGGCGACGTCGGTAGCAATACATCGCAACGCAGTGACATCCGGCAGCGCCTGCAGCGCGACCGCGCCCGGGCGGATGGCGCCACGCAGCAGCCGATGTCCGGTGACGGCCGCGTTGAGTCGCAGCAGTTCTTCGCGTATGCGTTGCGTGTGTGCGTGGGCGAGGCCGAACCCAACGTCGTTGGCTAGCGCGCCGAGATCGGCGACGTGGTTGTACAGCCGTTCGAGTTCGACCAGCAGTGCCCGCAGCCGGTGTACCTCGTCGGGAAGTTCCAACCCGAGCGCGTCTTCTATGGCGAGGCAGTGAGCGAGCGCGTGCGCAACGGAGGTGTCACCGCTGACGCGTTCGGCCAAGTCGACGGCGCCGCCGGCCGGCCGACCCTGGAAGAGCTTTTCCAGGCCCCTGTGGACGAACCAGAGTCGGACCTTGAGTCGCAGCACGGTTTCGCCGGCGACGGAGAAGCGGAAATGGCCGGGTTCGATCAACCCCGCGTGTACGGGACCTACCGGGATCTCGTACACCCCGGGTCCCTCGACGGTGACGAACGGGAAACGGCCACTGCCATCAAATTTGGGTGCGGACGACGCCGTGCTGCGCATGGGATGCCATTCCTCGGGCCAGTGGGCGTGCCGCACCAGTCGGCGCGCTTTGGGATGCCCGACGGGCCGGATTCCGTACAAGTCTGCCATTTCGCGCTCGAACCGGCTCGCCACAAACGACAGATACGCCAGCGATCGAACCCCCGGATCATCCTTCGGTACAACGCATTCGAGTTCGACGCGGCGATCAGGCCAGCCGGCAAGGAACAGGTAAACAACGCGAAAGTCGGCGGCGTCGTCGTGCGCGGCCACCAGGGCCAAACGAAACCCTTTGCCCAGCAGGCCTTCTGCCATTTCGGCCAGCCCGTCCTGAGATAGCCGGTGGCGCTGCCATTCACGCCTCACCGCGGTCCCCCGACGTCGATGGCCGCGGCAGTGAACAGGTCGGTAAGCGGGCCGGTGGTGACACCGAGGGCGATCGATGCGGCAATGCCGACGAGCAGGGCCGCCGCCACCGTTCGCGGGACGGCGATTTCCGGTCCGCCGGCCGGGGCGCCCAGCAGGATGCGGCCCGAGTTGCGCGCCAGCGCGGCGAAGGCAACCGCGATCAGCAGCATGCCCGCGGCGAGGGCCCAGGTGAGCCGGGCGTCGGCGAGTGAACGGACGATGGCCAGCTCGCTAGCGAACATCGCGAAGGGCGGCAGGCCGAGCAGCACGATCACGCCGACGGCAAGCGACACACCGATAAGGCGGGAGCGCCGCATCACGGCGCTGATGTCAGCGATCGCGGTGGAGTTGTGAGCGGCCTGCAGCTGGCCGCTCGCCAGGAAGAGGACCGTCTTGCCGATCCCGTGAGCGAGGACGTGCAGCAGCAGCGCGGCGATGGCCAGCGGGGTTCCGGCCGCCGCGGCGATCGCGATCAGGCCCATGTTCTCCATGGAGGAGTAGGCAAGCATGCGTTTGATGTCCGGTGTCACCGTCAGCATCAGGGCCGCGACCACCAGCGTCGCCAGCCCGATCACCAGCAGGCCCGACCGCATAAAGGTGGGCCCGGTGGCCGTGTCGATGATCGGTTTGACGCGAATCAATACTGAGAAGGCCACCGACAGCAGCACCCCGCTCATCAGCGCCGAAACCGGTGCCGGGGCCTGGCTGTGGGCGTCGGCCAGCCACGTGTGGAACGGAAACAGGCCAACCTTCGCGCCGTAGCCGATGAGCAGCAACCCGCCCGCCAGTCGAGCGATGTCGGGATCGAGTCCGCCGGCATGTGCGGTCAGCACGTCGAGGTTCAGGGCCGCGGCAGCCGGCGCACCGGCATGCTCGGCGGCGTAGTACAGCAGCACGGTGCCAAGAAAAGCGATGGCGATGCCGACCGAGCAGATCACGACGTACTTCCAGGTCGCTTCGAGCGCGGTGCGGGTACGGCGGTGCCCGACCAGGAAGGCGGTGATCACCGTGGTCGCTTCGATCGCGATCCAGATCACGCCGATGTTGTTCGCGCACACCGCGACAACCATCGCAGCCAAGAAGGCTGCCGTCAGGGCCCCGTACACCCGAGCACCGCGCATGTCGGTGTGGTCGTGCGCGAGTTCGGCGTCGAGGTAGCCAATGCTGGCCCAGGTGGCCAGTGTGGCAACGGTTCCGATGACGATCAGCATGGTGACGCTGAGCGCGTCGAGTCGCAGCAGCCCGCCAAACGCGAACCGGGTCCCCGATCCGAGGCGGAACGCGAGCGCCGCGCCACATCCGAGCACCGTCACCGCCGAGAAAACGACCAGTGTCGCGGTCGCCCGGCGCCATCCGGCAAGCAGGGTGGCGATCGAGGCGCCAACCGGGGTGAGCATCGCGGCGAGCACTAAACCGGTCATCAGTCGTGCAGCTCCTGCAACGCGTCCAGGTCGGCACCGCCGAAGGTACGAGACAGCCGGCCCGTCAGTACGCCGATCACGATGACCGCGAACAGCACGTCCAGCGAGGCGCCGAGTTCGACGATCAGCGGCACCCCCGCGGTGAGCAGAAACGCGGTGGCGGCGATCCCGTTGTCCAGCATGAGAAATCCCGCGGCCTGCGACACTGCATGGCGCCGCGTGACCATCACGAGCAGCGCGATGAGCACCACCGCGGTAGCGGCCGGGACCGCAGTGGTCGTGGCGGCGGGCTGCAGATTCACCAGGGGCCGAGCGGCGGCGAAGGCCGCCAGCGTCAGCGCGGCGGTGATGAGCAGCGACGTGGCGGTGTTCACCAGTGGGGTGGCTTCGCGGTGCGATTGCGACTCGGCGCCGACCGCGCGGGCCAGCAGCCGCGGCAGCACCGCACCCCGCAAGACCAGCACGGCCACACCGACACCGATGAGCGCACCGTCGCCGTCGTACAACCCGCGCAGGACGGGGATGGCCGCCAGAGCGACGCCCTGCCATGCCAGCAGACGGATGATGGCGGCCAGGTCGCGGCGCCACACGATCAGCACCGCGGCCAAGAGCAGCCCGCCCGCGGCGAGCTCGACCAGTACCGAAAACGTGTTGTACGTCATGTCGGCACTGCGAAGAAGTTGGCGGCGATGACTGCGAGCAGCGCCAGTAGAAATGACCCGGCCAGCAACTCGGGAACCCGGAACAGCCGCAGCTTGGCGACGAACACCTCGACGGTGGCCAGGAGTCCCGCCAGCAATGCGACCTTGCCCGCCACCGCTGCCACGCCGATAACGATGTCAACCCCGCTGGGCCGGACTCCGGCAATGCCCCACGGCGCGAACAGGTTTGCCAGCAGTGCCAATAGCACGGTGAGTCGCATCCCGGCCGCCCACTCGACCAGAGCCAGCCGCGGACCGGCGTATTCGAGGACCATCGCCTCGTGAACCATCGTCAGCTCGAGATGGGTGGCCGGGTTGTCCACCGGCAGCCGCCCGGTCTCGGCGACGATCACGATCACCAGCGCGGCGAACGCCAGCACCGCGGCCAGTGATACCACCTGCTCGGGATGAGTGATCGTGTGCGCCACCAGGGCACCGAGATTGGCCGATCCCGCCGGCATGGACAGGGCGAAGACCGCCAGCAAAATGGTGGGTTCGACCAGCGCGGCGATGGTGATCTCGCGGCTGGCGCCCATGCCGCCGAACGAGGTGCCGGTGTCGATGCCGGCCAGGGTCAACGCGACGGTGCCCACGAACAGCAGGCCGACCACGGCGAACAAGTCGGCGCTGGCATCCAGTGGCGATCCGGTGGCGACCAGCGGTGCGATGGCGGCAATCAGCAATGTCGATCCGGCGACGATCGCAGGTGCGGCCGCGAACACCACTGTCGTGCCGAGCGGGGTGATCTGTTGTTTGCCAAGCTGTTTGGCGATGTCGCGCCACGGCTGCAAGATGCCGCCGCCGACGCGGCCCTCCCAGCGTGCGCGCACCTGCCGGGTAAGGCCGACCACCAGCGGTGCCCCGGCCATCACGCTGCCGATCTGGACCGCGCCCGCGACGTAGGACAGGACGTTCATCGGGCGACCACCAGCACGATCAGCACGCCGAGCGCACCGTAAGCCAGATATAGGTGCACGCTGCCGGTGTGGGCGCGCCGCACCAATCCCGCTGCGGCTGCGACCGCCTGGATCACCGGCGCATAACAGCGTTCCTCGATCGCATCGGCGATTCTGGTGCGGTAGGTGATTTTGTCAGCCAGATACCGCGACTCGGCGGTGTGAGTGACTTCGATGTCGATGTCGGGGCGCAGGACGTCGTCGAAGACCCGTTGCAGCGGCTCGGCGAACGAAGTGGCCGTGTACTGCATCCGTGCGGTGAGGTCGTCTGCGCCACATGCCCACAGCGGCAATGTGGCGGGTGCCGGACGCCGGCTCCGACGCCAACGCGCCAGTATCGCCGCGGTCAGCGTGGCCACTGCAACGCCGACGGCGATCATCCCGGGGGCGATCGACCCCTGTAGGCCGGGCAGTCGCACCACGGCGCCGAGATTGGTGAATTCGACTGTCCGGGCAGCTGGTAGCGTGGCGACCGCTTGGCGCAGCGCGGGTGCGACAACCGCGGGTGCCACGGCCAGCATCAGGCAGGCCACTGCCGCGATTGCCATGCCGGCCAGCATGGTACGCGGTGCCTCTTGGGCCTGGGCGGCCTGTTCGGAACGCGGCCGCGCCAGGAATCCGATCCCGAATGCCTTGACCATTGCCGCCACGCCCACACCCGTGGTGAGCGCAACCGCACCCACTGCCAGCGGCGTGGTCAACGCCAGGACGGCCGCATGCTCTCGAGCCGTGTGGATCAGCGACTGCACCAGCAGCCATTCGCTGACGAAACCGGCGCCCAGTGGTAGCCCGGACGCCCCGAGCGCGGCCACCCCGAACAGGGTGGTCGTCGCAGGCATCCGGCGGGCCAGACCGCCCAGCCGGTCGAGGTCACGCAGCCCGGTTGCGGCCAGCACCGACCCCGCGGCGAGGAATCCGAGGCTTTTGAATGCCGCGTGCGCGACCAGGTGCAGCATGGCAGCGACCGCGGCGATCGTCGCCGGGCCGTGCGCGCCAGTGGCCGCGAATAGGGTGGCGGCTCCCAACGCCAGCGTGATCAACCCGAGGTTCTCGGTTGTCGAATAGGCAAGTAGCCGTTTGAGATCCGTGGCCACCGAAGCCTGCACCACGCCATAGAGCGCCGACACACCGCCGACGACCATCAACGCGAGCCCCCACCAGCGCGGCCCCGGGCCGAGCAGCTGC
>Ga0209040_10004626_pt1 | contig 10352 bp, 9 predicted proteins | sample BogFormECP12_OM3_FD_188240 | JGI IMG/M metagenome (GOLD analysis project Ga0209040, IMG submission 188240) | Bog forest soil microbial communities from Calvert Island, British Columbia, Canada - ECP12_OM3 (SPAdes) (version 2) | ecosystem: Environmental > Aquatic > Freshwater > Wetlands > Bog ... | reverse complement strand
CGCGGAAGGAAAAAGCCTGGATTTTTCTTCCCCTGGCTTGGATTTCTCTTCCTTAAGGCTTGGATTTTCCTTCCCTTGGCTTGGATTTTCCTTCCCCCCCTTCGCGCAGACGGAGAACTCAGCGGCCCCACGGAACTCCATGAACAATAACCTGAATTCGATGACGAGGGTCGAGAGTTCATCAGGGTGGGGCGACGATGGTCGCTCGGCTGCGACCGATGAAGCGAATATTCAGAACCTGCCCCGCGATCGCCGCCCCGAGCCGAGTGGAGAAATGCAACGGCGTGCAGCCGCGTATCGCCGCCATCATGGAATCGGCAAGCGCGGCGTCGTCGGCCCGGCCGCCGCTCGACCGTACGAAGACGATCTTCGGCTCACCTATGACGGCGCCTTCACGCGTGAAGCTGATGCGAACCGTGACTTGATCGTCATCGTGCGGCGGACGCCAGCAGGCGGCGAGCCCTGTCGCGCGGCCATGGACGCGGGTGACCGGCGACGGCGCTTCGGCGGGTTGCGCTCGCGCCCGAGGGCCAGCGCGACGATCCCGATCGAGGCAAAGCGCCGAACAGTCTGACGTCCCTGCATAGCGCCCTTGCCGCTAGGCCTCAGAGACAGCGATTGAGCAGGTTCTCGTAATATTCCTGCCGTCCGGACTTCGGCTTCGGCTCGATCTTCTGTTTGGCGATCCGCGCCGCGATCGAGTCCAAAGCGGCGCCGGATTTCAGCATGGCCTGCGCCTCGGGCGCGTCCCACCCGGCGTAACGCTCGGCGCGCAGCGCGTCGAACTTGCCGTCCTCGATCATATGCGCCGCCGCGACCAGCGCCGCCGCGCAGGCGTCGATGCCGCCGATATGGCCGAAGATGAGGTCGGCCGGATCGATCGACTGACGGCGAACCTTGGAGTCGAAATTGAAGCCGCCCGGCGCGATCCCGCCCGACTTCAATATGAAGTAGAGCGGTGGCACGAGCTCGGCGGCATTGTTCGGGAACTGGTCGGTGTCCCAGCCGGACTGATAGTCGTTGCGGTTGGCGTCGACCGAACCAAGCATCCCGAGCGAAGCCGCGAGCGCGACCTCATGCTCGAAGGAATGGTGGGCAAGCACTGCATGGCCGACCTCGATGTTGAGCTTGACTTCCCGATCAAGACCGAAGCGCTGCAGGAAGCCGAACACCGTCGCGACGTCGAAATCATATTGATGCTTGGTCGGCTCCTGCGGCTTCGGCTCGACCAGGATCACGCCATTGAAGCCGATCTTGTGCTTGTACTCGACGACCAGGGACAGGAACCGCCCGAGCTGCTCCTGCTCGCGACGCAGGTCGGTGTTGAGCAGCGTTTCGTAGCCCTCACGTCCGCCCCATAGCACGTAATTGGCGCCGCCGAGCTTGTGCGTGGCGTCGATGGCGTTTTTCACCTGCGCGGCGGCGTAAGCGAACACGTCCGGGTCGGGATTGGTCGCGGCGCCCGCCATGTAGCGGGGATGGCTGAAGAGGTTGGCCGTGCCCCACAGGAGCTTCACGCCGGTCGCCTGCATTTTCTCGGCGAAAACATCGGTCATCTCCGCGAGGTTGCGGCCGAACTCAGCGAGACCCGCGCCCTCCGGAACAACGTCGCGATCGTGGAAGGTGAAGAACGGAAAGCCGAGGTTCGTGAACATCTCGAACGCTGCGTCCGCCTTGGCGCGCGCGCCCTTCATCGTCTCGCCGTCCCAAGGCCGCTCGAAGGTCGGCGCGCCGAACATGTCCGTGCCCATCCAGGCGAAGTTGTGCCAGTAGCAGACGGCTGGACGCAGATGCTCAGCCATCGTCTTGCCCATGACGACGCGCGCCGGGTCATAGTGGCGGTAGGCGTAAGGATTGTCGCTTTTCAGTCCCTCAAAGCGCACCGGTCCGATGTCGCCGAAAAAGCGCTTGCTCATGGTCGTCTCCTCGATTGTTAGAAGTTCAAAAAATACGAAAATCCCGCACGAAGCGGGTCAGCGCCGCGAGCCCGATCGCGCAATCCTCGAGCGTGATCGACTCAAGCGGGCTATGGCTCACGCCGCCCTTGCAGCGGACAAACAGCATTCCGGCCGGACAAAGCTCGCCCATGACCATCGTGTCGTGCCCCGCGCCCGACGGCAGGATCCGGGGAGCGACTCCGACCGCCTCGACCGCTTGGCTAAGGCCGTCGATAATGCGAGGATCGCAGACAAAGGCATTCGCCTCGTGCGTCTTGGCCAGGCTCACGCTCACGCCGCGCGAACGCGCGATGGACTCAATTTTTTCCTTGAGATCCGCCAGCGCGGCGATCCGGCGCGCATCGTCCGGGGCGCGCACATCGATGGAAAATTGCACGTGGCCGGGAATCACGTTGGCTGCGCCCGGCCACACGTCAAAACGCCCAACCGTGGCGACGAGGTCGGCCTCGCCGCGGGCGCGCGCCTCGATCGCCAGCGCCATTTCCGCAGCCGCGGTCAGCGCGTCGCGGCGCAAGCGCATTGGCGTCGCCCCGGAGTGTCCGGCCACGCCGTCCACGGCGACCTCGAGCCGGGTCGCGCCGTTGATGGCCGAAACGATCCCGAGCGGCAGGCCTTCTGCCTCCAGCAGCGGTCCCTGCTCGATGTGCGCCTCGACGAAGGCGGCGACATTGTCGCGGCGGATCGCGTGCGCCCTTTCGGGATCGCCGCCGAAGGCCTTAAGCGCGTCGCGCATCGCGACGCCGCCGGCGTCCTTCTGGTCGAGCGCCGCGTTCGGATAGGTTCCTGCAAGCGCGCGCGAGCCGGTGAGCGTCGTCCGAAAGCGAACGCCTTCCTCGTCGCCGAAGGCCACGATTTCGATCGCATGATCGAGCCGCTCGCCGCGCGCGCGTAAGCTCTCGACGACGGCGAGCGCGGCGAGCGCGCCATAGTTTCCGTCGTAGCGCCCGGCGTCGCGCACGGTGTCGATGTGCGAGCCCAGCATCAGCGCCGGCGCGCCCGCACGCCTGCCCTCGTGTCGCGCGACGACGTTTCCGGCGGCGTCAATCCTCGCCTCGAGCCCGGCTTCCGCACACCAGCCAATGAACGCGTGAGCCGCGCGGCGATGCGCGTTCGAAAGAAAAACCCGCGTCAGCCGTCCAGGCTCGTCAGTGAAGGCGGCCAACGCGTCGAGCCGCCCCATGAGCCGGCGGCCCGCGACAAGATCGGCGTCGAAATGCTCAGCGCCCATCAGTTCTGAGCCGTCTCCAGCTTGAGCCACCGCGCGAGCGCGGCGCGCTCGTCGTCCGTCATGCCGCTGAAATTGTTCGGGGGCATCGCATGGGTCAGAATCGCCTGCTGGCGAATGGCGGGCGCGAAACGGGCGATATGTTCAGGCGTATCGAGGAGCACGCCCTTCGGCGCCTCGCCAATCTCCTCCATCGGCTCGGGCGCGTGACACATCATGCAGCGCAGCTGCACGATCTCGACGACCTCCGCGGGCGCCTTCGCCTGGTCGAGGCTCGCCTTCTCGGTCGGGAGCTCCGCCAGCCCCAAGAGTCCGCGCATGCCGGGCGAGGCGGTGGCGGCGAAGCCGAACGCGCAAAGGACGGCGAACGCGGCTGCCGCCCACGCCCACCAGGGCGCATGGTCGTGATCGAGGTGCCAGACGTTGTAGAAATAGCGCACCAGCGCGCCGGCGACGATAATACAGGTGACGATCGCCGGAATCGCCCGCGCATTGGAGAAGGTCGAGGGATAGTGGTTCGACAGCATCAGGAACAGCACCGGCAGCGTGATGTAGTTGTTGTGCGTCGAGCGCACCTTCGAACTCTTGACCCACTTCGGATCGGGCTTCTGGCCCGCCAACAGCGCGGCGACGCTTTTGCGCTGATTGGGCATGATGACGAAGAACACGTTGGCGGTCATGATCGTCGCCATGAGGGCGCCGGTATGGATGAGCGCGCCGCGGCCGGAAAAAATGAGCGAGAACACATAGCTCGTCGCCACGACGTAGCCGAAGCCGACCAGCGCGAGCATGGGCTCGTTCGAAGCGAGCGGGGAGCGACAGAGCAGGTCGTAGACAATCCAGCCGAGCGCCAGCGCCGCAATCCCGATCAGCGCCGCTTGCCAGGGTTCGAGCGCCATGACGGCGGGATCGATCAGAAACAGCGAGGATTGGCCGTAATAGACCCAGCACAACAGCGCAAAGCCGCTCATCCAGGTCCAATAGGACTGCCACTTGTGCCAAATGAGATGCTCGGGCAGCGAAGCGGGCGCGAGCAGGTATTTGCTCATCTGATAGAATCCGCCGGCGTGCACCTGCCAAGAGACGCCGGCGAGCGCCGGATCGTCGCCGGCGCGCTTGCGCAGCGAGGCGTCGAGATGCATGAAAAAGAACGATCCGCCGATCCACGCGATCGCCGCGGTCACATGCAGCCAGCGCAGGAGCGCCGAACCCCATTCCCACGCAAAGGCCTCAAGCGCCCCCATCAATCGACCTCCTCCGCGCAAGACCGACCGCCCGCGCGCTGAAGGCCACGATAGAGACCGCCGCGCCGTTTGGGTAGGGCGCCAGGCGCGCCCCTCAACGCGCCAATTCGCTTGATAACTCGCCCTTAACCCTATCGGACGCTTAACACTCTTTCGAGAAATTCGGGCTTTTTGAGCGTCCGACAAAAGCCCAAGTTTCGGCCGATTTGCGGCGCAGACCCCGCCCCGATGTCGTTCCCGCCGCCCGTCCGCCGCGCTTCCGCCTGCTCAAAAAAGGTTCCCCGCCCCCCATGAATCCTACTCCGGAGACCAGCATCATAGAGATGTTTTGGTCGGCCCACATCGTCGTCAAGGCGGTGATGCTCGGCCTATTCCTCGCTTCGCTGTGGTGCTGGACGATCATTTTCGACAAGACCCGCCTGTTTCATAAATTCAAGAACGAGATGGAGAATTTCGAGCAGATCTTCTGGTCGGGCCAGTCGCTCGAAGAACTCTATATTACGCTGTCGAGCCAATCGAACACCGGCGCGGCGGCGCTATTCGTGGCGGCCATGCGGGAGTGGAAGCGGTCGTTCCAGCAGGCGGCCGGCTCATTCCGAGGGCTGCATGCGCGTATCGACAAGGTTCTCGACGTCTCGATCGCCCGCGAGGTCGAGCGGCTCGAGTCGAACCTCCTCGTTCTTGCGACGATCGCCTCAGCCGGACCGTTCATCGGCCTGTTCGGCACGGTGTTCGGCATCATGAACTCGTTCCAGTCGATCGCGGCCTCGAAGAACACTTCGCTTGCCGTCGTCGCGCCCGGCATCGCGGAGGCGCTGCTGGCGACCGCGATCGGCCTTTTCGCCGCCATTCCGGCGCTCATCGCCTATAACAAGCTCCAGGGCGACGTCGCCAAGGCGCAGGCGCGGCTGGAAAGCTTTGCAGACGAGTTCTCATCGATCCTCTCCCGGCAGATGGATCATCATTTGTCGGTCGAAAAGGTCGAAAAGGTTTCCTGAAGCGGAGCGACGCGATGGCCATGTCTCCTGTTGTTGGCGGACGCAAGAGCGGTCGAGGGCGGCGCGGCGTGCCGCGCTACGGCGCAATGTGCGACATCAACATGACCCCGTTCATCGACGTGATGCTCGTGCTCTTGATCATCTTCATGGTCGCCGCCCCTCTGCTGACGACCGGCGTCTCGGTCGATCTGCCGCGGGCGAGCGCGACGGCGCTCAACGTCGAGCGCAAGCCGATCGCGGTTTCGCTCAACGAGCAGGGCCAGCTCTTTGTGATGGACGAGCCGATCGGCGACTCCGATCTCGTCGGCAGGCTGCAGGCGGCGTCGCAGAGCGACGTCGATCAGCGCATCTACCTTCGCGCGTCCAAGGTCGTGCCCTACGGGCGCGTGGCTGAGATCATGGCGACGGTGACGTCGGCCGGATTCAAGAAGGTGGCTCTGGTCACCGAGCCGATCAATCGATAGCCCGGAGCGGCTTTGGACGAACGGCGGTCATATCGGAGTCTGGCAGGCTCCACCGCGCTGCATGGCGCGCTGCTGGCCCTGATCCTGCTCGGTTTCGCTTCGGCCCCGAGATTCGCGGACAGTCCGGAATCGATCCCGGTTGAAACGGTCACGTTGAACGAACTCAACCAGATCGCCAACGGTGAGAAGGAGGCGCAACCCGCGCCGTCTCCACCGACACCGCCTGAGCCTCCGCCGGATCTGCGCGCGGCCGAAGAACCGGCGTCCACGCCGCCGCCGAAACCGGAGCCGACGCCGCCGCCCAAGCCGGAGCCGACGCCGCCTCCTAAAGTCCAGGCGACGCCGCCCCCGAGGCCCGAGCCGGCGTCCCCGCCAAAGCTCGCGGTCGAAGACGCGCCGATGTTGCCGCCTCAGCGGCCAAAGATCGTCGACACGCCGCCCGACCGGCCGAAGGAGCCTCAGCCGGAGAAGCCGAAGCAAACGCGCAATTATGACCCGAACGTGATCGCCAAGCTCATCGGACAGAGCCGGCCGTCGACGCCTGCGGTCGCTCCGACCCTAACGGCTTCGACGGCTTCCACTACGCCCCAAGGGCTGCCGCATCACGACGCGCCGCGCATGTCGCTCTCGCTGGCCTCGGCGCTCGACGCGTGGCTGACGGAGAGCTACCTCAATTGCTGGACGCCCCCGCCGGCCATGCCGGAGGGCGACACCTACGTCGCGCAAATCAAGGTGGTCTTCAACGCCGACGGTTCGCTGTCGGGGCGCCCGGTGCTGCTCAATCCGCCGACCGATCCGGCTTGGCGCGCGCACGCGGAGAGCGCGATGCGCGCGGTAAAGAAGTGCGACCCTCTGAAAGTCCCCGCGCAGTATGCGCCCTACTTCGACCAGTGGAAAGTCGAGACCATCCACTTCGATCCACGAGAAACCCAGGGATGACGGTCGCGTCCCGCCGTGCCGCGAACCGCCGTCTGAAAATGACCCGAAAGCGAGGACCGTTCCCCATGCCGACTTATTCAAGGCCCGTCGCAGGACTTATGCTCGTCGCGCTCATCGCGGCGGGCGTTTGCGCCGAGCGCCTCTGGCCGCGCAATGCGTCCCGGTCCGAGGAGGCTTCCAAGCAGGCCACGCAAGCGCCCGCGCCTGCGCCGCCCGCCGCCGTGCCCTCGGCGCCTGCCGCAGCGGCGGCGATCGAAGCGCCCGCGCGCATGACGCTGGCGCAGCAGGCGAGCTTCGACGCCTGGCTCGTCAAGACGTATCTCTCGTGCTGGAGGCCGGCGCCGCCGCCCGCCGACGCCGATCTTTACGTCGCGCAGGTGCGCCTCGCCTTCAATCCGGACGGCTCACTGTCCAAGCCCGCGAAACTCGTCAATCCGCCGTCAAACCCGGCTCTCAAACCGCAGGCGAAGAGCGTCATGCTGGCGGTGCAGAATTGCAATCCGCTTCCGGTGCCGGCCCAATATCGGCCGTTTTATGAGCAATGGAAAACCAAATCTATCCACTTCAATCCGCAAGTCGCCGCTCGATGACGCCGGGCGGCGAACCGACTTTGTCCTCCCGCGAGATCGCCCAATGAATTTCATTTTGTTAGTCTTCCACCGCTCCGCCCTCGCAGCCTTCGCGCTCGGCCTCGTCGCGTTCGCCGGCGCGCCCGCGAACGCCACGGGCGACATCTATGTCCATGCGGGCGCCAATTTTAAACCGGTCACCATCGCTGTGACGCCGTTCGCCGGCGAAGATACGGGTGAAAAAATCAGCGCTGTCGTCGCCGCGGATTTCGCCCGCTCGATCTTCCTTCTGCCAGTCAATCCGACAAGCTTTCCCGAAGCGATCGCCAATCCGGACGCGCCGCCCGACATGGACGCATGGAAGGCGGCCAACGCGCAATTCGTCTTGACCGGACGGGTGCTGCGTCAGGACGGCGGGCGCGTCACGGCGCAATTCCGGCTGTGGGACACGGCGACCGGCGAGCAGGTCGCCGGCCAGCAGTACACGACCGATGCCGCGAACGCGCGCCGCGTCGCGCACATGATCGCCGACGCCGTGTTCTCGCGGGTCACCGGCGAGAAGGGATTTTTCGATTCCCGGGTCGTCTTCGTCGACGAGAGCGGCCCGAAGGAGAAGCGGCGCAAGCGGCTCGCCGTGATGGACATGGACGGCGCCAACGTCAAATACCTCGGCGGCGGCGAAGACCTCGTCGTCACCCCGCGCTTTTCGCCTTCCGCCCAAGAGGTCGCCTATATGTCGTTCGGCGCCGGCGATCCCAAGGTGACGCTGCTCAATCTCGAAACCGGGCAGCGCGAGGCGGTCGGCAATTTTCCCGGCATGACCTTCGCGCCCCGCTTTTCCCCGGACGGCCAAGAGATCGTGATGTCGCTTTCGGAGGGCGCGAGCACCAACCTTTACACGATGGACCTGCGCTCGCGCGCCACCACCCGTCTCACCGAGAGTTCGGCGATCGACACCTCGCCGACCTATTCGCCGGACGGCTCGCAGATCGCCTTTGAATCCGATCGCGGCGGCTCGCAGCAGATCTACGTGATGAGTTCGAGCGGCGGCCCGGCCAAGCGCATCTCGTTCGGCGAAGGCCGCTACTCGACGCCGGTCTGGTCGCCGCGCGGCGATCTCATCGCCTTCACCCGCATCAAAGGCGGCTCCTTCGGAATCGGCGTGATGAAGCCGGACGGCTCGGGCGAGCGGATCCTGGTCGAAGGCTTCCACAACGAGGGTCCGACCTTCGCGCCCAACGGCCTCTACGTCATGTTCTTCCGCGACTCCGGCGGCTCGGGCGGCCCCAAGATCTACATGACCGACATTTTCGGCCACGCCGAATTCCTCGTGCCGACACCCGGCTACGCCAGCGATCCCTCGTGGGGCCCGCTGATGAACTGACCGTCTCTTGCGAAGAGAACGCGAGAGATGTTGGTAGCGCCCGCGCGCGGCTGGCGGAGATCGGCCCCCTTCCCCCCTCGCGGGCTACGGGATTCACACAAGTGATTTGCCATCGGCGATCGCATAGCCGTCGAGCATGGCGGCCAAGCGGCGCCAACCGTCAGCCATGGTTTTGGGGCCGGGCGGTTTGTAATAGCCGTGCCAGCCGCCAAGCCGCGCGGTGATCCAGGCGAGCCAGGAGAGGGAGCCGTGCGGGTGGGGGTTTTTCTGGCGCGCGGTTTTTCCTTCCAGCGTTTCGCCAATGGCGGCGGTTGCTTCGATCAGGCTTTGGTCGATGACGTCGGTGGCTGGGCGGGCGCTGACGTCGCGGGCGTCGGTGAGTTGGATGATCCGCGCAGCCGCGACGACGGCGAGGGCGGCGAGGTTGAACAGGGACCGGGCGCTCTCAACCTGCGTCTCCTCCAGAGCGAGCCCGTCGCGTTTGAGCACGCGGAAGACCTCTTCGATGCGCCAGCGCAGGCGATAGAGGCGGATGATCTCCAGGGCGTCCTCGGCCGTCTCGATCGGCAGGGTGGTCAGAAGCCGCCACAGCAGCGGCTTGGTCCCGGCGGGAGCGCCGATTTCGCGCGCCACGACCACGCCGATCTCGCACGACTTGGGATCGGCGCAGGCGCGCCCGGTCTTGGGTTTGGCGATCGTCACCTTGCCAAACGACACCGCCACGCGGGCGACCCGACCGCGATCGCCTGGCGCGCGCGGCTGGCTCGGGGCGACCGCCACATCGATTTCGAGCGCCTTCGGGAAACCGTCGGCCGTCTCGAACAGGAGGCCGCCGTCGAGAAGTTTGCGGTCGCCGCGCGCTCGCGTGACGAGATCGACGTTCGGCGGCCGGCGGGTGAAGCCTTGATAGATGTCGTTCTCGCGGTCGCCGACCATCACGATGGAGGCGGCTCCCGCGAGCCCGTGAGCCGCGGTTTGCGCGGCCTCGATCCAGCGCATGGATTCCTTGTCTTCCAGATGCCGCTTCTGGCGGTGTCCCTTCAGCTTGGCGGGCGGGCGCGTCCAAATCTTCGCCCCCACCACGCCCAGCACGGTTTCATCGTCGGCGTCGATGGCCACGAGCGGGTGAATGAAGAAGCCAAGGCTTCTCCCGTCGCCCGCCAGCCCCAGTCCACGGCGCCCCTTGTCGCGTCCGGAAAAGTTGATCTCGGTCGTGTCCTGCGCCACCACAACGCGCCGGCCGCGACAGGCTCGCGCAGTGCGCTCGCCAGCCTCCTCAAAAATCGCTTCCGGGGTCACCCGCTCCGAGCCGAGAAAGCGATGGGCGCTAATCTCAGCCGCGCGATCCGCGCCAAGCTTCCGAACCACCAGCGAGCCGGACTTCGTGATGCCCTCGAGAATCTTCTCGAACCGACGCGAAACCCGAATGTCGCCGCAAATACCAACGCCCATCATGGCCCCCCAAAAACCCATGGAGTGCTTGAATCAGCATTCTCCTCCCCGCGCCAGCCGAAACGACTCAAATGTGTGAATGCCGTAGCGTGTGGGGAGGGAAGACGTCCGCTCCCGAA
>Ga0209040_10004625_pt1 | contig 10352 bp, 9 predicted proteins | sample BogFormECP12_OM3_FD_188240 | JGI IMG/M metagenome (GOLD analysis project Ga0209040, IMG submission 188240) | Bog forest soil microbial communities from Calvert Island, British Columbia, Canada - ECP12_OM3 (SPAdes) (version 2) | ecosystem: Environmental > Aquatic > Freshwater > Wetlands > Bog ... | reverse complement strand
TTTTAAGATGCAGAGGATACATCGGAGGCTCGCAGGCGCACCGCCGTCCGGTCGGTTAAAAGTGACATTTTGTGATGGCCGTCACAGCCGACTCTGAAACGAAGCGCCAGAAAGAGCATGGACAAGCCCGAAGGGAGATGATCATGAACCGGTTTGCGATCTTGGCAGCTTTGGTGTCCCTCTGTGCGTTCGCAGCGAGCCCGTTGAAGGCCGAAGAGCCGACAACCGAAACTCCGGCAGCGGCCGCGACGCCCCTGCCCGGCCCGATGGCAAAGGCTGTGCAGAAGATGCCCTCCATGATGAAGAGCATGCCCGACATGATGCGGAACATGCCCGGCCCGATGGCAAAGGCCATGGAGAACTTCAAGGCGGAGGACATGAAATCCCTGATGGGCGGCATGTGCCCTACCGGCGACTGCAAGTTCGAGCTGCCGGTAAAGTAACCGCCGGACCGATCGGAGCCTCGTTCTCCGTTCTGTTACATTGGCGGAACGCGCCGGTCGGATCGGGGCCTATTGCTAAGTCCCTGTGGCCTTCGATGCGTTGCGCGCGGCGCACCTGCGTGACGTAATCGGCCGTCCCGCTTGCTGCTGGGTTGTCGTGTTTGGCCGGTTATGTTGGCATTAATGCGAATCCCGCTCGATTGGGATCGACGTAGGGTGGGCAAAGGCGCCGAACACCGTCGAGAGTTTAGCAAATACTCCGGCTCGGCGCCGTGCCCACGCGTCAGCAGGGAGCGTTGGCAGCCGCGATCACGTGCGCACGGCGCGCATAATGAAGCGCGTCGAGGCGCAGCTTTCGGAGTGCGCGCCTTTGCGCACCCTACAGCTGGATCGATTCCGCCGGGACAAGCTTTTAGATTAACTCCCAAGGGAGGATGCGAATGGCCGATGAGCTCAAGATAAAGGTCAACGGAGAAATGCGGCCGGTCACCGCTTCCGCGGACACGCCGCTTCTTTACGTGCTGACGAACGAGCTGCGTCTGCAAGGGCCGCGGTTCGGTTGCGGGCTCGCGCAGTGCGGCTCGTGCTCCGTGCTCGCCGATGGAAAGGAAATCCGCTCCTGCGTCACTCCCGTCGCAAATGTCGTGGGCAAATCCATCACCACGCTGGAGGGGCTGCCTGCGATTTACGCGCAGCAGAAGGGCCTGGCGCGGGCGCCCGCGCTGCACCCGCTGCAGCAGGCCTTCATTGACGTGCAGGCCATGCATTGCGGCTACTGCTACAACGGAATGACCATCAAGGGTTCCGAGCTGCTGGCGCAAAATCCCAAGCCCAGCGAGGCGGAGATCCGCGCCCACATGAACGGGCATCTCTGCCGCTGCGGGACCTATCCGCGCGTGATGCAGGCGATCAAGCTCGCCGGCAACACAATGGCGGGAGAGCAGCGATGACAATTCATAACGACTTGCCGTTCTCGCGTCGCGATCTGCTCAAGGGCGGCGGCGCGCTCGTCGTCGGATTTCATCTCGGCGGCATGGCATCGCCCGCGCTCGCCGCGCGCGGCGATGTCGCCGGCCCGCCCGATCCGGGCGTGATCGATACCTGGATTGCCGTGCACACCGACAACACCGCCACCATCTATCTCGGCAAGGGCGAGTTCGGACAGGGCAACACGACAGGTCTCCTGCAGATCGCCGGCGAGGAGCTCGATCTCGACATGAGCCAGCTCAAATGGGTTGCGCTCGACACCAATGTCACGCCGGACCAGGGTGCGACCACTTCGAGCTCCTCGATCCACCGCGGCGGGCCGCAGGTGCGCGCGGCCGCCGCCGAGGCGCGCTCAGCGCTGCTGGCGCTCGCCTCGACGCGGCTCGGCGTGCAGGCGGGAAGCCTCACGGTGACGAAAGGGGTCGTGTCCATTGACGGCCATCCGGCCCGGTCGGTCACCTACGGCGAGCTCCTCGGCGACAAGCCGTTCAACGTCAAGTTCACCGGCACGGCGCCGCAGAAGCCGATCGGCCGTTACAAGCTCGTCGGTGCGCGGGTGCCGCGCGTCGATATCCCCGAGAAGGCCAGCGGGAAATACGTGCACATGCAGCACCTGCGCATGCCGGACATGCTGCACGGCCGCGTGGTGCGGCCGCGCGGGCAGCGCGCCTATGGCGACGGCGCAAAGCCGCTTTCCATCGACGAGAGCTCGATTGCGGGCATCCCCGGCGCTCGGATCGTGCGCAAAGGCGACTTCGTGGGCGTCGTCGCGCCGGAGGAATGGGACGCGGTCAAGGCCGCGCAGGCGCTCAAGGTGAAGTGGCGGGAAAGCTCCACGCTGCCCGGCAATGCCGACCTGTTCGCGCGCATGCGTGCCGCCAAAACGACCGATACCGTGATCGCGGACTGGGGCGACGCGGCGGCGGCGCTTGCGAGCGCGACGCATGTGGCGACGGCGACCTACCGCTGCCCCTATCAGTCGCACGCGCCGTTCGCGCCGAACTGCGCGCTCGCCGACGTCGGGCCGGACGGCGCGTTGGTGATTTCCTCGACTCAGGACATCTACAACTCGCGCGCCATGCTCGCGGTGGTCCTCGGACTGCCGGTCGAGAAAGTGCGGGTGCAATATTGCGAGGGCTCCGGCACCTTCGGACGCAGCTGCTACGAGGATGCCGCGCAGGCGGCGGCAGTGATGTCGCAGGCTGTCGGCAAGCCGGTGCGCGTGCAGTTCATGCGCTGGGACGAGCTCGGCTGGGACGATTACGGCCCGGCGCATCTCGCCGACGTGCGTGCCGGCGTCGATGCGGGAGGCCGGCTCGTCGCCTACGAGTATCACGGCTGGCAGCACGGCTGGATGATCAACGAGACGACGCACGAATTGGTGCACGCGACGCCGCCGAAGGAGCTGACCAGCGGCCCCCCGTCCATCCCCGTCAACCGGATGAGCACCGGCTCCATGTATGCGGTGGCGAACCGTCGCGTCGTGAGCCACGCCGTGCCCATGGTCGGCTATCTCAAGGGAGCGCCGCTGCGCTCCCCGCTCGATCTCTCGTTCGCGTTTGCCTCCGAGCAGACCATCGACGAGCTCGCCTTTGCGGTGAAGATGGATGCGCTCGAGTTCCGGCTCAGCAACATCGGCGATGCCCGCTGGCTCGGGGTTCTCAACGCCGCGGCGGCGGCCGCGCAATGGCGGCCGCGCGTTGCCGCCCCCTCGCTGTCCCATGCCGAGATCGTCAGCGGCCGCGGCATCGCCCTCGGCACGCACCACGTCTCGTACGGCGCGGCGGTGGCGGAGATCGAGGTCAACAGGCGCACCGGCGAAATCGTGGCGAAGCGCGTGTGCGGCGCGCTCGATGCCGGCCAAGCCATCAACCCGGCGCTGGTCGAGAACCAGATCATCGGCCAGATGATCCAGGCCACGAGCCGAACGCTCAAGGAGGAGGTGCGCTTCGAGCCGACCGGCGTCACCAGCCTCGACTGGTCATCCTACCCGGTGCTGCGCTTCGCCGAGCATCCCGAGGTGATCCCGGTCGTCGTGCAGCGCCTCGACGAGCCCTCGACCGGCGCGGGCGAGGAAGTCATGGGCGCGACCGCGGCCGCGATCGCGAACGCCTTCTTCGACGCCACCGGCGTGCGGCTGCGCCAATATCCGATGACGCCGGAGCGCGTGAAGGCGGCGCTCGCTGCGGCAAGGACGTGACGGACGTATGCCGAAGACCCCGGATTATTTCGTTGGCAAGACGATCATCATTACCGGTGCCGCCAGCGGAATCGGCAAGGCGGCGGCGCTGATCTTTGCGCGTGAAGGCGCGAACGTCGCATGCGCCGACATCAACGATGATGGTGCGCGCGCGACCGCCGAGCAGATCATCGGCGCAGGAGGCAAGGCGCTCGCGCTGCGGGTCGACGTCACCTCGCGCGCGCAGGTGAGCGACATGGTCGAAGCGGCCATCGGCGCGTTCGGCGGCGTTGCGTTCCAGTTCAACTCCGCGGGCGCTGCGCTTGCGCGGTCGAAATTTCTCGATATCGACGATTCACTCCTGGAGCGGACGTTCTCGCTCAACGTGAAGGGCACGCTGTATTGCATGCAGGCGGTTCTGCCGCACATGCTGCGCAACGGGCACGGCGTGATCGTCAACATGGCGAGCATGGCGCATCGGCGCGGCGGACCCGGCTCCTCCGTGCATTATGCCGCGGCCAAGGGAGCGGTCGTCTCCATGACGCTCGGGGTTGCGCGCGAATTCGCGCAGGCCGGGATCCGTTGCCTGTCGATCTCGCCGGGCCCGATCCGCACGCCGTTTGCGGCCGCGGCGCAGACCTCGCCGGAATTGTTGCAACGCTTCCTCGACGACGTGCCGATGAAGCGCTTCGGAGAGCCGCAGGAGATCGGCGAGCTCGTCCTGTTCATGTGCTCGGATGCCTGCGGCTTCATGACCGCGGATACCGTGTACGTGAATGGCGGCGGCGGCTGGCGCTGAGTACAGCCAATGCCTTTGGTAGGTTCCGCGTCGCCCGCATGGAGCGAAAGCGGCATCGGTTCTTCGGGTTGCCGGAGAGAGTCCCGGATTTCGCCACCCCGCGGCGCGCTTCACGCGTTACCGGTTGGCGAAATCCGGGCTACGTTGTTACCATCATTTCTCCGCCAGGATGTTGATCGGCTGCCAATCCGGAGGAGGCGGCGATTGCAGGAGCTGCTTTGCCCGCTGCATGAACAGCCTGGACGGCGGGTCGCTATCGGCGATGCGTGCGAAGGTCTCCGCGGCGGCCGCGAATTCGCCTTTGCGCCAGCCCGCCAATCCGGCCGCATAGACTTGCGCCTGCTCCGACCGGAGCGGGGTTTCCTGCCCGGCCCGCGCGAGCGGCTCGTAGACGCGAAGCGGCTGCGCGCGGCCCAGCACGCGGATGGAATCGATCTCGCGCCATCTGAAGCTCGCGCCGGTGAGGCTCACGGTCGCCTCCGACGCCAGAATCGAGGTGCCATAATATTTGTTCGCGCCTTCGAGCCGCGACGCGAGGTTCACGACATCGCCGATGACGGTATAGTTGAAGCGCCGCCCGGAGCCGACGTTGCCGACCAGCGCCTCGCCGGAATTGAGTCCGATCCGGTGCCCCAGCATATGGCCCTTGAAGGCAGGCGCGGTCTTGTTGAGCTCGGCAAGCCGCTCGCAGCAGGAAAGCGCCGCCAGCACGCCCGCCGTTGCATGGTCGTCGTCCGCGATCGGAGCGCCGAACACCCCGACGATCGCATCTCCTATGTACTTGTCGACAAACCCGCCATGCGCTTCGATGATGTCGGTCATCGCCGAAAGATAGACGTTCATCAGCGCGATGAGGTCGCCCGCCGGCATGGTCTCGGCGAACGAGGAGAACCCGGCGACATCCGAGAAGAACATGGTGACGTTGCGAGCCTCGCCGCCGAGCGAGGGCAGCTTGCTCGAGCTCTGCATTTTTTTGATCACTGCCGGGGCCAGATACAAGGAGAAGCTGCGGAGCAGTAATCTCCGGTCCTTGTCGGTCACCGCCAGCCGGAATCCGATCATCACGAAGAGCGCGGCAAGACCCGCGAACAGCGACTCCAGGAGGGGCAGCACCAGCGTGTGCTGGAAGGCGGCGACGGTGGCGAGTGTCCAGGCCGCAGCGAGCATCAGAAAGGCCGCGACGGCGCCGACCGGCGGCAGCAGCAGAGCAGCGAAAGCGGGAGCGGCTGCGAAGCCCGCGGCGATGGCGCCGCTCTCGAGCGGTCCGGCCTCGACCAACGCATCGTGGCGAATGAGATTGTTCACCGCCGTTGCATGAATATACGGTCCGGGGATGGCACGCGGGGTGAAGTCCGTCGTTGGCGGAGCGGGCAGCGCGCACCGTTCGGCCGTCGGTCTCTCCGGCGCAGTGGCAAATCGCTTCGATGTCACCTTTCGGTCCTCGGCCTCGAGCACGGCGCCGAAGATCACGACCTTGCCGTTGAAATTGCGCTGGAAGAACTCCTTGGCCTTCTCGTCCCCGCGCTCCATGCAGGCGCGCAGATCGGCCAGCGAGTAGGTCGGAATGTCCTGCGAGCCACCCTCGAAATTGAGCGTCAGCGTATTCGGCGCGACGGCCGGTATGCGGTATCCGTCGAGTGTCATGCCCTGGTCGGGCCGCACCTGCGGCTCCGCGCCGAGCATGCGTGCGGCGAGCTCAACGGCCAAGGCCGGCACCGGCTTGCCGTTAACCATGACGGCCAGAGGGACTCTTCGCACGACGTCGTCGGCATCGGCGGACACGTTGAGGGCGCGGACGTTGTCCTCTTCTCCCACCGCCCGCAATTGACCCCACGCCGGCAGGATCGACTGCTCCCGGAGCAGAATCGCGCCGAGCACGAGCTTGTGGGCGCGGCCCGCCGCGTTGAGGGAACGCAGAAAATCGCGGTCGAAGCCGCGCAGCCGCGCGCCCAGCGTGTCCTCTCCGAATGGAATCTCCGACTGCTCGATGGAGGTCGGAAACACTACGTCGACCCCGATCACGCGCGCGCCGCCCTCGATGACCGCCGCGAGGACGCGGCCGATCTCACGCGTCCAGATGACGGTGGGCGAGTTCTTGAACGGGGGCGTGCGATAACTTTCCTCGTCGAGACCGATGACGACCGTCGGCGATGAGGAAGGTTCGTACCTGTTGCCGAACACGCGCCAGCGCAGCGCCGTCAATGCGTCGATGGACCAGCCGTGCAGCAGCTCGAACGGCGGCAAGACCGCCACCGTACCGGCGAAGAGAGCCACCGCAAGCGCTACGAGCGTATCGCGACCGCGTGGCCACTCCATCAGGATGCGGCGAGGGGCGGATCAGCTCGGGGAGCCGATCCGCAGCAGCCGGCCCACAATCGGCGTATTGCCCGGCCTGGCATGCGGATCGATCTTGAAGACGATGTCGTGTCCGCCTTCGCTCGCCCGGTAGACGCCGCCGGCGGTGAGATTCCTGCCCCATTTCGCAAAATCATAGAATCGGCCATGCATAAGATGCTCTGGTCCGACATCCACGACGTAGCGCTCTCCGTCCCGATCAATTCGTTCGATCGACAACGGACCGGGGGCCGTCACTTCCACGACCGGGGATCTGCCGTAGAGGGTGAATTGCGGGCTGGAGGCGGAAGTCTCCGCCGGCGGCGCGCTGCGAAAGATCCGACCGCCGAACTGCGGCGCCTGATCGCCGGCAAGCAGCATCTTGCTCGCATCGCACGCGACCTTGGTCCGCACGATCTTGGCCCCTTGGACCTCGCTCTGATCGGTCCCGACCGTCACGGTGCCGCCAGTGATCGTCTCCCGCAGGCATGAGCGCATATAGCTTAGAACGATGGTGTCGCGCGGCCCGAGCGCAATGACCTTGCCCGCGTCCACATAATCCATGACCTCCACGCCGGCGGGAGTGCCTGTGAGGTTCTCGACCAGCGCAACCGTGACGGGGGCGGCAACGGCAATGGAGCCAGCCGCCATTCCGCCAGCGACCGCAAGAATTGCAATTGGAATTCTCATCGCACATATCCGATCTGTCGGGGACGACACCGTCCCTATTATACCTCCTGCCGCCTACCGGTCTCAACGGCATTCTAGGCCAGACACGAGCCTGAAAGTGCCCGTTGCGCGGGTTCGGTCGCTCAGCATGGTCGAAGCTCATTGGCTCCCGGCGATCCGGCCGCGCAGCATCAGGCTAGAGCATTGCGACGCCAGGATGTGTGATGGTCATCACACAAGGTCGCTTTTCCATCATGATGCCGCGAATCGGGGACGAGCGTGGCAGACGGGAGATTGGCTCCTGGCGGGAAGAGAGATTCGATACGGGCGTGGCCTGTAGATGGCGCCCAGTGCGCCGGGTTGCAAGCCGGGAGGTTCCGACCATGCTTGCGCCGCAATGCGGGCGCAGGCAGCTCAATCTGCGCGCTTTTGGCAAGATGCTTCATGGTTTTCCGCGGGAGGGTCGCGTGCGCGTCATAGGAGTGCTCGTTTCGGCACTTTTGCTCGCAGGGTGCTCAATTCCCGAAAAGATCGCCGCCCGCCATGAGGCCGAGCAATCGGCCGATAACTATAAGCAATGCATGGCCGCGAACCCGACTGCCCCGAAACGGTGTGAGGAGCTGCGGGTGTCCATGGAAGCCACCGAACGCAAGCGTGACAGCATAGACACGGACCTGAAATTCAAGCCCGCTGAGCCGGATCCCGACTACGGACATCCGCGCTAAAATTAGCTCGAAATTACTCCGGCCTCGGGTTCGCGGCACGGACCACCTGTGCCCATTTCTCGGTCTCGTGAGAGATGAGCGTTCCGAAATCGGCCGCTGAACCGGTCAGCGCCGTGCCCCCAGCTCGCCGAGACGCCTATTGAGGTTGGAATCGGCAAGGCCGGCGTTGATCGCCCCGTTGAGCCGCTCGACGATGTCGGCCGGCGTGTTGCGGGGCGCCGCGATGCCGAACCAGACGCTGGCCTCATAGCCCGGCAGGAATTCCGCCAGGCTTGGCACGTCCGGCAGTACCGGCGAGCGCGAGGAGGTGGTCACCGCCAATGCCCGCAGCTTGCCGAGGCGGACGTGCTCCACCAGCGAGGGCATACCTTCGAACAGGACTTGCGCCCGCCCGCCGATGAGATCGGTGAGCGCGGGAGCGCCGCCGCGATAAGGAACATGCAGCATGTCGACGCCGGCCATCATCTTGAACAGCTCGCCGGCCATATGCGGCGTGGTGCCGTTGCCGACCGACGCCATGTTGATCCTGCCTGGATTTTCCTTCGCGTAGGCGATGAACTCGGCAACCGTCCTGGCCGGAACCGACGGATTGACCACCATGACCATCGGAACGCGCGCAATCCCTGCCACCGGCGCAATGTCGCGGACGAGGTTGAAACTGAGCTTGTCGTAAAACGTCGCGCTGATCGCGGCCGAAGTGCTGATCAGGAGCAGCGTGTAGCCGTCCGGGGCTGAGCTCGCGACCGCCTCCGTACCGATATTGCTGCCGGCGCCCGGCCGGTTCTCGACCACGAAGGGCTGGCCGAGACGCTCGGAGAGCCATTGGCCCATCAGGCGCGCCAGGATGTCGGTCGGACCGCCGGGGGTAAAGCCGACGATCAACCGCACCGGGCGAGCGGGATAGGTTTGCCCGCGCGCCGTCGGCGACGCCGGCGCGACCGCCGCCGCGCCTGCGACCAAGAAAAGAAAACGACTCAAAAATCGACGGCGCGCGATTGCCACCCGTGCTTCCTGTTCCGAACACCGCGAGGAGAAGTTTTCCCTTATGCCGGCTGCGTCTGCATGGCGCCGCGATCCGCGGTCGCTGCCGGCGGTTCCACGCCGGCATCGATGATGGTGGTGCGGCGCATGTCGCGCACATGGCCGCCGGCGGGAAACGGCGTGGCGCGATGCATGGTGCAGCGGTTGTCCCAGATCACGAGGTCGCCGATGCGCCATTCATGGCGATAGATGAAACGCGGCTGGGTCGCGAACGCGATCAGCTCGCGCAGCAGCGCTTCTCCCTCCTCGACCGGCATGCCGATGATGTGCGAGGCGTGCGAGGCGATATAGAGCGCGTTGCGCCCGGAGCCGGGATGCCGGCGCACCAAGGGGTGGCGCGCGGGCGGACGCAGCCTGCGCTCCTCCTCGGTCGGCGTGTAGCCGCCGAGCCTGGCGCGCGAGTGCCAGATGGAATGCTCCGCAATGCGCCCTGCGAGCTTCTTTTTCGTCGCATCCGGCAAGGCTTCGTAGGCGGCGCGCGTGTCGGCAAACTCGGTATCGCCTCCCGTGGGCGGGACGACGCGCGCGTGCAGCATCGACCAGGCCGCCGAGCGCTGCCGGAACGAGCTGTCGGTGTGCCAGAGCTGATTGCCCAGCCGGTATGCCGCGCGGGCATCTTCCGCCTCGAGGAGGGCGCCGTTTTCATCGAGGTTGGAGACGTCGAATATCTCCCGGTGCCGCACCCGGGCGTTGAACCGGGCGACGCCGGATTTGCCCTGCATCGGCGGGGAGACTTCAAGCGGCCCATAGAGCTGCGAAAAGGCGATCTGCCGCTCGTCATCAAGACGCTGGTCGGGAAGCACGCAGACCGCATGCTCGTCCATGGCGCGCTCTATTGCGCGCCGCATCCCATCGTCGATCGGGGCGCTCAGATCGACACCCGTGATGCGGGCAGCGAACAGGGGATGCAGCGGCGTTGCGGACAGGGCCATGTTGCGTCTCCAATGCTGGATTTCGCAATCGACACTTTACGAGGCTGCGTGATCACAATCCAGTCGGGGTCGCCGTCGCGATTTGCTCGCATTGAAATTTTCAATGAGAATCGCTTGGCGAACCCGCGCCCGCTACGCCGCCCGTCCGCAATCGTTTCATGTTGTCGGCCTCCTCAAAAGGAAGCGCTTTTACGGAATCTCTTGAGTTCGATTGAGGAAGAGGCGGCAGAGCGCGAATACGAC
>Ga0209040_10004624_pt1 | contig 10353 bp, 9 predicted proteins | sample BogFormECP12_OM3_FD_188240 | JGI IMG/M metagenome (GOLD analysis project Ga0209040, IMG submission 188240) | Bog forest soil microbial communities from Calvert Island, British Columbia, Canada - ECP12_OM3 (SPAdes) (version 2) | ecosystem: Environmental > Aquatic > Freshwater > Wetlands > Bog ... | reverse complement strand
CTATCATCGCCGAACCAGCACCAACCCCACCGGGGAGACGCCATGCATTGGGTAATTTCGCGCGGCATCTCTGCGGTTAAGTCAGAAACGCCTCAGCGCCACGGTCGCACGAGAGGGTGAACAAGAGGTCAGTCTTGGACTTGCCGCCGATAGTGGTCACCGGGCCGCTCACGCTGATGGTGCCGCTTTGGAACTGAGCGTCGGTGAACATTGCCTTCCACATCTGCCTTGTCGGCAAGAGCAATTGACTATCGGCGGCGTCCTCGCTACTTCCCCAAAGTGCCCCGGCGGACTCCTTCAGCGTGTAGCTGATGGTGCTGGTCGTCTCTCCGGTGCAGTTGACCACTGGCGAGCCATCCATCTTAGTGGCGTTGGAATCGCCAGCGACTGCGTCGTGAACGACCTGCGCGACGGCGTCGTTGCTCACGGTGAACGAGGCTGGCGCTGAGTACGGTCGCGACGATGCCCCCGAGGACTTGAGTAACGCGTGGCAGGGCCGAGTGTTTGAACTGCGCCGGGCCAGCCCCACCCGAGACCGCACTACCTGACGACCCACGATCGTCGTGACTTCGCGGAGATCGTTTCCAACGCGGTAATCTGATTCTCGAGGCGTTGTATATCAGCGCACCCGAAGAGGAGATTCCGCCTATGGCCGGCCCCAGCGGTGAAGACGAAGTGACGCGCGCTGAACGCTTCATCAAGACTGCCGTCGAGATCCTGGGCGAAACCGGGCGCACCGACTTCACCGTGCAGGAGGTGGTCACCCGCTCCAGGACCTCACTGCGGGCCTTCTACCAGCATTTTTCCGGCAAGGACGAACTGCTGCTGGCGCTGTTCGAAAAAACCATCGCCCAATCGGCGGAAATCTGGCGCGCCGAGACCACCGGGCTGGACAGCACCGCAGCGCTGAAGATGGTGATCGACCGCGTCAGCCAACAACCGGAATCGAGTACCCAAGACAGTCTCAATCGGGCGCTCAGCCTCTACAACCAGCACCTCGCCGAGACCCGTCCCCGCGAATACGCCCGAGTGCTCTCCCCTTTGCATCAACTGATTCGCGACATCGTGGGGCTGGGCATCACCGAGGGCGTCTTCAATCCGGGACTTGACGTCGGGGCCGCGGCGGCGATCGCCATGCAGACGATGGTTGGCGCGCAGCGATTGCATTGGCTGGGCAGCGAATTGAACGGCACACCGATAGACGCCGGCCAGCTGTACGACTTCTGCAGCCGTGCGCTTGGCATCCGCGACACCGAAGAGGTGTCCGACGCGCCCTCGCTGGGTGAGCTGTTCGCTCTGATCGGGATGCGTCCGGCCACCCACAAGGGTGAGTTCGCGATGAGGATGCCGGTCAGCCCTCAGGTGGTCAACACCTCGGGCGCCCTTCAGGGCGGGTTGATCGCCACGCTCGTCGACGTGGCGGGGGGACAGTTCGGGCTGGACTATCTGCAGCCGGGCACCACCATGACGACCGCTGACCTCTTCGTCCGCTATCTAAGGCCGATCCGGCAGGGCTCCGCACTCGCGGTGCCCCGGATGCTGCGGTCCAGCCGGCGGGCGATGGTCATGCAGGTCGACATATACGGCGACGGCGATGACGAGCTCCTCGCGACGGCGACCGTGAGCTTCGCTGTGATCAACGGAACGACACCAGAGCTTCCCACCTGGCCGGACCCATAGGCGGCCACAAGGCCGGCTACACCTTGCCGCGCAGAAGTGGTAACGTCATTACCGCCTACAGAGAACCCAAGACTTCTGCAAGGAGATCGCCATGCCGTCTCGCGAACTTTCCTTCCCCGTGTTCGACGCGGACAACCACATGTACGAGCCCCAGGAGGCGCTGACCAAGTTCCTCCCGGACAAGCGCAAGCGTGTGATCGACTACGTGCAGGTGCGTGGTCGCACCAAGATCGTGGTGCGCGGCCACATCAGTGAATACATCCCGAACCCGACGTTCGAGGTGGTGGCCCGGCCGGGCGCCCAGGAGGAGTACTTCCGGCACGGCAGCGGCGGTAAGAGCTACCGCGAGGTCCTGGGTGAGCCGATGAAGGCGATCCCCGCCTTCCGCGAGCCTGGCCCGCGGCTGGAGGTCATGGACGAGCTGGGCGTCGACTACGCCCTGATGTTCCCCACGCTGGCCAGCCTGGTCGAAGAGCGCATGAAAGACGACCCGGAGATGACCCACGACGTCATTCACGCGCTCAACCAATGGATGCACGAGACCTGGACGTTCAACTACAAGGAACGCATCTTCGCCACCCCGGTGATCACCCTGCCCATCGTCGACCGGGCGCTCGAAGAACTCGAATGGTGTCTGGAGCGGGGCGCACGCACCGTGCTGGTTCGCCCGGCGCCGGTACCCGGCTACCGCGGCAGCCGGTCGTTCGGCCTCAAGGAGTTCGACCCCTTCTGGCAGGCCTGCATCAAGGCCGGGATCCCGGTCTCGATGCATGCCTCCGACAGCGGCTACTCCGAGCTGCTCAACGTGTGGGAGCCCGGCGACGAATTCCTGCCGTTCAAACCGACGGCCTTCCGCAGCCTGGCGATGGGCCATCGGCCGATTGAAGATGCGATGGGGGCGTTGGTCTGCCACGGCGCGCTGTCGCGCAACCCGGAGCTGCGGGTCCTGTCGATCGAAAACGGCGCCGACTGGGTGCCCCACCTGTTCAAGGGGTTGAAGGGCGTTTACAAGAAGATGCCCAACGCGTTCGACGAAGACCCGATCGAGGCGTTCAAGCGGTGCGTTTACGTCAGCCCGTTCTGGGAGGACCGGTTCACCGAGATCGTCAAAATGGTGGGCACCGACCGGGTGGTCTTCGGATCCGACTGGCCGCACCCCGAAGGCCTGAAGGACCCCATCACCTTCGTCGACGAACTTGCCGACTTCGGCGAAGAGGACGTCGCAAAGATCATGGGCGGCAACATGATGGAAGTGATGAAGGTCTCGAAGCCGGTCTCAGCCTGACCAAGTAAGGGTCGATCTATGGACGGAATCGACCCGTCCTGCTATACAAAGAACTTCGCAACATGCGAAGGTCTGCCTTCGAACACGTGACGGGCATCCATCGCGGCCACTAAAACGCGGCCGATTAGGAGTGCGCCATGAGTCTGGCTCCAGGCGAGCATTCCCAACCAGGTCTGACCCAGGTGATGTTGAGCACGCGTCTGATATCGGAGCTGGGCGATCCGCACAGCAAGTTGCGGGCTACCATCCAGCGCAACGGACCGGCGGTGATCATCCGCGCGGGTGGTGAGATCGACGCCTCCAACGAGGACACGTGGCGCCGGCTGGTCAGTGAGGCGGCCGCAGTCGCCGCCCCACCAGGTCCGCTCGTCGTCGACGTCAGTGGCTGCGATTTCATGGGCTGTTGCGCGATCTCCGTCCTGGCCGACGAAGCGGAGCGGTGCCGCAGTCGAGGCGTCGGACTGCGCCTGGTGAGCTGCAACCCTACCGTTGCCCGGATCATCGCAGCCTGTGAGCTCAGCGTCATACTGCCCGTTCATCCAACTACGGACTCCGCGCTGTCGCCGGCCGTGGCTTGAGGCCCCAGGACCCGCCCGGAAATTGGTGCGAGTAGCACCTGACACGCGTTGATAATCTGGATGATGCGCTTGGCGAAGTTGTCAGCGTAGCTATGTAGTTGTGTAAAAGAGGTCCGTAATCGGGTCCGGAGAAAGTCCTAGGAGGGACGGCCAAATGGCGGCCGAAATGGACTGGGACAAAATCGTCGGCAAAGCCGAAGACGTCCGGCGCATCTTCGAGAATGTCCCCGCGATGATTGTCGGCCTGGAGGGGCCCGACCACCGCTTCATCGCAGTCAACGCCGCTTATCGCGCATTCAACCCGACGTTCCCCACCGTCGGCCTGACCGCACGTGAGGTCTTTCCCGAGCTCGAGGCCCAGCAGGTTTACGAGATGTTCGACCGGGTCTATCAAACCGGTGAGCCCCAATCCGGCGCGGAGTGGCGGCTGCAGACCGACTACGACGGCTCGGGCATCCAGGAACGGTATTTCGACTTTCTCGTCACACCGCGCCGCCGCGCGGACGGGTCAATCGAGGGGGTGCAGCTCGTCTTCGACGACGTGACGAACCGGGTGCGGGCACGGCTGGCCGCCGAGGCGCGCGTCGAGGAGCTGTCCGAGCGATACCGTCACGTGCGCGATTCGGCCACCGTCATGCAGCAGGCGTTACTGGCTCCGTGTGTGCCCGTCGTGCCCGGCGTCGACATCACGGCGGAGTACCTCGTGGCGGCGGAGGACACCGCGGCCGGAGGCGACTGGTTCGACGCGATGGCGCTCGGGGATCGGCTGGTCCTCATCGTCGGTGACGTCGTCGGCCACGGTGTCGAAGCCGCGGCGGTGATGTCGCAATTGCGTACCGCCGTGCGGATGCAGATCACGGCGGGGCACACAATCGTCGAAGCGCTCGAGGCGGTGGACCGCTTCCACGAACACGTACCCGGATCGAAGTCGGCCACGCTGTGTATCGGCTCGCTCGACTTCACGACGGGTGAGTTCCAGTACTGCACCGCCGGACACCCACCGCCGTTGTTGCTGACCGCCGACTCGAGCTCACGGTATGTGGAGCCATCCGGCGCGGGTCCGCTCGGAAGCGGCGTCGGATTCCCGGTGTGCACCGAAATGCTCGATGTGGGCGACTCGATCCTGCTGTACACCGACGGCCTGATCGAGCGCCCAGGCCGTCCGCTGGTCGCCAGCACCGCCGAATTCGCCGATCTGGCGGCGAATATCGCCGGTGGTGCCAACGGCTTCGTCCTGGACTCCCCGGCGCGGCCCATCGACCGCATCTGTTCGGAGACGCTTGAATTGCTGCTCCGGTCGACCGGCTACAGCGACGACGTCACTCTGCTTGCGGCACAACGGCGTACACCACCGCCACCGCTGCACACGACGCTGGACGCGACGGTCCACGCCGCACGCAAGGTTCGCGCCCGGCTTCGTGAATGGCTGGCAGAGATCGGCGCCGACGCAGCCGACATCTCCGACGTCGTGCACGCGATGTCCGAGTTCGTCGAGAACGCGGTCGAGCACGGGTACGGCACCGAGGTTGCCGATGGTGTTGTCGTCGAGGCATCGCTGGCCGGCGATGGCAACCTGCACGCTTCGGTGATCGACCGCGGCCAGTGGAAGGATTACCGGGAACGCGAGCAGGGCCGCGGACGCGGACTCGCGATGGCCGAAGCCTTGGTGTCTCGGGCGCACGTGACGTATGGACCCGACGGCACTACCGCGACGTTGACGCATCGCCTGTCACGACCCGCAAACTTCGTGACCGACACACTGGTCAGCCGCTCAACTTATCAACGGGTAGTCGACTGCGAATTCGTCTCTCTGGTCGGCTCGGGAGAATTGGCCGGCCGTATCGTCGTCAGCGGTGACGTCGATTCGAACACGGCGTCCACCCTGGACCGTCAGATCGCCGTCCAAAGCCGCTCTGGCATAGCACCTTTGACGATCGATCTCAGCGCCGTGACCCACCTCGGGTCGGCGGGGGTCAGCGCGTTGGCCGCCGCCCGCGACCGGGCGCGCAGGCAGGGCGGCGACTGTGTGCTGGTAGCTCCGCCCGGGAGCACTGCGCACCACGTTTTGTCGTTGGTTCAGCTGCCCTTCGTCACCGGCGAGGCCAGCGGTGACGCCGAGGACATCTTCGCCGAGGAGTAGGGCCGCGCCGCGGCGACCTTGGCCCCACGGCCGTACGTGTCAGCCTGCCTGGCCGTGCCGCACCTGATTGAACGGCACCCCGCGGTCGGCGGCGTATTCCCGTGGGAAGCCCAGCACCCGCTCCCCGATGACATTGCGGGCCATCTCCGTTGTGCCGCCGCCGATGGCGACGTTCTGCCGAGACAGGTATCGCAGTCCGGTCTCCAGGCCTTCGCCGATTTCCCCTACCACGCCCGCGGCTCCCGCGATCGCCAGCGCGGTGTCCATATCCAGGGTCACCGTCTCGGAGTGGAAGAGTCTGATGAGCGTTCCGGCGGCCGGGGGCAGTACACCGTCTCTGACATTGCGGTACACGTGATCGATCAGCTGGTCGGCTACCGCCCGGTGCACCAGGGCCCGGCCCGCCATTTCGTGCACGCGTTCGTTGTCGGCCTGGCCGGTCTTCTCCGCAAGGGCAACGTAGTCAACGGGATTCGAGGTGCCGCCCTCGCTGCCGCTGCCACTGGAGAACTCCGAGCCCTGCCCGACCGCCCGGCGTTCGTGATAAAGCTGCCGCGAAGCCACCGCCCAGCCGCCGTTGACCTCGCCGACGACGGCGTCGTCGCCGACGTCGACGCCGTCGAGGAACTCCTCGCAGAACTCGGTGGAGCCGGTCAGCTGGGTGATGCGCCGCAACGTGATTCCCGGGTGCGCGATGGGCACCAGGAACATGGTCAGGCCGTCGTGCTTGGGCACGTCCCATTTGGTGCGGGCCAGACAGAGTCCGTAGTCGGCGGCGAACGCGCTGGTGCTCCAGGTTTTGGCGCCGTTGATCACCCACCGGTCGCCCTGTCGTTCGGCCCGGGTGATCACACCGGCCAGGTCGGATCCGCCGCTGGGTTCGGACAACAGCTGCACCAGGATTTCGTCGCCACGCAGGGCGGCGGCGATGTGCTGCTTCTTCTGCTCTTCGGTGCCGGTGTCGAGCAGCGTGGCACAGCAGATGGTGAACGTGGGGGTGTTGAGGATCAACGGCATCTCGTAGTTGCGGGATTCCTCGTCGAATGCCTTCTGATATTCGTAGTCCAGACCCAGGCCACTGTACTCGCGGGGGAAACAGATGCCAGCGAATCCGCCTTCATAGAGCCACTTTTGCAGTTCTCGGGCTCGTTGCCAGGAGCGTTCATCGTCGCGCGGCGCGGCCGGCGGAGACTCCGGGTTGATGGCAGGCATGTTGTGCGCCAACCAGACTCTTGCTCGCGCAGCGAACTCCGCAACGGATTCAGTGGGCGTCATTGGCGTTTCCGTCATCGCGCCGACCGGCCCGCTTTCTCCGACTCGTACACGCGTAGGTTGTGCTCCTCCGGCGTGCCAAACATGGAGCGGTACAACGCAACCCGCCTGAGGTACAGGTGCAGGTCATGTTCCCAAGTGACGCCGATGCCGCCATGCATCTGCACACAACCCTGAACGATCTGGCCGGCCATCTCACCCACGTAGGACTTGGCGATACTGGCCGACAGGCCCGCTCCGGGTGCGCGGGCCGCAACGTCGGAGACCGCCGCGGCCGTGGTCGCGCGGCAGGCTTCCAGCCACATCTTCATATCGGCGAACCGGTGTTTGAGCGCTTGGTAGGACGCCAGGGGCCGCCCGAATGTGTACCGGTCCAGCGCCCACTGCACGGTGAAGTCGAACACCGTTTGCAGGATGCCGACCACTTCGGCGCACTGCAGCACCTGGGCGATCTGGCTCTGCCGGTTGATCAACGCAACGGTCTCGGCGGCGCTGCCGACCGCCGCGGACCGCTCCACGAGCACACCGTCGAAATGCACCTGTGCATATTGCTTGACCAGATCGATCGACTGCTGCGCCACGAACCGGACGCCCGGTGCGTCCGTCGGAACCAGGAACTGCCGAACCTCAGAGTCAGTTTGGTCGCAGCGCGCCACCACCAGCAGCACCGCACTCTGGGCGCCGGCCTCGACGCGGTCTTTGATGCCGTCGATGCGGTAGCCGAAGTCGGTCGGGGTCGCAGTCACCGACGGATCCAGCGGTGACCAGCCCCGGCCCGGCTCAGACACCGCCCACGACGCCACCGTTTCACCGGACATCAGCGACTCGATGACGGCGGTGCGCGCTTGCCACTCGGTGCAGTCGACCAGCCCCGCGAGCACGACGCTGACCGGGCAGAGCGGTCCAGGTGCCACTGTCTTGCCGAGCTGTTCGGCGACCATGGCCAGATCCGCAACGCCGCTGCCTGAGACGCTGCCGCCGCCCAGCTCCTCCGGAACGAGCAGACCCGTCCATCCAAGCTCAGCGGCCCGCCGCCACCATGCCGGGTCAAAGGACGCACCGGTGGCGTGCAACTCCCGGACATAGCGCAATGGGGCCTCTTTTTGCAGAAAGGCCTGAGTGGTTGAGGCGAAAAGTATCTTTTCGGGAGAGTCGACAGCGGTCATGGTGCCGGGGGGTTCTTCCTTGGGTGGATTATCATCCGCCTCATCGATCTTCGTCGGAGTTCGGTGGCGACTCTGATGGTAGCAATGGCCGATACGGTAAGAGATACCGGAGTTCAGTCGATAACGACGTTGATCTCAGGTTCCGCGCTGTTATACTCGAGCGCCTCGCCACGCTGTTACGCCGTGAACGCGCGCCGTAGTGTCTGAGCGTGCAGGGCGCGGTTCTCCTGGGAGACAACCCAATCCGGCACCACTGAGTCGAAGCCGTTGAATGTTGCTGCGACAACGTGCAACTCAGTGTGGACGTAGGCATGCAGCAGCCGATTGGCGTAGTCGATGGCTTCGTCTCGGCACGGGTCAATCTCGGAGCAGGTGATGAACGTGGGAGGCAGGCCCTCGAGGTTCGCCCGCTGCGCGGGGACGCGTTGACCGTTCGCACTGGCGTGGCCGAGGTAGTGGCCCCACGCCCGGCTGACGGCAGGACCGTTGAGGCCCGGCGTGCGCTGGAACTCGGGCCGCGACGGCGTGGCGTCGGAGTCGAGCATCGGCTGGTGCAGGATCTGCACCAGGATTTGCGGACCTTCCTCGTCGAACATGCGCTGGGCCAGGCCCGCGACGAGAGCGGCGCCCGCATCCCGACCCATCACGCCGACGCGGCTGGCATCCGCGTTCAGGTCAGCGCAGTTCTGGACCGCGTAGCGGAATCCCGCTTCGACATCGTCCAGCGCCGCCGGGCACGGATACTCGGGCGCAAGTCGGTAGTCGACCGACACCACCAAACAGCCGGCCTCCCGGGCCAGCTCCACGCAGGTCGCATGATCGGTGTCGAGGTTCCCGGTCACGAAGCCGCCGCCGTGGGCGTACACCACCAGCGGTGTTGCCGAATCGGTTTGGCCTTGATAAAGACGAAGCCGCAGCTGCTGGCCATCCGGACCGGCGATCGATCGCGATTCGACGGCTATGCCATTTGAGCCAGTGGCGTCGACTGCCGCGGCCCGCTCGGCGGCTACCCGATTGGCGTGTTCCCGCTCGGCGGGCAGTGACTCGACAAGGAATTCGACGATGCCCAGCCCGGCCGCGGTGTCTCGCAGCGCCGGGTCGATGCGGCTAAGGCCCTGCGGCCGTGTCAGATTCGTTTGCGTCATGCGTTCTTTTCTTCCGGCTCATCGTCCGGCCGTCGTCCGGGCCGGCTGGAAAACCCTCTTCAAGGTAGACCTGCGACTCTACGTGGTGAAAAATGCGGTAGTTTTCGCCCCGCGCCGTGAGCAACCAGGTGATCCAGCTCGCACCGGTGTGCACGGTGTCCGATTCCCTTCCGGTGAAGCTCCATCGGCTCAGCAGTACACAACGAGCCAGGCCACCGGCAAGCGCATCGGCAGACCACACTTGCGATGACACCGACGCGTGCTTGAGGCGACTGCCCACCCGCGCCCAGTGCCGGTTGAGCTCGTCGGTGCCGATCAACGGCATCGCGTACTCGTCACCGATGTACATCGGCTGCGGGTTATCGCGTTCCCATAAGTCGGCCACGCCGACGACGTCCAGGGCCGACCATTTCTCGTCGTATTCGCTGACCAGTGTCGCCAGCCTGGCAGTGAGATCAGGCGATGACTTCACCAACGGCGGGCCGTTCTCCGGGGAGGGCCTTGACAGTCGGTGGTAGGCCGTAGAGAGCTGTCGCGTTGCCGCGCATGATGCGCTCCCGCTGGTCGGGCGGGAACCGGTTGATCGCGTACGTCGGCGAGTCGTAGCTCCAGTGCGGGTAATCCGTCGAGAACATCAGATTGTCGCCGAGGTCCATCATCTCCAGGTACTCGCGAAACTGGACGGTGTCGGCGTCTTCGAGCGGCTGGGTGCTGAACCGGACGTGTTCGCGCACATACTCCGACGGACGACGGCGGACCTGCGGCAAGTCGCGGCGGCGGGCTTCCCAGATCCGGTCCATCCGCGACATCACCGGCATCGCCCACGTGAAGCCACCTTCGACGAATACCACCCGCAGATCGGGATGCCGGTCGAACGCGCCGTCAAACACCAGGCTCATCAGGTGCGAGACGTAGAGCAGCGGCCAGGACGCGAAGAAGTCATGCCAGTGCGCGGGATTGCCGACGGGGTAGATCGGGATCAACTCGAACGGCGTCTGCCCCATCAGATGCGTCGCCACCGGAAGTCCGTTGCGGGACGCCGCCTCGTAGATCGGGTCGAAATGCGGGTTACCGAAAGGGATTCCGC
>Ga0209040_10004623_pt1 | contig 10356 bp, 11 predicted proteins | sample BogFormECP12_OM3_FD_188240 | JGI IMG/M metagenome (GOLD analysis project Ga0209040, IMG submission 188240) | Bog forest soil microbial communities from Calvert Island, British Columbia, Canada - ECP12_OM3 (SPAdes) (version 2) | ecosystem: Environmental > Aquatic > Freshwater > Wetlands > Bog ... | reverse complement strand
CGCCGTCGCCTGGAGTCGTTCGATCGCGCCCGCCGCGGCAGCCGACCCGACGGCCGCGCCGACCGGTGGCGCGTCTGTGCTCGGCACGTCGGTCGGTGCGCCACAGGAGGTGATCGGCGAGCTCTCGTCGCGCCTGTTTGCTGCTCTCGGCCGCACGCCGGCCGCGGACCGGCACAACACCGACAAGCTCCTGCCGTTGATCGATCGCTTGCTGTTGCCGCACTTCGACACGGAGTACACCGCGCGATTGGCGCTCGGCCAGCACTGGCCCGCTGCCACGTCCGATCAGCGGCAGCATTTCGCAACGGCGTTTTACCAGCGGCTGCTCAGAACCTATGTCGGCGCCGTGTCCGACTGGACTCCCGAACGGTTCAAGCTGCTTCCGCAGCGCAGCGATGCCGCGGCCCTGCAGGTCATCGTGCATACACAGGTCACGAATCCGGCGGGCGTGATCGTTCCGGTCGACTATCGACTGCGTCAAACGACCGATGGCTGGAAGATTTTCGATGTGATCGTCGAAGGCGTTTCCTATGTGCGCAGCTACCACGATGACATCGATGCGGACGTCTCCAGGAATGGGCTGAACGCCACGATCGCGCGGCTCGAACGGCACGATACCGCTTCCTCGGCGCACGAGCGGTCTACGAACTGAGGCCCGTTCAGAGCCTTGCACCAAACTTCGGGCAGGGGCATCATCAAAATTCAGGGATGGGATAACACGCATGGCGATGGCCAACCAATTGTGGATGGATGCCGGCTTCATGCTGTCCCACTGGGAGATTCGTCCGCGCCACGGGACCTTGCGGCGCCTGGACGATGGGATCTCGGAACCGATCCGCGTCGAGCCCCGGGTCATGGCGGTACTCGTCTGTCTCGCACATCACGCCGGCGAGGTCGTGACACGTGATGAGTTCGGTGCCGATGTTTGGGGCGGTCGTATCGTCACCGATGAAGCGCTTTCCCGTTGTATTTCGGTGCTACGCCAAGTCCTTGGCGACGATTCGCGCGAACCGCGCTTCATTCGCACGATCGCGCGCATCGGCTACACGCTGCTGCAAACCCCGATTCCGCTGCCAGGCGGCGGCGAAGGCAAGGAGTCCTCGGCACTACCCGCCGACCCAGCGACCTCGCTCGCGCCAATTCACAGTCCGGCGCTAGAGCGCAGCGCCGCACCGTCCGCGCTCGAGCCCGCCGCACCTTCACCATCAGTGCCCGCGCCCCCGACCGCCGTGAAGACGCCGAGCGCGCCACCCGGCGTCGGCGCGTGGGGCGCAGATCCACGCGGCGCAGGGTCACTCGGGGTTTGGGGTGTCCGCCTGCGGCGTCCGGCGCCGGTAGCGATCGGTGCGATCGCCTTGAGCATCGCCGGCCTATTTTTCTTCCTGTCGCGATCGATCAACCCGGATGCGAAAGCACCCCCGCCGCCGGTCCGCCGCCTGCTGGTGCTGCCGTTCGATACGACGGAGGCGAGTGGCTTCGGGCGCGATGTGGGCGTCGAACTCGCGGACGAAATTTCCGGTTCCTTGGCCAGCGTGGAGCGTCTGCAAATATCCGGCCGCACTTCGGCCGACATGCTGGCTGCCGAGCACTTGAGCGCGGTCGCAGCGGGCCGCAAACTCGGTGTCGACGCCGTGCTCAACGGTTCGGTTGCAGAGCGCTCCGGCGGCCTGCGGGTCGCGGTGCAACTGACCGCCACGAGTGATGCCCGCGTGATCTGGTCGCAGGTTTATGAGCGCCAGGCGGCCGACATCTTCGCGGTCGAAAGCAGCATCGCCTCCGCGGTCGTGCGCGAGCTCGTCGGGCTCCTGAATCGAGAAGGCATCGCCGGAATCCCCAGCGTCGAACCGCAATCTCGCGATCTCGAGTCCTATCAGCTCTACTTGCGCGGCGTGCATCAGGTGCGTCTGCGCGGCGAGGATTCGCTGCGCCTCGCCGTGGATTTATTCTCGGCAGCACTGCGCCGCGACCCGAGCTACGCGCGCGCCGAGGTCGGTCTCGCATCGGCCTATGCGCTGCTGCCGAGCTATTCGTACGAGGACCCCGCCGAGATGTATGCGCTCGCCGAAAAGTCGCTCGCAAGTGCCGATGAGCTGTCGCACACGCGCACCTTGAGCGCAGGAACACGCGCCTATCTCGGATTCATGCGCGGACAGTGGACCGAGTCGGAAACGGCGTTTCGCACCGCAATCGTCGCAGATCCCAATAACCCGGACGTGCGCCAGATGTATTCGCAGTTGCTGGGTGCGGTCGGCCGCTTCGATGCCGCGCTGACCCAGGCGCACCTCGCGCTGGATATCGATCCGCTCGCGCCGGTGGTCGTGGATCGGCTCGGCATACTCTATTTATGGCGGGGCCGCGACGCCGAGGCTGCTAGCAACGCTGCGGTTGCGCGCGAGTTGGGTCTCGATGAAGTCGTGAACCCGGAAACCAAGATACTGCTCAAGCTCCATTTGCACGAGGATGCAGAGGCGAGCGATGAGCTGCGGCGTCTGCAGCATTCTCTGCGCCGATCGGATGCCTGGATCGATCCGTGTATCGAGGCCTACCGACATCCCGACAAGCGCCCGGCCGCGATCGCGATGCTGGACCGCATTTGGGACGAAGGCGGCGTCACGGCGCGCGTGTACTTCGGCGTCATGGTACTGCTCGAATCGCCGGCTCGCGCCTTGCGCGGCTTCGCGGCCTTGCCGAGCCGCGGCGGCAACGACCTCGAATTTCTCTTTTCGGTGGACGCCGCCGCAGTGCGCCGCGATCCGGCCTTCGGCGAATTCATCCGCAAACTCGGCATCGAGGCCTACTGGGATCGCTTTGGGTGGTCGCCCGCCTGTCGCCGCGACGGCGCCCGTATCGTCTGTCAGTAGCGGCGCCCGGCGTCGGGGCGCGAATCGCCGCGCTCAGCAATTCCTCAGGAATTGATCGCCGGTCAGCATCAATTCATCAGTAATCCATCCGGCGCCACCGCTTCCGCGGACGCACGATTCCCATCGCGGAGTCCCAAGTCCGCTGGCTCGAGGAGGGATTCAAGATGCGCGAAATCGACGCGTTCGCGATTGCGAGCGAGAGCGGCGCACTCAACGCGACCGGCGGCACGCCCGTGGTCGCAGGCATCGGTCCGATAGCGATCGCATTCAGCGATTGACCGGCATCAAGGCAAATCGCCAATAGGAGGAAGGGATATGCGTATTCAGTTCAAGGATATGGATTCTCTGGCCGTGCTCTGCGGCCTCATCGTCTGCGCTCTGCTCGACGGCTGCGCCTCGTCGCGCGTGCTCAAGGCTCCGCTGCCGTCGGCGGCGCCGGATCTGGCGTGGACAACGACCTCGCCCGACGGTCTGACCGTCGAGGTCGATCAGCTGATCGTCCGCGATAGCGCGGGCAGCTGGGTACGCAAAGCCAACTGGGACGAGTATGTCGTCGCGATCAAGAACGGCTCGGCCGGCCCCGTCGAGATTCAGCGCATCGATTTGTATAGCAGCAAGCTGCCGGCGCCCGAGGAAAGCAGCATTTCCCGCGAGCAGCTCGATGCGCGAACCAGCGGTACGATGCGGGCGTTCAAAGACGCGGGCATCATCGCCGGCGTCGGCGTCGCGGCCCCTGCGGCCATGATCATCGGCGGCGTGGGCACGAGCGGCGCCTTATCGGCCTCCACGGGCGCGCTCGCCTTGGCGGCCGCCGGAGTCATTTTAATACCGATCGGTCTGATCGGCGGCACGACCTACGTCGTCAAGCGTCACCATCGCGACCAGCAAGATAAGGTGCTGATCGACCGCCATCTTGCCGAGAGCGGATACGCGGTTCCGGTCTCGATGCCGCCCGATTCGCAGCTGAGAAAAAGCGCGTTCTTTCCGATTACGCCTTCGCCGACGCAGCTCGCCGTGAGGTTTTTGGCCAACGGCAGCTCGCGCGACGTCCTGCTCGATTTGCCGGGGCTCGCCGGGCTGCATCTGAAGGCGCAGCGAGCCAAGACTGCGTCCATTCGACCGATCGACCTCAAATCCACGAAACCCTAAGGGAGAAACCAACATGACTCTGCGCAACCAGGCTTCCCACTTGTTTCTCGTCGCCGCTCTCTGCATCGGGGGAACCGCCGCGGCCGTCGATCGCGAATCGGGGCTCGTGCTCGGAGACAGCGATCCATTCGCCTGGGAATGATCGACGCGTCAACGGCTACTTGTCGCGGTGATACTCCAAGGCCACTTCGTCGACGGTCGGATCGTTCTTGGCCATGCCGTTGACGAGCACGATCGGTATTGGTCCGCCCATGACCGCGTTGGTGCGCGTCAGCAGGGGCATTTGTTGGGCCGTGAGGCTGGAGATCGAGAAGTTATTGGTTCTTTGGATCGGTATGCCCATTTTCTGCAGTCTCACCGCCATGTCGTCGGCTCGGCGGGCTTGTGCCGAGGGGCAATTGAGCGCAGCAAATATGAGCACCTTGTCCTGCGGGGCGCCGTCCGGCATCGCGATCGAAACGAAGCCGTTGCTGTCGGACGCGGCGGCCAACTCGCGATCGATGACGTCGCGTTCGTGAGTATGCCAAACGCGCACGGCGCCGCCGGCGAGCACGAGGCCGATCAGCATCTTGGCAACGAGATTCATGGCTCTGATTTCCCTGCAATCGAGAACATGCCGCAGGGAAGCTACATCGGCTGCGCGATCGATGAGTTGTTGCGCGTCGCAAACTGCCGTGCCGGCGAAACCTCTATCCAACCGTCGACCTGGCCCGAACTGATCGAGAAAATAATCCAGTTCTGTATATTTTTGACTGACGCCATGCACCAAAATGCGAATGCCAATACTTCTTATTATCGCTTGCAGTTGGCAGGGATCGCGCGCACTCTCTTTATCTGGTTCTACAGCGTGGCGCCTTGAGACTCTCGGCCTGCGACCGCCTCACGGGCGTTGCGCTCAATCACGACGTTTTCGTGGAGGAGTCGCGAATGAAGACCGCAATCATGACTGTATTGAAGGGCACGCTTTTGCTTGCGAGCGTCTTTGCGCCGTTTCTTGTGCTGCTCGGCGCCTATGTGCTTCTGCCGCATGGCGTCTATATCGGCAAGAGCCCGGACGCCTTGGATTGGATGTGGCTCATTCTGTTGGCCGGAATGATGCTCGGCGTCTACTTCCTCACGATTGGCGTGGCGGTGGGAAATAAGAAGATCACCCACTAGCGATTGTTTCGACATCCGTTTTGCGTCCTGGGCGAGCCGATTGCCGCCCAGGAGGCGCGGCGGATTCGGCGCAAAACCTGACAGTTGGTAAACCCTCGAGGGGGTTTAATTTTCCCGCGCGCCCGGAGCACAATGCACTCGACCGGGAGACGACTCAATGGCCGATCCGATGTCGATGAGCTGACGTGGCGCGCGCATTTACCAAGCTGGCCGTGAGTGATGTGGCAACGCTCGTGAGCCGCGCGGTACTGCCGCCGGAGGCGGCGGCGACTCTGGCCGGCTGCACCGACGTCGCCGAGGCTCTCGATCGCCTCGAAGCGGCCGGATTCGCCTCCGAGGCGGTGCGCGTGCTGGCGCACGCCTTGCCCAAACGCGAAGGCGTATGGTGGGCCTGCGTTTGTGCAGCTCATACGACGCCGCCGGACTTGAGTGAGACGGATGAGCTTGCTCGCATGAGCGCCGAGCAATGGGTGCGGCAACAGAAAGACGCGTTGCGCCGCGACGCGATGGTCCATGCCAAAGCCGGCGGCTTCATGAGCGCCGAGGCCTGGACCGGTGTCGCCGCGTTCTGGAGCGGCGATTCGCTGGCGCCCGCGGGCGCGAAGGCGATTGCGCCGTTACCGGAGCAAACCGGCACGGCGGTCGCGGCCGCTGTCACCTTGGCCTCGGTACGCGGCGACGGCAAACGTTTCACGGCGCGCTTGCAGCGTTTTTTGGAAAGCGGTCGCGATATCTTGTCGGGCGGCACCGGCCGCATGGCGCCCGAGGCGAGCTGATACGCTCAGGCGGCCGCGCGCTGCGCAGGCGGCGCTTCGAGCGCGCGCGTCAGCACGTCATCGATCTTGTCGGCCCAGACGAACTCGAGCTTGGCGCGCACGCTCTCGGGTATGTCCTCGAGATCGCGGCGGTTGCGTGCGGGCAGGATGACGGTACGAATGCCCGAGCGCGCCGCGGCCACGCATTTCTCCTTGATCCCGCCCACGGGGAGCACGGCGCCGCGCAGGCTGATCTCTCCGGTCATCGCGACGTCCGCGCGCACCGTGCGCTGCGAGAGCAGCGATGCGAGCGAGGCGACCAGTGCAACGCCGGCGCTCGGACCGTCTTTCGGAATCGCGCCCGCCGGAACGTGTATGTGAAGATCGCAGTCGTCGAACAGCTTCGGATCGATGCCGAGACGCTCCGCTTGCGATTTCACGAGGGTCACCGCGGCTTGTGCGCTCTCCTTCATGACCTCGCCGAGCTGACCCGTCAATAGGAGCCTGCCCGTGCCTTTGACGCGGCTCGACTCGACGAACAGGATGTCCCCGCCGGCCGGCGTCCACGCGAGTCCCGTGGCGACGCCCGGTGTACTCGTGCGCAGCGCGACATCGCTTTCGAAGCGCGCCGCCCCGAGGATGCGAGCAACATCATCGGCATCGATCGCGACGCGCGCGGCCGTGCCCGCGGCGATCGTGACCGCGGCGCTGCGCAACAGCGCGCCGATCTGGCGCTCGAGGCTGCGAACGCCGGCCTCGCGCGTGTAGGCGCCGATCAGCAGCCGCAGCGCATCGTCCGAGACTTCAACCCGATCGTCCGACAGGCCGTTCGCTTTTTGCTGGCGCTTGAGCAGATAGCGCTTCGCGATCTGCAATTTCTCCTCCTCGGTGTAGCCCGTGAGCTCGATGACTTCCATGCGGTCGCGCAGGGGCGCCGGGATCGAGTCGAGCACGTTGGCCGTGCCGATGAACAGTACCTTCGACAAGTCGAATGGAACGCCGAGATAATTGTCGCGGAAGGTATTGTTCTGCTCCGGATCGAGGACCTCGAGCAACGCCGAGAACGGATCGCCCTGGTAGCTCGCCGAAAGTTTGTCGACTTCATCGAGCATGAGCACGGGGTTGCGGCGCCCAGCCTTGCGCAGCGCCTGTGCGATGTTGCCGGGTAATGCGCCGACGTAGGTGCGGCGGTGGCCGCGAATCTCCGCCTCGTCATGCACGCCGCCGAGACTCACCCGCACGAATTTCAAACCCAAGGCCTTGGCGATGCTCTGGCCGAGCGAAGTCTTGCCGACGCCCGGAGGGCCGACGAAGCACAGAATCGGACTGCGACCCTCGGGATTCAATTTTCTGACCGCGAGGAACTCGAGGATTCGGCGCTTGACCTTCTCGAGGCCGTAGTGATCCTCGTCGAGGATTGCGCGGGCGCGCTCGATGTCGAGTTGCTCCGGGTCGATTTTCGACCAGGGCATCGCGACCAGCCAGTCGAGATAGCCGCGTGTCATCGAATACTCTGCGGCCGCCTCCGGCATCCGCTCGAGGCGCGTGAGTTCGCGCTGCGCGTGCTCCGCGACCTCGGGCGGCATCGCGGCCGCTTCGATTGCCTTCTTCAATTCGTCGATCTCGGCCGTGGCGGTGTCGGTTTCGCCGAGCTCCTTTTGTATCTGGCGCATACGCTCGCGCAATACCGCTTCCTTCTGCCGCTCGTCGAACGCCTCGCGCGTGCGCTCGTCGATTTGGCGCGATACCTTGAGCACCTCGATGCGCTGCGCGAGCAGCGCGATAACCCGATCGAGCCGCGCGCGCAGATCAAAGGTCGCGAGTATCTCTTGCTTCTCCGCAATCTTCAGATCCATGAAATTTGCGACCATGTCGGCAAGCGCAGCGAAGGACTCGATCCCGCGAATCGCGGCCGTGAGTTCGCCGGGTGCTTGCGGCAACAACTGCACCGCTTCGAGCGCGCTTTCGCGCAGGCGCAAACCGCGCGCCTCGATCTCGCGATCGATCGCCGTGGTTTCCGGGTGCGTCTCGATGCGCGCAACCAGAAACGGATCGCGGCTCACGTAGTCGAGCACCTTGAAACGCTCTTCGCCCTGGGCGATCAGATGGTGAGTGCCGTCCGGCGCGGTGATGAATCGTACGATCGACGCGGCCGTACCGATCGGATGCAGCTGATCGGGGCTGGGGTCGTCGACCGATGCATCGGTCTGCAGCACCAAGCCGACGCGCCGCTGCGTGCGCACGGCCTCCTGAGCCGCGGCGAGCGAACGGCTGCGGCCGACCGCAATCGGCTGCACGATGCCGGGGAACAACACCATATTGCGAACCGGCAGAATGATCAGCACGTCCTCGGCGTGGTCCGCGGGACTCAAACGCATGTCGCTCGCGTTCATGGTCTAACCTCCGTCAGACGCAAATGCAGGCAGCCCAGCTCGAGCCGCCGCTCGGCGAGCGCGTAGCGGCCCGGGGGCAGTTCGACGCGTCTGCGCATGCGGCCATAGGGAATTTCGAGACGAATGACGTCCATTCGTGAGCCTATCGCCCGCGATGCCGCCACCGCATCGATCTGCAGTCCGCTCGCCGTGAATTGCACCTGCACCTCTTCTGCGCGCACCCCCGGCAGCGCGACGACCACATGCACCTCGGATCCGGCCACGAAAATATCAGCGGGCGGCTCCCAAACCGCGCGCGCGGCCGGCAAGGCCAGTAAATCGAAGAAATGACGATGTCTGCGCTCCGCCTCGTCGAGTCGGGCACAGGCCTCGGCCCACATCCAGGATTCGCTGCGATAGAAGTTCATTCGAACCCGTATGAGGGGGGCCCGCCAAAATTCAAGCGCTGCGGCGCGACCGCGGGCGGTGCGACATGCCGTGGTGCGTCATTGTCCGCCGTCGACGCGCATTTCGTCGCCGCATCGACCCCTAGGCCGTGGCCGCGCGAGCGCGGATGTCGCGCTCGACGACGCTGAGGCCCCCGGCCGCCGCCGCGCCGAGCGGCACCCGGCGCAGTGCCGCGGCGACGCGGATCGCGGTCCACTGCTCATAGACCTCGGCGATGTCCGCCCGCGAGACCTGGGGTAGATTCAGGATCGATTCGCGATGATTCGCGGGCCGCGTCAGGTAATCGTCCGGCAAATAGCCGTTGTCCCGACAAAGCTGGAACAGCTCGGTCCCCGGATAAGGGTAAAACACGAAAAAGCCGAAGTCGACCGGCTCGAGCTCATGATGCAAGGCGATGGTTTCGGCCATTTCCGCACGGCTCTCGCCCGGCGTCCCGATGATGTAGTTCGCGGTCGCCATGATGCCGGCCTCGCGGGTCCATCGAAACACGTCGCGAAACCGCTGGTTGCTCGCATTGCGCTTCATGATCTCGCGCCGCACGCGCTCGCTGCCGCTTTCAACGCCGTAAATGATGTGCCGGCAACCGGCCGCCGCGAGATCGGCGAGCAGGCTCTGGCTGACCGTCTCGACGCGCGCATTCAAGGAAAACGGTACGGCGAATTCCTTGCCGTAGACCTTGCAGAATTCACGGACCCAGGCATGCTGGATCGTGAACGTATCGTCGAGAAAGATCACGTAGTTGAGCGGCCCCTGTTCACGCAACTCGGTGAGCTCGGCGAGCACGTTCCCTTGGCCGCGCCGGCGTCCATAGCGCGTCGTGTCGAGCGAGGCGTAGAGCTTGTCGTACATGCGCGCGGCGCAAAAGGTACAGGGAAACGGGCAGCCGCGTTGGGTCGTGATGTGCCGCACACCCCAGCGCTCGTCCATGAGGTCACGCGCGAGAAACGGCAGCGCATCGAGCGGCTCGATCGGATTTCGCAAGCTCGGGCGCGCGCCGCCCTTGGCCCAAATATTGGCGATCGTGTCATCCGCAACGCATCGCCCGGATTGCAGCGCCTCGACCAAATCGAGCAACGCCGCTTCGCCTTCGCCGAGACATAAGTAATCGACGCCGTCGTGGCGCAGGACTTCTTCCGGCGAGAACGTCGCATGCAGCCCGCCGACGATCGTCGGAATATCGACTAGTCGGCGCAGTCCACCGAGCACATCGCGCGCGCGCAGCCATTGCCGCGTCGTCATCGAGACGCCGATCAGATCGGGCGCGACTCGAGCGACGGATTCGGCGATCGCTGCGATCGGCTCGGTCGGCGGCACGCGCAAGAACGCGGCTTCGTGCCCGTGTCTGCGCAGCCAGGCTGCGAGAAAGGCCGGGCCCAGCGAGGCGACGGCCCAAGCATTTTCCGTATCGAGCTCGAGGAACAATACGCGCATGTCACGAGCCTACGAGTGCCGCGCACGGCATGCAATGCGCTCGCGCATGGCGGCTCATGGACGGCGCTTCAGCACCAGGATCTCCGCACGATAATGCATCGTGGCGCGCGCATGGACGCGGACTTCCCAGCGATGTTCGGGATTGCGCCCCACGACGTCGAG
>Ga0209040_10004622_pt1 | contig 10357 bp, 8 predicted proteins | sample BogFormECP12_OM3_FD_188240 | JGI IMG/M metagenome (GOLD analysis project Ga0209040, IMG submission 188240) | Bog forest soil microbial communities from Calvert Island, British Columbia, Canada - ECP12_OM3 (SPAdes) (version 2) | ecosystem: Environmental > Aquatic > Freshwater > Wetlands > Bog ... | reverse complement strand
GATGCGTAAATTACTTCAACGCCTGCGGATATGATACCGGTTGATCGGAGTCCGCTCTCTAGGAGAGGCGACAGCGCGGCGCCACCGCCACCGCCCGCGCCCAAGCCGCCTTGGACGGCGCGGAGAGCCAAGACGGCTGGACGACTGGAAGGCTCAGGTCGAACGTCTCTTTCACTCAACGGCGCGCCCACCCCGGCTCCTGTCGACAGCGCCCCACCTGAGCCCCGCCGCTAATGCTTTAATCGTTCTGACGATCTTATTTGCGCTGTCGACGACATAGTTACGATGCTCTTTGAAGAAGATACTTCGACGCACTTCCTCAAGGCTTCCCATGTCCCCGTGGACGGGACAGAGCACGCGCTCGATTCCTTTAAGATCGATGCCGTCATGCTCAACGCTGAGGCGCGCGCCGCACAGAGGGCAAGAGGCCCCGAATTGTCTAGGCGTGATATTGTCGTCGGACATTCTCTGGAATCGCATGTGCCCTCTTCAATGGCTGGCATGCGCGAAGGTTCGCTGCGAGGGTGAAATGCCAGCCCCTGCTTGTTCTATGCCTGTTCCAGCGGTCTCAGCAACCGCTTGCACGGGGAAAATTTCACGGACGGTAAATCACAGCCCCAAGCAGATACGACTCCCTGCGGCAAAAATTGCGCCGACAAAGACTGCGACAAGCAGTAACTATTTCTTTGTCGAAAAGGAGAAGGCATCATCGGCTCACTCCCTCGCCAGGACGCAACCCATTGAAACGCTCACAACGTCGAACAGAAAGCTCGACGACGGCCGGTAGCTCGATCCGGTCGGCGGGCGCCCTGTTGCGGGCGTCGTCAGCGCTCATTCGAAGAGCCCTGCGCCCCGCCCGCCGAACAGCCTGCCCGGCGAAGGGGCGTAAGCTCCCGGCGACGTCTTCGCCGGCGTCGCCTAGTTCGCGCTCGGATAGGCGGTGACCAGCACGATCCAGCCGTTCGTCTTAGCGGCCGCCATCAGGGCGCCGAAGGCGGTGATCGCGCCGCTGTTGAAGGTCGGGCGCGCCGAAAACAACCATGCGTCCGGAGCGGCGCGTCGTCGCGCTCCTTCAGAAACGATGGACGCAGCTTCGCGAAAGAACATGGGCATGGATCGATCATGCGCTGATGACAGGATCATTCGCGCTTCAGCTCCACCACAGGGAAATACAGTCCGAGCGATCGCCGGTCCCACCATCGGCCCATCGCCTTTTCCTCGCGGCCGGCAAAGGTGTAGTCGTAAAACTCTGCGCGCACATAGAGCGGCGGCTTGTCGGGAAAGGGATTTCTTTCCAGGAGCGCCGTCACGGTGGGCTCGTTCGCGAGCAACCGTTCCAGGAAACGCGTAAACCATGGCAGGTAGCGCGGGCTGTCCAGCGCTGCGAACCACATCTGCCAGTCGAGGCGCGGCTGATGCGGGATATTCCAAGGTGGGCGGCGCATGACATCGCCGGGCTTGTACAAGAAATCGTACTCGCGCCATTCAGCGCCGTCATTCGAGCCCTCGACGACGATTTCGTCGCGCTCCGTGGTCATGACCGCGAACAGGCCGTAAGAGCTGACGATATGCAGCGGTTCGATCAAGTTATCGACCGCCTGCGCCGCCTCTGGCGGGCTGCCGCCGAAGCGCTCATCCATCTTCACCAGGCTGCAGAATACGATGAGAGCCGCCAATGCGCTGACCAGAACTGTCGCCGCCCGTCGCGGCGTCTCATTTCCCGCCCGTGACTGCGCGAGCCGAATCAGGCGGCGCGGCAATGTCTTTCGCAGCGCCGCGTCATCGAACAGCGGCAGGCACAGCAACATGGTTTGGAGATTGAACCAGTTGTAATTGCCGGTGATGAGAATTGAGCTTTGCAGCAGCAGGATGCCGAAGGCCGAGAAAAATCGCAGGCGACGCGGGCAGAAGATCAGGAATGGCAGAATGAGCTCGACGAAAAACGCGCCGCCGGTTGCCACTCTCAATAGGCCGGGCGGCAGCTGCGCGGCGTACCACGCGAGCGGCGTCGGCAGCGGTTGGGTCAGAAAGTGATAGTTGAGCGCGGACAAATTCCACCAGTTGGGATCGCCGCTCAAAAGCTTGACGACGCCCGACATGAACATGAAGCGGAACAACAGCCAGCGCGCGAGCCATACACCCGGCGTCGTGGCGAAGCTCATCAGAAGCGCGACAAACCCAGCTTCCAGCAGGAACGTATCCCACTGGAAGCTCATGAAGGTTTGTCCTGCGTAAAACAGCGAGAGGTAAAGGGCATAAAGCAGAAACAGGGTCACGCGCGGCGCCAGGTTGATGACCAGCAACAGCGACAACCCGGCCCCCGCCCAACACACGGCCTGAATGGCGGCGTCGCTGGCGTTGATCCAGAAGAACATCGGCATCAGGAAGAAGCGCTGCGGCCCGAGACGGTCGGCGAGGTCGTCGACCATTTCGGCCAGCGGCAGGACGCCGTGGCTGCCGATGAGCCCTTGCGCCTGCACGGCGAAGGAGACGAAGGCCGACAGGTAGATGAGCCCGAACAGGCGCAGGAACAGGAATGAGACGAGATCGTAGCGCGGCGGCTCGTGGTTCCCGCCCCACAGCATGAGGCTGACGCGGAAAAAGGCGGGGCGGCGCGCGGCGATGAACGCGTAGGCCAGTTCCGAGACTGTCGCGAAACCGGGCAGACTTCTGTAGAGAGCGAGCCAGAATCCCTTGCCGCGCGCATGGCTCAGGGTCAGGAAACTGGCCTCGGCGGCGGCGGCGCGCTGTCCATCAGGCGCGATGAATTGCACCGCGCGCTGAAAATCGGCTTGCGAGATCGCCGGATACTGGGGCGCTACCTCCTGATACGGCCGGTATTCGACGGTGTCGCAGGTGAGCTTCTGCCAGTAGCGCGCCCAGTAGGCGCAGAAGCGGCAATCGCCGTCATAGACCAAGAGCGGCCGCGGACTTGCGGCTGTCGCTTTAGCGGCGTCGGCGGACTGAGTTCCGGATGTCTGTTGCACAAGACTAACGGCGACTGGCGTCGAGTCACGCCTCGACGCCTACGATCCTGGGCCAGCTTGACAGCCCTGGCAATCTCCCGGCGCTGGCGGCTTGCCGGCGCCAGCCCCCGACGCGGCGCCATCCCCAAATGGCGCTTTCGGCCCGCCACGGCGGTCGGTCAAAGGGGTGCTCGAGAATCAAGGACGAAAGGCCATCGACGAGGCGCTTATCGCGTTTTTTGTTGTTGGCGAAAATTCGCAGCTTCACGGCTGTGGGCCGTTGCAACGAGCCGTGCCGTCGTCAAACCGGTCTTTGCAGCGGCGCGGCGTGGATGGCCGGGACAAGCCCGGCCATGACGACGGCGGCTCGAAGCGCAACCGGAGGAAATCGGGTCCCGGACGAACGATCCTAGGCTGACGCCGGGCCTTCGGCCCGATCGGGAATGATGCGAGCGGCGACGATTGCGCGAATTTCGCTTAAGGTGTCGAAAAGGATCAGGGCCGAGACTTCCGGGCCAAGGCCGATGTTGACGCCGAATTCGAGGGTGCGCGTGATCCAATTGAGCGCGTCGCTCTGCGCCGCGAGCCTGAAGACTTCAGTCGTGTCGCCCTCGCCGATCGCCTCGAGGAAGGAACCGGTTTGGTCCGGGTGAGCGGTCACTACTTTCCGTTCTGGAGCCGGCCTTTCAGCGCGGCTCCTCACACTGGAATCACGTGCAACTGGTAGCACGAATAACAACCTACCTTACAACCGCCCGCGCGAACGTCAACCGGCGCGGGGCATTTTTTTGCATCCATCGACGCGTTTTATGGGCGCGGCCCGGGTCGCCTATAGTCGTGCGCGCCGCCGGGGTCCGGATTCCACGCCGCCCGAGGCAGGCGGTCACGGACAAATATATCTTGCGCCGTCCGGCGCCTTGAAACAGCCTATCGACTCCGGAAACACCATCTTTGGCAACCAAAGCACTGCGCTCGGAAAAAAGATCGCGAAGGCGATCGTCGCGAAGAAAATCACGTAAATCGGCAGTGACGCTCGCAGGGCTGCGGAGAAGCGGGCGCCGACGAACTTGGACGCCATGAGCAGCGACAGTCCGTATGGCGGCGTGATCAAGCCGAAGGCCAGCGTGATGATCAACACGATGCCCATGTGGACGCTATTGATCGAGGCCTGGTCCGCGAGTTGATTCACGACCGGCATGAAGATGATGATCGCCGGGATCGGTTCGATGAAGTCGCCGACGATGGTGAACACCGCCACCAGCAGGAACATGATTGCGCGCGGATCGCCGCCCGCCATATCGCCGATCCATGCCGAGACGACGATCGGGCCGCGCAGATAGGCCAAGAGCCAGCCGAACGCGGACGCCGAAGCGATGGTGATCAGCGGCAGCGAGTAGATGAGCCCTGCCTGCACGAAGTCGCCCCACACCGACCTGAGGTGGCGCGGATTGAGCGCGGGGATCACAACGACGAGAATGTAAGCGACGGCGACGACTCCGGCTTCCGTCGGCGTGAACCAGCCGGTCATGATGCCGCCGAGCAGGATCACGGGGATCAGCCCCGGCAGCGCCGCCGCCCGCGTCGCGGCGACGAGATTGCGGAAACTCGATCGCGGCCGGCGAAAGCCGACCGGTCCGAAAAAATAGCAGAACAGCATGAGGCCGAAGCCGACCATCGCGCCGGGCAGAATGCCGGCCAGGAAGAGCCCGGCGATCGAGACGTTGCCGACCGCGCCATAGACGACCGCCATGATGCTCGGCGGCACCAGGTTGGCGATGGTCGAGGCGGCGGCGATCAGGGCCGCCACGAACGCTGGGGAGTAGCCTTCTTGCGCCATCGGGCGGGCCATCGTCCGGCTGAGCACCGCGACGTCGGCCGATGACGAGCCGGACATTCCGGAAAAGAACATGCTGAATACGGTGGTGACTTGCGCGAGCCCGCCGCGGATGTGGCCGACCAGCGCCTGCGACAGTTCGGCGATGCGCACGACGACATTCGCCGACGTCATGAGCTCGCCGACCAAGAGGAAGAAGGGGATCGCCATCAAGGCTTCCGAATCGACGCCGTTGAACGCTTGCCCGACGATCGACTGCAACGAGATCGGCGTGAGCATCGTGCCGACGATGACGCCCGCCATCAGCGAAAACGCCACGGGGACGCCGAGATAGCCGAGCGCCAGGAACAAGAACGTCATGATCAGGAGGATCGCGCTGTTCGGCATCGGCCTAAGCGGCGCCCTTCGACGGCGAGGGCGCGAAGCCATGACGCAGGCCATTGACGATCTGTTCGAGGCTGAACAGCGCCACCAGCGCTCCGCACAGCGGGATCGGCGCGTAGAGATAGGCGATCGGCAGCATCGACGGCATGCGGAAACTGCCGAAGCCGGTCAGGAAATTCTGCCAGCCGTAAACGAGGAGGAAGAGCCCGACGCCCATGACGACAGCGCGGTTCATGACCTCGAAGGCGCGCCGCGTCGCGCCGCTCATCGCCTCCGTCAAGGCTAAGAGCTGCAGGTGATCGTTGCGCCGCGTCGCCACCGACGCCCCGATGAACACGCCGTAGATGAAGAACGCCGACGTCACCTCCTGCGGCCACAGCAAGGGATGGCCGACCACCCGTGCTGCGACATCGAGAAGCGTCGTCGATGTGAAACCGACGAGGCATACGCCGCAGAGCCGCATCAGCGCGCGCTCGAGCGCGTCCAGCGCGCGCCACTTCAGGTGGCGGTCGGCGGCGTGGACGAGATCAGCGCGCTCGTCCATCGCCCTATTCGATCGAGCGGCAGACCTGCAGGATTTTTTCCGCGTGCGGGCCGAGGCCCTTCGCCAGCTTATCCTGCAGCGGCTTGGCGATCTCGATGAAGCTCGCCTTGTCGACGCCGGTCACGACCTTGACGCCGAGCTTTTGCAGCCGGTCGAGCGACTTGTGCTCGAGCGCGATCGCCTGCGCGGGCTGCTTCGCGCCGACCTCGGACGCCGCGGCCTGCACCCAGCCCTTCTCCTCGTCCGTCAGCGTAGCCCACAGCTTATCGCTGACCCAGATCACGCTGTTATTGGCCTCGTGCTCGGTCATCGACAGCACCGGCGCAACTTCATAATGCTTGTTGCTGTCATAGACGTTCACGCCATTCTCGGCGAAGTCGACGACGCCGGTCTGCAGCGATGTGTAGACGCTGCCGAACGGCATGTGGACGGTTTGCGCGCCATAGGCGGGGAACAGAGTGTCCTCGGTTGGAGTCGCCTGAACGCGGACCTTGTAGCCGTTGAGGTCGCCGACCGAGGTCACCGCCCGCTTGCCATAGAGATCGCGAAGACCGAGCGTGGCGAGCGCCAGCACGTGCCCGTCCTTGACGGTCGCGTCGAACATCTCCTTGACCGCGGCGACCAGCCGAGGGTCGGCGATCGCCTTGATCAGCTGGTCCTCCGAGCGGAAGAGATAGTGGATGGACAATACGCCCGACTCCGGCGCGACCGTCGCCGCATTCGCGGTCGAGCTGATCATGAAGTCGATGTCGCCGGTGCGGATCTTCTGCAGCATCTGGGGCTCCTGCCCCAGTTGCGCGCCGGGAAACTGGTCGATCGCCATCGAACCGTGGCTCATCTCCATGAGCTTGGCGTTGAAGAGGTCCGCTGCGATCCCGTAGCCCGTCGAATGCGGCTGGTCATAGGCGAAGCTAAAATGGCGCGCGCTGTCCGCCCGTGCGAGACCGCCAGAAAAACCAATCGCGACGACAAAGGCTGCCGCGCACAACCGCCATCGGCCCATCCCGCTTTCCTCCCGCTCGCCGTAGCGCCGCCGCCCGCGGCCCCTGCGCCGCCTTTTCCTACGAGCGTACCCATCCATCCAGGCCATGTCCATCTTGCATCTTGGTGCTCTGCATCTGGATATCCGTGAGGCGCCTGCTCGCGAGTATTCAGGCAGACCACGGCGGCTAGTGGTCAAGATCGAACACTTGGTACCCGACTGAACGACGCAGTGCGCTAGATAGCGGCCATTCCGGGACGACTTGGGGAACGGGCCAATTCGACCCTTCGCTGCCCTCGCCGATCAGCGCCGGTACGGGCGGAGAACACCGGAAAACGGGCGTAGGCATTTCGGGCAGGATGCGCCATAAGCGGAAACTCTGGGATTGGACTGACTTAGCGCTTGAGCATCGCGAGCATTGTCCCGCAAGTTGCGAACATTGCAACCGCGCTGGAGTCGCCGCCATGTGGTCTCGCGTGCTCGCCCTCGCTTTGCTCCTGCTGCCGGCCCCCTCTCTGGCCGACGTCAAGGAGGAGGTAGCGGCCCTCGCTCCATCGGGGTTGATGGTTGTGATCGACGCCGAGGGTAACGAGTTGGTGGCCCAGAATGCTGACGAGCCCTTCGTCCCGGCCTCAGTCGTCAAGATCGTGACGGCTTGGCTGGCGGTGGAGGCGCTGGGCGGGGACTACGGCTTCGAGACCCGCTTCTACCTCGACAACAAGCGGGTGCTCTACGTGCGCGGAGGCGGCGATCCTTACCTGACCTCAGAGGAGCTGGCGCCGCTCGCGACCGATCTGGTCGCAAAAGTCGGCAAGGCGCCGATCACGCGCATCGTGGTTGACGCCAGCTACTATCCTTCGAACCTACGCATCCCGGGCATCGAGGATGATGACGAGGCCTACGATGCGCTGAATTCGGCGCTGGCGGTGAATTTCAACACTGTCTACGCTGTGCGCAGCGGCAATAAGGTGCGCTCCGCGGAGGAGCAGACTCCGATCACTCCGCTCGCGATCGCTCGGTTCCGCGCGAAGGGTCCGGACGGAGAAGGCCGCATCAGTCTTGGCCAGGATCCCTCGTTCGGCCTCCAATACGCCGGCGAGCTGATCGCCGCGTTCATCGGGCGGGCCGGCGGCAGCGTGAAAGGCGAAATCTCGGTCGGAACCGTGCCCAAGGGACTGGAGCCGATCTACGTTCACCGACAGCCGCGCACCCTCTCGGAGATCCTCGTCGAGCTGCTCCGCGACTCGAACAACTACGTCGCAAACCAAGTCTTCCTCGAGATCGGCGCACGCCGACTGGGCGGGCCGGTCAGCCTCGAGAAGTCGCTTGAGGTGGCGAACGAAATGCTCGCCGCGCACGGCCTTGCCGAGGCCATCCATCTTGAGGAGGGCTCGGGCATCAGCCGCGATAACCGCTTCACCGCCCGCGGCCTCGCCAAGGTGCTCGAGCTCTTCGCGCCCCACGCCGACCTGCTCCATGGCCATGACGGCGGAATGAACAAGACCGGCACCATGGATGGGGTCCGCACGCTTGCAGGCTATGCCGACACCTCACGCAACGGACGGGTGCGCTTCGTAATCTCGCTCCCGACGAACGATGAGATGCGCTTCCGCCTGCTCCAAGCTATCGAGTCCGGGCTTTAGCTGAAGCCTCGCTTACCAAGTTTATGTTTCCTCAGGCTCACAAATGTCCGCAAAGGGCGGAGACCCTGCCTTCCCTGGCGGTCCTTGTACGCCTGCTATCCCGCCCATTCCCGCCGTTCGGCCAACGGTCGCTCTCCGCCCAACTGAGCCGTCCACGGTCGCGATCCGCAACGCCGGCTCGACGTCGAGTCCGGTCCCTCGGCGTGGGAACCAAACGTCAAATCTTGACCACTAGGCGCCACGCGCTCATCGCCTCAAGCGCGAAGGCTTCGATGCGTTCGGCGGAGACAAGATGGCGTCTGGCGTTGGAATTGCTACAGTCGGCCGCGCGCCGACGCGCCGCTTATGATCGAGGGCGTTGTTGCGCCGTAGCGACTTTTCTCCCAACATCCATTTCGCGACAACCGACGATACGCTGAGGCGAGGCGGTCTTGAGTCCGAAAGCGCCATCCGACCCTCTGCAACGCTATCGCGGGCGGCGAGATTTCACCCGCACCTCAGAGCCCAAGCCTTCGATAGAGGTCGAAACAGGCTCGCGATTTGTGATTCAAAAGCACGCGGCAAGGCGGCTCCACTACGATCTTCGGCTTGAGCTCGATGGGGTCTTGCTGAGTTGGGCGGTTCCACAGGGACCGAGCCTCGTTGTCACAGACAAGCGTCTCGCGGTCCGGACCGAAGATCATCCCCTCAAATATCTTGAATTTGAAGGCGCAATCCCAAAAGGAGAGTACGGCGGCGGGACGATGATCGTGTGGGACCGCGGCGCCTGGACCCCCGCACACGATCCGCACAAGTCCTTGGCCAAAGGCCATCTCGAAGTCGAGCTCCATGGACAACGGTTGCGCGGGCGCTGGCATCTCGTGCGGATGAAACCCCGCCCGCGCGAAAAGACCGAGCCATGGCTCCTCATCAAGGCGGCGGATGAATACGCGCGGCTCCCGTCGTCCCCCAATATCCTCGAAGAGGAGGTCACCTCGGTGCTGTCCGGCCGCACCAATGCTGATCTGAATCAGCCCGAGGCAATCCGAGAAGATCACAAGAGGCGGTCCGAGATCGTTGCGGCGCGGCGCATCAAACTGCCCGAGCTTCTGAGCGTCAAAGGCGCCCGCAAAGGTCTTCTGCGCTTGTTTGTCGAGCCAAGCCTTGCTTCGCCCGCCGACAGGCCGCCGAACGGGGAGCGCTGGCGCCACGAGATCAAATTCGACGGTTACCGAATCCAAGCGCGAATCGACGGCGACGAGGTGCGTCTCCTGACGCGCAAGGGGCTTGACTGGACAGAGCGTTTCGCGAGCGTCGCCCGGGGGTTGCGCGAACTCAATCTTGGCTCTGCGATACTGGACGGCGAACTGGTGGTCGAGGATTCAGCCGGAATTTCAAATTTCGCTGAGCTTGTAAGCGATTTGAAAGCAGGCCGCCAAGATCGATTTCGATATTATGCGTTCGATCTTCTCTATCTCAACGGAGTGGACTTGACGAGCGCCGAGCTTGCCGACCGCACGGAGATATTGGCGAGGATTCTTGGCTCGAGCCCGCAGTCCGGAGCGCTGGCCTTAAGCGAGCACTTCTCGATCGAGGGCGCCACATTCTTTGAGCACGTCAGTCGACTTGGGCTCGAGGGCATGATCTCAAAGCGCCGTGACGCTCCCTATCGGAGCGGGCGGACGAAGGACTGGCTGAAGTCCAAGTGCGTCTTGAATCAAGAATTCGTCGTCGTCGGCTACACGCCTTCAACCGCCGCTCGCCTTCGCGTCGGATCGCTGGTCCTCGGGTTCTATGAAAAGGACAAATTGGCGCTCGCCGGCAGGGTCGGCTCCGGCTTTACTGAGGAAGAAGCGAAGGCGCTGTTTCAGACCCTCGAGCAAACCAGAATCAAAGCGTCGCCATTGGATCGAAAACCGCCCGCGGAAGCGGAAAAGGGTGTCCGCTGGGTCGAACCTCGCCTCATTGCCCAGGTCGACTATCATGGATGGACGAAGGATGACCTCCTCTGGCACGCATCGTTCC
>Ga0209040_10004621_pt1 | contig 10357 bp, 10 predicted proteins | sample BogFormECP12_OM3_FD_188240 | JGI IMG/M metagenome (GOLD analysis project Ga0209040, IMG submission 188240) | Bog forest soil microbial communities from Calvert Island, British Columbia, Canada - ECP12_OM3 (SPAdes) (version 2) | ecosystem: Environmental > Aquatic > Freshwater > Wetlands > Bog ... | reverse complement strand
GCGGCACAAGCACGTTCAAGGCTACGGTCAGCAGCAGCCACGCAATGAGTATCGGCACGGCGAACCTGCGGACGAACCGCATGAATTTCGGGCGGGCTTCGTCATCGGCGCTATGGGTGTTCATGCGGCCTTCACCAAGCAGGAAGTTTGGGCGTGGTGCCCGGCCGAGGATTGCTCGTCCTTGACCACACCGTCGACCGTGATGCGGCACCCGATGTTGTCGCTGTTGCCTTGTGCCACCACGTTGGCGATAACGGCCGGCACCGTCGTCGTGATCGTAAAGGTCCAGGGCAGACCGGTGAAGTTCGACTGTTCCGGCTGGGCGTTCTTATCCAAGTAGCTAACGCTTCCCGTGGTGTCGCCGGGCCCGTAAACCTCGTATGTCACCCGCTTGACATAAGAGGGCTCGAGTGGTTCGGCACTGCTGCCGGTCGCGGTAAAGATCGCGTCAGAGCCGAAAACGCCGCGAAGCCGACTGACGGCGACACCGCCGAGGGCAACCGCCACCACGACGATGAGCGGTACCCAAGCCCGGTTGAGAAAAGTCAACATTGAGGTTTCCTCATTCGTGGCCTCGTCCTTGTCGCTAGTAGCTTCACGCCTGCACCGCGGGGGTATCCAGGGCCATTTGGCCCCTGTGTTAGGTGACCTTTGGTGCAGGGCGCCGCGGACCTGTTCGCGAATATACCCTACGGGGTATGGTATAGGCCAGGGCTGTCAGGCACGGCATCAAGCGGCGCGGGCCGCACAATCAGCCTTTTGGCATCAACGAATTGAGCACATGGCGCGTCTGCAGCCGGATGTATTCGTCGAGGCTGTATAGCGGGCCTCGATGGCCGCGCAGCGGTACGGCGGTCGCGTTTCCACGTCATGGCCACCGATTTCGCCGACTATGTCGACTTCTAGATACCGAGATCCTTGGCGATGATCGTCTTCATGATCTCGGTGGTTCCGCCGTAGATCGTCTGGATGCGGGCGTCGACGAACGCGCGCGATACCGGATACTCCCGCATATAGCCGTAACCGCCATGCAACTGCAGGCAGCGGTCTGCGGTGCGCACCTGCAGTTCGGTGGTCCACCATTTCAGCCGGGCCGCCCTGGCTGCGGTGAGCTCGCTGGTCAAGTGCTCGGCGATGCAGTCGTCGAGATAGGTTCGTGCAAGATCGATTTCGGTGGCCAGCTCGGCGAGCACGAATTGGGTGTTCTGCAAGCCGGAGATCGGGGAGCCGAAGGCGTTTCGCTGCCGCACATATTCGAGGGTTTCGGCCAGTACCCCTTCGGCGGCAGCCACCGCACCCACCGCCAGCGAAAGCCGCTCCTGCGGAAGGTTGTTCATCAGCTGATAGAAGCCCCTGCCTTCCTCCTCGAGCAGGTTGTCGACGGGAACCCGCATATCGGTGAAGCTCAGCTCGCTGGTGTCCTGGGCATGCAGGCCGATCTTCTCCAGGTTTCGGCCGCGGGAAAAGCCCGGCGTGTTCGGGTCGACGACCAGTAGCGATAGCCCCTTGTGACGATCGGGTGCGGTGCGTACCGCGATGATGAACAGGTCCCCGGTCTGCCCATTGGAGATAAAGGTTTTCGCGCCGTTGACGACGTAATGATCGCCGTCACGCACCGCGGTGGTGCGGATCCCGGCTAGGTCGCTGCCGGCGCCCGGTTCAGTCATTGCGATGCCGATGATCGTCTCGCCGGTCACCACGCCCGGTAACCAGCGTTGTTGTTGTTCGGGTGTCGTCAGGTCGGTGAGATAGGGCAGCACGATGTCGTTCTGCAGCGAGATGGCGACAGCTTCGGCCGCCGCGCCGACCCGCTGGAGTTCTTCGACGACGATCGCGTTGTAGCGAAAGTCGTCGACACCCGGCCCGCCGAATTCCTCAGCGACTGAAAAGCCGAGCAGTCCAAGCTTTCCCGCTTCGGTGAACAGGGAGCGGTCCAGACATCCGGCCTTCTCCCAGCGTTCGTGGGCCGGGACCACCGTTTGTTGCACGAAATCGTGGACCAGTTCCCGGAACTGCTGATGCTCGGAGGTGTATTCCAGGCGTGCGCTCATTTGGATACTCCTGTCAGCGGAAGGCGTCCATACCGGTGATCGCCTGGCCCAGGATCAGCTGATGCATCTCCGGAGTGCCCTCGTAGGTCAGCACCGATTCCAAGTTGACCATGTGCCGGATCACCGGGTACTCCAGCGAAATTCCGTTGCCGCCTAAAATGGTTCGTGCGGTCCGGCAAATCTCGATCGCCTCACGGGTGTTGTTGAGCTTGCCGAAGCTGACCTGCTCCGGACGCAGTCCGACGCTGTCTTTGAGTCGTCCCAGCTGCAGCGCGAGCAACAGGCCTTTGTGCAATTCGACGGCCATGTCGACGAGTTTGGCCTGGGTCAACTGGAATCCGGCGATCGGACGATCGAATTGGGTGCGGTGGCTGGCGTAGTCCAGTGCGGCCTGCCATGCCGAGCGCGCGGCGCCCATCGAGCCCCAGATGATGCCGTAGCGTGCTTCCGACAGGCATGACAGCGGGCCTTTGAGCCCCTTCACCTCGGGCAGCAGGGCATCATCAGGCAGCCGCACGTCGTCGAGCACCAGCTCGCTGGTGATCGAAGCCCGCAGCGAGAGCTTGTGGTGGATGGTGTTGGCGGAAAAGCCAGGCGTGTCGGTGGGGACGATGAAGCCGCGGATCCCGTCGTCGGTGACGGCCCAGACGATTGCGACGTCGGCGACCGAGCCGTTGGTGATCCACATCTTGCGGCCGTTGAGGATCCAGTCCGACCCGTCGCGCCGTGCCCGGGTTGTCATAGACGCCGGGTCAGATCCGGCATCGGGCTCGGTCAGCCCGAAGCAGCCGAGCAGTTCGCCTGCGGCCATGCCGGGCAGCCACTGTTGCTTCTGCTCCTCGGAGCCGAATCTCCAGATCGCGAACATGGCCAGCGACCCCTGCACCGACACCATCGACCGGATACCGGAGTCGGCGGCCTCTAGTTCGGTACACGCGAGTCCGTAGTGCACGGCCGACGCCCCGCCGCAGCCGTAGCCCTCCAAATGCATGCCGAGCAGGCCAAGCTTTCCGAAGTGCTTAGCGAGTTCGCGGACAGGAAGATCACCGATTTCGAACCATTCCGCGACATGCGGAACGACATTCTCGGCGCAGAACTGGCGAACCGTGTCGCGTACTGCGATCTCGTCGTCGGACAGCGACGCGTCGAGGCAGAGCGGGTCGTGCGGGTCGAAAGCCGGCGCTTTGTCAGTGCTCATTGGCTCATCCTGCCATCGTCAGGCCGCCGCTCACATTGATCACCTGACCGGTGAGGAACGAGGCGGCGTCGGAAAGCGAAGAACAGCACCGGGGCGGCGGCTTCCTCCGGCCGGGCCAGCCGGCGAAACGGGATCGCTTTGGCCAGAGCCTCATTCTGGTGACGCCGTCAATCCTTAGTCGCACGCCACCTTGCAGTGCCATCTAGCGCGTTCATCGACGTGTATCGGCGCAACTTCGGCCACACCCCCGGGGCGCGGCGTCCTCGCCGACGATGAACAATTTGTTTATGGTGCGTCCGCGGCGGGCTCTGGGTTGGCTGTGCGTCGATGTTGCCTGTGTGCTGGTGTTCTGTGCCGTCGGGCGGCGCAGCCACGACGAGGGGCTCAACGTCGCGGGCATCGCGACGACCGCCTGGCCGTTTCTGAGTGGGACCGCAGTGGGCTGGCTGGCGGCTCGGGCTTGGAGACACCCGACGGTCGTGGTCCCCACCGGGGTCGTGGTGTGGTTGTGCACGGTCGCGGTCGGGATGCTGCTGCGCAAAGCCACCTCCGCCGGTGTCGCCGCCAGTTTCGTGGCGGTGGCCTCAACGGTCACCGCGCTGCTGCTGCTCGGCTGGCGGGCGGCGCTGCTTTTAAGTGCCCGTAAGCCTAACTAGGCGAGGCGTTGACCACGGGTTTCGACGGACCGGCGGACGATGATTCGCGCTGGCCGGCGCGGCGCGGCGTAGGGTCGGCGTGACTATGGGGCGAACAGACCACGACACCTGGGATCCGGCGACCAGCGTCGGAACTACCGCGACACTGGTGGCGACGGTCAGGGCTTTGGCAAACAGGGCCGGGTTGATCAACGACCCGTTCGCCGAGCCATTGGTCCGCGCCGTGGGTACGGACTTCTTCACCCAGGTCGCCAGCGGCGAGCGCGCCATCAGTGATCTCGGTGACGACAACGGATTCGCGCTGCTGACCGACCTTTTCGCGGTACGCACCCGATTCTTCGACAACTTCCTCACCGATGCCGGCAGGGCCGGCATTCGGCAGGCGGTGATCTTGGCGTCGGGGCTCGATGCGCGGCCCTATCGGCTGTGGTGGCCAGTGGGCACCACCGTCTACGAGATCGATCAGCCGGGGGTGATCGAGTTCAAAACCCAGACGCTGCGGGGCTTGGCGGCCACGCCGACCGCCAACCGGCGCGCGGTGGGCATCGATCTTCGCCGGGACTGGCCGGAGGCGCTGCGGCGGGTCGGATTTGATGCGACCGAGCCCAGCGTGTGGATTGCCGAGGGGCTATTCATCGGGTTCTTAACGCCCGTCGCGCAGGACCGGTTGCTCGGCAATGTCACCGCATTGAGCGCGCGCGGCAGCAGGGTGGCGGCGGATTATCTGCCGAACCGGAGCCGGCCGTATTCGAGCCAGGAGCATGCGCTCGCTGAACAATGGCGCCCCTACGGTTTCGACGGCAATATGACCGAGCTCACTTATCTGGACGAGCACCATGACGCCGCCGAGTCGCTGGAGGCGGTTGGCTGGAAAACCTTTGTGGCTGACCTCGCGGAACTGTTCACTGCCACCGGACTGCCGGGGTTGCGTCGTCAGGATCTCGGCGGGGCACCGGTGGCGGGCCGCTACGTCAGCGCGACATTGACCTAGCAGGGCCGGAATGCGGCCGATAACCAGACGTTGGACATTGACGTGATACTCCAAGAGTCAACCGCGGCGGCTCAGCTGCGCTTCTTGGCGGTGGAGCCGGACGACCCGTTGGCGCAGCCGCTGTTGGCCGAGCTGGCGGTCGAGTATTCCCAGCGTTACGGCGGCACGCCGGAGGCGCATCTTAGCTGGCTGCCTGTTCCATCCGACAAGCTCGCGCCCCCCGACGGTGGCTTGTTGATCGGACTGCTGGACGGTGTTCCCGTCACCGGCGGCGCGTTCCTGCGGTTCGATGGCGACACAGTGGAATTCAAACGGATCTGGACCGACAGCGGATACCGTCGCTGCGGCTACGCCAAGGCGCTGCTGGCCGAACTGGAGGCCACCGCCGCCACGAGGGGCTATCGGCGGGTGTACCTCATCACCGGCGACCGCCAACCGGAGGCAGAGGCGTTGTATCGCACCACCGGATACACCGAGATGGACGAGCCGTTGCCTTCATGGGGACCCTTTCGTCCGATCGCTTTCGGCAAGGGTCTGCCATGACCGATCAGCTGCATCTGGCCGTTGCGCTGGACGGCTATGGCTGGCATCCGCGAGCCTGGCGAACCACGCTGACCGCCGACCCCGCGACGGAATCGGTGCTAAGCGGCCGTTACTGGGTCGGCTTGGCGGCCACCGCCGAGCGCGGCCTGTTGGACTTCTTGACCATCGACGACACCCTGATGCCCCAGCCCGGACGCCGCGAGGAAATCTCTCCGCGGCGGCTGGCGGGGCGCGCAGACGCCGTCTTGGTCGCCGCGCGCATCGCCCCGGCCACCCGGCACATCGGGCTGGTGCCGGTGGCCACCGTCACCCATACCGAGCCGTTCCACGTCTCCAAGGCCATCGCCACCTTGGACTACGTATCGCATGGGCGGGCGGGCTGGCAGCCGCGGGTGAGCGCGACCACACACGAGGCGGCGTTGTTCGGTCGGCGCAACGGATCACAATCGCCCGACGGACTATTCGACGAGGCCGCCGACGCCGTCGAGGTGGTGCGCCGGCTTTGGGACAGCTGGGAGGACGACGCGGTGATCCGCGACGTGGCCACCGGGCGCTACATCGACCGGAACAAGCTGCATTACATCGACTTCACCGGGGAATACTTCTCGGTCAAGGGGCCCTCGATCACCCCGCGTCCACCCCAGGGCCAGCCGGTGGTGGCAGCGCTGGCCCACGCGCCGCGCATCTACGAATTCGCCGCCACCAGTAGCGATCTCGCCTTCATCACGCCAACAGATGATGCCGCGGTACGTGCCATCATCGACGAAGTGCATGCGGCTGGAGGCGCCCATCTGAAAATCTTCGCCGACGTGGTGGTGACATTTGGCGGCGATTCCGATTTCGGGTCTGACGCACTCATATTCGGCGGCAGCGCAACGGATCTGGTTGACCTGCTGCTGGGTTGGCAGCGGCTGGGCATCGACGGTGCTCGGTTGCGGCCCGCTGTCAACGCCACCGATCTCCCGGTGATCGTCGACCAGGTGGTGCCATTGCTGCAGAGCGCCGGGCGTTTTCGCACCGGCTACGGGCAGCAGGAGACATTGCGCCAACGGCTCGGCCTGCCGGCCGCGCCCAACCGCTATGCGATGGTGAGCCGATGACCCGCGCCGGCGACGATGCAGAGCGAAGCGATGAGGTGGGGGTACCTCCCGCTTGCGGGGGAGAGTGGCGCACGTGACCGCCGTCCCGCTCTCGATTCTCGACCTGGCGCCGGTCAGTGCGGGCAGCGACGCCGCGACGGCCCTGCACAACACGATCGATCTGGCCCAACATGCCGAGCAATGGGGTTTTCGCCGGTTCTGGATCGCCGAGCACCACTTCGTCGGCGTCGCCAGCTCGGCGCCGGCTGTCCTGATCGGGCAAATCGCGGCCGCTACCAACACGATTCAGGTGGGCTCGGCCGCGGTACAGCTTAGCCACACCACGCCCGCCGCCGTGGTGGAGAGCTTCGGGATGCTGGCAGCCTTCTACCCGGGCCGCATCGACCTTGGGGTCGGCCGAGGGCAGCGACGCGACACCGGCTTCAAGCCGAAGCAGCCGTCGTCCAAAAACCGCCCGCCGCGGCAGTGGCGCGAAGTCGATGGTGTGGTGATCCCGTTGCCGTTTGACCTGCGCGGGCTGCTCGACAAGGAGCGGGTGCAGGCGATTATGGGGATCCTGCAGCAGCCTGAGGCCGTGTCGCCTGACTTCGCCGAGCAACTGGGCGACATCATCGCGATGCTGGACGGTACCTACGAGGTCGAAGGTTTCGATGTGCACGCGGTACCGGGGGAGCGGTCCGGGTTGACGCCGTGGGTGTTCGGCAGCACCAGGGGGCAAAGCGCCAGACAGGCTGGCGCGCACGGGCTGCCGTTCGTGGCGAGCTATCACATCACGCCGGCGACCGCGTTGGAGGCCATCGACGCGTACCGTGAGACGTTCGTCCCGTCGGCCACGCTGCAGCGGCCCTACGTTGTGGTATCCGCCGACATCGTGGTCGCCGACGATAGCGCCACCGCACGGAAACTGGCTGCCGGCTACGGACACTGGGTGTATTCCATCCGAACCGGGGTAGGCGCTGTGCCTTACCCAGCTCCCGAGGATTGCCGTCTGCTCGCCGACGAACAGCTGCCCGTGGTCAAAGACAGGCTGGAGACGCAATTCGTCGGTGATCCGGATGAGGTCGCGGAGCGGCTGGCCGCGCTGCAACGACTCACCGATGCGGACGAACTCGTCGTCACGTCGGTGACACACGGTCACGAAGACCGGCTGCGCTCACACCACCTGATCGCGGAGCGTTGGGGGCTCGGCAAATGAACACACGCGAAGGTAAGCACCGCAAGCCTATTCACCTGGCCGCCCACTTCCCGGGGGTCAACAACACCACCGTGTGGACCGATCCCGCCGCGGGCAGCCAGATCGACTTCGACTCGTTCGTACACTTGGCCCGCACCGCCGAACGCGGGCTGTTCGACTTCCTTTTCCTGGCCGAGGGTCTACGACTGCGCGAGCATCGGGGCCAGATCTACGACTTGGACGTGGTGGGCCGGCCGGACACCTTCACCGTCCTGGCGGCGCTGGCCGCCGTTACCGACCGGCTCGGCCTAACCGGAACCATCAACACCACCTTCAACGAACCCTTCGAAGTGGCAAGGCAATTCGCCACACTGGATCACCTGTCCGACGGCCGCGCGGGATGGAATATGGTCACCTCGTCGGACGCCTTCACCGGCGAGAACTTCCGGCGTGGCGGCTTCCTGGAGCACACCGGTCGTTACCGTCGCGCCGAGGAGTTCCTCACCGTCGCACGCGAATTCTGGGACAGCTGGGCAGCCGACGCCGTGCTGGCCGACGTCGACGCCGGAACCTACATCGATCCCAGCCGCGTCGCGTCCGTCGACCATCATGGCGCCCAATTCGATGTGCGCGGACTGGCGACGCTGCCTGCCGGGCCGCAGGGACATCCGGTGCTGTTGCAGGCCGGCGACTCCGACGACGGTCGGGCGTTCGGTGCCCGGCATGCCGACGCGCTCTTCACCCTGCACGGATCACTCGAGGACGGCCAGCGCTACTACGCCGACTTGAAAGGCCGTGCCGCGTCGTATGGACGAAACCCTGATCAGCTCAAGGTCTTTCCGGCGGCGACCTTCGTGCTCGGCGACAGCGCGGACGAGGCCGCCGACCGGGCGGTACACATTCGTCACCAGCAGGTCAGCGGCGCAACGGCGATCGCCATGCTCGAGCAGATTTGGGGCCGCAACCTTTCCGACTACGATCCGGACGGGCCGCTGCCCGATTTCGATCCGACCGGCGACACCGGCATCACTCAGGGCCGCGTCCGGCACGGCGACCCGGTCGCGGTGGCCCGCAGGTTCCGCGAACGCGCTGAAACTGAAAACCTGTCGATTCGCGAACTGGTCATCGCCGTGACCAGCCGACAGCAGTTCGTCGGCACCGCCGCGCACATCGCCGACGAGATCGACCGATACGTGCAGGCCGACGCCTGCGATGGGTTCATCCTGGTCCCACACCTGACCCCGCACGGTCTGGACGACTTCGTCGACCAAGTGGTGCCGCTGCTGCAAGAGCGTGGGGCGTTCCGCACTGAATACAGCGGCCGTACCCTGCGGGAGCATCTTGGGCTGACGGCAGGCGTGTAGCCGTCGGGCGCTCATCGCGCCAACGCGGTCGCCTCATCGGTGGCCGCGCGGATCGGGCCGCGCCACAAGTCGCCATGGCCGGGCACCAAAACTTCGGTATCCAGCAGCGCCAGCGCCGCCAGGCTGCGGATGCAGCCGTCCTGGTCGTGGCTGAACACCGCGGGCAGCAGTTGCGGCCCGCGGCGCGCCAGCAGCGGATGCCCGGTGACCAGCGCGTCGCCGCTGGCCAATATGCCGTCGACCAGATACGAGCAATGACCGCCGGTGTGACCGGGAGTGGGGATGGCCATTGGGTGGCCGGGCAACTCCGCCGCCACCTCGGCGGTCAGCGGCTGCGCGGTCGGGATGCCCTCGCGGATCAGCCCGCCGTTGCGCACGACGTGGGTGGCCCACAACGCCCACCGGGGCCGCCAGATACGCAGCGCGATGTCAACCGGAGAGGCCTGCTCCAGATACTCCCGCTTGGTGTGGCCGACCTCGTCGGGATGGCAATACACCAGGGTGTCGTGGGTTTTCGCGAACCAGATCGCCGAGCCCATGTGGTCGATATGGGCGTGGGTGAGCAGGATCGCGCGCACGTCGCCGGCCTGGTATCCCAGCTGCCGTAACGAGGTCAGCACATCGTCGCGGTCACCCGGATATCCGGCGTCGATCAACATGACCCCGGTGTCGTCGGTGACCAGCAGCCAATTGACCGCCCCGCCCTGGGCGAGATGCACGGTCTCGGTGACGGCCCTCAACACCGGTGCCATGTCCGAGAGTCTAGGCATTGGAGTAGAAACGACAGCGTGGCTGAACTCAAACTTGGATATAAGGCGTCGGCAGAACAATTCGCACCGCGGGAACTCGTCGAACTGGCGGTCGCCGCCGAAGCGCACGGCATGGACAGCGCGACGGTCAGCGACCACTTCCAGCCGTGGCGGCACGAGGGCGGTCACGCGCCGTTCTCGCTGTCTTGGATGACAGCAGTCGGTGAACGCACCGAACGGATCGTGTTGGGCACCTCGGTGCTCACCCCGACGTTCCGGTACAACCCCGCCGTCATCGCGCAGGCGTTCGCCACCATGAGTTGCCTGTATCCGGGCCGGATCTTCCTGGGGGTCGGTACCGGTGAGGCGCTCAACGAGATCGCCACCGGATACCAAGGCGACTGGCCAGAATTCAAGGAACGGTTCGCCCGACTACGCGAATCCGTGCGGTTGATGCGGGAGCTGTGGCGCGGCGACCGCGTCGACTTCGACGGCGAGTACTACCGGCTCAAGGGGGCCTCGATCTACGAC
>Ga0209040_10004620_pt1 | contig 10358 bp, 7 predicted proteins | sample BogFormECP12_OM3_FD_188240 | JGI IMG/M metagenome (GOLD analysis project Ga0209040, IMG submission 188240) | Bog forest soil microbial communities from Calvert Island, British Columbia, Canada - ECP12_OM3 (SPAdes) (version 2) | ecosystem: Environmental > Aquatic > Freshwater > Wetlands > Bog ... | reverse complement strand
GGCCGCCGCCGCGGCGGTGAAGCCGCTATCGCGGTCTATAGGCTCCCGCGGATGAACGACCGAAAAAGCGCCCTCATCACGGGCGTCACCGGACAGGACGGCTCCTATCTGGCCGAGCTGCTGCTCGACCGCGGCTACGAGGTCCACGGGATGGTGCGCCGCGCCTCGACCGAGAAGTTCGAGCGCATCGAGCACATCCGCGAGCGCATCACGCTTCACCAGGGCGACCTGCTCGATCAACGCTCGCTCGTCGACGCGCTGCGGGCCGCGCGTCCCACCGAGATCTACAACCTCGCCGCGATGTCGTTCGTGGCCGTCTCCTGGATCCAGCCCACGCTCACGGCCGAGTTCACGGGCGTGGGCGTCACGCGCATGCTCGAGGCGATGCGCGAAGTGTGCCCTGAGGCCCGCTTCTACCAGGCCTCCTCGAGCGAGATGTTCGGCAAGGTGCGCGAGGTCCCCCAGACCGAGATGACGCCCTTCTACCCGCGTTCGCCCTACGGCGTCGCGAAGGCCTACGGGCACTTCATCACGGTCAACTACCGGGAGTCCTACGACCTGCACGCGACGTCGGGGATTTTGTTCAACCACGAGTCACCTCGCCGCGGCCTCGAGTTCGTCACGCGCAAGATCACCTGGCACGCCGCGGCGATCAGGTACGGCCTCGCGAAGGAGCTGCGCCTCGGCAACCTCGACGCCGAACGCGATTGGGGCTACGCGAAGGACTACGTGGAGGCGATGTGGCTGATGCTCCAGCGCGACGCTCCCGAGGACTACGTGATCGCCACGGGCGAGGCCCACTCCGTTCGCGAGTGCTGCGAGGTCGCCTTCGACGAGGCTGGCCTCGGCGCCTTCGAGCAGTACGTGACGATCGACCCGGCGTTCGTGCGACCCGCCGAGGTCGACCACCTGATCGGCGACCCCGGCAAGGCCGAGCGCGAGCTCGGCTGGACTCCGCACACCAGCTTCGAGGAGCTGATCCGCCTGATGACTCGCGCAGATCTCGAGCTGCTGGCGCGCTAGCGCGGTGGGGGTCCCCCTGTTCGACACCTCCTCGCCGCTGATCGCGCTGCGCGGGGAGCTGCATCGCGCGATCGACGGCGTGCTCGAATCCGAGCGCTACATATTGGGCCCCCAGGTGAGCGCCTTCGAGGAGGAGTTCGCCGACTACTGCGGCGCCCGCCATGCGATCGGCGTCGCCAACGGCACCGAGGCGATCACGATCGCCCTGCGCGCGATGGGCGTCGGCCCCGGGGACGAGGTGGTGGTGCCGTCGTTCACGTTCTACGCCTCGGCCGAGGCGATCCCGCCGACCGGGGCGACGCCGGTCTTCTGCGACATCGATCCCGACACCTACTGCGCGACGCCCGAGACGGTGCGCGCCGCGCTGACGCCCCGCACGAAGGCGGTGATCGTCGTGCACCTGTTCGGCAACGTCGCGCCGGTCGCCGAGATCGAGGCGCTCGGGGTGCCGGTGCTCGAGGACGCTGCGCAGGCCGCCGGCTCGATCTCCGATGGCGGGCGCCCGGGCGCGCTCGGCACTGCGGCGACGTTCTCTTTCTTCCCGTCCAAGAACCTCGGCGCGTTCGGCGACGGTGGGGCGGTCACGACCAACGAGCAGGAGATCGCCGAGCTGGTCCGCACACTGCGCTTCCACGGCTCCCGCGACAAGGTCACCTACGAGCAGGTCGGCTACAACTCCCGCCTGGACGAGATCCAGGCGGCGGTTCTGCGCGTCCAGCTCGCCCACCTCGACGAGCTCGCCGACGGCAGGCGGCGGGCGGGACGGCACTACGAGGAGGGCGGGCTGGGGGAGCTGGCGGGCCTGCCCCGACCCGTCCACGGATGCTCGCCGGCGTGGCACCTGTACGTCGTCAGCCACCCCCGCGTGGAGCGCCTGGAAGCGGCCCTCTCGGCGGCGGAGATCGGCCACAAGGCCTACTACCGCACCCCGATCCATCGTCAGGCGCCGATGCGTCGCTGGGCCGACGGGGTTGAGCTGCCGGGCACCGAACAGGCCGCCCGCACCCACCTCGCGATCCCGATGAGCCCGGTGCTCACGCGCGAGCAGGCCGACGCGGTGATCGCCGCGGCGCGCACGGCCGCCTAGCGCCAGCACTCCAGCCGCCGCCTAGCGCCAGCGCTCGAGCAGGTCCTCGTCGGGCACGGAGCCGATCACCCGCGCCGGCGCGCCCATCACCAGCGCCCCCGCTGGCACGTCGCGCGTGACCACGGAACCCGCCGCCACGAACGCCTCGGGGCCGATCTCGACGCCGGGGAGCAGCACCGCGCCGCCGCCGATCCGACACGCTCGGCGCAACGTCGGCCCGCGCGCGGGCGACTCCGGGCCGTGGCGGGCCATCGTGTGGTCGTTGGTCGTGAGCACGCCGGGCCCGATGAAGGCGTCGTCCTCGACGGTCGTGAACGCGGTCAGATAGACGCCCGTCTGGATGCGCACGCGCTCGCCGATGTGCACGTCGTTGTCGACCGCGCTGCCGCGGCCGACAACGCTCCCCGCGCCGATCGAGGAGCGCTCGCGGACGAAGGACTGGTCGCCGACGATCGCTCCGGGGCCCACGCTCGCGCCGGCGAACACGACCGTGCCGGCTCCCACGCTCGCCCCTTCGCCCAGGCGCAGCACCCCGAGCTCGCCCTGTGCGGTCGAATGGCGCGCGAGGCGAGGGCGCTTGCCGAGCACGGCGTGATCCTCGAGCGCGCACCGCGCGGCGATCTCGGTGTCGTCGTGCACGACCACGTAGGCGCCGAAGCGGACTGCCTCGCCGACCGCGACGCGCGCTCCCAGCAGCGGCCCGGCCGGCGGCGGCTCGTGCGGCTCCCCCTCGGCGCGCGCGGGCGGCTGCGAGCTCACAGCCTCACGACGTTGGCGCTGCGCGCCTCCCGCGTGACGCCGCGCAGATCGAGCACGAGCCGAGCGCGGCGCGCGATCAGCTCGTGGTCGACACCCGGGTGCGCCGTCACGATCAGCGCGAGGTCGGAGCCCGCGAGCGCGTCCTCGAGGGGGACGCTGGTGAGGGCGAACTCGGGCAGCGCGGCCACGTGCGGGTCGTGGTAGACGACCTCCGCGTCGAGCTCGCGCAGCAGCGCGATGATCTTCAGCGCGGGCGACTCGCGCACGTCGCCGACGCCGGGCTTGTAGGCCACGCCGACGACGAGCACGCGCGCGCCTTTGACCGCCATGCCGCGGTCGTTCAGCGCGCGCTGGGCCTTTGCGACGCAGTGGTAGGGCATCTGCTGGTTGACCTTGCCCGCCAGCTCGATGAACTCCGTGGTCATGTCGAACTCTCGCGCGCGCCAGCTCAGATAGAAGGGATCGACCGGCATGCAGTGGCCCCCCATGCCGGGACCGGGCTCGAAGCGCATGAACCCGTACGGCTTCGTCGCCGCCGCCTCCACGACCTCCCACACGTCGATGCCCATCCGGTCCGTGAGCATCGCGAGCTCGTTCACGAGCGCGATGTTGACCGAGCGGAAGATGTTCTCCAGCAGCTTCGTGAGCTCCGCGGCCTCGGGACTGGAGACACGCACGATCTCGTCGCAGACGAGCGAGTAGAGGGCCTGCGCGCGATCGGCGCACGCCTCGGTCAGTCCGCCCACCACCTTCGGGACGCTGCGCAGCGTGTGATCGGTGCGACCTGGGTCCACGCGCTCGGGCGAGAACGCGAGATGGAAGTCGCGTCCCGCGGCCAGGCCGGACTCCTCGAGCAGCGGCGCGACGCGCTCGCGCGTCGTCCCCGGGTAGGTCGTGGACTCCAGCACGACGAGCTGCTCGACGCGCAGCACGCCGGCGAGGGTGCGCACGGCTTCGATCAAGGGGCCGAGGTCGGGCTCGCGGTTGCGCGTGAGGGGCGTCGGCACGCAGACGAGCACCGCCTCGGCCTGCGCCAGCGGGCCATACTGCGTGCCGGCCCGGATTCGCGAGCCAAGCGCGCGAAGCGTCTCATCGTCTACGTCCTCGACGTAGGACTCGCCGGCGAGGATGGCATCGACCTTGCGCTGGTCGATGTCGACCGCCACCACGTCGCATCCCTCCTGCGCGAAGGCGACCGCGAGCGGCAGCCCGACGTAGCCAAGCCCGATCACTCCGACGGTCGTCATCCGGCCGCCAGTGTAGGGGCTCGCCGGGACATCGCCGGCCCAGCGCGGACGCGCCGGCGAGACGGGCGGGCGCCCGCGCGGGCGCCGGCCGGCGGCGCGCCTAGGCTCGGGCGCCGCGCGCCTCAGGCGCGCGGAGACAGCGCCCGCAGCGAACGCAGGTCGGCGTCGACCATACGCTGCACGAGCTCATCGAAGCTGACACGCGCGTCCCACCCGAGCTGCTCGCGAGCGCGCGTGGGGTCGCCGACGCTCGGGGTGTCCTCGGGGGCCCGCACGAGCCCGGGATCGACGCCGATGTAGCGCTCGGGATCGAGGTCGAGGTAGCCGAAGGCGCTGCGGGCGAAGTCCGCGACCGTGCGCGGGACACCGCTCGCGAGCACGTAGTCCGCGGGCCGATCCTGCTGGAGCATCAGCCACGCGCCGTGCATCACGTCGCCGGCGAAGGACCAGTCGCGGATGGCGTCGAGCGAGCCGAGGGAGAGCTCGCTCGCGAGGCCGAGCGCGATCGCCGCCGCGCCGCGGGTGATGCGGCGCGTGACGAATCGCTCGGGCCGCCGCTCGGACTCGTGGTTGAAGAAGATCCCAGAGCACGCGTGGAGGCCGTCGCGGGAGCGCATCGCGCCGAGGAGCTGGTGGGCTGCGAGCTTCGCGATCGCGTAGGGCGTGGCCGGCCGGCACGGCGTGTCCTCGCGCTGCGGGCTCTCGTGGGCGTCTCCGAACATCGCCCCCGAGGCTGCCGCGAATACGCGCGTCTCGGGATCGAGCTCGCGCACCGCCTCGAGGATCGCCGCGCAGGAGCCGGCGATCGCCGCGAGCGTCTCCCGCGGGCGTTCCCACGAAGCCGGCACGAACGACGGCCCGGCGAGGTGGTAGAGCTCGAGCGGGCGCACCTGCTCGATCGCGGCGCGCAGCGTGTGCGGCGCGAGCAGGTCGCCCTCGACGAGCTCGATCTCGCCGCGTAGATGCTCGGAGCAGCCGAGCACGTGCTCGCTGCCGGCGTGCAGCACGCCGGTTACCGCATAGCCCTTGGCGAGCAGCAGCTCCGCCAGAAAGGATCCGTCCTGGCCCGATATCCCGGTGATCAGCGCTCTGGGGGCGGCGGCCACGACGCCAGCTTACGGGCTCGCGCGAGCGCCGCCGCGAGCGTAGATCTCGCGCAGCGAGCCAGCCACCGCCTCCGGGCTGCAGAGCGCGCCGATCGTCCGCCTGCCCCTCTCCCCTGCGGCGCGATCGCCCGCACGGCTCGTGATCGCGGCGGCCAGCGCGCGCGCGTTGCCGGGCTGCACGAGCCCGTCGGGCTCGACGATCTCGGGCAGCGCGCCGACGCGGCTGGCGACCACGGGCACCCCCGCCGCCATCGCCTCGGCGGCGGCGAGCCCGAACGTCTCGGGGGCGCGCGAGGGCGCGAGCGCTACCGCCGCGCCGTCCCGCAGCGTGGTGAGCGCGTTACCGTCGAGATGGCCGAGGAAGCTCACGTCCGCGCCGCGTACCCGTTCGCGCAGGGCGGCCAACTGCGGGCCCTCGCCGGCGACGGCGAGCGGGATGCCCGCCATCCTGCACGCGTCGATCGCCACGTCGACGCCCTTCTCGGGAGACAGCCGCGAGACGACGAGCGCGTAGGGACGCGTGAGGCGCTCGAGCTCCTCGCCGCCGGCGTCCGAGGTGCCGGAGGCCGCGCGGGCGCCCGGCTCCCCTGACGCCCCGAACGCCCCATCGCCGGCGTCGGCGTCCACCCGCACGGGCGGGGCGAGCACGTGCACGCGCTCCCACGGCAGCGGCGCCCCGAGCTCGCGCAACCGCTCCCGCGCGAACGCGCTCGGCACGATCACGGCGTCCACCTGCGCGACCGTCCGTCGCTGCCAGAGCGCGAGCGAGGCGCCGTAGGCGAGCGCCTCGGGCATGCTCCCGCGGCAACGAAGGCGCACGCCCGGCAGCGTGTTGGCACCGTGGCAGCGCGTGCACTCCGCGCCGCGCGTGAAGCACACGCCGGTGGCGCACACGAGCCGGTACTGGTGCAGGTGAAGCACCACGCGCGCCCCGGCCGCGCGCGCCGCGGCCAGCGCGCGCCAGCCGAACGTGGGCAGGAGGTTGTGCGCGTGCACGACCCGCGCGCGGGTGAGGCGCACCGCGCGCGCCACTTCGCCGGGCCCCAGCCCTCCGTTCAACAGGCCCGCGGCCGCGGTCGCTCCTGCGAGCAGCGCCGAGTCGCGAGCGAGCAGCTCCGCGGGCTCCTCGAGGTGCTCACGCACGAGCCACAGCAGATCCTCGACGACCCGCTCCTCGCCTCCGGTCGTGCGGTAGCGGTTGTGCAGGAACAGCACCATGTGCGTGAGACTAGTTCTCCTTCGCGCCCGCGCCCCCTCGGGCGCTCGTGGGGCCTTTTGCGCCGCAAACCTAGACTGTCGAGCGATGACAGAGGCCACGGTCGTGATACCCACACGCGCTCGCCTTGCGTATCTCGAGGTCGCGCTGCGCTCGATCGCCGCGAGCGCGAAGGCCCGCGAGGTCGAGGTGCTCGTCGTCGACGACGCCGGCGAGACGCCGCGAGCGCGGCAGCTCGCCGCGCTATACGGAGCCCGCTATATCGCCCACCCGCGTCCGCTGGGGCTGAACGCGGCGCGCAACACCGGTGTGCAGCAGTCAGACGGCGAGCTGGTGGCGTTCGTCGACGACGACGTGGAGGTGGCCCCCGGCTGGCTCGGCGCGCTGCTGGGCGCGGCCGCAGCGAACACGGGCGTCGACGTCTTCACCGGTCCGGTTCGAGCGCGCCTGGAGGGCCCGACTCCGCGCAGCTGCGGGCGCGAGGCGCCGCCGATCACGACGCTCGATCTCGGCGCTTCCGACACCGATACGGAGTTTGCGTGGGGCGCGAACATGGCGATCCGCAGGAGCGCCCTGGAGCGGGTCGGCGTCTTCGACCCCGAGATCGCCGCCGGCGGCGACGAGCAGGAGTGGCAGGAACGTATGCGCGCGCAGACCCCCGGGGCTCGCGTTCGCTATGTGGCGGCGGCTGCTCTGGCCCACCGCCGGGCCGGGGACGACGCGCGACTGCGCGCGCTCTGCCGCACGGCGCTCGTGCGAGGGGCAGCCGCGCGCCGCTTCGACGCCCGCCGCGGGCGCGCGCCGGGGGTCGCCTACGAGGCCGCGACCCTTCTACGCTGCCTCGGGCACGTGCTTCGCTACCGATGTCCGGCCGGCCTGACGATGGCCGCGCACAGCTGGGGTCGGCTGACGACGGCGGCGAGCGAACGGCTGCGCCGCGTGAGCGATGCGAGCGATGTGGGCGAACCCGCGCCCGGCCGCGACGACTTCCTCTCGGGAGCGAGCGGCACCGTGGGCGGCCTCGACGGCGTGCGCCGCGGGGCGACCGACCGTGCCCTCGACGCCTGGGATCTCGCGCGCGGAGCGAGGCGTCGCCTGGCGCTGGCGGCCGCCAGCGAGCCGCCGCGCCGCGACGTCCTCGCGCTGGGAGTGGTGCGAGACGAGCATGCCGCGCTGGCCAGCGCGGCGCGCGCGGAGCTGCAGCGCACGCGTCACGGACTGCAGCTTGACACCTGCGCGCCCGAGGGCCGAGGACGGTTCGAGAACCTCAACCTGCTGCTGCGCTCGCACGTGCCCGACGCGTTCGACTGGCTGCTGATCATCGACGATGACGTCGAGCTGCCCCGCGGGTTCCTCGACCGCTTCCTGTTCGTCTGCGAGCGCTTCGGCTTCGCGCTCGCGCAGCCGGCCCACCGGCTCGACTCGCACGCGGCCTGGTCGGTCACGCGGCGCCGGGCCGGCAGCGTGGCGCGCGAGACGGGCTTCGTGGAGATTGGCCCCGTGACCGCGTTCGCACGGGAGACCTTCGGCGCGCTGCTGCCATTTCCCGAGCTGCGCATGGGCTGGGGGCTTGACGTTCACTGGGCCGCCCTGGCGCGCGAGCACGGGTGGCGCTGTGGCGTGGTCGACGCCGTCGCGATCCGCCATCGCGCCGCGCCGGCGGCCGCGTCCTACCCGCGCGAGGCCGCCGTGGCGGAGGCGCGCGCGTTCCTGGCCGAGCATCCGTACGTGAGCGCGCGGGAGGCCGACCGCACGCTCGCCACCCACCGGCGCCTGTGAGCTCGCCCTCCGAGCCGCGCCCCCGCGTCGCGGTCGTCGCCGAGTTCTACCCGAGCCGGCGGGACCCCGTGCTCGGCGTCTGGGCCCACCGCCAGGCGCTCGCCGCGCGCGACGCGGGTGCCGAGGTGCGCGTGCTGGCCCTGCACCGGCTGGTGCCTCCGCGCGCAGCTCTCGCCGGCGGTGGCGCGAGCGCGGCGCGGGCCCTGCTCGAGCGCCTGCGTGAGCCGCGATCGCAGACGCGCGACGGCATGCACGTCGAATACGTCCCCTTCGTCTCGCCGGCACGGGAGCGCACGTATTCGGCATGGGGCGCGTGGGCCGCGCCCACCCTCGCCCTCGCGCTGCGCCGGCTCGCGCGCACGTTCCCGTTCGAGCTCGTGCACGCGCACAACGCGGTTCCCGCAGGCGAGGCGGTGCGGCGCGCGCTGGGCGGCGTGCCGCTCGTCGTCTCGGTGCACGGCGGCGACGTGCTCTACACGGCGCGGCGCGACGCTGCCGGCGCGAGGGCCGTGGCGAGCGCGCTCGGCGCGGCGCGCCTGGTGCTCGCGAACAGCGAGGGGATCGCCGAGCTCGCCCGGGCGCACGGCGCGCGCGCGACTCGCGTGGTGCACCTCGGCGCCGACATCCCCCCGGGCCACTCCATCCGCACGTCCCCCGCCGGCGCGGCGTCAGCCCCCACGCTCGTCACCGCTGCCCACCTCGTCGCGCGCAAGCGCCACGCGGACGTGCTGCGCGCGCTGGCCGTGCTCGGCCCGCGACAGCCCGCTCTGCGCTACTCGATCATCGGCGAAGGCCCCGAGCGGGTCGCGCTCGAAGGCCTCGCCGCGCGGCTCGGCATATCCGAGCGCGTCGACTTCCTCGGGCAGCTGCAGCCGCGCGAGACGCTCGAACGCATGCGCGGCTGCACGCTGTACGTGATGCCCTCGACCGACGAGGCCTTCGGCGTGGCCTACGTCGAGGCGATGGCCGCGGGGCTGCCGGCGATCGGGTGTCGGGGCGAGCCGGGGCCGGAGGAGATCGCGGCGGCAGGAGACGGCTTCGTGCTCGTCCCGCCCGGCGACATCGAGCGCCTGACGCAACGCATCGACGAGCTGCTCTCCGACCCGCAGCGCCTGCGCGAGGCCGGCCAGCGAGCGCGGGCGAGCGTGGCGGCGAGCTTCACGTGGAGAATCTGCGGCGCGCAGACGCTCGCTGCCTATCGCGATGCGCTGCGATGAGGCCGCTGCTGTTCGTGACCGGCCACGTCCCGGCCTATCGGGCGGGGGCCCTGGCGGCCCTGCACGAGCGCGAGGGCATCGAGGTGGCCCTCTTCGGCGGACGCTCGCGGCACGGCGGCGCCGACGCGGAGGGCGAGCTGCCCTTCCCCCACCTGCGCGCGAGCCCGGCCGAGATCGCGCTGCTGGCCGCACGCGGCGACTACCGCGCGGTGGTCTGCTCGACCGGCGGCAGGCTCGCCCTGCCGGCCGCCTGGGCCGGCGCGCGCGCCGGCCGCCGGCCCGTTCTGTTGTGGGCCTCGCTGTGGGCGCACCCGCGCAGCGCTGCGCACGCGTTCAGCTATTTGCCGCTGCGCCGGCTCTACCGCACGGCCGACGCGGTCGTCACATACGGCCCTCACGTGAGCGCCTACGTGCGCGCCCGGGGCGCGCGCAACGTGCACGTCGCGCCGCAGTCGGTCGACAACGAGTTCTGGCGCTCGCGCGAGGTGCATCCTCCGAGCGACCCGCGCTGGCCGCGCGTCGCGGGCGCGCGGGTGCTGTTCGTCGGTCGCGCGGCGCCTGAGAAGGGCCTCGTGCCGTTGCTGGCCGCATGGAGCGGCGTGGGCGCGAAGGACGCTGCGCTGCTGCTGGCCGGCGAGGGGCTGGCGGCGGCGCTGCGAGGTGCCTGCCCGTCGCGCCTTCCCGCGGGCGCGCTGCCGGCGCACACCCGGGGCCCGGGCACGCAGGCGCCGCCGCCGCTCGCGCTGGGCGCGCTCACCCCCGTGCAGCTGCGCGACGTCTACGCCGCGTGCGACGTGCTCGTGGTCCCGTCGGTGGCGACGGCGACGTTCCGCGAGCCTTGGGGCCTGGTGGTCAACGAGGCGATGAACCGCTCGCTGGCGGTGATCGCCAGCGACGCGGTCGGCGCTGCCGCGGGCGGGCTCC
>Ga0209040_10004617_pt1 | contig 10363 bp, 11 predicted proteins | sample BogFormECP12_OM3_FD_188240 | JGI IMG/M metagenome (GOLD analysis project Ga0209040, IMG submission 188240) | Bog forest soil microbial communities from Calvert Island, British Columbia, Canada - ECP12_OM3 (SPAdes) (version 2) | ecosystem: Environmental > Aquatic > Freshwater > Wetlands > Bog ... | reverse complement strand
TCAGATACAACGATGGAAAAGCCAGCATCTACCTGGTCGTTCGACCAAGGAACACTGACCGTACACCACTTGGGCAAGACGGTATCGCTCGGCCGCTACACCACGCGCGAATTCGCTGCGAAGGCAGCTGCGGCGTACTTCGCCAAGCATGGCGGCCGCTGTTGCTTGCCGCAATCATGAAGTGTGGCTGCGGTGAATCCCGCTGGGGTCTGCACTCATGCACCAGCGAGAAGGAAGCACTCGGCTTTGCGGTTCGCAAGCTCCACTGCGGGCACGCTGTCCAAGAAATTAGTGAGCGCGCCGACAGCGAACTCTTCAAGAGGGCAGATACCGCCGCGATTGAAGCGACATCGATAAATCGGCGCGTGCGTCAGCCTCTGGCCTGGGCGTAGGAATGGTCAGGTGGATAGAATGTACTCACCAGAATTACTGAGAATCGAAGCAGCTGAGTGTCGCCGCGGGGCGATCGGCAAGAGCGCTCGTGTCGAAAGAACTTTGCTCGGGTTAGCAGAGAGGCTCGAATCCCGGGCTACGATTCTCGAGGTGCGGGAGTCGGCTGACCGGCCACGACGCCAGGAAATGATGCGTAATCTTCCTAAGTGCTAGCCTGACCGGTAACATTCCAAGGCTGAGCCGGCAGCGATCGCCACGACAGGCCGATCGCTGGCAAATATTGAAAGCCCGCCTTGGAACAGACCCGGGATTTGGCCAAGGTGTCTGTGTCGCGGGAGGCGGCAGCGACACGCCTCGCCGGAGCTCATCGATACGGTCTGCCAAGGTATCCCATCCAGTCACCATCCAACTGGATGGGAAATGGGCACAATGGAAACCGGTTCAAGAGGGTTGGCTACCCCAACCCGGTTGCGGTTCCGGACACCACCGAACATTTCCACACTCCCGGCGAAGGCCGCGTCTCTTAGCCTGCAGCCGCGGAATTTACTGGTGAGGCAGACTAGCTGGCGGAGGGAGAGGGATTCGAACCCTCGGTCCCCTGTAAGATGAGCGATGGCTGTCGAGCCTGCCCTGTCCGACCTCTGGGCGTCGGCGACCGAAGCGCCTCCGGACCGCTCGATCATGCGGATCAGCATCGCCCGCTTTGTGCTGGCTCGTGGCTGGTCAACATCGGGCATACTGGCAGTCGCCAAATCGGCGCGGTCCGGTGGTCCGCCGGTCTGCGCCGGTATCGGCTCAGATCGTGCCCCCGGAGTGCGCCGTCGCGGTTGGCGCTCGCGTTTTGCGAGCCAGCTTGTTTGCTGCGCCGGTCTCGCCTTTGCAGTGTTCTTTGCTTGCTTGCTGCTTTGCCTGTTGGCCATGGCCTCTTTCTCCAAATCCGCCGCGGCTGTCGTGATGCTTGCACCACCACAAGCCCGGTCCGTGGGGCCAGGCGGGGCGGCAGCCACAGAAGGAGGCCGTCAACACCGACAGGAATGCTCGCTTTGACGGCGAAGTCGAGTGGAATGTGACCGGGCCAGCGACTTTTATGAGGCGGCACGGCTTTGCGAAACCAAAACCGCCCCACTGCTCTTGTGATTACGAAAGTTGGCCCCACCGACTGGCCCACGGGGGCCCGCAGGTAACCCCCCACGCGGCTGGACGGAAAGGCGTTTCATCAGCGGCCTATGCAGGGAGATTAGCTGTGTTCGTGATCCGCGTTTCGTATCCCGGCGGGCATTCAGTCTGGCTGACGCGCAGGTTCCCCACCGTTGCCTGGGGACTGAAGAAAGATGCGCTGCCATTTCCCACGGAGGCAGATGCTGCCCGCACGATCGCGCGCCTGCGGCCCGCTGGACCGGTGAGCATTGAGCCTATCCCGTAGACGCGCCGGAGATCGCGAGGGCCGTGTGAACACGCCCGGCGCATAACGGAACCCCTGATGACAATCTCTGATGACGGGTTCCGAGCACGCCTACTCGAGGCCGCAGGCTTAGGACGAGGCCGATCGCTATGAGCAGGATGCTGGCTACAATATCGACGGGTGATCATCCAAAAGCGTGTGGCTCGCGAGGCCGCCGAGAAAGGCCGCTTACGATTGCCGCCGTGGAAGCCGAGCGGGCTGCCATCGATGCCGAGGTCGTTGAGCAGGCCGCTCGTGATGTCGCCCTGCAAGCCGAACGCAAGGCGGCGCGCGATGCCCGCTATGCTGAGCGCAAGGCGCGACCTCGAAGATGACAGCGCGCCCGAAGCAAGAGCCGAGAGCCGCGGGCGCGCCGTCGAGGGCGGAGGACGGTGCATTCCTCGGTCTCGCGCATGTCAGGGTCGTACGCAAATCACCGCTTTTGTCGTCGGGCTCGGGAGCCGAAATCATGATTGAATTCCGCGGTTGCAGGAGAGGCCCGGCTTTCGCGTCCCGCTCGGTCGCGATGTGTGACACATCTCAACCTTTGCGCCTGACGGTCGCGAGCCACCACTGCTTGTGGCGTGGCAGTCCCGGCGGGCGGTAGTAATGCGTCACCTCGAAGAACCCGGCAGCAGTGACGTAATTGCGCCAAGTGTCGTGATCGAAGAAGCAGCTATATCGGTCATCGCTCAGGCCTTCTTCGTTGTTTCCTCTCGGGTTCGAGCAGAAAAGGACGCCTCGGGGCCTCAAGGTTCCGCAGAGGCCCGTCAAAACCCTCAGCAACTCCTGGCTCGGCACGTGGAACAGCGAAGCATTCGCAAAGATGCCGTCAAAGCGGCTCTCCGGTAATTCCATCGCGAGGAAATCTTGTTGGAGAACGTCGCACCCCGAATAGGAGCGTGCCATCGCCACGAATTCCGTCGACCCGTCGAGGCCCACCGCATCGTGGCCCAATGATCGGAAGTGGCGTAGGTCGCGGCCGGGCCCACAACCCAGATCAAGAATGGAATAGGGGGGATCGCCCTCAATCGCATCCAGGAGCGCCGCGTAGTTTTGGTTCACATCGTGGTCCCGAGTGCCGTCCCAATAGGCTTCGGCCAACCGATTGTAATGCGCGATCGTCACCTCTGAAATCTGCCGCAGCTGCTCTGCATCGTACCATCGGGTGGATCCGGTCATGGATCAGCCGACATTCCCCGGATGGCCGCCACACCGACCATCGTGTTGGTAGAGCAAGGATGGTAAGGCCGTCGGGGAAAGGGTCAGACGCGGCCACGGGCTGGACCAGCTCGTAGGACATTTATCCGTGCGATGCAAATATGAAGCGCTAAGCAGCATGGCATGAGTGCCTGTGCGGCGCGATGCCTTCGTGGCCACCGGCCAACCTGGCTATCTCAGGCTCGGTGACCAAGACGGGCTAAGTCTCCCTGTGCGCATCGATGCTCCTATAGGTACCGAGAAGCCAATCCCAGAAATTGTCGACTACCGCAAAATTGCAATCGGCATGCCGGTGGTGGAGAAAATGGAGCTGTTGCTTTCGCCTAAACCAGGCAAATCGTCCCAACCATGATCCCGCCACGTGGTAGTGTTTATCAAAATAGAGGTGTACATAGAACGAGATCGACATCGCGGCTAGTTGAACGATGAACAAGTCTAAAGGTAGGAACAGGTAGCCGAGGCTGATGACTAAGATGACGGGGATCAGAAAGAACGGTGTTGTTATTTGCCTCTTTGTTTAGGTAATGTTCAGAAACGACATGGTTTCCTGAGTAATTTCTGTGGTGGATATATAAATGATTTTCGAAGAACCTTCCTCCGATGCCACGATGGCCGAGATACCGGTGAAATAACGTTTGGCTGAGCGACATCAACAGATGAGCTGTCGTTGCCGTTAGGGAGCACAGGAAAATCTCGACACCCGATGTCCACCAAATACCAGTCATAGACGGATCCCTGTTTACATGTCCCTCGGCCGGTTCAGCTCAACAGCCGATTGATCGATGGTATGAGCGGTATCTTGGGCTACGCACGCGCCTACCGCCCGATGGCGCTTTCCTCACCCTCGGTGGTCGGAATCGACGGCCTGCGGCCAAGCGGCCTCTTCGCGCTCGGAATAAGTAATTGAACGCTCTGAGATAAACCTGAAACCACGATGTCGTTGCTCCTTCGACGAGTAGCCGGGGCGACTCGGGCGTTGCCATCGAGATCAGGTTTGGCGTGACCAGCATACCCTCATCTCAGCGAAGTGGGGAGCCCAACATTCGGCAAGGTTGCGCTTTGCCTCAGAGGGCGAAACATCGCTCAGTGGGGCGCGGTTGGCGGCGCCCTTCGTCGAAGCCCGACGCCGCGACCGGCGAGAGCTCGGCCCGGGTGTACGTGGATGCGTCCGCTTGTTCTGTTGTCCGGTCCGTCCGGGAGCTGTGTGGGCAGGTTGAACGACGCTCGGTCATCGGGGCGGGTGAGGAAACGATCGAGCAGCTTGAGTAGTGCCCCCTTGTACTCCGGCCGCTGTTCCGCTTCGTCGAGCACGGCGCCGCCGGCGAGTATCTTGCGCCGGGTGCCGGCCTGGCGTTCCTTCTGCCGCTCGCCCCTGTTCCTTGCCTATGTGAGCAGCTTTTCGAGTTTCTGCGTTGCCATTGCCGCATCCCCGCTGGCTGTCATGGCACCCCGGCTGCTTCTCCGCCGCTCAGATCAAAAGGCTCTCACCACATGTTGATCAACACATTTTTTAGCGTCTTCATCTCTTCCAGGGCACGGCCCGTGCCGAGCGCCACACAGGTCAGCGGTTCGTCGGCGATCGAGATCGGAAGCCCTGTGGCATGCCGCAGCACCAAGTCGAGATTGCTGAGCAGCGCGCCGCCGCCGGTCAGCATGATCCCCTTGTCGACAATGTCGGCGGCGAGTTCGGGGGCGGTGTGCTCGAGCGCCACCTTGGTGGCCTCGATGATCGAGCCGACCGAATCGGCCAGGCTCTCCGAAATCTGACGCTCGCTGATCACGATTTCCTTTGGCACCCCGTTCATCAGGTCACGCCCCCTGATCTCCATCACGCGGCCCTCACCGTCCTCCGGCATGCAGGCGGAACCGATCTCCTTCTTGATCCGCTCGGCGCTGCTCTCACCGACGAGGAGGTTGTGGTTGCGGCGGATATAGGCAATGATCGCCTCATCCATTTTGTCGCCCCCGACCCGGACCGATCGGCAACAGACGATGCCGCCAAGCGACAGCACCGCCACCTCGGTCGTTCCGCCCCCGACATCGACGACCATCGATCCCGTCGGTTCAGTCACCGGAAGCCCGGCACCGATCGCTGCCGCCATCGGCTCCTCGATCAAAAAGACCCGCCTGGCGCCTGCGCTTACAGCCGATTCCTGGATCGCCCGCCGTTCCACCGCGGTCGAGCCCGACGGCACGCAGACAATGATCCGCGGGGTGGCGAAGCTGCGCCGGTTGTGCACCTTGCGGATGAAATGCTTGATCATTTCCTCCGTTACCTCGAAATCGGCGATGACTCCGTCGCGCAGCGGCCGGATCGCTTGAATGTTGCCCGGGGTGCGGCCGACCATCAGTTTCGCCTCCTCTCCGACGGCGAGGACCTGTTTTCTGCCGTGGACGCTGGCGATCGCCACCACCGACGGCTCATTCAAGACGATACCGCGCCCTTTCACATAGACGACGGTGTTTGCCGTGCCGAGGTCGATCGCCATGTCGGCCGACAGAAAACCCAACATTCTTCCAAACATCTGATCGCAAACCCGATCAAGAAGAGGTCCATCAGCTTGTCGGATTGGCCCGAGATATCCAATGGCCGGCCGGCACCTTCTGTGGCGTGCCGGTCACCGTCATCGAACCCTCCCCTTGCTCTACGTGATAGGTCGGACATGTAAAGAACGGGCATCGACCGAAATGCGATGACAGTGCCCGCCACTCGTCCGTGTTAACCGCCGAAGGCCTGCTTGGTCCCGAACGGCTCAGGGCGTTGCGGATGAGGCCTCCGCCACCGACTTCGTCACCTCGAGGAATTGAGGCCGGATCGCCGATTGGAGATGGCGTAATTGAACGGGCATGAAGCAATGGCACAGCTCGACCGCGTCGCGCATGAAACTGCGTCAAGCGTCCCTGATCGAGTTCCTCGGCTATAATCTGCGCCCGTCCGCAGCTGGAAAATCGCACGCCAGACAGAGAGGCGGCGCATGTGTCCCTGGCGCGCGGCTCCGAACCGTGCCTTTGATCGCACCTGACGCACCGCGCCGCCAACCGCGGGGCGTGACGTGTCCGGTACCAGATAGGGGCGGCATCTCATGGATTATGCGGCGATGAGCGGCGGGAATAGGGCGGAGGAGGACGCAGCAGAGGGTCACCTCCCCCAGAACGTTGCCGGCTCGATCGAGAAGCTACTGGCCCGGGGCGGCGAGCGGGGTTACGTCACCTATGACGAGTTGAGCGCCACGCTGCCGCTCGATCAGCTGTCCTCGGAGGAGATCGAGGACACGATGACGATGCTATCCGAGCTCGGGATCACGGTGACCGAGAGCGACGAGAGCGAAGAGCCGGTGGCGCCCGAAGGCGAGCCGGCCAAGGCGGGCGGTAACCTCGATTATGACGATATCGGGCGGATCGACGACCCTGTTCGGATGTATCTGCGGGAGATGAGGTCGGTCCAGCTCTTGTCGCGTGAAGGGGAGGTGGCGATTGCGAAGCGCATCGAGGCCGGCCGCGAGATGATGCTCGGCGCCATCCGCGAAAGCCCGTTGACGTTCGACGCCATTCTCGGTTGGCGTGACGCCCTCAATGAAGGCAAGATGCTGCTGCGCGACATCATCGATCTCGATGCAACCTACGGCGGCAGCTTCGATGGCACGGTGGTTTTTACGCCCGGCGAGGTGATGAGCGAGCGTGGCGCCGCCGAGGCCAAGGACGACGAGAGTTCGATCTCGCCCGCCGCGAGGGAGGCAGAGCTGACGCTGGACATCGTCGGCACCTTCGACGCGATGGCTCAAGTCCATCGGAAGCTGCACAGGCTCCAGCGCCAGCGCATCACCGCCCTAAGCAAGTGCGAGGTGCTGCCATGGACGACTGAGCGCTGCTACGACAAGCTCCGACTAGAGAGCATCGAGCTGCTCAAGCGGGTGCGCCTCAACAGCACGCGAGTCGAGCACCTCGTCGAACAGCTCTACGAGCTCAATCGCCGACTCGTCGGCGAGGAGGGCCGGCTGCTGCGGCTCGCCGAGACAGTCGGCCTTAGGCGGCGAGAGTTCCTCGATCACTATACGGGAAACGAACTCGCGGCCGACTGGCTTGAGCGCGTCGGCGCACTACCCGACCGCGGATGGGCGTGCCTTTCGGACAAGGCTCCCGAAATCGCCAAGCACCGCACCGCCATCGCCCAGATCGCCGCCGAGGCGAAGTTGCCGATCGCTGAGCTCCGCCGGGTCGTGCAGACCGTGCAGCGCGGCGAGCGCGAGGCGAGCCGGGCCAAGAAGGAGATGATCGAAGCAAACCTGCGGCTCGTCATTGCGATCACCAAGAAATATGCGAACCGTGGCCCGCAATTCCTCGACCTGATCCAAGAAGGCAATATCGGGCTGATGAAGGCGGTCGACAAATTCGAATACCGGCGCGGGTACAAGTTCTCGACCTACGCCACCTGGTGGATCCGCCAGGCGATCACCCGTTCGATCGCCGACCAGGCGCGCACGATCCGCGTCCCGGTGCACATGATCGAGGCGATGAGACAGTTGGCTCAAACGTCGCGGCAGATGCTGCACGCGATCGGCCACGAGCCGACCCCCGAAGAGCTTGCCGAGAAGCTGGCGATGCCGCTCGAAAGGGTGCGCAAGGTGCTGGGGATCGCCAAGGAGCCGCTCAGCCTTGACCTGCCGATTGGCGAGGAGGAGGACAGCCGCTTGAGCGATCTCGTCGAGGACGAGAACGCGGTCACACCACTCGATTCCGCGATCCAGGCCAATCTGCGTGAGGCCACCACCCAGGTGCTCGCTTGCTTGACGCCGCGCGAGGAGCGCATCTTGCGCATGCGCTTCGGCATCGGGATGGATAGCAATCATACCTTAGCGGAGGTCGGAAAGCAGTTCTCGGTGACCCGCGAACGAATCCGGCAGATTGAGGCCAAAACGCTCCGCAAGCTTAAGCACCCGCACCACTCGCGCAAACTGCGAAGCTTTCTCGATATTTGAGTGCTCCGTCTCCGCCCGGGTTCGCACACCAATACCAAGGGTGTCCCGATGGCGTTCAAACCGAATTACCGCTTCGAGCGCGCGCAGCGGGACCGGCCGAAAGCTCCGAAGGGCGATGATCCCGCGTGGCAAGCGGAGGCCGCGAAAACGGCGCGCCTACGCGCGCTGCGGCTGCCCAAGGAAGCAGCCGACAAGGAGACTGCAAGTCGTGACGCCGCGGCAGCGCAGGCCCGGAGATCTGAGCCGCGCCGGCGCGTGCGAGGACCTCAGGCCTCAACCCCGTCAGAACTCAAGTGAGGCTCAGCGGGATTTCTGCGCACCTTCCCGACACGTATGCGGCATCATCGGCGAAGCACGGAGAGCTGCTCCGGGACGAGACCAATCGTTTCGCGCAGGTCCGTACCTTCAACCTGCGCGCCCCAGACCGAAGCCCTGCCGAGATCTGCTCCACGCAGGTCCGCTCCACGCAAGTCGGCGTGGTCGAGTTTCGCTCCCTGGAAGTTGACTTCATCCAAGCAGGCGCCGGCGAGGTCCGCCTGCCACAGAGAAGCGTCGCCGAAATCAGCCCGAGTCAGGGTGGCGCCGCTCAATAGGGCGTGGTCGAGATTGCACCGCCGCAGGTCTGCGCCACTGAGGTCCGCTCCGCGTAGATCCGCCCTCCAGAACGCTCGCCCCGAAAGGCATGTCCCGGCGAGTTCGGCCCGGGCCCCGGCCGCACCGCCGCTCTCAACCCAGGTGCCGTGCTCTCTGAGGATGGTTGCCAAGGCGTCATCCGCGAGCTCGATCTCGTGCAGCGACGCTCGTCCTTCGAGGTTATCCCGTATTGAATTCTCGCGCTCCCGCCTCGAGCCGTAAGCCCGGTCACCGGCGCGCGGCTCTACTTCGGCATTTTGAGGGTGATCTTTTATGTCGCTCAGTCGTATCTCCGCCGCCTCCGGCCCCTTGCGGCCCTCGACGACGTCCATGGTGACCCGTTGACCGTCGGCCAAGCTCGATATTCCCCCGCGGTTGAGCGCCGAAGCATGCACGAAGACATCCTTCCCGCCTCGGTCCGATTCAATGAAACCGTAGCCTTTCGCGGCGTTGTAGAACTTTACGGTCCCGGTCTCCTGAACAAGTGGTCGCCCAGGACGGTCCGGCGCCGGCCGTTCCGGCCGCGCGCGCTGTGCCGGTTCTTGTGTCGCCGTGCTGCTGTCGATGTTCAGCACTTCGGTGACCTGCATGCCCTTCTGCCCTGGACCTGCCCGAACCTCGAGGGTAGCGCCGGGATCGACAGCACCGTGCCCGGCGCGCTCCAGGACAGCGGCATGCAGGAAGGCGTCACCCGACCCGTCCGCGAGTTCGACAAACCCGAAACCCTTCTCCGGATTGAACCACTTCACAAGGGCGCGGACGGCCGAGCCCGACGGCTGCTCGAAACGCGGTTGGCTGGTGCCGAACGCGCTCGCCGGTTGGCGGCTGGAAGGAGGCGTAGCCTGATAATTATCATCATCGAAGCCTCGCCGGCGCGACGGACGAAAGTTTCTCTGCCTGTTGCTCAACTCGACCTCCCTATCGACCAGTGTAACCCGATATCAATCTCGCCACGGCGAACACCGGCGATCGGAATAGCGTCCATGAAGGCCAGGCGACACGCGGCGGCATCCCTTATGTTCGTTACCAAGCTATCATATACTGAGGGAGAGTGATTTTGGGTCCGCATGTTGAGCCTTGATGCTTGCTCGACACGACCGTCTAACCGCAAGCCTCTAAATCACTCGATTCATCTCCGGTCGAATATTAAGAGTCGAGCCTTACGTTGATTGCGACTGGCGTGCCAACGCGGAGAGAACCCAGGCGCCCCGCAAGATCTTCGAGCGTAGCGCCCTTTGGCAATACAAAGGATAGCGCACAATCTGCGAAAAGCGCAGTGACGCAACTCAAATGCGGCTCTTCATGGGTACTTCGCACGGGATTCCTCCAGTATTCAGAAGGCAGCGTTTTGTTGGCTGACCATCTGCGACACTAGGGCCCAGCGGAGGTCAGCGCTAGGCTCGGAAACTACCTATCTGGCGGAGGGAAAGGGATTCGAACCTCGGTCCTCCTAAGAGGGGCCCTTCTTTCGAATTCGCTCATCAACTGGCGGCGCGTAAGGCATACACGGACCGAAGCTCTATGATCGCCGCAACGACCAGGTCCTCGATCCTGCGAGGCTCAAACAGGGAAACGGCGCCAATGAGGCCGGCTTCGGCGGAGCATTGCACAAAAAATGTTGGAAACAAGGACGAGCCCATCTAGGGTGCCGGCGCGGAAGAGCTTGGCGCTTAGCAGAAAAGCGGCGCAACACCGTCCG
>Ga0209040_10004616_pt1 | contig 10367 bp, 10 predicted proteins | sample BogFormECP12_OM3_FD_188240 | JGI IMG/M metagenome (GOLD analysis project Ga0209040, IMG submission 188240) | Bog forest soil microbial communities from Calvert Island, British Columbia, Canada - ECP12_OM3 (SPAdes) (version 2) | ecosystem: Environmental > Aquatic > Freshwater > Wetlands > Bog ... | reverse complement strand
TGATCAAGCAGCACTACCCCAACAGGGGATGGGTGCGCCTTGGCCACGACACGGTGGCGGCTCTGAACGCGTACAAGTCCGCGCGCGGCCTGTTGGGCCTCGACGACGCCGTCACTGAGTTACTGGCCCAAGCTCACGAGGAGGTCCGGTGAGCGCGAATTGGGACCGGGCCCGTACCATCGCCGACGCCGTACTCTACGAGGGCTACCTGCTGTACCCATACCGCGCATCGTCGCGGAAGAACCAAACCCGTTGGCAATTCGGGGTTTTAGGTCCGCCCGGTGCTGCTGATGCGGGCATCGGCGAGGATGACAGCCTCTCGGCGCAGTTCCTCGTTGACAGCGCGGATGGCATCAAGCTGGTCGTGCGTTTCCTGCAGTTGCAGCACCGGGCCGCCGAGCGCGACACCGGCGACGGGCGCTACCAACCGGTCGACGAACTGACCACGCCGGCCGGGTCGTGGCTCAGTTGGGACGAGGCCGTCGAAGTCGAATTGCCGTTCGGCCCCTTCGGCTTCGCCGCGCCAGCCGGGCCGTGGACGCTGCCGGTGACGGCGCCGCCGGGCAGCGATGTCGACGCGGTCGAGGGCGGCAGGCTGGTGCGAACCAGGGAAAGCATCCGCGGTGAACTGGGCGTCGGCGTCGAACACGTCGACGGCCTGAACCGCGTCACCGTCACCGTTCGCAACACCGCGCCAAGCATCGACCAGGCCGGGAAAGACTGGGCGATCGCCAAATCCATGATCGGCACCCACGTCATCGCAGAAGTCGTTGGCGGTGAGTTCATTTCGCTGCTGGATCCGCCCGATCGCGCGGCGACCGCGGCAGCTAACTGCCACCAGCACCGCTGTTTCCCGGTGCTGGCCGGCCCGCCCGACGAGACCGACCTGCTGCTGGTGTCACCGATCATCCTCTACGACCACCCGGAGATCGCGGAACAGAGTGAGGGTGCGCTTTACGACTCCACCGAGATCGACGAGATCCTGACCCTGCGGGTGATGACCATGACCGACGAGGAGAAGGCGCAGGCCCGCGCCACCGATCCGCTGGCCGCGCAGATCATCGACCGCTGCGATGCGATGTCACCCGAAGCGATGCAGCGCCTGCACGGCGTCTTGCGTGATCCCCACCTTGGTGAGCCCAGCGGCGAGCCGGGCCTCATTCCAGAGATACCCGACGGCGTGGAGTGGTGGGACCCACTGGCCGACAACGCTGTTCGTCCGGACATCGATGCAGTCCTGGTGAACGGTGTGCGGGTGTCGCGGGGCAGCCGGGTGCGGTTGCATCCGGGTCGACGCGCCGACGCGCAAGACCTGTTTTTCTCCGGCAAGACCGCTCGTGTCACCTCGGTGCACGAAGACGTCGACGGCAACCAGCACGTCGGAGTCGTCGTCGATGACGATCCGGCCGCCGACCTGCACGAGTGGTACGGCCGCTACCTGTACTTCGCACCCGACGAAGTCGAACCGCTCGAAACCACTACCACGGAAAGGAATTCCACATGGAGATCGTAGGGTGGGTGTTCATCGGCATACTTGGACTGATGGTGTTCTCGGCAGTGGTGCTGGGCCTGGTGTCCCTGCCAGATGCCCGGCGCTACCTGAAGATGCGGCACATGTAGCGGATTCGACCGCGGCGGTATGGCGTCCCGCATCCTGATAGCCGGCATCGGCAACATCTTCCTCGGCGACGACGGCTTCGGTCCCGAGGTGTTGCGTCACGTCTTCGACCGGGTCAACGGCTCCGACGGGGTGCGCGCCACCGACTACGGCATCGGGGGCATGCATCTGGCCTACGACCTGCTCGAGGACTGGGATGCGCTGGTACTCGTCGACGCGATCCCCAATCGCGGCTCGTCCGGGACGGTGCACGTGTTCGAGGCCGACCATGGATCACCGGATGCTCCAGCGGGCCTGGACGCACACGGCATGGATCCCGCGACGGTGTTCGCGAGTCTTCGCGCCCTGGGCGGGACTGCCCCGCGGACCATCGTGGTGGGATGCGAAGTCGCCGACGTCGCCGACGGAATGGGCTTGAGCGAGCCCGTCGAAGCCGCGGTCCCGGAAGCGGTGCGGGCGGTCGAATCGGTGGTGGCGATGTTGCGCGCCGAAGACGAAGCTCGGGTAGGAGAGGTTTGACAGATGTGTCTGGGGATTCCCGGCCAAGTAGTGCGGATGCTCGACGGCTACAACAACCAGGTCGCGCTGGTCGACGTCGTCGGTGAGCATCGCAAGGTCAATGTCGGCATGCTGCCGGAGGAAACATTCGCGCCGGGCGACTGGGTGATCATCCACATGGGCTTCGTCGTGGAGAAGACCGATAAGGCCGCCGCCGAGGAGGCGATGGCCGGTCTGGAGTTGATGGGCCGCGGCCGCAGCGAGCCGGACGGCATTAACTGATCTAGATTTGCGGAACCAACGTCTAACTCGCCGGAAGAAACGTAGCGTTCGTGCCAGCTGGCAAACGCCATGCGCATTCTCATTCGGCTGAGGTGATGGCAATGAGTACAGACACAGCGGCACCCACGAACCCGCCGAAAGCGGATGTCCCCCATGAAGTGGTGGTCACCTGCCCGGCCACCGGAAAGGTGGTCGGCCGCGTCCCGGTGGCGACGTCGGTGGAGGTCGAGGCGGTGGCGGCCCGACTGCGGGCGGCCCAGCCGGCTTGGCAGCGGATCGGTGTCGAGGGCCGCTCACGGTGGCTGGGTAAGTGGCGTGACTGGCTGCTCGACCACAGTGACGAGCTGTTGACGTTACTGCAGCTCGAAACGGGCAAGTCTTGGGGTGACGCCAACATCGAAATCGCCGGTGTGCAGATCATTAATTACTGGATCGACAACGCCGCCGATTTCCTCGCCGACCAGACTGTTCGCCCCTACGGCGCGGCCAACGCAGCGAACAAACTGACCATTGCCTACGAGCCGTATCCACTCGTCGGCGTGATCACGCCGTGGAACGGCCCGCTTTTGGTGCCGCTGTGCGACATTCCTGCAGCGTTGATGGCCGGTTGCGCCGTGCTGTCCAAGCCCTCGGAGGTCGCCCCGCTGGTGTGGCGGATGGCGGTCGACGGGTGGAAGCAGATCGGTGCACCGGACGTGCTCGACGCGGTGTACGGGTTCGGCCAAACCGGGGCCGCCTTGGTCAATCTGGTGGACAACGTGATGTTCACCGGGTCGGTCAATACCGGGCGCCGCATCGCCGTCGCGGCCGCGCAGCGACTGATCCCGTGCAGCCTGGAGCTCGGCGGTAAAGACGCGATGATTGTCTGCGCCGACGCCGACATTGACCGCGCCGCCGACGGCGCGGTCTGGGGCGCATTCACCCTCACCGGCCAAGCCTGCATATCGGTCGAACGGTGCTACGTCGAGGAACCGGTGTACGACGAGTTCGTCAGCAAGGTGGTGGCCAAAACCTCGAGGCTGCGCCAGGGCATGGACGCCGAACATGACTATTCCTGCGAGGTCGGCTCGATGACCACCGCGCAGCAACTCGCCATTGTGTCCGGCCACGTCGACGATGCCGTCAGCAAGGGTGCGAGGGTCCTGGTCGGGGGCAAGTCGAGCGACCCCGCCACTGAGGGACTGTTTTACCAGCCGACGGTGCTCGTCGACGTCGACCACGGCATGAAGTGCATGCGGGAAGAGACCTTCGGCCCGACCTTGCCGGTGATGAAGGTCCGTGATGTCGCCGAGGCGATCGAGAAGGCGAACGACTCCCCGTTGGGGTTGTCCGGCAGTGTGTGGACGCGAGACAAGAACAAGGGGATGGCGTTGGCGCGCAAAATGAACACCGGCATTGTGGACATCAACAATGTCCTCGCTTTCCAGTTCCCGGCACCGATGGAAGGCTGGAACGACTCGGGACTCGGTTCCCGCTCCGGCGGGGCCGACGGGATCCGGAAATACTGCCGCACCAAAAGTATTGTGGCCGGGCGGGTTACGATGAAAAAGGAGCCGCTCTGGTATCCCTACAGCCGCAAGAAGGGCAAGATTATCGCAGCCATGCTCCGTATGGCGTCGGCCAAAGACTGGCGGCGCCGACTCGGACGGTAACGCCGGGTCACAACCACCAGGACGCGGTGGCGTCCAAGTGACGACGCGTGCGGTAACGCGCGAGGCTGTCGTCGCCATCCGCGATTGCCTCGATGATTCGCAGGTGGGCGCGCTGCACGTCGACCAGATCGCTGTGGCTCGGGATCGGCTGCTCGGTGCTGACCCAGTGCCGGCGGAACACTTCGACGAGGATCCGTAGGAACAAGTCCAGCAAGGCATTACCGGCCAGCTGAGCCAGTCCGGTGTGGAACAGGAACTCTTCCATACCGGCCATGCGCAGATCGTTGCCTGCCTCCTCGATGGTCAGCCGATGGGTGTCCAGGAACGCACGCACCTCCGGCGCGTCGCGGCGCTTCACCACCTTTGCGACGTTGTCGATCTCGATGGCGTCGCGGACCAACCGTAGGTCTTCGCCGCGGGGCTTGCGGTATTGCAGGTAGAGCGCGATGGTGTCAATGCTGGCCTGCGCCTGCGGTTCTGCCACCACCAGCCCGCCGCCGGGTCCGCGGCGCATCTTGGCCACCGCGTGGTGTTCCAGCAGCCGCACTGCTTCGCGCAGCACCGACCGGCTGACTCGATAACGTTCCAGCAGCGCGACTTCGGTCCCGAACACCTCCCCGATCTGACGGCCGCTAACGGCGATGTCGTCGCGGATGGCGGTCGCCAGCACCTCGGCGAGCTTGCCGTGCGGCGCCTGGCGGTACAGTCCGTTCCGGTTGCCCGGCCGGCTCGGAGGCTGGTGGTCTTGCAGCCACCTCGTCATCGATTCCGCGTGCCGTTCGCTCAGCGTCTTGGCCCGCGCCGAGTCGCCCGCGGTGACCGCATTGACGATATCCGCGTGTTCCTGACGCCTGCGGTCGATCGCCTCGAGGGCATCGCTCGCGGAGTCCAGCCGCGAATCTTCGGCGTACCGAACGGTCAACCGCATCAGGATGTCGATAAACAGTTGCAGGACAGGGTTTTTGGACTGCTCGGCCAGTGCTGCGTGGAACTCGTGATGCGGCGTCGACGGGTCGTGCGTACGGTCCTCCTCGGCCCGTAACACCGCGCGCAGCCGATCGATGCCGGCTTCATCAATCTGTTCTCCGGCAAGCGATGCCGCCAACGGCTCCAGCAGCAGCCGCGCATCGAGCAGCTCACCGGTCGTGGTGCCCAGGTACTCCAAATAGATGATGATGGCGTGAGTCGCCGGGGCGGCGTCGGGCTCGCAGACCAGCAGACCGCCGTTGGGCCCGCGACGCATGCGCGCGACTTGGTGGTGCTCGACGAGCCGAACGGCTTCCCGCAGCACCGATCTGCTCACTCGGTAACGCTGTTGCAGCGCTTGCTCGGAACCCAGAATTTGCCCGACCGGCCAGCCACGCCGAATGATGTCAGCCTCGATGCGACGCGCAATCTGTGAAGCTCGCTTATCGGACCGGTGCTCGGCGTCACTACCGGCTTTGAGATGCGGACGAGCTTCAGGGCTCAATTGCACGCCCGCACCAGGTCACTCAACATGTCAGCAGCATGCATCCGGCGATCGGACCGCCGCCCACGGCGGCCACCGCGACTTCGGGCCGGCGCTGCACCTGCCGCTCCCCTGCCTCACCGCGCAATTGCAAACAGGTCTCGTGCAGTAGCCAATAGCCGTGCATGCGGCCCGCCGACAGCTGCCCGCCGTAGGTGTTCAGCGGCAGCGTGCCGTCAAGGGCGATCCGCTCGGCCCCCTCGACGAACGGGCCCGCTTCGCCGTCAGCGCAGATGCCCAGGGCTTCCAGCCACGCGAAGGTGAGGAAGGTGAACCCGTCGTAAAGCTCGGCGAGGTTCAGATCGGCGGGCGTCAGATCGGTCCGCGACCACATCTGCGCCGCCGCGTCGGCGGATGCCATCTTTGGATAGTCGGCGCGGTGAAACCAGCCACCTGCGCCGTCCGTGCCCCCGATCGCCTCGACCTTCACCGCCCGGTGCGGACAGTCTTTGGCGTAGTCGGCGCCCGACACCACCATCGCGATCGACCCGTCGATCGGTACGTCGCAGTCCAGCAGCCCGAACGGTGTGGAAACCGGCCGCGCGGCCAGATAGTCATCCATGGTCATCGGATCCCGATAGACCGCAAGCGGATTCAATGCCGCATTACGCCTGCTGTTGATCGCCAGCCAGCCCAACTGCTCCTTGGTGGTTCCGTACAGCTCCATATGCCGACGGCAATTCAGCGACAGCCAATTCGCCGCGGAATAAGCATGGGCGGCAACCAGATCGTTGACATCGTCCATCGGGCCGACCACCGGCGGTTCTTCGCCTTCCGGCGTCTCGAACATCCGGGCGAGCGGCGGTGCCGGCGCATTCTCTTCCTTCTTCACCGGGACCGTGCCGCCCAGCATTTGAATCGTCCGGTAGATGACCACATGCCGGGTGTGGCCCTCGGACACCGCACGGCATGCCGACATCACCGGATTCAGCAGACCGCCAGTGCCGAACCCCGACCCACAGTCGGACGCTTCGATTTGCAGCGCGGCGAGGACTTCGGCGGCGGGGGTGTCGCCCAGAGTGGCAATGCCGTCGATGTCGGCCGCAGCCAGGCCGGCGTCGTCGATAGCGGCGCGGACCGCTTCCATGGTGAGCTCCAGCCCGGGAATGCCGGTGCGACGGCCGATTCGCGAGATGCCGATACCGGAAATGATCGCATCTTTTTCGAAATAGCTCATCTGCGCCGTCCGTTAGACCAACCCGCTGCACAACAACCCAAGTTAATAGAGTGTACTGTATTGCTCGTGTCGACCGAGGCGACGTCCCTGCTGCTCATCGAGCACTGCGACCATTGCGCGCACTGGGTGCACCCCGCGGCCGGCGAATGCCGGGATTGCGGCGGTCCGCTGGTCGCGCGGCCGGTATCGGGTCACGGCAGCGTATTCACCTACACGGTCAATTACCACGCCTTCAACCCGGCGCTTCCGACGCCCTACGTGATCGCCATCGTCGAGCTCGTCGAACAGAGTGGACTACGGGTAGCGGCGAATATCGTTGACTGTGAACCCGATTCAGTGACGTGCGGGATGCGCGTCGAGGCACTGCCGGAGCCTGGCACCGGCGGCGCACCACGGTTCGCGCCCGCGGGCTAGCGCGAGCAGACGCAAAAGCCCCCGCACGCCCGGCGTGTCGGGGGCTTTTGCGTCTGCTCGCCAGGGCGTGCGGGCTAGTTGATCAGCGGGTCGCGTGGCATGCCAAGTATCCGCTCGGCGATCTGATTGCGGGTCACCTCGGAGGTACCGCCGGCGATGGCCATGCCCCGGGCGCCCATGATCAAGCGGCCCGACAGCACGCCCGGCCCGTCGAGCACCGCGACCTCGGGCCCTACCAGCGCCGCCATGATCGCCGCGCCCTCGACCATGTGCTCGGCCAACTTCAGCTTGGTCACGTTGCCTTCTGGACCCGGGCCCGCTCCTTCGACGCTGCGCGCGAGGCGGCGCAAATTCAGCAGTCGCAGGGCATTCTCCTCAGCAAGGTACGCCCCTACCCGAATTCTCCCGCCCTCCAACCGATCCGGATGGTCCCGGACCAGCTGAACCAACTGCGCCGCCAACCCCTCGTAGAAAGATCCGCTGCCGCCGATGCTGACCCGCTCGTTGCCCAGCGTTGCCCTCGCGACCGTCCAGCCCGAATTGGGCGGCCCGACGACATCCTCGTCGGGCACAAACAAGTCGCTGAAGAACACCTCATTGAAGTCCGAGCCACCGGTGATCTGCCGCAGCGGGCGAACCTCGACCTCGGGCGCCTTCATGTCGACGATCACCGTGGTGATGCCGGCGTGCTTGGGCACCTCCGGGTCGGTGCGTACGGTGGCCAGGCCGCGGGCGCAGTAGTGGGCCCCACTGGTCCACACCTTCTGCCCGTTGACCTTCCAGCCGCCATCCACCCGGGTGGCCCGGGTCTTGATGGACGCCGCGTCCGAACCGGCGTCGGGCTCGGAGAACAGCTGGCACCAGATCTCGTCTTTACGGAGCGCCTTCTCGACGAATCGTTCTATCTGCCAAGGCGTTCCGTGCTGGATCAAGGTCAGGATCACCCAGCTGGTGATGCCATAGTCGGGACGCTTGATGCCCGCCGCACGGAATTCCTCTTCGATGACCAACTGTTCGACCGCGTCCGCGGCGCGACCCCAAGGCTTGGGCCAGTGCGGCATCACATAGCCCGTTTCGATCAGCTTGTCGCGCTGCGCGTGCTTGTCCAGTGCGGCGATCTCGGCGGCGTCGGCACGAATTCTGGTGCGCAACTCCTCGGCCTCTGGCGGCAGGTCCAGGCTGTTCTCCCGAGCGGCACCGGCGGCCGTGCGCTCGAACACGTCGCGGGCCGGCGCGTCACCGCCGAACAGTGCCGTGGTCACCAACGCTCGGCGCAGATGCAAATGCGCATCGTGCTCCCAGGTGAAACCGATACCGCCATGCACCTGGATGTTCAGTTCCGCATTGCGCGCGTACGCCGGAAAGGCCAGCGCTGCCGCCGAAGCGGCCGCCAGCCGAAACTGGTCCTCATCCTCGGATGCCGCGCGGGAGGCGTCCCATACCGCTGCGATCGCCGACTCGACGCCGACCAACATGTTCGCGCAGTGATGCTTAACCGCCTGGAACGTGGCGATGGTGCGGCCAAACTGCTGGCGCACCTTGGCATAGTCGACGGCGGCTTCGACGCAGTCGGCCGCCCCACCGACTGCTTCGGCGGCCAGCAGCGTTCGGGCGCGGGCCTGCGCCGATTCCCGCGCTCCCGGCAGGATGTCGTCGGCGGAGACACTCACCTTCTGGAGTCGGACCCGGCCGGAGCGCCGAGTCGGATCCAAATTCTCAGGGACCTCGACCGAGACTCCGGCACGCTCGCGTTCCACCACCAGCACGTCGTCACCCGCTGCGATCAACAGCAGGTCGCCCAGGCCCGCACCTAACACCAGTCCGGCCTCGCCGTCGGCCACGCCATCGTTGAGTCCTACGTGGCCTTCCAGACCGATGCCAGCAGTGACGGTTCCGTCGATCAGCCCCGGGAGCAGCCGCGACTTTTGCTCGGCGGTGCCGTCTTTGGCGATCACCGCCGACGCGATGACGGTCGGCACGAACGGGCCCGGCGCCACCGCACGGCCGAGTTCGTCGATGACGACCACGAGCTCGGGCAGCCCGTAGCCCGAGCCGCCGTATTCCTCGTCGATGTGCAAGCCGAGCCAGCCCAGTTCGACGATGCCCTGCCAGAACGGAGGTCGGGCCTCCTCGGGCGCGTCGAGCAGGGACCTCGCCGCCGAACGCGCCTTCTGCGACGTCAGGAAGCCGCGGGCGACCTCGGCGAGTTCGCGATGGTCATCAGTCAGTGCGATACCCATTCGAGGGCCTTCCTCTTGGAAGCAATAGGCCGGTCGGAAAGAGTGTACTTAAATGCGGTTGCCTCCCAACCGGGTGGTTGGCCCAAACGACGACCATCGCATCACTTAGGCGCGAAACGCTGTCCGGCGTCCAGCCGTAGGCACTGGCCGTTCAGCATCGGGTTGTCCACGATGGCCGCCACGAGTTTGGCGTACTCCTCCGGGCGGCCCAGCCGCTTGGGGAACGCCGCGTCCTTGGTCAGCGCGGTGGCGTACTCGTCCGGAATGCCCTTGGTCAACCCGGTGGCGAACAAGCTTGGCGCGATGGCTAATACGCGGATGCCCAGCGATCCGAGATCGCGTGCCATGGTCAGGCACATGCCGGCGATGCCCGCTTTGGCCGCGGTGTAGGCGACCTGACCGATCTGGCCCTCGAATGCCGCGATCGACGCGGTGTTGATGATGACGCCGCGCTCCTCGTCCTCCGGCTCGTTGCGGCTCATGTGGTCTGCCGCCAGCCGGCTGATGTTGAACGTGGCGATGAGATTGAGGTCGATCACCGACTGGAAGGACTCGAGATCGTGCGGACCGGACTTCGACATCGTCCGCTTGGCGATGCCACCGCCGGCCGTCGTCACCGTGACGTGCAGGCCGCCGAGACTGTCGACCGCGGACTGCAGGGTCTCCTCGGTACCGGCGAAATCGGTGACGTCCACCGGATAGAAGGAGCCACCGATGCCGGCGGCGACGTCCTTGCCGTCCGAACCTTCGCGATCCAGCACCGCGACACTCGCCCCGCGGGCGGCCAGTAGTTCGGCGCTGGCGCGGCCCATGCCCGAGGCGCCGCCGATGACGACCACCTTCTTGCCGTTGATCTCCATTCAAACCTCCTTGACAGGTTTCGATTGCCCGGCTTCTCCTCATCGCGCTGCGCGCTCTGCATCGTCGCCGGGCGTTTCGATTGCCCGGCTTCTCCTCATCGCGCTGCGCGCTCTGC
>Ga0209040_10004615_pt1 | contig 10368 bp, 5 predicted proteins | sample BogFormECP12_OM3_FD_188240 | JGI IMG/M metagenome (GOLD analysis project Ga0209040, IMG submission 188240) | Bog forest soil microbial communities from Calvert Island, British Columbia, Canada - ECP12_OM3 (SPAdes) (version 2) | ecosystem: Environmental > Aquatic > Freshwater > Wetlands > Bog ... | reverse complement strand
GATCGAGGATGGCGAAAGCGGTATTCTGGTGCCGCTCCCGGGAGCTCACGGCGGCGGCCCGCAAGCGCTTGCCGATGCGATCGAGCGCGTTTGCACGGATCATGCGCTGCGTGCCAGATTGGGGAAAACGGGCCGCCGGGCTTACGAAACCGGGTTCACCGAGCCGATCGTCGTTGCCGGTTACCGCAGTTTCTTCGATAAAATCACACGCTGATGTGCGGGATCGCCGGGTTGATGACACATGATGGTGCGGCCCCGCCGCCGGCTCCACTGCGCGCAATGGGCGACGCGCTGCGCCACCGCGGTCCGGATGGTGATGGCCGATACCGGTCGGGGGATGTCGGGATGGTGCAGACCCGGCTCGCCATCATCGATCTCGCGACCGGCGATCAGCCGCTCTACGAACCGGGCGGCGCGGCGCTGATCGCCAATGGCGAGATCTACAACTACCTCGAGCTGCGCGCCGATCTCGGCAGCGCTTATTCAGCCGCCTTTTCCACCCACTCGGATTGCGAGCTGCCGCTGCATCTCTATCGCCAATACGGGCTCGACTTCACCACGCATCTGCGCGGCATGTACGCGATCGCGCTGCACGATCCCGCCGCCGGTCGCCTGATCCTCGCCCGCGATCCGTTCGGCATCAAGCCGCTCTACTACGCCGAGACGCCGCGCGCCTTTGCCTTCGCCTCGGAGCCGGGCGCGTTGATCGAGGCCGGCATCGTCGCGCCGCAGCTCGTTCGCTCGGTGCGCAATGAATTGGTGCAGATGCAGTTCACGACCGGTCGCGAGACGATCTTCGCTGGGATCAATCGAGTGCTCCCGGGAGAGACGGTGGTGGTGCGTCAGGGGCGCGTCGTCGAGCGTCGCCGCCGCGAGGCGCTGCCGGAGGGCGGCCCGCTGTTAGTGGGTGAAGAGGAGGCGCTGGCCCTGCTGGACGCTGCCCTGATGGCGAGCGTGCGCCTTCACCAGCGCTCTGACGTGCCATTTGGGATGTTCCTCTCGGGAGGCATCGATTCGACAGCGCTGCTGGTGATGATGGCCCGGCTCGACGAACGCCCGGTCAAGGCGTTCACGATCGGCTTTGCCGGAGGCGATCAGCCCGATGAGCGTCCCGCGGCGCGCGCCGCCGCCGCCGCCGTCGGCGCCGAGCACGTGGAAATCGTCTTCGGGGAGGCGGATTTCTGGAAGCTGCTCCCCGAAATCGTCTCGGCGGTCGACGATCCGGCTGCCGATTACGCGATCCTGCCGACCTGGGCGCTCGCCCGCGCGGCGCACGAGTCGGGGCTCAAGGTCATTCTCTCCGGAGAGGGGGGCGACGAGCTGTTTGGCGGCTACGGGCGCTATCGCAGCTCGATGCGCCCATGGTGGGCCGGCGGCCGCACCCCCCGGGCTCGCGGGGCCCTCGACGGACTCGGCGTTTTACGCGGCGAGATTGCAGGCTGGCGCGATGGAATTGCTGCGGCCGAGGTCCGCAACAGCGGACATCAGCGCACCCCGTTGCAGATCGCCCAGGCGGTCGATTGCGCCGATTGGCTGCCGAACGACCTGCTGGTCAAGCTCGATCGCTGTCTGATGGCGCACAGCACCGAAGGCCGCACCCCGTACCTCGATACCGAGGCGGCAGCGCTCGCCTTCCGCCTGCCTGACGAGCTCAAGGTCAAGCGCGGGCTCGGCAAATGGCTGTTGCGTCGCTGGCTTGCCGGCAATCTTCCAGATGCCCAGCCGTTCGCCCGCAAGCGCGGCTTCACCGTGCCGGTGGCGCGTTGGATATCGGAGCGCACCGATGAGATTGGCCCGCTTGTCGCGCGATCAGCAGCGGTGCAGGAAATCTGTCGGCCGGACGCCGTTGAGCGCCTGTTCGCCGCCACGTCCAACAAGCGCGCCGCCCGCGCCGCGTGGTATCTCCTTTTCTACGCGCTGTGGCACCGCCGCCACATCGAGCGCGCCAACTTGCCGCCGGACACGATGGCCGTGTTGGCAGAGCGCGGGTAACCGGTGTCTCGATCGCGCCTGCCGGCTCAGAACAGGACGCCGGTTTCAAATAGGAAGCGCGTCTGCGTCGTATTGGTACCACTCGTGCCGAACGCCAGCCCCGGCGTCGTGCTGTTTGTCCCAACATGAGAAATCTCGGCGCGCGCGAAGAAGATCTTGTATTGATAGGTCGGGGTCACTGTAATCGACCATGCGTTGCTGCCGGGCCCATAAAGGAGATTTGGCGCACCGTTGCCGACGCTACCCGTCGAGGATATGTACTCGAAGCGAATTGGGATGCTGAAGCCGGGCAAAGGCGAATCTTCGCCAAAGGAGTAATTCGCCAAAATCGCACCGCCATATGTCGAGGCGGCGGTCAACGCGCCGATCGACGAAGCGGCTGGGACATGGGTGTATTGAAAATACGGCGTGATGGTCCACGGCGCCGAATTGTATGTATAGACCAAGGTAAAGAGTGTCGAATTGTTCTGGAATAACGGCGTGGCCAAGGTCGCTTTCGTCGTGTGCGCGTAATTGCCGCCGGCGGCTAGGACGAAACTGTTGGCGGTGTCGAGCGTGTAAGTCGCGGAGCCGGAAAGCCACGTGTAGCGGTTCGAGTAAAACCCGTCATTCCAGGAAAACGCGAAAACGACGGGATCCATCGTATAGTTCAGCTGAGCGCCACGGCTGATAGCCGGCTCCTGGTTCCAGACGAGACCGCGTTCGATGTTCATATTCTGGAACGAAAAGGTGTTTTCGGCGCCGATTAGAGTCGGGAGCTTGCCACCTTGAACCGAGAAAGTATCGGTCGGCGCCACTTTCGCCCATGCCATCGGCAACGCCCCGAAGAAGTCACCGGTCGCTTTGTTCGTGTTGAAATAAGGTGTACCGAGGGCCGGTATCGTATAGGCTCCGGCCTGAACGTAATATTGGAATAGGCCATCGGTCTTCTGAAAGAAGAACTGGCCGTTGCTCAAACTCGCCAGCGAGCGTTGGTCTCCGGAAGAAGGATTGTTCTGCCATAGCACGAGAGGGGTAACCGCGCCTGTCAAGTAGACGGGGCCAAGCGGCCCAGCGTCAAAACTCATCGGGTTCGGGTTGGCGGTGAGCGGCCCGGGCATGACGGGGGTCGTCAGGGCGGTCGGCGCTGCCGGCTTTTCCTCTGCAGCGGGCTGTCCGGTGCTCTCCTCGGCCCATGCGGAGTGGAGGAGACAGCCAAGCAGAGCCGAAGCGAAGGCGGTGTTCGTGACTATGCTGTTCTTGATGTATTTCATGACGAAGGCCCTTCGAGTCACTACCTCGCGCCGGCCAGACACCTGAACCGGCGTTCTCTTCCGGTCGAGCTGGTAAATATCACTTTCCCGGCTCCCCGTCTTGGGCAAGCAATTGCCATACCACCTCGTGGATCGTTCGCCGGGATGCAGGCCGCAAACCGACTGGTTGTGCAATGATCCGCTAGTTCCCGTTATTTTTCCGAATTTCCGCGCCTGTCAATGTTTGCTCACCAACATCGCGATACTGACTATTTTCTAGGCAAAACAGGGTCGTATCCGGCGCGGAAATTGACAAAAGAACCGCCCCAAAGAACCTGCCGTGGATCGGCTCAATCACGACAGGGCAGCAGGTCGCGAATCGACGACGCTCCACGCGGGTGCGCGCGTGCCTGGAATTGCTGAGCTGTTTGAACCAACCGTTGCAACAGCTCGCCCCCTACGAGAGGGGTCCAACGCGCCGGGCGCTGTCTCGCGATGATGCCTACCGACCGCTGGTCGGGCATTGCGCGCACCAGATCTGCCAAGCTCTCGGCTACCCGATCGGCAGCTGGAGCCTGTTGCAGGGAATCCTCCAACGCAATTTCGATGCGAGTCAGTCCTTAGGGACGGCCTGCTGATTTATCCATTTTATTTGCCCTGAAAGTCGCTTCGGCTCCAAAAAAGTCGAGCGCCGCACGTGCGGCGCTCGAGGTCTGCAATCCTCCCGAAGCGGGCGGGTGATCGGCTGCGATCAGTGGAAGAACGTGCTGTCGATATGCGTAATCCCAACCAGGGTCATCGTCGAGCCGTCGGGCAGAGTGATCGTCGTGCTGCCGCCGCTGACCGTGGCCGTCGCGACGACGTGGTTGACACTGGCTGTATCTTCGCCTGCAAAGGTGATCGCGTCGCCATGCGCTTGGTTGAACCCGACGACGGTATCATGGCCCTTGACCCCACTGTCCTGGACCAGGGTACCGCCAGTTCCGGCGTAGAGCAGGTTGTGGCCGGCTCCGCCATCGATCGTGTCGGCCCCGCTCCCGCCGAAGATCGTGTCGTTCGCCTCGCCGCCAACGATCAGATCGGGGCCGGATCCGCCGTGTACCAAGAGACGTCCCGCGCCGCCGTAGATGGTGTCCGAGCCGGACCCGCCGAAGATCGTGTCCCGGCCATCGCCGCCAAAGATCAGGTCTGGGCCTTTGCCGCCCAGGATCAGATCGCCGCCTTGACCCGCGAAAATCGTATCGGGGCCACTGCCGCCGGTGATCGTATCCTTGACGTCTCCGCCGACAATCATCGTCGGGCCGCTCCCGCCGGTGATGACGTCCTGGCCGCTGCCGCCATAAATCGTGGTCGGACCGCTGCCGCCGGTGATCGTCGCAGCGCCCGAGCCGCCGTAAATGGCGGTCGAGCCGCTGCCACCGGTGATCGTGTCCGGCCCGTCTCCGCCAAAGATCGAGGTGTCGCCGCTGCCGCCCATGATCACATCGCCGCCGTGACCGGCATAGATCGTGTCGGGGCCGCTGCCGCCGATAATGGTGTCCTTGGCATTTCCGCCGAGGATCAAATCGGCGCCGCTGCCGCCAAGGATCAGGTCGCGTCCGTCTCCGCCATAAATCGTGTCGGGGCCGCTTCCTCCATAAATCGTATCTGGACCGGAGCCACCCTGGATCGTATCGGGACCGCTGCCGCCATAAATCAAGTCGGAACCGGAGCCGCCGATGATCAAAGCCGGGGCGTTACCGGCGGTGATCGTATCGTTGCCGGTGCCCCCGATGACCGTCGGGTCTCCCGCCAGGTTCAGGGCCCAGTCGCCATACGCCATGTTGATCGTCTGCCCGTTGTCGGACAGCACCGCCACGCCTTGATAGCCGGACGGCAAGCTGGACGGGATCATCCCGCCAGTGATGACCTCGAGGTTAAACTCACCGGGGATGGGCGGCGGAGGATTGTTTCCATTCGCTGTCTCGACGACGTTGACCTGTTGGCCCCCCTGCGCAAAAGCGTTGTACTGCCCACCTGGAATAGATGCCATTTTCCCCATTCCCTCAAAAGCTGCCGCCGTACTTGAGTGTACGACCAATGGATGAACTCGAGAGGGAACAGAACACGCTTTACGAGTTTAGTCGATGCTTTTCAGTTCCAATTTAATTCGGTTGCACGTCGATATTTTAGAACTACTAGACGCGTATTGCAGAAGAATTCGTATCTAATTTGGGATAAGGGACGATGGTCGGCCCGATCGTCGCCCAACCGCGCCGCAGCAAGGAGTATTCGCATGCCAACGGACGAACGCGCGAGCATCTGCACCCTCGACTGCCCCGACACCTGCAGTCTGCAGGTCAGTGTCGTGGATGGCCGCATCGTCAAGGTGCGGGGCTCTAGCGCGACGCCCTACACGGCCGGGGTCATCTGCAACAAGGTGGCACGGGACACGACGCAGTTCGTGCACGGACAGGGGCGCCTGCTGCAGCCGCTGCGCCGCGCCGGACCCAAGGGCGCGGGCCGGTTCGAGCGGATATCATGGGATGCGGCCTTGGACGATATCCATTTGCGGGTAGGCGAGATAATCGAGTGCTGGGGCCCGCAGGCGGTAATGCCGTTGAACTACGCTGGTCCGCACGGCTTCCTTGCCGGAGACAGCATGTCTTCGCGTTTCTTCAATCGCCTGGGCGCCACTCAGCTCTATCGGCGCGCCCTGTGCGGCGGCGTGCGCAGCGAAGCGTGGTCGGGCACCTATGGCGCCGTGCCGGGATGCCCGCCCGAACTTGCCGAGGCCGCCAAGCTCAACCTCGTCTGGGGCAACAACGCGACGGTCACCAACCTTCATCTCGTCAGGTGCATTCGCAACTCGAAGCGCGCCGGCGGCAGGCTGGCGGTTGTCGATCCGCTGCGCACCAAGATTGCCGAGCAGGCGGATCTGCATCTGCAACTGCTGCCGGGCACCGATGTGCTACTCGCCTGGTCGTTGGCTGCGGAGCTCGAGCGATCGGGTTCTCTGGATGCCGCGTTCATCGCCGCTCACGTGCTGGGAGCCGAGGAGTTCATGGCTTGCGCCCGCCAATGGCCGGCGGCGCGAGCGGCTGCGGTCTGCGGGCTGAAGGAGGATGAGATCCTGACCCTCGCGCGCTGGCTCGCCGAGACCAAGCCGCTGGTGCTGGCGCCGGGCAATGGGCTCGAACGCGGCCGCAACGGCGGCAGCGCAATCCGTGCGGCAATTGCTTTGCCGGCGCTGCTCGGAAAGCTGGGCAGGGGGAATGGCATTGTGCTCGGTGCAAGCAATGCCTTTCCCAAAACCCCGAACCGGCTCCAGCGGCCCGACCTGATCCCCGACGGCACCCGCACGCTCACTATAAACGATATCGGCCGTCATCTCGCCGAGGACGACATCGATCCACCGCTGCGCGCACTGTTTATCTACAATCACAATCCGATCGTCGTGCACCCCGACCAGAACCGAATGCGCCGTGGGCTCGCCCGTCCGGAGTTCTTTGCTGTCGGCATCGAGCTGACGATGACTGAAAGCATGGGGTACTGTGATGTGGTGCTCCCTGCGGCAACCCATTTTGAATACGCCGATCTCTATCCGTCCTATGGTCACCATTGGCTGCAGCGCGCCGAGGCGGTGATACCACCGTTGGGCGAAGCGTTGCCCAACACCGAGATTTTCCGCCGGCTCGCTGCGCGCTTCGGGTTTGATGAGCCGTGCTTCAAGGCGACCGACGAAGAACTGATGGACGATGCCGTCGATATCGCGGATCCTCGGCTTCTCGGAATGAGACCGAGCCGGATACCAACAGATCGGGCGGTCCAGATGACGGGACCGGACGGCAACCCCATGGTCCTCTTCGACAACGTTTTCCCCGCGACGCCGTCGGAGAAAATCGAACTGAAGTCGGAGACATTGGCCAAGCGGTGGGGTGCGGCCGCTTTGCTGCCGACCTGGCGGGAACGGGAAGTCTCCCATCCGCTGATGCTGATTTCGCCGGCTTCCGACAAGCGCATCTCCTCGACGCTCGGCGGCCTCGCCGCTTCGCATCAGGCGCCGCCGCTCCTGATGAACCCCGAGGACGCGACGCAGCGAGACCTCAATCACGGCATCGAGGTGCGCGTGTGGAACGACCGCGGCGAGGTCATTCTGCCGCTCGTGGTGACCGCAGACGTGCCGCCGGGTGTCGTTGCCAGCGAGAAGGGGGCGTGGCTGGTGACCAGCCGCACCGGGCAGACGATTTCGGCGCTCGTCTCGGCGGATCTCAAGGCCGATCTCGCCGAAGGCGCATGCTTCAACGATACCCCGGTCGAGGTCAGCCGCGCTTGATCGTAAGGGCCGCGGGTCGGGCGCAATCTCGCCGAGCCTGCTAGCCGCAGGGCATGCGGCAGGCGTCATCGGGCGCCCGGTGCCGCTGCGGCCAAGCATATGCCGGCGGAGGTTGCGCAGATTGACACTGCCGCCGCCGCCGCAAACACTCCGCCCTGGCAGTCGAGAGAACGAGAGGGCGTGGTGCAGCAGGGCGGAAGACTGGGCGTCGATATCGGCGGCACTTTTACTGATGTGGCGCTCGAAGCGGTCGGGCGCCGCTATAGCGCCAAGATCCTGACCACCCCGGCGGCGCCCGAGCAGGCCGTTCTCGAAGCGATCGGCACCGTGCTGCGCGAAGCCGGGCTCGCGCCGGGGGATTTGTCGATCATCATTCACGGCACGACGCTCGCAACCAACGCGATCATCGAGCGTAAGGGCGCCAAGACCGCCCTCCTTACCACCGAAGGTTTTCGCGACACGATCGAGATCCGGCACGAGAACCGGTTCGAGCAATACGACGTCAATATCGATCTGCCGCCGCCGCTGGTGCCGCGCCGGCTGCGCTTTCCGGTGCGCGAGCGCGTCGACGCGGGCGGGCGGGTGCTCGTGCCGCTCGACGAGGCGATGGTGTCCTCCCTCGCCGACCGCCTCGCCGCCGCGGGCATCGAGTCGGTCGCGATCGGTTTTCTGCACAGTTTTACGAACCCGGCACATGAGCGCCGCGCTGGCGAGATCCTTGCCAAACGGCTGCCCGGTGTCGCGATTACTTTATCGAGCGAGGTATCGCCCGAAATGCGCGAATACGAGCGCTTCTCGACGGCCTGCGCCAATGCCTATGTCCAGCCGATGATCGGCCAGTATCTCGCCAATCTCGACGCCTTGCTGCGGCGCGAAGGTTTCGTCTGCCCGCTGTTCCTGATGCTTTCGGGCGGCGGGCTGACTGCGGTCGAGACCGCGATCCGCTTCCCGGTGCGGCTCGTCGAATCGGGTCCGGCGGGCGGCGCGATCTTCGCCGCCGAAATCGCCCGGCAATGCCGCCTCGACAAGGTTTTGTCCTACGACATGGGCGGGACGACCGCGAAGATCTGCCTGATCGACGATTTGAAGCCGCAGACCAGCCGCGCCTTCGAGGTCGCGCGCATCTACCGGTTCAAGAAGGGGAGCGGGCTGCCGTTGCGCATTCCGGTCATCGAAATGGTCGAGATCGGGGCCGGCGGCGGCTCGATCGCGCGGGTCGACCGGCTGAAGCGGATCACCGTCGGGCCGGACAGCGCCGGGGCGGATCCGGGACCCGCCTGCTACGATCGTGGCGGCACGGCGCCGACCGTGACCGATGCCGATCTGCTCCTCGGCCGCATCGACCCGGCCGGGTTTTCCGGCGGGCGAATGGCGCTCGATCGGGCCGCGGCCGAGATGGCGATGCGCCAGGAGGTGGCCGCGCCGCTGGCGTTGGCGATCGAACTCGCCGCGCTCGGGGTCAGCGAAATCGTCGACGAAAACATGGCGAATGCCGCGCGCGTCCACGCGATCGAAAGCGGCAAGGACGCGCGCGGCCGCACCCTCGTCGCGTTTGGCGGCGCGGCGCCATTGCACGCCGCGCGCATGGCCGAGAAGCTCGGGCTCGACCATGTGCTGGTGCCGTCCTATGCCGGAGTCGGCTCGGCGGTCGGCTTTCTGCGCGCGCCGATCGCCTACGAGATCGTGCGCTCCTCACTCCACCGCCTCGACCAGTTCAACGCCGCCGCGGCCAACGCGCTCTTCGCCGCAATGCGCGCCGAGGCCGAGCCGATCGTTCGCCGCGGCGCTGGCGACGCACCGCTGACCGAAACCCGCTCGGCATTCATGCGCTATCGCGGACAGGGTCACGAGATCGCGGTGTCATTGCCGATGCGGACCTACCACGAAGAAGACGCAGCGCCATTCCGCGCCGCGTTCGAGAACGAGTATCGCCGCCTCTATAGCCGCGTCATCCCCGGTGTCGAAGTCGAAATTATCAGCTGGGTATTGCTTGTTTCCGCACCACGTCCGGTCGATACCGAGGCCGTCGTTTCAACACCAATGCGTTACACTCCCCAACCGTCGCGCTCCCGCCCGGTGTTCGACCCCGAGACCGGCGAGTTCATCGAGGTGGCGATTTACGACCGCCGCAATCTGCTGCCCGGCGCCTTCATCGCCGGCCCTGCTGTCATCGTCGAAGACGAAACCTCGACCGTCGTCAGCCGCCTCTTCGACGCCTGCCTCGACGCTTTCGCGTATATTGAGCTTACCCGCCGCGAGAACTGACGAAGAGCTAACCCACCGAGGCGCCGGCCCGCGTATTGCAGGCAAAGCGGCCGCGTTTCAGCGCCTCGGCGCAGTCAACTGATTGGTTCGGCTCTTGCTGCGCACGCGGTGCGCGATTTACCGTTGCCCACGATGGGCGAAGGCGCGATCCTTGGCCCCACACCACGCCGAATCCGGGGAATGTCGGTTCAAATCGTTTTGGGAGGATTGACGGGACGGGGAGGGGTGTTCGGATTGGGAAGCGTGGGGTGCGGCCGGGTTGAGCCCGTAGCGAGATTGTGGTGTGACGTTTAGTCAAGCTCGATGTCAACCTGAAGGGGGAGTGATCGGGATCGATGCTGACCTATGCGACCGAGTACTGCGTGATTTTTGTGTTCGTTCTTGTTACCGCCTATGTCGTTCCGGCGGGTTTGTTCCACTACATGTTTTTCAGGCGCCGCAGTGCGGCGACCGAAGCCATGCGGATCCAGAAGCGGCGGCCTCGACCGCAGGATATCCGTCGCGAGATTCGCCACTCGGTCGCGGCGGTGCTGCTGTTCTCGGTTTATTGCCTGATCGTCTATC
>Ga0209040_10004614_pt1 | contig 10368 bp, 6 predicted proteins | sample BogFormECP12_OM3_FD_188240 | JGI IMG/M metagenome (GOLD analysis project Ga0209040, IMG submission 188240) | Bog forest soil microbial communities from Calvert Island, British Columbia, Canada - ECP12_OM3 (SPAdes) (version 2) | ecosystem: Environmental > Aquatic > Freshwater > Wetlands > Bog ... | reverse complement strand
CACGCCAAGATCCCCTTCGACGTCGTCAACAAGCTGATGACGAAGAAGGAAATCTCGAACATGATCGACATCGTCTACCGCAACTGCGGTCAGAAGGAGACGGTCATCTTCTGCGACCGCATCATGGCGCTCGGCTTCCGCGAGGCGTTCAAGGCGGGCATTTCGTTCGGCAAGGACGACATGGTGGTGCCCGAAACCAAGCCGCAGCTCATCGCGGACACCACGGCGCAGGCGAAGGAATACGAGCAGCAGTACAACGACGGCCTCATCACCCAGGGCGAGAAGTACAACAAGGTCGTCGACGCCTGGGCGAAGTGCTCTGACAAGCTCGCTGACGAGATGATGAAACGAATCTCGGCGGTGCAGAAGGACGAGAACGGCCGCGACAAGCCGATCAATTCGATCTACATGATGTCGCACTCGGGCGCGCGCGGCTCGCCGACCCAGATGCGCCAGCTCGCCGCCATGCGCGGCCTGATGGCCAAGCCCTCCGGCGAGATCATCGAGAGCCCGATAATCTCGAACTTCAAGGAGGGCCTGTCGGTTCTCGAATACTTCAACTCGACCCACGGCGCCCGCAAAGGCCTCGCGGACACCGCGCTGAAGACCGCGAACTCGGGCTATCTGACCCGGCGTCTCGTCGACGTCGCGCAGGATTCGATCATCACCATGCCCGATTGCGGATCGCAACGCGGCATCAGCATGCGTGCGATCATCGACGCTGGCACGGTGGTGGCCTCGCTCGCGAGCCGCATCCTCGGCCGCACCTCGGCCGAGACTTTGCGCGACCTCGACGGCAAGGTGATCGTCGAGGCGGGCGCGATGATCGCCGAGGAGCACATGCCGGCGATCACCGCCGCCGGCATCCAGGAGGTGAAGATCCGCTCCGTGCTGACCTGCGAGGCCAAGAACGGCGTCTGCGGCCTCTGCTACGGACGCGACCTTGCGCGCGGCACGCCGGTCAATCTCGGCGAGGCCGTCGGCGTCATCGCCGCCCAGTCGATCGGCGAGCCGGGCACCCAGCTCACAATGCGCACCTTCCACATCGGCGGGGCGGCGCAGCTCGCCGACCAGTCGTTCATCGAGTCGAACTTCGACGGCGAGGTGAAGATCCGCAACCGCAACCTCGCCCGCAACTCCAACGGCGATCTGATGGCGATGGCGCGCAACGTCGCGGTCGTCATCCTCGACCGCGCCGGAGTCGAGCGGGCGGTGCATCGCGTGCAATACGGCGCGCGCCTCAAGGTCGACGAGGGCGACAAGATCAAGCGCGGGCAGCGGATCGCCGAGTGGGATCCGTTCACCCGGCCGATCCTCACCGAGGTCGACGGCGTCATCGGCTTCGAGGACCTTGTCGAGGGCTCCTCGATGTCGGAGCAGGTCGACGAGGCGACGGGCATCGCCAAGCGCATCGTCATCGACTGGCGCTCGACGCCCCGCACCGCGGGCCTCAAGCCGGCGCTGGTGATCAAGGGCAAGGACGGCAAGATCGCCAAGCTGCCGCGCGGCGGCGACGCGCGCTACGCCCTGCCGGTCGAGTCGATCATCTCGTACGAGCCGGGCGCGACGGTGCGCGCCGGCGACGTGATCGCCCGCATTTCGATCAACAGCGCTAAAACTCGCGACATCACCGGTGGTCTGCCGCGGGTTGCCGAGCTGTTCGAGGCGCGCCGGCCGAAGGACCATGCGATCATCGCCGAAATCTCCGGCACGGTTCGGTTCGGGCGCGACTTCAAGAACAAGCAGCGCCTGACCATCGAGCCGAGCGAGGAGGGCGTCGATTCGGTCGAGTACCTGATCCCCAAGTCGAAGCACATCCATCTGCAGGACGGCGACGTCATCGAGAAGGGCGAGTATATCGTCGACGGCAATCCCGCCCCGCACGATATTCTCGCCATCAAGGGCGTCGAGGAGCTGGCGGCCTATCTCGTCAACGAGATTCAGGAGGTCTATCGCCTGCAGGGCGTCAGCATCAATGACAAGCACATCGAAGTGATCGTGCGCCAAATGCTGCAGAAGGTCGACATCACCGACCCCGGCGACACCGACTTCCTGACCGGCGAGCAGGTCGACGCGATGGATCTCGAGACGGCGAACGAAGCGGCTGTCGCCGAGGGGAAGAAGCCCGCGGTTGGAACGCCGGTGCTGCTCGGCATCACCAAGGCGAGCCTGCAGACGCGGTCGTTCATCTCGGCGGCGTCCTTCCAGGAGACGACGCGGGTTTTGACCGAGGCCGCGGTCAACGGCAAGGTCGACACGCTCGAGGGCTTGAAGGAGAACGTCATCGTCGGCCGCCTGATCCCTGCCGGCACCGGCGCCGCGATGTCGAAGCTGCGCGCCATCGCCGCGATGCGCGACACGCTGATACTGGCGCAGAAGGCGGAAGCCTCCGCGGCGCCGGCGGCTCTGCCGCTCGCCGCTCCGCCGACGGCGCCGGCCGCGCCGGCCGCGCGCAAGGAGAGGACGAAGTCGGCGGCGGAATAAGCCGCGACGAAAAGGGCCGCCCCCCGGGGCGGCCCTTTTTGCTTGGGGCTTATGCGCCGGGTCAGCTTCTTGTTCGGCCGGGGATTCGCCGGCGCAACTCACCGCCGGCCGGGGGATTGAGGCGCGAAGAACGCGGAGTGATCAAGAATTGTGGGCGACCGCGTCGTCCAGCCGCGTGTCGTTGATCCCATACGGCTCGATATGGGCGGTCGCCTCGACGACGCCCGGCAGCAAATTCTGGACGGCGACCTCGGTCGCGTCGCCGATCGCGTGGCCGGCGTCGACCGTGAGGCCCGGGTCGACTTCGAGGTGGTATTCAACGAAAGTCCGATCCCCGGAAAAGCGGGTCCGCAAGTCGTGAATTTCGCGTACCCCCGCGCAGGCGCGCACAGCCTCCTTGATCCGGCGCCGGTCGTCCCTCGGCAGCTCCCGGTCGAGCAGCTGCTGCAGGGCCTCGCGCGCGATGGCGCAGGCGCTCCACAGAATATAGCCCGAGATCGCCAGGGCGAAGGCAGGGTCGGCGCGCTGCCAGCCCGTCCATCGGGTCACGCCGAGCGCGGCGAGCACGGCGGCGTTGACCGCGATGTCGGCGAGATAGTGCGTCCGGTCGGCGGCGATGGCGGTCGAGCCCGTTCGCCGCACCACCCAGTGCTGCATCGCCACCAGTCCGGCGGCGATCACCAGGCTTCCGGCGATCAGCCAGACCCCGATCTCGAGCCCTTCCAGCGGCACGGGAAAGGCGAGCCGTTCGACCGACTGGAACGCGAGCACAAACGCGGCGCCGGCCAGAAAGCTCGCCTGGGTGAAGGCGGCGACGGCTTCGCCCTTGCCGTGGCCGAACCGGTGCTCCCGATCGGGCGGCCTTTGCGCGTAAAGGACGCCGAGCAAGGTGACGATGCTCCCGCCGGTGTCCACGAGCGAGTCGATCGCCGAGGCGAGCAACGCCATCGACCCGGTGATCAGCCAGCCTGCCAGCTTGACGACCACCAGAACGACGGCGACGGCGAGCGTGATCCGCGCCGAAAGGTTCTTCAGCGCCGGCGCTTGGGCCACGTCTTCCGGATCGTAGGGAATCGCTTTCATGCGCAAAGGCCGGAGTTGAGCCGCGCTGGCGCTTCGCGGCCCCCTTCAGGGACCGAGCGGATGAAAGCAGGATAAGCGCGCAATATCAAGCGCGCCGGCGACAACTTGTCCGCGCGTGAGGAGGCAATGAAAGGCGCGGCGGCGCCATGAAGAACGCCAATTCCAGTCGTTCATTCGCCTTTTTTCGGCGCGGTCCGCGGCCAGCCATTGTAAGCACACGTTCCCCGCTTTTGGGGCGGGCGGCGCAAGAGCCAAGGACATTCTGTTGGAGTGGGCAGCTGTCAAGTTTCGCGCGCGACCGTATGCCGTCGCCTTTGCCCTCGCCGCCGTCGCAACGGCTGCCCAGGCCGCATTGTCGGCATGGTGGTCGGTCGGGGCGGCGGCCCCGGCCCTTTACACGCCCGCCATCGTTGGAGGCGCGCTGCTCGGGCCTGGTCCGGGCGCCCTTGCTCTCGGCGTCAGCGCCATCGCTGGTGTGTGCCTCTGGAAGGCCGGCCTCCTTTCGCCTGGAGGAATGCCAGAACTGGGCTTCTTCGGCGCGAGCTCGGTGCTGACGGTGGCGATCCTCGGTTCGAACTGGCGGGCCCAGGCGCCGGCGGCGGACCGTTTGTTCAAGGCGGTTCAGGACATCTCCACCGAGGGGGTGGTGGTCTATCGGGCCGCGCTCGACCCGGCCGGCCAAGTCGCGGATTTCGAATACCGCTATGCCAATCCCGCGGCCTGCGCCATCATGCGCCGGCGTTCGGACGATCTCGCGGGGGCGATGTTTCTGGAACGGCTGCCGGAGGCGCGAAATCACCCGCAGCTCTTTCCGCGGTACGTGCGCGTGTTCGAAACCGGAAAGACGTCGGAGGCTCAGTACGAGCTCGGCGGGCGATGGTTTCTGAGCACGGTGGCGAAGCTGGGCGATGGACTCGTCGTGACCGTCCGGGACGTTACAGCCTGGAGGCGCGCCGACGAGGCCCAGAAGCTCCTCTTGGCCGAGATGAACCACCGGGTGAAGAATCTGCTCGCGTCGGTGATAGCGATGGTTGCGCAGACGGAGCGCGGCGCGTCGTCTGTGGCGGATTTCCGGGATAAGCTTTCGGCGCGGCTGCACGCATTTTCCCGCGCCCACCATCTGCTCAGCGCCGGCGCCTGGTCCGAAGCCAGCGTCGGCGACGTGGTCCGGAGCACGCTCGAACCTCACCTCACAGCATACGAGGCGCGCTTTCAGATCGACGGCGGCGCCCTCAGGGTGACTTCCGACACCGCCCTTGCGCTCAACATGGCCCTTCATGAGCTTGCGACCAATGCCGTGAAGTACGGCGCGCTGGCGGGACCGCAGGGGAGGATCGCCATCCACTGGTTTTCCGACCGCGAACGTCCGGGCCTCGCGCGCCTGACCTGGACGGAATCCGGCGGGCCAGCCGTCTCCGAACCGGAGAGGATCGGCTTTGGAACACGGATGCTCAGCCACGCCTTCGGCGCTTGCGGCGGCGACGCCGAGGTTCGATTTCCGCCTGAGGGCGCCGTATGCGAAATGAGCTTCGCGAGAGTCGACGCGGCTTCCGTCGCAGCGAAATCACCTGATTGACCGCGAAAGCCAAACGGCTTGCTCCCGTAGACCGCGCCTGATCCCACTGGACAAGGAGGAATGCTCATGCACGTCGCCTCGATCGCGGGCGTTCGTCCGATCGGCGCCAAAGGAGTCTTTGCGGCCGTGCTCGGCAATGGCTTCGAGTTCTTCGACTTCACCGTCTACGCGACGTTTCTCGACCTGATCGGGGCGGCCTTCTATCCGTCGAGCAACCCCTTCGTCAGCGATCTCGCGTCGGCGGCGACCTTCGGCGTCGGCTTCATCGCCCGCCCGATCGGCGGCGCGGTTCTCGGCGCCTACGGCGATCGTGCCGGACGCAGGCCGGCGATGACTCTGTCGATCGCGCTGATGGCGATCGGCAGCGGCATGATCGCGCTGACGCCCGGCTATGCCACGATCGGGGTGTTCGCGCCGATCCTGCTAATCGCCGCGCGCTTAGTGCAGGGATTCTCGGTCGGCGGAGAGGTCGGGCCGGCGACCATGTTCATTCTCGAAGCGGCGCCTGCCGACCGCCGCATGCTGTTTGCGAGCTGGCAGCTCGCCAGCCAGAACCTTGGCAGCCTCGCGAGCGGCGGCATCGGCGTTCTGCTCGCGCTCGCGCTGTCGAAAGCGAGCTACATGGAATGGGGTTGGCGCGTCCCCTTCGCCATCGGCGTCCTGATCGCCCCGGTCGGCGTCTACATCCGCAGCCGACTGCCCGAGACGCTGGTCAAGTCCCCGAAGCGTAAAGCGTCCGGAGCGGCTGGGGTCCTCTCGACCGTTCTGCGGTCCAATTGGACCCGGCTCCTGCTTGGCCTTGCGCTGATCTCCGGGGCGACGATCACCCAATATTTCCTCTTGACCATGACTCCCTACGCGATCCGAACCCTCCATCTGCCGGCGTCGACGGCGATGCTCGGCGCCATGACGCTCGGCGTCATCGGCTGCCTTGGAGCGCTAGCCGGCGGACGCCTCGCCGACCGGTTTGGCCTCCGGACGGTGGCTGTTGCGCCGCGAATCCTGTTCATGCTGGCGCTTTTCCCGGTTATGAGCATGCTGATCGCCCACCCTAGCGCCACGACGCTCGTTCTGGCGATTGCGATCCTCGTCCTCCTGCACGCGATGGGCGGGTCGGCGGGCATCACCCTCATTCCGCTGCTTTTCCCGGCTGACGCCCGGGCGGCGGGCTTGGCCATCACCTATTCGCTCGGCGTGGCCATCTTCGGCGGCACGGCGACTTACGTCGTCACCTGGCTGGTCGGCGTCACCGGCAATCCGCTGGCTTCGACCTTTTACGTGATGGCCGCCAATGTCGTCCTCCTGCTCGCGATCTGGGCTATCCGCGACATCGATCTCGAGGCCGCCTGGCCGCCCCCGCTCGATCGGCAAGTTTAGGCAGGCGAAAAAATTACTCCCGCGCGTCGCTCACGGGCTGTTGAAGGGGTTGACGGGCCTGGAGCGCGCGAATATGTTCCGCGCGCTTTCGGCAGGTCGTAGAGCGACGCTGTATCGGGCGACGCGTTCGATACCCAACGGCTCTAAACGCTGCCGATCTCATCGACGAGCCATTTCCGGCCCCTGAGGGGCCGGTTCTGTTTCGCATGATCGCGGTTTATCCCGTGGTCCTCTGCTTTCGGCGGCGCCCAAACCCGGACCGGGTTTGATGGGCGCCGTTGGTTTCGCGCGTTGCTCTGCGGGGCGGGCGGTGAGGGCATTTGCGTATTGATGTCCGGTTCGCGGCCGGACGCATGGAAGGGAAGTTAAGGGTTCGACATGCCGACCATCAGCCAGTTGATCCGCAAGCCGCGGCAACCGAAGACCTACCGCGAGAAGGCCCGCCATCTCGAGGCGAGCCCGCAGAAGCGCGGCGTCTGCACGCGCGTCTATACGACCACGCCGAAGAAGCCGAACTCGGCGCTGCGCAAGGTCGCCAAGGTGCGCCTCACCAATGGCTTCGAGGTCATCGGCTACATCCCCGGCGAAGGCCACAACCTTCAGGAGCACTCGGTCGTCATGATCCGCGGCGGCCGCGTCAAGGACCTTCCCGGCGTGCGCTACCACATCCTGCGCGGCGTGCTCGATACGCAGGGCGTCAAGGACCGCAAGCAGCGCCGCTCCAAGTACGGCGCGAAGCGTCCGAAATAATCAGGGTTTTTGGATCAGGAGCAGGCCATGTCCCGCCGGCACAGCGCCGAGAAGCGCGAAATCATCCCCGACGCCAAGTACGGCGACGTCGTGGTCGCGAAGTTCATGAACACCATCATGTACGAAGGCAAGAAGTCGGTCGCCGAGAAGATCGTCTACGGGGCGCTCGACAGCGTCGAGGCCAAGGCCAAGAGCGATCCGCTCGCGGTCTTCAAGCAGGCGCTCGAGAACGTCGCGCCGGCGGTCGAGGTGCGCTCGCGGCGCGTGGGCGGCGCGACCTATCAGGTGCCGGTCGAAGTACGCACCGATCGCCGCCAGGCGTTGGCGATCCGCTGGATCATCACCGCCGCCCGCGACCGCAATGACAAGACCATGGTGGATCGGCTGTCGGCCGAGCTGCTCGACGCCTCGAACAACCGCGGGGCCGCAGTGAAAAAGCGCGAGGACACGCATCGCATGGCGGAAGCCAACCGCGCCTTCGCCCATTATCGCTGGTAAGCCGCCGTCCTCCAGGCATTCGGGATCAGGATCATGGCGCGCAGCCACGCTATCGAAGACTACCGCAATTTCGGCATCATGGCCCACATCGACGCCGGAAAGACGACGACGACCGAGCGCATCCTCTATTACTCCGGCAAGTCGCACAAGATCGGCGAAGTGCACGACGGCGCCGCGACCATGGACTGGATGGAGCAGGAGCAGGAGCGCGGCATCACCATCACCTCCGCCGCGACGACCACATTCTGGCGCGACAAGCGCCTCAACATCATCGATACGCCCGGCCACGTCGACTTCACCATCGAAGTCGAGCGGTCGCTGCGCGTTCTCGACGGCGCGGTCTGCGTTCTGGACGGCAACCAGGGGGTCGAGCCGCAGACGGAGACCGTCTGGCGCCAGGCCGACAAGTACGGCGTGCCGCGAGTCGTGTTCGTCAACAAGATGGACAAGATCGGCGCCGATTTCTTCCGCTGCGTCGAGGAGATCAACACCAAGGTCGGCGGCCGCCCGGTCTGCCTCCAGCTGCCGATCGGCTCCGAGTCCAGCTTCAAGGGCGTCATTGACCTCTTGCGCATGAAGGCGGTCGTCTGGGAGGACGAGGGCCTCGGCGCGAAATACCACGACGAAGAGATTCCCGCCGACCTCCAGGCGAAAGTGGAGGACTATCGCCATGCGCTGGTCGAAGCCGCGGTCGAGCTCGACGACGACGTCATGGCGGCCTATCTCGACGGCCAAGAGCCCGACATCGACACGCTGAAGCGCTGCATCCGCAAGGCGGTCAGGCAGATCGCCTTCGTTCCGGTGCTGTGCGGCTCGGCCTTCAAGAACAAGGGCGTGCAGCCGCTGCTCGACGCCGTCGTCGACTATCTGCCTTCGCCCGTCGATCGCGGCGGCATCAAGGGCCATGACGTGGACACCGGCAAGGAAGTCATTCGCATGCCGAGCGACTCAGAGCCCTTTTCCATGCTCGCCTTCAAGATCATGGACGACCCGTTCGTCGGCACGATCACCTTCTGCCGCGTCTATTCGGGCAAGATCGAGTCGGGCACGACCGTGCTCAACTCGACCAAGGACAAGAAAGAGCGCGTCGGCCGCATGCTGCTGATGCACGCCAACAACCGCGAGGACATCAAGGAAGCTTACGCGGGCGACATCGTCGCGCTCGCGGGGCTCAAGGACACACGCACCGGCGACACGCTGTGCGACATGTTGAAGCCGGTCATTCTCGAGAAGATGGAATTCCCGGATCCGGTGATCGAGATCGCGATCGAGCCGAAGTCGAAGGCCGACCAGGAGAAGCTCGGCGTCGCGCTGTCGAAGCTCGCCGCCGAGGACCCGTCCTTCCGCGTCTCGACCGACCCCGAATCCGGCCAGACCATCCTCAAGGGCATGGGCGAACTGCATCTCGACATCAAGGTCGACATCCTCAAGCGCACTTATAAGGTCGACGCCAACATCGGCGCGCCCCAGGTCGCCTATCGCGAGAAGCTGACCAAGAGGACCGAGATCGACCACACCCACAAGAAGCAGTCGGGCGGTTCGGGTCAGTTCGCGAGAGTGAAGCTCGTGTTCGAGCCGAACGAGCCGGGCGCAGGCTCCGTGTTCGAATCGAAGGTCGTCGGCGGCGCCGTGCCGAAGGAATACATCCCGGGCGTCGAGAAGGGCTTCGAGAGCGTGCTCGGCTCGGGCGTGCTCGCGGGCTTCCCGGTCGTCGACGTCAAGGCGACGCTGGTCGACGGCGCCTACCACGACGTCGACTCGTCGGCGCTCGCCTTCGAAATCGCTTCCCGCGCTGCGTTCCGCGAAGGTCTGCAGAAAGGCGGTTCGGTTCTGCTCGAGCCGATCATGAGAGTGGAAGTCGTGACACCGGAAGAGCACACAGGCTTCGTGATGGGCGATCTTCTCTCCCGTCGCGGGCATGTTCAGGGTCAAGACATGCGCGCCAACGCCGTCGTCATCAACGCGATGGTGCCGCTGTCAAACATGTTCGGCTACGTCAACCAGTTGCGTTCCGGCACGCAGGGCCGCGCCAACTTCACGATGCAGTTCGATCACTACGAGCAGGTCCCGGCGAACATCGCCGCCGAGATCATCGAGAAATTCAAGTAAGGCGCTGCGCGCCCATACTGAAGGGCCACGAGAAGGAGATCGGCCATGGCCAAAGAGAAATTCGCGCGTACCAAGCCGCATTGCAACATCGGCACGATCGGCCACGTCGACCACGGCAAAACGACGCTGACGGCCGCGATCACCAAGGTGCTGGCGGAGCAGGGCGGAGCCTCGTTCGTCGCCTACGACCAGATCGACAAGGCCCCGGAAGAGAAAGCCCGCGGCATCACGATCTCGACCGCCCATGTCGAATACCAGACCAGCAAGCGGCACTATGCCCACGTCGACTGCCCCGGCCACGCCGACTATGTGAAGAACATGATCACCGGCGCCGCCCAGATGGACGGCGCGATCCTGGTCGTCTCCGCCGCCGACGGTCCGATGCCGCAGACCCGCGAGCACATCCTGCTCGCCCGCCAGGTCGGCGTTCCGGCGCTGGTCGTCTACCTGAACAAGGTCGACATGGTCGACGATCCGGAGCTGCTCGAGCT
>Ga0209040_10004613_pt1 | contig 10369 bp, 9 predicted proteins | sample BogFormECP12_OM3_FD_188240 | JGI IMG/M metagenome (GOLD analysis project Ga0209040, IMG submission 188240) | Bog forest soil microbial communities from Calvert Island, British Columbia, Canada - ECP12_OM3 (SPAdes) (version 2) | ecosystem: Environmental > Aquatic > Freshwater > Wetlands > Bog ... | reverse complement strand
ATGGATGAGAGCGAACGCGTCTCTGTAGCCCAGAGATCGCTGGCAAGACCGCTGCTGGCCACCAGCGATTCCCAGCGTGAATGCGTTAACCAGGTGATTTGCGATTGCGGAAACGATTGGCGTAAGGCCGCCACGGCGGGAAAGGTATGCACGATGTCGCCGAGGGAACCGAGACGCACGACCAAGAAACGCGGCTCAGGCATTTTGATCCTTGCGAAGGCTTTCCAGCATCGCGCGCGTGGAGTGCTGTTTAGGATCGCCCACGATGGCGACGCGGATGCCGAGGCGTGCGGCGGTGGCGCGTTCGGGTACGGTGTCCGCGGTATAGTCGGTGCCTTTGGCGTGCACGTCTGGCCGCAGCTCTTCCAGCAACTTCTCCACGGTTGCTTCACGGAAAATAATCACGTAGTCGACGCAACGCAGGGCTGCTACCAACTGGGCACGGGCTTGTTCATCAAGTATCGGACGATTCGCGCCTTTCAGCGCATGCACGCTGGCGTCAGCATTCATAGCAGTGATCAGAACGTCGCCTTCTTCGCGGGCGCCTTGTAAGTAGCGGACGTGGCCCACATGCAGGGTGTCGAAGCAGCCGTTGGACAGGACAATTTGTCGTTTGTCCCGCCGCTGCTCGGCCAGAACCTTTTTGAGTTGCTCCAGCGTGACAATCTTGGAGTGCGCCTCACGCATGTGTCAGGCAAGGTCTTTCGCTAAATTGAGAGATGACACGGGTTCCCCGGAAATTTCTTTTTGAATGGCGTCGAGAAGTTCGCGCTGGGTGACGGTGGCCGTGCCGCGCTTCATGACTACCAGACCGCCGGCAATGTTGGCGATATGCGCGGCTTCCAGAGGAGGCGCACCGGCCGCGAGAGCCAGCGTGTAGGCTGCGAGAACCGTGTCGCCGGCGCCGGTTACGTCCACGGCTTGTGCCGCACCGTGAATGGGAATGTGCGTGACGCCTCCGGCGGATTCAAAAAGGGCCATGCCGTCGCGACCGCGCGTCACCAGCAGCGATTGCAGACCCATGAGGGCTTGCGTGGATTGCGCGCAGCGTCGCAGTTCGCCCAGATTTGCACCGATGCTGGTGTGATGCAGGGCTTCCACCTCGGCTTCGTTTGGAGTGGCGGAGGTGACATGCGATTTGGCGTAGGCGTGCAGATTGTGGCGTGCGTCGAGGGTGATGGTGAACTGGGATTTTCGGTGCGTCCGTGCCAGACGCACCAACTCAGGAGTCGCTACGCCAAAGCCGTAGTCGGAGATGGCCAAGGCGTCGGCCTTTTTTAATTTTGTCGCCAGCGCTTTTTGCAGTTTGGCGCGAACGTTCTCCGGCAGCGGCGAGTCTGGCTCGCGGTCGACGCGCAGGACCTGCTGGCCCGCGGTGTGCGCCCAGCCTGCCAGGAAGCGTGTCTTCGTGGGCGTCGCCCAATCCTTCGCGGTAAGAATGCCGGACACGTCGACGCCGAGCGCTTGAAAATATTCGCGGAGCTTGGCACCAGCGGCATCGTCGCCGACAGCCGTTACGGGAAGGACGCGCGCGCCCAGCGCGGCAAAGTTATTCGCGGCATTTGCGCCGCCCCCAGGAAGCAGTTGCGTGCGGCTGTGGCGCAAGATGAGCACCGGCGCTTCGCGGGACACGCGAGAAATTTCTCCAAATTGAAATTCGTCAGCCACAAAATCGCCGAGCAGGACGACCGTCTTGGCAGAAAATCGCGCAACGCAGTCGGCCAACACGCTTAAATCGACGGCCGGGGAGACCGCCTGGGATTCGGCAGCTACACCACGCAGGGCCTTCGAGCGTGCGTTTTTTTTCTGTGACCGCATCATTTCGCTTGCTCCAGGATCCAGTGAACCGCTTCGGTAAGAGTTGGTGCGACAAAATGAGGTTGCACGGCCCACTCCGCTGCGTGCCAGGCCAGTTCGCCTTCGCCGTAGCCCGTACGTACCAGGATGCCGCGGCTGGCGGCATGCTGGGCCAGGGCAATATCGCCGTGGCGATCGCCGACGACAAACGAGCGCGCCAGGTCGATGGCGTGGTCCTTCGCCGCGCGCTGCAACATGCCCGGCTTGGGCTTGCGGCAGGCGCAAGCGTCAGCGGCGGCGTGCGGGCAATAGTAAATGCCGTCAAGATGCGCATTTTGTTCGTGAAGCCGTGTGTGCAAGAGTGCGTGAACCTCGAGTACCAAAGACTCCGGAAAGTATTTGCGCGCGACGCCAGATTGGTTAGTTACCACAATTACCGGCAGGCCAGCCTGATTCAACCTTTGAATGGCTGCCGCCGCGAAGGGAAAGATACGTAAACGGCTGGCGTGATTCAAGTAGCCAACTTCTTCACACAACGTACCGTCACGGTCGAGAAATACCGCAGGTCGCAGTTTGTTGACGACCTCACCCACGCGGAACCTCGATGAACTGGGGGTCGCCGGAAGGCGCCGCGGCTCCCGCATCGGCGATCCAGTGCCGAATCGCGGCTTCCACCGCGGCGGGTTGCAAGGCGGTCATGCAGCGATGGTCTGTAGGGCAGCGGCGCAGAAAGCATGGGCTGCAGTAGGGTTTCTCCTGAACGATGGTGACGCGCGGCGTAACTGGCGCGGTGCCGAGCGGATCGGTCGGGCCGAAAACGGCCACGACGGGGAGGCCCACGGCTGCGGCTACGTGCATGGCACCCGAATCATTGCCGAGAAATGCCTGGCATCGCGACAGCAAGGCGGGAAGCTCGGCGATGGCGGTTTGCCCGGTGAAATTGATGGGCGGCTTCAGCAAATGGGCGGCGATAGCGTCGGCCACTGCGGACTCCGCGGGCGTGCCAACCAGGATTACGTCGGCGTCGATGTGTATTTGTAAGTGGTTTAGGGCGGCGGCAAAGCGGTCCGGCGGCCAGCATTTTGCAGAGCCATACGACGCGCCGGCTCCGACCGCGATGCGCAAGACGTTTTCGCGCGCGCCCGCTTCTTTAAGTTTTCGTTCGGCGGCAGCGCGTTGCGGCGGCGGGACGACTAGCTGAATGAATTTGTCGTCGCGAGTTTCCGCCAGCCAGCCTGCTCGGCGCAGCAATTCCAAATAGTAGAATTTTTCATGCGAGGGGAGTTCACCTGGTCGCGGCACGGGTATGGCATCGGTCAGCAGAAGGCTGCGGCCGTCGCGTGCGTAGCCGATGCGGCGGGGGATTTTCGCGCGCCAGGCGAGCCATGCGGCGTCGAAGGCGTTTTGCAGCAGCAGGGCGGTGTCGAATTTGCGGGCGCGCAGTTCGGAGGCAAGGCGCTCGCGTCCTGAAAAACCCGCGTGGATTCCCTTCGCGTCGTAAGCAATCAGTTCGTCGGCGATGTGCTGATCCCTGTAAATATCCGCAACGTAGGGCCGCGCAAGTATCGCCATGTGCGCCTGCGGAAAGCGCGTCCGCACCGCACGCAGCGCAGGAATGGCCATGATGGCGTCGCCCACCCAGTTCGTGGCGCGAATCAAGACGTTCTGTGTGGCGCTCACGAAGCCACCCCGGAACGTTGCGCGATCTTGGTTTCGATGAGCGCCAGAAAATCCTCCGGTTGTGAAACCTCCATGTCGATGACCGCGACGAAGACCGGAAATTTCTGCAACGCGATGCCCGCGAGATTCGCCGCGTCCTTTTCCGTGGTAAGCAACGCATGGGCTCCACTTTGCTCCGCCGCGCGCTCGATGGCTGCGGCATTGGCAGCGGTGTAGCGGTGATGATCGGGAAAAGCTCGCCGTCCGCTGATGGCGAGTTGCCAGCTTTCCAAGTCGCGGAAAAACTGCAAGGGATTGCCGATCCCGCAAAAAGCGAAAAACGGGCCTGCGCCGACTTGCCGGGCGTCGAGTAAGCTGGCGTGTCGATCGCCGCGCAAAGCGCGAAAGCCCAGGAGCTTCGTTGTGGCCGCGAAGACCGGGTACTCTGACAATTGCGCTAGCGACGCGCCCACGCCCGGCGTTTCGGCCCTGGTGAATACCAGAATGTCGGCGCGGCTCATGGCGGAAAGCGGCTCACGGAGCAATCCCGCGGGCAACAGCCGCTCGGCAGCTGGGGAACGCGAAGCGTCCATGAGCAAAATGTCCACATCGCGCTCCAGTTGCAAATGTTGAAATCCATCATCGAGCAAGAAGATGTCCACTGCTTGGCGCTGTTCGAGGGCCGCGCCGACGGCAAAGCGGTTGGCGCCGACAGCCACTGTTGCACGGGAACCGAGCCGTGCGCGAAGCAGCTCGACCTCGTCGCTGGTGCCCTGCGCACCGCGATAGCCGCGGCTGAGCACCGCGACACGCTTTCCCCGCCCCAAGAACTTTTCCGCGAGCCACAGAACCATCGGAGTCTTCCCTACCCCGCCGACCGTCAGATTACCGACGCTTACGACGGCGGCGCGCAATCGCTGCTGCCGCAACTGCCCTTTGGCGTACGCGCGAACTCGCGCACGTACGATCAGGCCGTACAGCCAAGACAGCGGCCTCAGAAACAGCTGCGTCAGCCGCGAGCGCTGTAGCGACTGCCAATTCATCCGTACACTTTCGCGCCCGCAACCGCCAGTAGCTTGCTGATTTCCGCAACAGCGCGCTGCGTGGCCCCGCGGCTTTCTTCCACCAGACGCTGGGCCGTCTGTCCCATGAGTTTCCGGCGTGCTGGCTCGCGCTCGAGCTCAATCCACGCCACCCCAGCATCTTCCGGGCTGGGCACTTGAATCGCGGCGTTCGCGGCGACAAAACGACTAGCCATCTCCGAAAAATTTTCCATGGACGGGCCAAACACGGGAACCCTGCCGAATGCCGCAGGCTCGAGAAGGTTGTGGCCTCCCGAGGTTACCAGCGAACCGCCCACAAACGCGTGGTCCGCTACGCCGTAAAGTGAGGCGAGTTCCCCGATGCTGTCGAGCAAAATCACTTTGACGTCGCTCTCCAACTGCACCGCGGAGTTGCCGTTGGACGATGATGTTTGCAGCGGCGCGGGAATGTCCAACGTGGAGCGGCGCACGAACTTGCTGTGAAAATCCTCGATGAATTGCGCGGCCGCATCGAAGCGTTCGGGTTTGCGCGGCGCCAGCACCAGTAGCGCTTTAGGATATTCACCCTGCAGCGTCCCGAAGGCAATCAACGCCAGCGGTTCCTCGGTGGCTACAACGCTGCCAGCTACGATGACCGGCGAGCGCCCGAGGCGAGCGGCTTCTCCCGCTAGCCATTCGGAAATCGGCGTAGGCGCGGGCAATGCCAGGTCGTACTTCAAATTGCCGGCCACGCGAACGCGATCGGCGGGTGCGCCTAACTCCCGTACACGCCCAGCATCTGTTTCGCTCTGCATCAGGAAAATGCCCGCGAAGGACAGCGTCTTGCGCAGCAGCGGGCGCAGATAAAATCCGACCACGCGGAAATATCGCCGGTAACGCGTAAAGGAGCGGTCCGAGATACGCCCACTAACGAAGGCCACGGGAATATTCCGTTTTGCGCACACCCGCAAGAAATTCGGCCAGATCTCCGTTTCCACGATTACCACCACCGCGGGCTTCACAGAATCCACAGCGCGCCGCACGGCAAAAGCCCAATCCAGCGGAAAATAAAGAAAGCCGTCGGCGAAACTCAGCCGGTCCCGCGCCAAGGCCTGTCCGGTCATAGTGGTCGTCGAAATAACGAGCGGGCGATCAGGATGCGCGGCCTTAAGCTCTCGGGCCAGCGTCACACTGGAAAGAACTTCGCCCACCGAAACGGCATGCAGCCAAATCGCGCCTTTGTTTTCGGCGTGGTTTCGCGCGGCGTTTTGGACGGGACCCTGCATCGACAATCTTGCCAACCCGGGAAAAGAAAATCCTAGGCGCTGGCCGAGATTCGCGAGATATTTTCCATGCCGCGCGCTCTGAACCAGCCAGTACGGCGTGAGCGCCAGTGCCGCTAGGCCCAGCAGCAGGCTATAGATAATGAACACCAATCATGGCTCCGGTTTCTTCACGCACCCTCGCAACTTGGTCAAACGCAACGGCTTTCAGGCACGCAAACGGTTCGCAGCGCGGGAGCAACCCCGCACTTCCCCAAGGAATCGAAGGCGACAAGATGAGAAAAAAACATTATAACCCGATGCGCAGGGTTCTCATGGCCATTCCGTATCTGGCGGCGATTTCTTTTACCAACGGCTGGGTGGTGACTTCGCCCGCGAGTTCGCAACGGCCTGCGCCGCCGGGTGGGGCGCCAGCCGAGCGGCATTTCGTCCTGCAAACCTCCTCGCTCGAATCGCACGAAGGTTTGACGATTTCCGCCCGCCCCTGGACGCAGGCTGCGCAATACAAGGAAAAATTTCCCAAAAAATCGCCGGTCACAGGCGGAGTGCTGGCAGTCCAAGTGGCCTTCCGGAACGATGGCGATCAAAGCGTGAAGGTCGGGCTCGACCGTATCCGCCTTTCGTTCAAGGTGGATGAGGACAATCGCCAGGAGTTGCAGCCGCTAAAAGCCGGGGAGGTCGCCGAGGCAATCCTCCGCCCCTCGGCCAAAGACCCTACGGCTCGCCGCCGATTGCCGCTGCCCATCAACACCAGCGGCAACAAAAGCAAGGAATTCACCGAACTGCAGACGCAGGCGCAAAACGCCGCCGTTCCGAGCAACGTGATCGCCGCGCACAGCACGGTGCAGGGCCTGCTGTATTTCGACCTGCAAGGACAATTCGATTTGCTCGGCACTGCCCATCTTTACATCCCCGACGTGGCCATCATGGGCAAGGACGAAGGTCTGACCTATTTCGAGATCGATCTAAGTCACTGACCACGCGAATTCCCTCGGCCCAGAAAAATAACTCGGCAAATATAATTTTCGCTGATTTGCGCGCTTCGCTGCGCTCGGCTAACATCATTGTGCAGAAAATCCTTCCAACTTTTTTGAAACGGGCCGATGCTCACTCTCCTAAACGAATTGAATCCGGAACAGCGCCTGGCCGCGGAGACGCTTGAAGGGCCGGTGCTAATTCTGGCCGGCGCCGGCACCGGCAAGACGCGGGCCATTACCTATCGCATGGCCAACATGATCGCCAGCGGCGTACCTGCGGAAGCGATCCTGGCGGTGACGTTTACCAACAAAGCCGCCGAGGAAATGCGTACGCGCGTTTCCAACTTGCTGCTGCGCGCCGGATTTCCGCCGGCACAGCCGTGGCTTTCCACATTCCATTCTTTGTGCGCGCGATTTTTGCGCCGCGAGGCTCCTAACGCCGGGCTGCCGCGCGATTTCGCCATTTACGACGACGACGATCAAATCGCCGCGGTGAAGCTGGCCATGGCTCACCTGCGTATCGAAGACGACGCACTCACGCCGCGAAACGTCATGAGCCGCATCAGTTACGGGAAAAATCATGGCCAGTCCGCGGAGCAAATCCGCCGCGAAGCTGTAGGGCAGGACGGCCGGCGTGTGGCCGACATTTTTTCGGCTTACGAGAAATTGCTAGCGCAGAGCAACGCCATCGACTTTGACGACCTCTTGCTGCGCTCGGCAAAATTGCTGCGCGAAAACGCCGAAGTGCGCGAACGCTGGCAGCGGCGCTTCGCTTACATCCACGTGGATGAATATCAGGACACCAACCGCGTGCAGTATGAACTGCTGCGACTGCTAACCGGGCCGCACCAGAATTTGTGCGTGGTGGGCGATGAGGATCAGTCTATCTACCGTTGGCGCGGGGCAGATGTGGCGATTTTGTTGAGTTTTTCGCGCGATTTTCCCAACGCCCGGGTGGTAAAGCTGGAGCGCAATTATCGCTCCACGCAGAATATCCTGGATGCCGCTGGCGCGGTGGTGGCCAACAATCCCGAGCGCCTGGGCAAAACTCTGAGTGCGGAAAACGGCGCGGGCGGTAACGTCAAATATTTTGAGGCGCGCGATGCGCAAGCCGAGGCTGAATACGTCGCGGGCGAAGTGGAGAAAATCGAGCTCGACGATCCAAACCAAACCGTGGCGGTGGAATACCGCACCAATTTCCAATCGCGCGCGTTTGAAGAGGTGTTTCGCCGCCGCGGACTCCGTTACAAGCTGGTTGGCGGTTTCAGCTTTTACGAACGGGCGGAAGTAAAGGATGCGCTCGCCTACGTGCGCCTGGCCATGCATCCCGAAGACGATATCGCCCTGCTGCGCGTGCTAAATGTTCCTCCGCGCGGTATCGGCAAAACGACGGTCGACGCGGTGCGAGAAATGGCCCGTACCGACGGCACCTCGTTGTGGGCCGCGATCGGAAAGTTTGTTTCCGGTGCAGCCGCGGGCCGCGCCGTAACTCCGCTTCGCGCGTTCCAAGAACTCATGGCCAAGCTGCGCGAGGCGCAAGCCACCCAGGAGCCTCCGGACTTCCTGCGCACGCTGCTGGACGAAACCGGCTATATGGAAATGCTCAAGGACCGCAATTCCCCGGACGACGTGGCGCGCATCGAAAATCTCGAAGAGCTGACGCGCGCCGTGGCCGAGAGCATCGACGCCGGCGAGTCTTTCACCGACTTTCTTGATGCGGCGGCGTTGGTGAGCGACACCGATTCGTTTGAAGGCAAACCAGGCGTCACGCTGATCACCTTGCATAGCACCAAGGGGCTCGAGTTTGATCATGTATTCCTAACTGGTATGGAAGAAGGCATCTGCCCACACAATCGCTCCATCACCGAAGAAAAAGGCATCGAGGAAGAGCGCCGCTTGGTGTATGTGGGCATGACCCGCGCGCGTAAATCGCTGACGCTCACACGCGCGCTGTACCGCCGCATTTTTGGAAACGAGCAGCAAATGCGCCAGACGCTGGCCTCGCGCTTCCTGGCAGAAATTCCCGCTAACTTGGTGGACACCGTTCGCGGGTCGCTGGGCGAAATCGGCGAAAAGCGCCGCTACGAACCCGACCCGGAATATTCCTACTCCGCGGACGAATTCCTGCGCCGCGTGCGCGGGCAATCCGCGCCGCCGGCGCCCGCGCCGCGCCGCACCTCGCCACCCAGTTCCTTTGGCCGCCCCGCCACGCGGCGCGGCGCTGACGCCAACCCCATGCTCGGCCGCAAAGTCCGGCACCCCGAGTTCGGGGTGGGCACGATCGTGGGCGTCGAAGGCGACGAAGACGACGACCGCCGCGTCTCCGTCAGCTTCCCCGGCCGCGGCACAAAAAAATTCATCGAGAAATATGCGCAACTCCAACCAGCGTAGCGAACTACACAGCGACCTGAGCTATGGCCGTACCCAGGAAGGGTCAGGGACAAACTTGAGCCCACTCGTGTAGTACGTCTGAATCCTTAAATTATGTTCCTCGGCTCTTAATTGCACTTCCTCAGGTATTAAATTCGGCGAGAGCCTGTTCCAGGTTTTGGCGTCTGCCAAGGCGAGGCTCAGACTGGCCTGCTGCCCAACAGCAGATCCATCCGAATGAGTGCGGAAACACGGCAAATCTACTTGAAAAGCACCATTCGCGTCAGGACGGAGCGTCGCGAGCTTAAATTCAACCACAGGACCGTCGGCGATACTAAAGAATTGGTGAGCCCAGTAAGCGCTATAGGTGATACGTAGCTCAGCGTTTCCGGCGCTAACAAGCTGGTTTGGGACGAATCCGGAGAGCGTAACACTTCGTACCGGTTCGCAGATGAACTCCTGCTGGACTCTGGAATCCTCGGCCAATGTGATTACGAAGGTCTGTATCTCGCAGCCCGTCGCATAGACTATAGTCCGGATTTCAGTGGCCGCTTTACCTTCCACGGAGGCCGGAATTGCGTAAGCGCGTAGATCCCTTCGCGGTTCTGTATACATGCTATAGCCGCCGAACGGACCTCGCAGTTGATATGCAATTTGGACAGTTTCTGACCGAACGTTAGCAGGAAGCAGAATCGAAACCGACGGAAAGTCCTCGACCTTCGAGAGCGCTGGCATAGCAAACTGTAGAAAAACGGCGCCCACGAGAGTAATTAGAAAGGAGCGAATCATCGGTCTCCTACGATTCACTTGCGTTGAGTGTTGCCTGGATGCGATCGGTGTCGCGACGATTCTACCTTCGTTCATTAGACATCGGCGAGGGTGCTAAGTGTCAACCCGAGAGGCTGCCGGGGAACCGGCAATGCACCCATCTGTTGCGTCACAGCGCTTGGCAGGATAGAGTGAGGCTCTTAAATTATCCCGTGAAGCGCGGCGTGCGACGGCGATCTACAGGGCAAAGCTGTCCGGCTGCGATCGGAGCGCATGAGTGGCGTCAGACCTCTTCCGCTGCAAGAGCATCGACCAACTTATATCCGACTGCGAGAACGCTGAAGTTCCTCTAAAAAAATCGCTGGGGTGGGTAAGCCTAACGTCGCTGGGCATTGGCGCGGTAATCGGCTCGGGCATATTCACGATTGTCGGCACAGCCATCGCGGGACAAAAATTCACGGCGTCGTCCATCCTGAACGCTCCGCTGCTCGAG
>Ga0209040_10004612_pt1 | contig 10369 bp, 11 predicted proteins | sample BogFormECP12_OM3_FD_188240 | JGI IMG/M metagenome (GOLD analysis project Ga0209040, IMG submission 188240) | Bog forest soil microbial communities from Calvert Island, British Columbia, Canada - ECP12_OM3 (SPAdes) (version 2) | ecosystem: Environmental > Aquatic > Freshwater > Wetlands > Bog ... | reverse complement strand
ATTCGACGCCAGGATCCGCGGCAGGAGCCCAGTGCGGTAGTTCCGCACGCTGGGATCTGTGCGGGGGGCCGCTCGTAAGGGCGGTCCCTACCGCGATCCGTGCTTCATTGCGGTTTCGATGTGCGCTGGCTTCAGCAGCTGCATCCCGATGACGATGAGCAGGCCGGCAAGTGCCGCGGTCGGGATCTCTTCGACCAACTCCGCAAACGGAAGGGTGAAGAGCAAGATCCACACACCGTGCATGATCGTCGAGGCGCGCGATTTTGCGCCGGCGTTGACATTGGTTGAGCTGCGCACGATTACACCGGTGATAGGAAGCCCGCCGATGGTCCCGGACACCGCATTCGCGACACCCTGCCCGATCAACTCGCGGTTGAAGTCGGTGCGTGGGCCGTTGTGCATCCGGTCCACTGAAACCGCTGACAGCAGGCTCTCGACGCTGGCGATGAGTGCAACTGTGATTACGCCCAGCGCGACGGCGCTCCATTCGCCGTCGGGAATGTCGGGCAGCTGCAGCGCATCCAGTGGTGAGCCCTCGAGCTCGATCCGCCGCACGTGCAACGGGAAGACCTCCGAGATGATCGTCACCCCGACGATGGCGACCAGCGGGCCCGGAATCCGGGCCAGCTTGGCCGGAACCCATCGCCAGGCAATCAGAATGGCGATCACCAGTACGCCGAGCAGAACCCCGGGCCGGTGGGCGCTGATAACCTGCCCCGGCAGCTCAATGACGTTGTGCCATGCCGTGCTTTTCGACTTACCGCCCAGCAATACGTGCGTTTGTTGAAGTGCGATCGTGATTCCGATGCCGGCCAGCATGGCGTGCACGACGACGGGCGAGATCGCCAACGCAGCTCGCGCAACACGGCTGAGCCCCAACAAGACCTGCAGTACGCCCGCCGCCACGGTAATCAAACACGTTACCGCCCAACCGAAATCGGAAATGAGGTCGGCGACAACGACTGTCAGCCCGGCCGCGGGTCCACTGACCTGCAGTGGTGATCCGCCGAGGGCTCCGGCAAGGATCCCACCGACGACCGCTGCCACCAGACCACTGAGCACCGGTGCGCCCGAAGCGATCGCGATCCCCAGCGACAACGGGAGCGCCACCAGGAAAACAACGAGTGACGAGGGCAAGTCGTATCGGAGGATTGATCGAAGTCGGTCGGTTCGCGACATGGCCTGGCCCTGGTTAAAGCCTTGTCCGCCTTGTTCATCGAGCGGTTCGACATGCATCGGTCGCTCCCTCGTTAGGTCTTAGCGGGGAGCGCGTTAAGATATCCCGTTCCAAATTCCCGCTTGATTACGTCGACGTAACATGTTCGCGCACAGGCGATTACAATGTCAGGACGCAATCGTTCGCCCACGGAATGCCTGGCTCCGATGTTTGACGGTATTGGGCGGGCCAAGCGCGGGTCAAGCTGACGGGCCATGCGCATACCGAATGCAAATCTTTTGCAACTTCGGCGCGCGCGGCTGGCGAAATTAGAACCCCGAGCCGTGCACCTCGTGGCCGGGGATCTCGGCGATCAGCCCTTCATAGGCTTGCTCGACGGTCGAGCCGTGGTTGATCACCGCGTCGACTTCGCGGGCGATCGGCATCCTCAGGCCGAACTCGTTGGCGAACTCCATGATCACGCTGGCAGCCTTGACGCCCTCGGCGACCTGGTTCATCGATGCGATGATCTCGTCGATCGCCTTGCCGGCGCCGAGCTGCTCACCGACGTGACGGTTGCGGCTGCGCTGACTGGTGCAGGTGACGATGAGGTCGCCCAGGCCGGCCAGGCCGGGGAAGGTTTCGCTGTGCCCGCCCAATGCCACGCCCAGCTTCGTCATCTCGCGCAACGAGCGCGCGATGATCAATGCGCGGGTGTTTTCCCCGATACCCATCGCGTAGCCCATCCCGACGGCGATGGCGAAGACGTTCTTCAGGGCACCGGCCATCTCGACCCCGACCACGTCATCGGTGGTGTACACGCGGAAGCGCCGGGTGCGGAACAATGCCGCCAGCCGGGTCGCCAGATGCTGGTCAGGCATTGCCAGCACCGCCGCGGCGGCGTACCCCTCGGCCACCTCGCGGGCGATGTTCGGCCCGGCCAGGATGCCCGCCGGATGACCGGGCAGTACCTCCTCGACGATCTGCGACATCCGCATGTTGGTGCCCTGCTCGAGCCCCTTGACCAGCGACACCACCGGCACCCACGGCCGCAGTTCCTTGGCCAGTTCGGTGAGCACGCCCCGGAAGCCGTGTGAAGGCACCCCCATGACGACGACGTCGGCGCAGTTGGCGGCCTCCGCGAAGTCGGTGGTGGCGCGCAGCGTGTCGCTCAGGACGACGTCATTTCCAAGATAGCGGTGGTTGCGGTGATGCTCGTTGATGTCCTTGGCGGTCGCCTCGGAGCGCACCCACTGCAGCGTCGGTCCGCGGCGTGCGCAGATTGACGCGACGGTGGTTCCCCAGGAACCGCCACCGAGGACAACGACTTTGGGTTCGCGCTTCTCAGCTGCCATGGGGTTCAGCGTATTGCCGAAACCGGACATTTAGTAGGTGTTCATCTCGAGTCATGGTCATCCCGCCGCAGGCGCGCGGTCAGCGGCGCGGCCGAACACCATCGCCTCCTCGATGCGGTCGAACCGGTAGTCGATGGCGTCGGCGAAGTAGTTCTGCCGCACATTCCACGGCCGCTTGGTGCCCGACTTGGGCAGCGCGTGCAGCGACCGCTTCACATAGTTGGCCTGAATGTCCCATGACGGCTTTTCACCCATCGGCTCGTTGTCGCGGTGTGGGCAGGCGTGCGTGTAGCCGTGAGAGGCCATGTGCGCCAACAGCTTTGCCGTCGCCCGGGCGGTAATGTCGGCGCGCAGCGTCCACGACGCGTTGGTGTAGCCCACGCACCAGAACAGGTTGGGCACGTCTTCGAGCATGTGCGCCTTATAGACAAAGCGGTCGCGGTGATTGATCTCGGTGCCGTCCAGGCTGATGCTGGCCCCGCCGAGCGCCTGCAGCTGCAACCCGGTGGCGGTGACGATGATGTCGGCATCGAGGTGCCCGCCCGATTTGAGCGCGATACCGGCAGCGTCGAAATGGTCGATGTGGTCGGTGACCACCTCGGCACGGCCGTCGCTGATGGCGGTGTACAGGTCGGCGTCGGGAATCAGGCACAGCCGCTGATCCCACGGCTGGTAGCGCGGCTTGAAGTGGGTGTCGACGTCGTAGCCGCCGGGCAGGCTCTTGACCGCCTTACGCCGCAGCGTCCATTTGATGAATCCCGGTGTCTTGCGGGCGAAGAACCACAGCACCGCCTCCGTCAACGCGCTGTACATCCGGATGACCGCGTGGGCGGGTCTGCGCGGCAATACTTTACGAGACACCGCTGCAACCTTGCCGAACTTGGACGCCGAGACGATGTAGGTCGGCGAGCGCTGCAGCATGGTCACTTTTCCGGCCCGCTCGGCCAGCGCCGGGATCAGGGTGATCGCGGTGGCGCCGCTGCCGATCACCACGATCTTCTTGCCGGCACAGTCGAGGTCCTCCGGCCAGTGCTGTGGATGTATGACGGTGCCGCCGAACTGCTCGATGCCGCGAAAATCGGGGGTGTAGCCCTCGTCGTAGTTGTAGTAGCCGCTGCCGAAGAACACGAACCGGCTGCGGTACTGCTTGCGCGCGCCGTCTTGCTCGAAGATGACCGTCCAGGTGTCGGTTGATGAATCCCAGTCCGCTGAGCGGACGTAGCTGTTGAACTGGATGCGGCGGTCGATGCCGTACTTGTGCGCGGCGGCGATGAGGTACTCGCGGATGTGCTCGCCGTCGGCGACGCCTTCCTTCCGGGTCCACGGCTCGAAAGGAAGGGACAGCGTGAAGATGCTGCTGTCGGAGCGCACGCCGGGGTAGCGGAACAAATCCCACGTACCGCCGATTCGCGCGCGCCGCTCCAAGATGGCGTATGTCAGGTGCGGGTCGTGCTCGGTGAGCCGGTAGGCCGCGTCGAGGCCGGAGATGCCGGCGCCGACGATGAGAACGTCGACGTAGCCGACGGCGTCCTGGGGAGTCACGGTCATCGTGAACCTCGCTTGCATCTCGGTCTCGTCACGAGCCTAGGTACCCACCGGTTGGTCGGTCACGACGGCTCCATGAGCACGTCCACATGCAGGGGCGCGCAGCGGTCGATAAGCCAGATCTGGTCGGCCGGGCTGGCGAAGATGCGCGCGTGCGTTGGGTCCTGGACGAACGCATGAGCGCACCTGTCGCCGAAGAAGACGTACGCCTTGGTGTCATTGCATTGCCGGGACATCCACACCAGTCCGTCCAACCCGATGTCGTGGGCCGCCTCGGCCCATCGAACCGTGCTGGCGTAACTGGACGCCGTGCTTGACGTGAGCTCGGCGGCGGTGACCTTGAGGCGGCGCAGCCCGGTTCCGTGCAGGACCGCCACCCGCAGTCGCTGGGTCACCTCCAGCCGGACCAGCACCTTGCTCGCGTATTGGTCGTAGGGGAGCAGGCCGCCCTCGGCCGGGATGTCGTGCAGCAGCGTCTCGGCGATGGCCGCGTCCTCGGTCTCCGCGGCATACATGATCGGCACCACCGGGTCCCCGAAGAAGCCGAACCGGGTCGGGGAACCGAAGCCGGGGTTGAAGTCGGTGGCGGTGCGCGTCGCCGACAGCACGCGATAGAGCAGGTGTCCCGCCGACAGGTAGGCGGTGGCCGGGTCGAAGGGGACCGGAGGCCCGTTCACAGGGCTTATTACCAAGAGACGGCCATGGCCTCCGCGGCCACCGTGACGACCCGGTCGGGATCTCCGGTGAGCAGGTCCACCGGCCGGCCGCCGTCCAGGTAGGTGGTCGGCGCGCAGAGCCACTGCACCAGGCCCGCCTCCGACCAGCCGTTCTCGTCGGCGACCTCGATCAGGCGTGCGATGACGGGCAGGGGTTTTCCGTCCGGTCCGAACTGGAATCCGGGGTAGGAAAGGTAGTTACCCTGGCGGACCGCGACCAGTGCCTTGTTGCGGTGCGCGGTGGTGGCCAGGTTGCGTGGTGCGCTGGACCGCGACCCCATCCGCTTGCCGGCTTCGGTGCTGGTCAGCATCCCGAACTCGGCCTCGATGCGCGCGTACAGGTTGTGCTCGGCCTGCACGGCCCGCGCGACGGCGGGCTCGGTGTACACCGTGACCGACGACAGCGCGACGCCCACGGCGTGCGCGCTGTCGCGAAGGCGCCGGTTCGCGGCGTCCAGCTCGGCGACCGTTTTGGTTGGGGTCATGGCAGGCAGCTCCTACATTCAGTTCATGCAGTTTTAGTCTACTGCACGAAGCGAACGTGGCTCGGCGCGGCCGGCGGGGGCTACCGGTAGTTGACGAACTGCAGGGCTACGTCGAGGTCGGCCTTCTTCAGCATGGCGATGACGGCCTGCAGGTCGTCGCGGCTTTTGCTGGTCACGCGGACCTCGTCGCCCTGGATCTGGGTCTTGACGTTCTTGGGCCCCTCGTCGCGGATGAGCTTGGTGATCTTCTTAGCGCTCTCGCTGTTGATGCCCTGCTTGAGGGCGCCGGTGACCTTGTAGGTCTTGCCGGAGGCCTGCGGCTCGCCGGGGTCGAAGGCCTTCATCGAGATGTCGCGGCGGATCAGCTTTTCCTTGAAGACGTCGACGGCAGCCTTGACGCGTTCCTCGGTGGATGAGGTCAGCTCGACGGTCTCGTCGCCCTTCCACGCGATTTTGGTGTCGGTGCCGCGGAAATCGAAGCGTGTGGCCAGCTCTTTGGCGGCCTGGTTGAGTGCGTTGTCGACCTCCTGCCGGTCGACCTTGCTGACGATGTCGAACGATGAATCCGCCATTCGATCCGTCCCTCCTTGCGGTGATAGCCGTTTGTGCTCTGTCTACCCGCTCGTTGTAACCTGCTAGGCGGCAGGTTGCCCGAGCGGCCAATGGGAGCGGACTGTAAATCCGTCGGCTTATGCCTACACTGGTTCGAATCCAGTACCTGCCACACTGATCAGGCCCACTTTCGAGTGGGCGCCTGGAACGGATCCTTCGACAGCGGCAACAGACCCGCCGATGTGGCAACTCGATCTTGGTTCGTGATCTCAGGGGCAGTGCTCACAGATCTAGCCTTCCATCGTTATTATCGATCGATAATAACGGTACACTTCGAACCATGGAACGCAAGACCCCAACGCCGACCAAGGTGCGCCTGCGCCGCGCGAGGACCGATATCCGCCGGGACCTGCTGGAGTCGGCACTGGTCGAGTTCGGGGCCAAGGGCTTCGACGGGGCGTCGACGCGGACGATCGCTATGCGTGTTCAGGCCCACCAGCCGCAGATCAACTACCACTTCGAGTCGAAAGCGGCGCTATGGATGGCCGCGGTGGATCACCTCTTCGGGCTTTTGCGGGAGGCATTCGACGGCGTCATACCTGCGAAGCTCACCGGCGTTGAGGTGTCTGCGCTGGCTGCGGCGTTTGCCGACGGGATACGTCGATTTGTGGCATTTGCCGCCGAGCACCCAGAGCTCAACCAGATCATGGTGCATGAGGGCACCGCAGAGACCGACCGGTTGAAGTGGATGACCGAAACGCACGTAAAGCCGTTCTTCGAAGGGATCCGACCGGCGTGGCAGGTGCTTCGCAAAGCCGGCGTTGCTGCGCCTGTCGAAAGCGAGGTTCTCTATTACGTGCTTGTTGGCGCGGCATCGTTGCCCTACGTGAACGCCCCCGAAGTTCGGCTTCTCACCGGGCGGGATCCGAGTAGCCCCAAGTGGATTCGGGCTCACGCTGACGGATTGGTTGCCATCCTTCTGCCCGGACTGGCCGCCGACACAGACTGAAAGCGGTGCCTGCTTCCGGGTCAGTGCGCACACAGCCTAGTAGAGATCACGTGGAACGGGCGCCGCCTACGAATCCGCCACGCGCCATTCATTTGAGACGAATTGTGGTGCATTTGTACACGGTTCTTCGACGACTTCTTCACCCGGCTGCCCAGTGTGGGATACGGCAGGCGGTGTTCTTGGTGGCCGGATTGCATTGTCGCGTCTATGGCTAACTCAGCGCGGATGGACCATCCACAGTGTCAGCACAAACCCTGAGCTACAAGCCAGCTACGGCGGGACCGTACGCGAAGAGGATCGAAAAATCGGTGGCACCATCCACTCCCAATACATCACCGCCACTCGCTGACCATTCCAGATAAGCCCTGGCGGCTGCGCTTGCACTGTCCGCAGCCGGCATGGACCTCCACGGTGACGCGCTGGCCAATGCGGTACTCGTCCAAGCCCGGGCCGAGCGCCGCCACGGTGCCCATGTTTAGTTCAAAGTCCAGCATTGCGCCGCGGCGACGCCGCAAAGCACCGCGGTACACTCGGCGTGATCATGGCTACCACGATCCTCGGCTCGGCTCTCAGCAGCCGTGTAGTTTCCATCCTCGGCGGTCAGCTGACCGGGGAGGCCACGCACGGCGAAAACGGCCGTGCCGCCGACGTTGTCGGCCACTGATCGGCAGTCGAGTGCTGGCCGTCCTGCATCCCGGTGCCATGGGCGCGGCCGTTGCTGCCTGCCTTGTTGGTCGTGGTCACGAGGTCGGGTGGCTGTACACCGGCCGAAGCGAAGCGAGCCTGCAGCGGGCCGAGCAAGCAGGACTCACTGCGTTCGACGACCTTGCCGAACTGCTGGGGCGAGCCGACATCGTGTTCTCGATTTGTCCGCCGCACGCAGCGCTCGAGGTGGCCCGACGGTTGGCGGGTTTCCAGGGGATCGTGGTGGACGCCAACGCTGTTAGCCCCGAAACGTCGGAGCTCATCGGTCGCACCGTCACCGCCGGCGGCGCCCGCTATGTCGATGGTGGCATCATCGGTCCGCCCCCGTCACGGTGGGCACGACACGGCTCTATCTGGCCGGTGACCGCGGGGAGGTCGCGAGCTTGTTCGCCGGCTCCCCGCTCGACGTGGTCCGCCTCGCCGGTGCCCCGCGAGCCGCATCGGCCTTGAAGATGACTTACGCGGCCTGGACCAAAACCAGGGTCGCGCTGCTGGTTTCGATCCGGCGCACCGCGGCCGCCCTCGGGGTCGAGGATGACCTCGCCAACGAGTGGGCGATAAGCCAACCCGACCTTCCCGCGGCGTGGCTTTGGGCTCAGCAGCAAAGCGACGACAAGGGCTGGCGGTGGTCCTACGAGCTCGCAGAGGTCGGCAGGACCTTCGCGGCCGTTGGTGAACCCGAAGGATTCGGCGCTGCGGCCAGCAAGGTCTTCGCGGCATCGGCCAACGAAGATCCGCCAGCTGGCCGTGCGCCACCTATGTGACCCAGACTCGCTTGAAATGATCTGGCAGGCTCCCGACTTCCAGCCCCGCCAGCTCGGAGGCGCCGTCGAACACCACCCGGCCGAATTCACGTACGACGCAATCCAGCCGACCAGCGAGGTGTTCGACCGCAGCGCCGACGTTGCGCCGTTCGGCGAGCAGCGGTACGGGAAGGGGGTGCGGCTCAAGCCCTGCGCCGTGCCCGTCCAGATCGATCTGGTAACGCGGCGACCTGGCCCGCACGCTCCACCGTCCCTCGCCGACCCGGCAGCGCACCTGGGCCGGCGGGGTGATGCGGATGAGCCGGTCACCGAGCCGCACGACCACCAGCCCAACATCGCGGCCGATCGGCCGGAGCTGCAACAGGCCGGCGGTGAACGCGACCGACACGTCGGCGCCGCCGAAGTCGTGTGCCTGACCCCCCCACCAGCGTTCAGGGAAGCCCGGGCCCCAGTTCTTCTCGGCATAGAGCGTGGCGGCGTCGAATGACCAATGCGCGCCGCCGAATCCGACCGTGCCGGTTGCTGTCCCGCCCAGCCGGTAGGGGTGCCAATACTGGGTGAGGAACGGGATCGCCGAGAAGAGACCGCCGCCACCGAAAGCCTTGGGCCACACGTACTGGTGTCGGCGAATCGCAGGTCCAGGTGTACGTCATCAACACCCCGGCGGGTTTTTGCGGACCGCGGCGCTCGACGCAGCCCGAGCGGAGCGTTCCCAATTCGCGTTGAGCGCCGGAACCACTCCGGAAGCCGCCGTCACCCCGTCCGTCGACCGGCTCCAGATCGACCTTGATGGCGTACGGGGTCTAATACGACCTATGACGACCGGGAAGACGGCGCGCCAACTGGACCTGGACGCAGCCGATCTGCGGATATCGCGCGGCAGTGTGCCCGCAATCACCCAGCTCGCCGAAGCACTGAAGGCACAAATCGTCCAACAGCGTCTGCCTCGCGGCGGTCCCGGATGCGCCGGCGGCGAAGGTCTGCCGGGTGGGTCGTTAGGCCTCATCGACGGGCGCGAGCACGGTGACGGAGATCGGGCTGGCCAGTAGCGGGCTCAGTTGGGCGCGATAGTTGAGGTAATGCTCAGTCGTGCGGTGGTGCTCGAGGGCCGCGGGATCGTCATAGCGCTCGATCAGCACCAAGTCGCCGCCATCTGACACTTGGTAGAGGTTGTAGCTGCGGCATCCTGCCTCGGATCGCGTGGGAGCGACCATGCCCTCAAGGAGGGCCTGCAGATCAGAGCGCTTTTCAGGGAGGGGAGCAAATTGGGCTATGACGCCTACAGGGTGGGACATGAGTAACTCCTGTTGATGAGGTGACTGAGGTCACTTTGACATGTTCGTCTACTAGACGTTTTAATACGTCTTATGACGAATGTCAACGTTCCGATGGTTACCTCGACCCGAGCGGGCCTAGCTGTGGCGCCCAATCAACGGATATCTCGGATGGCTCCAGGATGCGATGTAATACGTTTCATGACGTCTGACAAGGATTCCCCTCGATTTGATCTCGCCGATGCCGACCTGCGTGTCTCCCGCGGAAGTGTGCCGGCGAGTGCCCAGCTTGCGGGGCTATTGAAAGCGCAGATCCTGGAGCAGCGGCTCCCTCCGGGCAGTCGGCTGCCGACCGAACAAGAGTTGATCGCACGTTCCGGCCTTAGCAGGGTCACCGTGCGCGCTGCGGTCGGGATCCTCGAGGGCGAGGGTTGGCTGGTCCGCCGTCAGGGCCTGGGGACATTCGTAGCTGAATCCGTGAAACAGGAGTTGGAGTCCGGTGTCCGGACCATCGCCGAAGTCCTTGTCAGCCGGGGGGTGACGCCCCGCGTCGAGGTGTTGTCCCATGAAGTCGTCCCAGCACCGGACCGGGTGGGCGCCACTCTGGGGCGTTCGGAAGTGCTGCGGATCCAGCGGCGCTATACCGAGAACGATCAGCCGATGGCGATCGTGACCGCCTACCTGCCGGCAGATCTGCCCGACGACGCCATCGAGCCGCTGCTGTCGGCAGAGCCGGCGACCGAGACGACGTACACGATGTGGGAACAACGACTCGGCGTGCGCATTGGCTCGGCCACCCACGAGATTC
>Ga0209040_10004611_pt1 | contig 10370 bp, 14 predicted proteins | sample BogFormECP12_OM3_FD_188240 | JGI IMG/M metagenome (GOLD analysis project Ga0209040, IMG submission 188240) | Bog forest soil microbial communities from Calvert Island, British Columbia, Canada - ECP12_OM3 (SPAdes) (version 2) | ecosystem: Environmental > Aquatic > Freshwater > Wetlands > Bog ... | reverse complement strand
CCGGCAATTCAAATCCGCCCCAGCAACGAAGTGCTGAAAACCCCGGTGCGTCAAGGGCTTACCGGGAAACTCGGTTCAACGAACCGGACACTAGTGTATTCCAAGTGACAGTTTCGCGATTTAGCGGCAACGCCTTTCTCGCTGATTCGGTTGAGAATCCCTGTCCCACTCCAAGCAGCAGCACGGCACCCGGGCCAAAACGCGGCCGACATCGTGATGAGCTTCCCCGCCGAGACAGCCGCGAACCGCGCCGGCGCCGCCCGCTACCCGAACATCGCCGCCTTCCTCGATCGCATTCACGCGCGTCCCGCCTATGGCCGCGTGCTGGAGCGAGGCGGGCCATGTGCATACGCGCCCAACGATGTCAGAGCACCTGATCAGGCGCGTGGTTGACCGTCGGCCGCAGCACGCCCGGATCGGTCGCCGCCAGACATCGGAACCGGACCGTGTAGATCGCGTCGCCCGGCTGCAGCTGATCCTGCAGCTGATGTAAGCGCAGCCCCTTGTCGCGGCAGAACGACTGCGCCTCGCTCAAGGCGGCATTCTGCGCGATCAGCAGCCCGTATACCGACGATGTGAAGCGCCCGCTGACCGCATAGGTGTCGTCAACCTCCGTGCGGATGGTCGGCTGGGTCGAACAGCCGGCCCCCACCGCCATCAGCGCCATCACCAGTACAGCCCCGCGCATCATTCATTTCCGCATCATCTCACGGCCGATCATAGCCGAGCCGCAAGTCTACGTAGTTTCCCCGATCCCGAAACTCGCGAGCGGATTTTCGGCATGCCAGCCGTTTGTTTTCGCCGGTCTGCAGGACCCTGAGATGCAAAGTAATTTCAGGGACAGGACACTAGGCGCGAGCCGCAGTGCGCGACCGACCGGGGCGCCGCGCAATCAGCCTGATAGCAGCGGACCGCCGCGGGCACGGCCGATACGACCGATGGATCGGCGGCCAGACATTGGGCGACATCCTTACCGGGACGCGCAAATGCTGGTCTGTCAGGAAGAGGCGCGGATCGGTCGGATGAGCGCGGCCGGCGAGCAACGGAAGTCGCTGGCGCCCGTCGTCAGGCAGCTTGCTCCTTCAAAGTTTCGCGCTCCGCGTCAACGGATTGCACCAGCAAGACGAGAGCGTTCACTTCCGGCGTATCGGAGAGCATCAGTCGCCTGGCTCGGTGGCCTCCATCGCCAGTACGTCCGGATAGCCTGCGCGAGAAGAAAGACTTGGCGTGCGCGCCAGCTTGCACAGTGGATGCGCGGGATCGACGATCTGGTCGAGCCGGGATCGCAGCAGGTCGTTCTGGCCGCTGCCGCGCCGCTCCTTGGGTCGCATGGATTGTTCCCCTTCCGCACGCCTCGGGAGGGAGCGAATCACAGCATTCGGCGTCGGCGCAGTTTGCAGGGAAACCATCTGTCGGTGCCGGATTTCCGGCAAAGCCGATGACTTGGAAACCGCTCCCGTAGCTCCCGCCTGGGCGGGCTAAGGATGGGGGTTAGGATTGGCGAGCCGCTGTAGCTCGCGCACGGCCACGGTTCAGACGTGGAAGCTCTCGCCGCAACCGCAGCGGCCCTTCTCGTTCGGGTTCAGGAAGGTGAACCCTGAGGCGAGCGATTTTGTTTCATAGTCCATCACCGTGCCGATCAAGAACAGGGTCGCCTTGCGGTCCACGACGACGGTGACGCCCTTATCGGTCACGACCTCATCCGTCGGGCTCGGGGCGTCGACCCAGCTCATGTCGTAAGACATGCCGGAACAGCCCTTGGCCGCCACGCCAATCTTGAGCAGTCGCCCGGACTGACCGCGTTCGTACATCGCCCGCAGTCGCCCGGCGGCTGTATCGGTCAGTCGCATCAACGGCGGTAGCGCCCGGCGGGACGGGGTGCTCGGCGTGGTGGTCGTGTTCATCGCGGACATTTGGTCAGTCATCAGAACATGTTCAATTGCAGCCGGGCCTCGTCGGTCATGCGGGTCGGATCCCACGGCGGATCCCACACCGTCTCGACCTCAGCATCGGTCACGCCCGGCACCGCCATCAGCGCCTCGCGCACCTGAACCGGCAATTCCTGCGCGCTCGGGCAGCCGGGCGCGGTTAAGGTCATTTCCACCTTAACGCGTCCGTCATCGCTTATCTCGATCGCGTAGATCAGGCCCAACTCGTAGATGTTCACCGGGATTTCGGGATCGTAGATGGTCGCGGTCGCGGCGATCAGGGCGTCCTCGGTCGGCTTCGGCACCACCTCGCCGTCCGGAGTCCACGACGCGACCACGGCATGGGCGCTCACATCATTCACTGGTCGCTTCTCCCCTCGCCCCGACTGCTGCGATCAGCGCATGCCACGGGAGCGTCGCGCATTTCACCCGCGACGGATATTCGTGCACGCCCGCTAGCGGCTCGAGCCGCTCCGTCGCCCCGCCCTCGATCACCCCGTCGCAGACCGAACATCGCCCGGTTCGCGCCATCTCGCGGAACCGCTCGAACATGGTCCGCACCTCGTTGCGGCTTCTGCCCCGCACGACTTCGGACATCAGATCGGCCGACGCGATACTGATGGCGCAGCCGCGGGCCTCGAACCCGATTTCGATCACGCGCCCGTCGGTGCCGTAGCGCACGAAGACCTGCACGCGGTCGCCGCACATCGGGTTGTCGCCCTTCGCGGTGGCGTCGAACGCCGCGAGGCGACGGCCGTAGCGCGGCCGTCGCCCATGGTCCAGGATGACCTCCTGGTACAAGTCGCGCACGTCGTCGAACGTGTCGCTCACGCGAAGAACTCCTTCACCCGCTCCAGACTGTCGGCCAGAAAGTCGATCTCCTCATGGGTGGAATAGACGCCGAAGCTCGCCCGCACGGTGCTCTCCAGACCGAAGCGGCGGATCAGCGGCTCGGCGCAGTGTTGGCCCGCGCGGACGGCAATGCCGGAGCGATCGAGCAACGTCGCCACATCGTGCGCGTGCGCGCCGTCCAGCGTGAAGCTGACGACCCCGCCGCGGTCCTGCGCACCGCCGATGATGGTGAGTCCGCCTATTGTCGAGAGACGCGCCAGTGCGTGATCGGTCAGCGCCACCTCATGAGCCGCGATGGCCTCGTAGCCGATATCGGTGACGAAGCCGATCGCCGCACCGAGCCCGATCGCCTCGACGATCGCCGGCGTGCCCGCCTCGAACTTGTGAGGCACGTGGGCCCAGGTGCTTTCCGCGAACGACACCGACGAGATCATATCGCCACCGCCCATGAACGGCGGCATGGCCTCCAGCAGAGCACGTCGAGCCCAGAGCACGCCGATGCCGGTCGGGCCATACAGCTTGTGTCCGGTGAAGACGTAGAAATCGGCGCCGAGGGTTTGCACGTCGACCCGCCGATGCACGACCGCCTGCGAACCGTCGAGCAGGACGAGCGCACCGTGCGCGTGAGCAGCGGCCGTCACACGCTCGGCCGGAATGTAGCTTCCCAGCACATTACTCATATGCGTGATCGCGACCAGACGCACCCGGCCGTCCGCCAGATGCGCTTCCAGCGACGCAATGTCGAGCTCGCCCGCATCGGTCACTCTCGCCACCCGCAGCTCAACGCCGTGGGAATCGCGCAGCATCTGCCAGGGCACGATATTGGCGTGGTGCTCCATCTCGCTGATCAGCACCGCATCCGTGGCCTTCATCAGGCCGCGACCAAAGCTGTAAGCGACCAGATTGATCGCTTCGGTGCTGTTGCGCGTGAATACGATCTCGTCGCGATCGGGCGCGTTGATGAGGCCGGCCACCGCATCGCGGACGCTCTCGTAGGCGTCCGTCGTGCGCTCGCTCATCCAGTGCAGACCGCGATGCACGTTCGCGTACTGGGTCTCCATCACGTCCCGCATCGCGTCGATCACGACACGGGGCTTCTGGGCCGAAGCGGCACTGTCGAGAAACACCAGAGGCTTGCCGTGCACGCGCTGCGTGAGGATCGGAAACGCATCGCGGACGCGTGCCACATCCAGCGCGGACTGGCGGGATATCACATTCATGCCGGCTGCCTCGCCCACCAGCCCTCGATCGCGGCCTCCAGCACGCCGCGGACCTGTTCGTCGCCGACGGCATCGAGCGCAGCGGCGAGGAACGCGCGGACGAGGATTGAACGTGCCTCGTCCGCACCGATCCCGCGGCTGCGGAGATAGAACATCTGGTCGGCGTCGAGTGCTCCGATCGTCACGCCGTGGCTGCACTTGACGTCGTCCGCATAAATCTCGAGCTGCGGCTTGCTGTCGACCTCTGCGTCCGGCGACAGCAGCAGCGTCTGATTCATCTGGTAGCCGTCGGTCTTCTGTGCCCCGCGCGCGACCTCGATCTTGCCCTGGAACACCGCACGTGCATGCGCCGACAGAACGTTCTTGACGGTCTGGCGGGACGCGCAGGACGGGGCAATGTGCGATACCACCGTCGTGACGTCGCCATGCTGGGTGCCGGACAGCAGCTGAGCCGCGTTCAGGTGCGTCACAGCGCGCTCGCCGCGCAGAGTCGCGTGCACCTCAGTACGTCCCAGGCGAGCGCCGAGGTTGAGCGTGAAGCTGTCATAGGTCGCGGCGGCGTCAACAGCGACATACGTCGTCGAGAGATAGACCGCCGTCGACGGTTCGTCCTGAAGGCGCACGTGCGTCAACACCGCATCTTTCGCCAGTTCGACGCTGAAGACCGGGTTGTGCAGATACCGCCCGGATCCGATCGACAGCTCGAACAGAGTCAGTTTCGCGCCCTCTGCCAGCCGAACCGAGTGACGCGGGTGAAATGAGTCCTCCGCTCCCGTCCCGATGGACGCCAGCAGCACAAGGCCGGCATCACGTCCGGCAGACACGTCGATCAGCGCGCCGTCTTCGGCCAACATCTCGTTCGCCGCGACCAGCGTCTCACGTTCCGGACGCAAGCCCTCGGCCGTCAGCGGGTGTTCCGCGAAGCTCGCCACCGCGAGGGTGTCGGGCACGCGCGACAGGTCGCGCCGCAAGCGGCCGTCGACCAGGACGACGGTGGCAGCGGCATCGAGAACCGGCAGACCCTGCAACAACTCGGCAACATCCGCCGATGTCGCGCGCCGCGGACCGCCGATCTCTGCGAGTGCCTTGAGGTTGGTGTACCGCCACGCTTCGTCGCGCGGGGACGGCAGGCCTCGCCGCCGGATGGTCGCGGCCGCTCTGGAGCGCGCCTCGGCGTCGCCCGGAAGCACGGATCGCAGACGGTCGTAGCGCGCCAGAAGGCCGCCGGCCGCCGTCGCGAGCGCGCCGCTCACGCCGCCTCCGCCGCGGCGTAGCCGCGCGCCTCCAATTCGCGCGCGAGTTCCGGGCCTCCGGAGCGGACGATGCGGCCGGTCAGCAGCACGTGCACGTAGTCCGGCACGATATGATCCAGCAGGCGTTGGTGGTGCGTGATCACGAGCGCCGAGAACTCGGGGCCGCGCAGCGCGTTCACGCCGTCCGCGACGATCCTCAGCGCGTCGATGTCCAAGCCGCTGTCGGTCTCGTCGAGGATCGCGAAACGCGGGCGCAGAATCGCCATCTGCAGCACCTCGTTGCGCTTCTTCTCGCCACCCGAGAAGCCGACATTGACGTTGCGCTTCAGCATGTCCTCCGGCATGTGCAGACGCTTCGCCGCCGCCCGGGCGAGCTTGAGGAACTGCACCGCATCCAGCTCACACTCCTGACGCGCCCGGCGGATGGCGTTGAGCGCCGTGCGCATGAAATTCGCGTTGCCGACACCAGGCAACTCGACCGGTGCCTGGAACGCGAGGAACAGCCCGGCGATCGCGCGTTCCTCCGGCTCCATCTCCAGGAGATTGCGACCGTCGAACAGGACCTCGCCGCCGGTCACCACGTAGTCCTCGCGGCCGGACAGCACGTAGCTCAGCGTGCTCTTGCCGGAGCCGTTGGGACCCATGACGGCGTGCACTTCACCCGGCCCCACGTTCAGGTCGATTCCGCACAGGATGGGCTTGCCATCGACGGCCGCCGACAGGTTGCGAACCTCGAGCATTGGGCTCATCCGACCGATCCCTCGAGGCTGACGGCGAGCAGCTTCTGCGCCTCGACCGCAAATTCCATGGGCAGCGTCTTCAACACGTCCTTGCAGAAGCCGTTGACGATGAGGTTAACGGCATCCTCCTCCGTCAACCCTCGCTGCCGGCAATAAAACAGCTGATCCTCCGCGATCTTCGAGGTTGTCGCCTCGTGCTCGACCTTCGCCGTCGGATTTCGGCACTCGATGTACGGCACCGTATGCGCACCGCACTGATCGCCGATCAGCAGGCTGTCGCACTGCGTGAAGTTGCGGGCGCCGGATGCCTTCGGCTGGATCCGGACCAGCCCGCGATACGTGTTGTCCGCCCGGCCGGCGCTGATCCCCTTCGAGACGATCGTGCTTCGGGTGTTTCGCCCGATATGGATCATCTTGGTGCCGGTATCGGCCTGCTGACGATTGTTCGTCACCGCCACCGAGTAGAATTCGCCGACGCTATCGTCGCCCTGGAGGATGCACGACGGATACTTCCAGGTGATCGCCGATCCCGTCTCCACCTGCGTCCAGGAAATGCGGCTGCGCGCACCGCGGCACGCACCGCGCTTGGTTACGAAGTTGTAGATCCCGCCGCGCCCTTCGGCGTCGCCCGGGTACCAGTTCTGCACCGTGCTGTACTTGATCTGCGCGTCGTCGAGCGCGATCAGCTCCACCACCGCGGCGTGCAGCTGATTCTCGTCGCGCATCGGGGCGGTGCAGCCCTCGAGGTAGCTGACGTAGCTGCCCGCATCGGCGATGATCAGCGTCCGCTCGAACTGGCCCGTGTTGCGGGCATTGATGCGAAAATAGGTCGACAGCTCCATCGGGCAGCGCACGCCCTTGGGCACATAGACGAAGCTGCCGTCGGTAAAGACGGCCGAGTTCAAGCCCGCGAAGAAGTTGTCGCCGGCCGGCACCACGCTGCCCAGATACTTCTGCACGAGCTCCGGATGCGCACGAACCGCCTCGCTGATCGGGCAGAAGATTACCCCTACCTTGCGCAAACTCGCCTGGAACGTCGTCGCCACCGACACGCTGTCGAACACCGCGTCGACGGCGATCTGGCTCGGCGCTGCGTCCTCCGCACCCTCGACCCCTGCCAGGATCGCGCGCTCGCGCAGCGGAATGCCTAGCTTCTCATAGGTCGCAAGCAGCGCAGGATCGACCTCGTCGAGCGACTTCGGACCGGTCTTGCGCTTCGGGGCAGCGTAGTAGTGCAGATCCTGGTAGTCGATCGGCGGGTGCTCGACCTTGGCCCAGTGCGGCTCCTCCATCTGCAGCCACGCCGCGTAGGCCTTGAGCCGCCACGCCAGCAGCCACGCCGGCTCCTCCTTGCGCGCCGAGATCAGCCGGATCGTATCCTCGCTCAACCCCTTCGGAGCGATGTCCATCTCGACGTCGGTCTCGAAGCCCCACTTGTAGCCGGACTGCGTGACAGACTTGACGGTATCGAGCGTTTCGGCGACTGCGGGCATTCGACCGGATCCCTATCAAAAGGCTTGCGCATCGCGCATGGGACGCGCCGAAAAGGCATGGAAAAACCTGGGCATCGCCGCGGCCTGCATGTCTGCCAAGGTGATCGCGGCAAGTGCGGCCTCAATGGCGTCGTTGACCGGATCCCAGCGGCCTTGCATCGGACACAGCTTGCGGCTGTCGCAGACGGTTGGCGAACCGTCGACGCAGGCGGTTAGCGAGATCGGTCCTTCCACAGCACGGATCACATCCGCGATCGGAATGGCATCCAGGCTGCGGGCCAACCGATAGCCGCCGCGCGCGCCACGCAGAGACGTGACCAGGCCGCCCCCGGCCAGCGTCTTCAGCACCTTCGCGACGGTTGGCTCGGGGACGCCGATGCTGGCGGCGATGCCGCGAGAGGTCTGCACCGCCTCGCCCTCCGCCAGCCGGACCAGCACGACAACCGCATAATCCGTGAGTTTGGAAAGCCGAAGCATGATGAACTCATTGTGGACCACGCCGGTCCTGATTACCAGCAGGTGGCCCGTGCGATCCCTCGCGTCAAGGTGGTCGGTTCTCTCGGCGGTCTGTGAATGCGGAGCTGACGTTGTAGCCTGCCTTCCCGATCCCCAAGGCAGCATCGTTGGGGAGCGAGAGTTCGCACATAGGTCTGGCAGAGCTGGGTGACCGGATCCTCTCGATCGCCGGCGCGGCAAGTACCGTCGCCGTGGCGATCGAAATCCCGCACGGACCTGTCGTCGATGATTGGAACGGACAGGTTCAGTCCCGCGCAGCGCGCTCCCGCGACTCGGCGATCCAAATGGCGTGCGAACTTCTGGAACAATCGCACGTGGTTCGCAGGGCGGTCGGGCCGGACGGCGCGACGATCGAACGAGCTGAGCTGCAAGCCTATTATGACGAAGGCCGGTTCCCCGGACTCCGACACGGCAAGATCCCCTGACTTTCCATATGACGATGTGTTTGCGGCACAGGGTCACCGCACTCGGTGCATGCGCGACCGAATCGAGCGGAGCCGAACCCGCCGTGCTAGTTTGGTCCTCTCGCCTTAAGGGGGGACTACACCATGACCCAGGACACGCCGGGGGACACATCGGCCATCGATATCGACGCCGCGCTCGCCAACCCCAGCGCTTACTTCGCCCAGCCCCGGGACGTGCTCGCGCATCCTCGACTATCCCGGGAGCTTCAACTGAAACTCTTGAATCAGTGGGAGCAGGACGCGCGGGGCCTCGCGCAAGCCGAAAGTGAAGGCATGGGTGGCGAGGAGGAAAGCATGTTGGCGCGGGTGCGCCAGGCGCTCCGCGCGCTCGACCACCCGCAGGAGACAAGCATGAATGACACGGTGACAGGCGGAGCGCAGGCCTCGATCGGGGCCGCCGCGAGAAGTGTCGCTGGCGGGCTTCAGAAAGCGTCGAGCCGAGTCCAACATGCGGCATCGCGAACCCAGGGCGGCGTCACCGAGATCCGAGAGGTCATTCGCGCGCAGCCGATCACAGCCGCGCTGCTCATCCTCGCGTTGGGCTACCTGTTCGGCCGGCTCGGTTCCCTCATCCCGTCCGGCGGCCGGCGATAGACGATCGGCCGCCGCGAAGAAGCCGCGCCCGCGAAGCCTGTTGCGAAGCCGGCGGTCCGGTCCCGCAGGAACGGGCCAACGCGGATTGTCACCGCCTTCAGATCATGATCCTGGGGACTTCCAGAACAGCTCAAAGAGCTGCGGGAAGTGCACGCCGTGGCACTGCTCGGCAAACGACACGGACGCCCGCCGAGGGCAGTCAGCCGCGAGCAAGTCGCGCAGGGCCGGCATCGGCATCTGTGGCCCGTGCTCCGCCAGCAACCGCGCCATCTGCAAGCGCCCTTCGCGCGGGCACTAGCGGCACGCCACGTCCAGCATGACTGCGCCGCGCTCAGCGACTTGGCCGAGCAGGATCGAGTGCGTCATTGACGGGCTGCCTTCGATCAAGCGGCTTCTTGTGACCGCGCCCATTCTTCCAGAGCAATCTCGATCATGTTGGTGCGTGAGCGCTTCTGCCGCGCAGCAATGGCGTCCATGCGGGCGATCAATTCCGGTGGCAGGAGCGGTTCCCAATTGGCAGGACTGGCCGGGGTGTAAGGCTGCTTGAGCCAGGGCTGGGTTAGCTTCGGCCGCATCATCCAGCAACGCCACCAGGCCGCACGCGCCCGCGGCACGCACGACAAGATCGGCCAGCTCAGTCCGTTGCAGCGCGACGGCGAGCCCGAGGAGATCACCCAGGCAGCGCTGTTCCTCGCCAGCGACGACGCTTCCTACGTCAACGGCCAAGCCCTGCCGGTGTGCGCCGGACTCTCGGCGATGTTACCGTTCGCACGCAGTCCGATGAAATAGAGGGGCGCTTTGCCGCACCCGCGTAAGAACAAAACACTTTGCGCAAGGGCAGCACCACGCGCAGACTGTTTCTACACAAAGAAAACCGGCAGGAGGAACGGGGTATGATAGTCGCCGGCATTTTGAAGTCGAAAGGCTACGACGTTGTTTGCGTTGGCCCGGGAGATACGATCGAGCACGTGACGGACGTGCTCGCGCAGCACCGGATCGGCGCGGTGCTGGTGGTCGACGCGAGCGAGCGGCTGCTCGGCATCCTGAGCGAGCGCGACATCGTCCGCGCGCTGCCAAAGCACAAGACGCGGACGCTGGCGATGACCGCCGCAGACCTGATGACGCGCGACGTTTGTACGGCGACACCGACGATGACGGTTTCCACCGCCATGGAGGAGATGACGAAGGGACGCTTCCGTCACATGCCGGTGTACGACCGCGGTGCCCTCGTCGGCATGATCAGTATCGGAGACGTGGTGAAGATGCGCATCTCCGAAACCGAGCATGAAGTCGACAGCCTGAAGGCCTAC